>Ga0302314_10023686_pt1 | contig 10006 bp, 8 predicted proteins | sample III_Palsa_N2_3_FD_200533 | JGI IMG/M metagenome (GOLD analysis project Ga0302314, IMG submission 200533) | Peat permafrost microbial communities from Stordalen Mire near Abisko, Sweden - III_Palsa_N2_3 | ecosystem: Environmental > Terrestrial > Soil > Palsa > Peat permafrost | place: Sweden...
ATGAGGCTGCGCAAAGATCTCCGGATCAGTCAGCACCGAGTCGACCTCCAGGTATCCCGCGGGGTTACGGAACATCCGCTCGACCCAGTGACTCTTAAGCGTCGCGAGCACACCGTAATTCTCCCACAGCGAGCCATTGGGAAAGCCGATCGTATCGACCACAAGTGTATTGCGTTCCCAATGGCCAATGCTATCGCCCATGTAGCTCTCGGTTTGACCGGCGAGCGGCGCATGTTTGCGTCCGTCGGTATGAACGCGTCGGATTTCTCCATCCTCAAACAGCATCGTGACGAGGTGTGGAGTAAACAAGACCTGGAACAGCAGCCGGTGCTGCATCACTCCCGGCACGCCGGCTGGCAGACAGAACGACAAATTCTGCTGTGCTCGCCTACGCATATGATCGGCATTGATCGCCGCGTATTTCGGAGTGAGATACATCGGCCCGCCATCGGGCGCAGCGCCGTGGCCCGACACCCATACCCGATGATACGCCCAAAACCCCGGCCAGTCAGGCAGCATAGCGATGGAGGCGTAGGTATCACCCTGTGGTGAAGAGGGCGCCGCCGTTGCATTCAGCAGCATCGACGCCATAAAACACCCGGCCAGAGCATTCAGAATTCGCATAACCGGCTCCCATTCGCGCCGTATTCCCGGATCTTATGTGTCAAAGTTTTTTTGCTTCTTTTTGTTCACAAAAAGAAGCATCCTTCCTTGAACCTTCCTTCAATCAGGAGGCGCGATGGTAAATTTTCCGTGCACGAGCACATCGCGTGTGTTGCCGCTACATTCCTCCGGAACGAACCTGGTCACATTAGGCACCCGGCTGTAATGCCGCGTGAGCTGCCAGGGGTGCGCCAAAGCGGTCGGATCCGTGATCGTAAGCTGATCTTCCAAGGTGTTCTTGTTCACCAAACGAATCCTCTCATGGTAGGTTGCCTGATCGCTGAGACGGTCGCCACCGGCATCGACCGGCAAACTGGTCGCGACCGTGTCGACCACCAGCGTCTGACCCTCCCAGTGACCCACGGAATCGCCCCACGACGTGTCAAATCGTTCATCCGCCGGCGGCAGCGGCTGGCCGTCGGTGTAGATGTGGCGGGCTTCCGAAAAATCGAAAGTCATCACCGTCTCTCCCGGCGTGACGATCGCCTCGAACATCAACGCCGACCCGATCATCAAACTGGGAAACCCTTGGGTAACGCAGACATAATCCGGCTGGCTGGTGCGCGCCTTCGCGGCAGCCGCGGCCTTGGCCGCCCATACCGTGTTATACGGCGGGTGCACCGGAGCCAAATAAGCCTTCAGTTCCGCCGGGTCGTCAGGGCCGCCCGACGCGCCGGACTTGAATTGCTCCCACAGACCCGACCAATCCGGCAATTTCGCAAAAGCTCTGACCCGCTGCGGGGAATTCGGATCCGCATGCGCGGTGCCCACACCGGTCAGCAGCAACAACGCCGCCAAGCTGCATCGATCGAGACTTCTCACAACTGAATCCCGATCGGTTTGCCATCGGCCCAGGTTGCCGATACATAATGGCCTCCTTTGCCGCCATCGCGCAGCGGCATGAAAACGACCGTGATCTTGTCACCCGGTTTCAACGTGTTGGGGTACCATCCCGCACGCAGCAGATGGGTCGGCGCGCCCATTTCGACGCTCCATTCAACGGTGCCGCTCGTTCCTTGGATTGGCACCAGCACTTGGATATAGCAGTGGGGATTGCTGAACTGGAACTCCCGCACCGTTCCGCTCAGCGTCACTTTCTTGCTAGTGTCGAACATCGCCTGCGAATGATGTCCGAACACCGGTAGCCCGCACGTCAGCGCGAGCATCGCCAAGAAAATCCTGCGAGCCGCCTTCAAACCCGCCATCAGCGTCCCCCAAAAAGCCGCGCCGTTCTCAATTCTTCGGCGGACCACCGGTCTCCGGGTTGCTGGTAAGTCCATTAGGCCCGTACACAGCGTGGGAGCCAAGGCACGAATTGGGCGAGCCTTCCAGCACCCGGCCATCGGCGAGCGTCACGTTATTCATCGAGCCACCGTGCCTTCCGTCGCGCAGCGGGCTATATTTCACCGACACCTTATCGCCGATGGAAATGATATGTTTGGTCCAGCGATGATCGACTTCTTCCAACTGCGCCGGGGACATGCTTTCAAAACCCCAGACCTGCGGATCGCCATTTGGCACCGGTGCTACGATCCAAAGCCAGGAGTGCGGGTATTCCCATTCGAAATTGCGTACCGTACCGGAAAGATGATCGCATTTGCTGTCATCGAACATTGCCTTGGAGTGATGCGCCAGCGCCGGCGAGGCGGACAATCCCGCGGCCAGCACTGCCGCAAGCGAAATCATCGTGTTTTTGCACAAATACATGGGAGTTATTCCCCTAGAGGTGGTGGTGTCAGGTCTACCGAGGTGCCGGTATCGCGATTACCCGCCAGGCATTGTTCTTCGGTGATTGGTATGTCGGAAAGTTCGTAGAGATACTTGGTAACGTATGGCTGGGTGTAGACATCCGGATCGGTCAGCACGCTGTCGATTTCCATGTGGGTCTTATCCCTCCGGTACATGCGCTCAACCAGGTGACCGTTGAGCGTCGCAATCACCCCGTAATTCTGCCACAGCGTCCCGTTGGGAAAGCCGATGGTATCGACCACCAGGGTATTACCTTCCCAGTGACCGATGCTGTCCCCCATAAAGCTTTCGGTTTGATCCTCCAACGGTACATGCGGACGGCCATCGGTATGGATGCGCCTAATCTCACCGTCTTCGAACAACATGGTAACCTGACCCGGCGTGAACAGATACTGGAACAGAATACGATGCTCCAGCACACCTGGCACGCCGGCGGGTAGGCACTTCGACAGATTTTCCTGTGCCTTCGCGGCCGCGGCCTCGGCGCGAAGTTTTGCATACTTCGGTGTCAGATGCACTCGGCCGCCATCAGTGCCGGCGGCGTCGGCAGCGGCATCGGCTGCCCCGCCTTTAAGATAAAACGCCCAGTAACCTGACCAGTCGGGCAGTTTGGCGATCGACGCATAAGTATCGCCCTGCGGCCCCGGCCATGGCGACGATGTCGCCGCCGACACATTACCCCCGAAGCAAGCCAGCGCCGCGACCATCGCACCACCAGCCACAAATCCGATCGCTATCCTTTGCGCACGCATCGTAAACTCCTTGAACTTCCGCCCCAACCGAGGGCCATTCTATCGTCCCGGCGGAAGTAAGTGAATTACCGCCGGGACGTCTCTCGTTCAAATGTGGGCCTGGAAGATCACGCCAAAGGTGCGTGGGTCGGCGAGGGTGGCGCTCACCCCGGGCCCACCAACCGTGTCGGTCAATTTATACACGGTATTGCTGAGGTTCTTCCCATAGACGTCGACGCTGTATTTGCCATTGGGCGAGGTATAATCGATCGACGAATTGATCAGACCATAGGCATTCTGCACGAATTCCGGGTTCAGGCTCGGGTAGTTGCTGGTGTCGAAATCGGTTATCTCCTTGGTCTGATAATGGAAATCAACATCGGGAGTAACCACGGACCCATCCGCCAGATCGAAATCGTGCGAATAGCTGCCGGACACCGAGAAGTTAGTCATGTGCGGCAGCATCTTCCCATTCGCCACCACGACATTGCCGGCGTAGCTACCATTGCCAGAATAGGTCCCCTGCATCAACTCGGGTGACAGCGATACTTTATCGTTCGGTGTCAGATAGGCGCTGGCTTCGATGTCGAGGCCATATTCCTTCGCCGGCAGCACCAGCACAGTGCTGACCGGCCGGTAGGCGCCGTCGATCAGGACCGAAGCCGATTGCAGCGACTGGAATCCGCTATAATCGTAATAGAACGCGGCGGCGTTCAGCGTGATGTTGCTAAAACGATTCTTCGAGCCCACTTCATAAGAAGTCAGCGACTCGTTCTGATAGGTTTCGCCATTGGCAAAGCCGCCGGGGCGATAGCCGGTGGAAACCATGGCGTAGAGCAGATTGGTGGGCGAAAGATCACCGTCGATACGGGCTTTCCAGTCAAAGTGCTCGAAGCGGTGACTATAGGACAGAAGCTCGCCGGGTGGCGACCCCGGCGGACCTCCGGTGCTGATCCGGACGCCGTCGCTGTTCTCTCGCGCTCCCCCGGTAAGCCGCAGGAACGAAGTGATCGGATAGGTGGCTTCGCCGAAGCCCGCGATCGAATTGTTGGTGTAATATTGCGGGAAGGTGAAAAACAGCGCGGTGGGTCCGGCGCCGCCGCTGTAAAGCTGGGCGTAGTCGGAATGATAGTAATAGAGGCCGGCGACCCAGATCAATTTTGAATTATCCGGATTAGCCAAGCGGAATTCATGCGTCACAGTCTGATTGTAGGGCGAAACCGTTTGCCCGTAACCAGTGAAGGGGTTGGATGAGCCGGTAAAACTGTGGGTGGTCTGATAGGCCGGAATGTAGGTCACATTGGTCAGACCAAGATTCCAATCGAAATCGGCATAATATTTGTGGAACTCGATTGGATTCCGGGCGGCCCCACCGACGACGTCGAAATTAGTGGGTTCCGCCGGTGATGTGGCCTTCGGGTAGCCATCGATTTCGAAAACGCCCTGTGTGATGTTGTCGTCGGCGTGGTAATATTCGGCGCCGATCAGCAATGACAGAGTGTCGATCGGCTTGTAGAGCAATTTGGCGCGGCTGTTGTATTCACTTTCGTGGCCGGATTCGCCCTTCAGATAGGCCCTGTGTTCGTCGCCGTTAAAGCCCACGCGCAGCGCAAGAACATCGGCAAGCGGGATGTTCACGACCATCTGGCCGCCAAGAAAATTATACGACCCGTACTGAACCTGGCCGAACACGGAGAATTTCTGCGTCGGATCGTTGGTGATGATACTCACAGCACCACCGGTGGCGTCGCGGCCATACAGCGTGCCCTGCGGGCCGCTAAGCACTTCGACCCGATTTACGTCGTAATAGTCCGCACCGCCGCTTTGCAGGATCACGCCGTCAAGATAGACCGCGGTCGCCGGAGACTTGTTGGGGCCGTCGGTGCCCAAGCCGCGGATCGCGATGTCGGGTGGTCCGCCGGCGCCACCGACGCTTTGCGCCCCGCCGGTATCGCCGCTGTTTTCGTTGCCTTGAAACTGCAAGCCGGGAACATCCTGGAGGATCTGGCTCAGTTCGGTATCGCCGTGGCGGGTGATATCAGTGCCCTTAACAACGGTAATCGTAAGTGCGGTCTTCTGCACGCTCGACTTGCGGCGCTCGGCGGTGACCACCACAGTGCCAAGTTGCGCCGCATTGGTCGCCGCCGTGGTCTGGGCGCGCGCCGCCGGCGAGATTCCACCGCTGAGTGCAATCGCCGAAATTCCCAGAAATAGACTTGATTTTCTCACTCTTCTTTCCTCCCGGTAAGATGCAGGCGCTATCCTGGGGTTGCTCTTGATTTGCCGGGGCATGCATGGAACCTGCTCGAACACACCGCAAACGAAATGCTTTTCAACCTTCGGCACTCTTTCCCCAAGCTCGGACGTTCATGGGTAACCGCCCACTCGTAGGCCGGATCGGATTCGTTGTCTGTCACATCCGCATGGGACAGCCAACGCCGCCGAGGCCCGCTACACTATCGGCTGGTCGCCAATATGGTGGCCCTGCGCGCCGTGCCGTTGCATGTCACACGAGGCTGTGACAGACACTGGCGGGCCGGAGAGCCTAGAAGCCGAATTCGTATTCCGCTGGTTCGAGGGGAACCTTCATGCTTTGCAAGAAACTTCATCACGCCGCCTTTCGCTGCAAGGATGCGCGCGAGACCGTGGAATTCTACACCGAGGTGCTCGGCTTGAAGTTCTCGCACGCGATGGGCGAGGATCTGGTGCCGTCGACTGGGCTCTACAGCCCGCACATCCACATCTTTCTGGAAATGGAAGACGGCAGTTCGATCGGCTTTTTCGAGGTGCCGAACGATCCGGGCAATATGAAGGATCTAACTTCCCCCGACTGGATCCAGCACTTCGCCTTCGAGGTCGCAACCGTTGAAGAGCTACACGCCGCCAAGGCCAAGATGGAGGCGCGCGGGATGTCGGTGGTCGGCCCGACCGACCATGACGCGTTCATTCTTTCGATCTATTTCTTCGATCCTTCAGGCCACCGGCTCGAACTTACGGTACGCACCGCGCCGCCCGAGCGGTTGCTACAATTCGAAGCCGAAGCGCCGGCGGTATTGGAGATATGGGATAAAACCCACGACTGGTCGCGCCGCGCGGATCTATTCGGCGGCACCACCGGCTATGTTCGCGCCGGTGAAACCGAAGGTAAATCCACGTCATGATTCTAGGCACGCTGAAGGCCGGCGGCCGCGACGGCACCCTCATCGTAGTAAATCCGGAGCGCACCCACGCCGTGGTAGCCAGGGTCGCAAGCACGCTCCAGCGCGCGCTGGACGACTGGGAGACGGTATCGCCGGTGCTGGCCACGATCGCACACGAGCTCGCCGCCAGAACCCGCCCTGATGCGTTCCCCATCGTGCTCGAAGAGCTTGCCGCCCCGCTCCCGCGAGCCTATGCGTTCCTGGACGGCAGCGCCTATCACAACCACATGGCGCCGATCCGTCAGGTGCGCGGCGCCAAGGTGCCCGATGATTTCTTCGAGAAGCCGCTAATGTATCAAGGCCTGTCCGACAAGGTCATCGGCCCGACGGACCCCATTCTATTGCGTGAGGACGAAGCCTACGGCATCGACATCGAGGCCGAAATCATCGTGATCACCGGCGACGTACCCCAAGGCGTCACACCCGAACAGAGCTCCGGTTATGTGCGCCTCCTGGGCTTGCTCAATGACGTATCGCTACGCGGCCTGATCCCCGCCGAAATCGGTCGCGGCTTCGGCTTCGTCCAAGGCAAATCCGCCAGCTCGATGGGCCCGTTCGTAGTCACACCCGACGAAGTCGGCGACCTGTGGAACGGCAAGCTGCTCTCCGGCTCTTACAAATGCTACATTCGCGGCGAGCTCATTGGCGACCTCGATCCCGGCAAGGATGCCACCTTCGACTACACCGACCTGATCGCCCACGCCGCCAAAACCCGCGAGCTTTCCGCCGGCACCATAATCGGTGCCGGAGCCCTCGCCAACGCCGAGCGCCAGCATGGCTCCGGCTGCATCGCCGAAGCCCGCGCCCGCGAGCACCTGGCGCACGGCACTCCGAAAACGGAGTATCTGCGCTTCGGCGATCGCCTGCGGCTGGAGTTTTTGGATCGCGAAGGACATTCGGTGTTCGGGGCGATCGATCAGACCGTGGAGAAGTGGGAAGGCTAGAAGTCTTCTTTTTGTGAACAAAAAGAAGACTTCTTCCTCCCTTCACTTCGCCCTGATCCCCCTCTAGACTGACCCTCCAAGCCAGGGAGAGACCGTCATGTCAGTAATCGCGCTTCTACCCGAGACCAAGTCCCTGATCGATCGCATCAAGGGTGCTTACATCGAGGGCCAGCATCAAGCGACGCAGTCGGACACCACCACCAGCATCTTCAATCCGGCAACCGGCGACCGCATTGTGGTTCTGGGTGAAGCGGGTCCCGCCGACGTGGATCTGGCGGTGCGTTCCGCCCACCGGCATTTCGAAGCCGGCACCTGGCGCAACATGCGTCCCGCCGACCGCGAGCGGATCCTCTATAAATTCTCCGAAGTGATCGCCGCCCACGGCGAGGAGCTGGCGCAGCTCGAGAGCTGGAATCAGGGCAAATCGATCCATCTGGCGCGCGCCGTCGAGGTCGGCGCTTCGGTCGAATACATCCGCTACGTCGCCGGGCTTACCACCAAGATCACCGGTCTCACGCTCGACGTCTCGATCCCGTTCCCCCCTGGCGCTCGCTTCAACGTCTCCACCCGGCGCGAGCCGGTGGGGGTGGTAGCCGGCATTGCGCCGTGGAATTTCCCGATGTCGATCAGCATCTGGAAAATATTGCCGGCGCTCGCCGCCGGTTGCTCGATCGTGCTGAAGCCGTCCGAAGTCACTCCGCTCACCGCCTTCCGCCTGGCTGAGCTCGCGATCGAAGCCGGTGTGCCACCGGGTGTGTTCAACGTCGTGAACGGCACCGGTCCGGTGACCGGCGAGGCCCTGGTGAGGCATCCGAACATCGCCAAAATCTCATTCACTGGTTCAACCGCGGCCGGCAAGCGGATCGGCCAGGTGGCGCTCGACCGCATGGCGCGCTTCTCGCTGGAGCTAGGCGGCAAGAACCCGGCCGTGGTTTTACGCGACGCTGATCTCGCCAAGACCATTCCCGGCCTGCTTGCCGGCGCCTTGTTCAATTCCGGCCAGGTCTGCGCCGCGATTTCGCGCATTTATGTCGACAAGGCGATCTACCCCGAGCTGCTCGACGGAATGTCGGCAGCGATCCGGGACATGAAGCTCGGTGCGGGCCTCGACGAGTCCACCCAAGTAGCGCCCCTGGCATCGGCCCCGCATCGCGACAAGGTAAATGCGCACGTGGCGGCCGCCCGCGCCTCCGGCCTGGATCTGATCCAGGGCGGCGACGTGCCCGAACGTGGCTATTTCGTCAGTCCCACTCTGGCGTTAGGCGCGGACCAGAATAATGCGTTGATCCGGGAAGAAGTTTTTGGCCCAGTAATCGCGCTCACCGCGGTGGACGGCGCCGACCAGGCGATCCATTTCGCTAACGACACGAAATATGGCCTGGCCGCGAGCCTATGGACCGAAAGCCTGAGCCAGGCAATGGATTTAATCCCACGCATCAATGCGGGCACGGTCTGGGTGAACAACCATATTCCACTCGATCCGAACATGCCATTCGGCGGCTTCAAGGAATCCGGTCTCGGCCGCGATTTCGGGCCGAACTCGCTTGATGCATTCACGGAAATAAAATCCGTCTGCATTGCCTATTAGCAGAAAGAAGAAGTCTTCTTTTTAAAAAAAAGAAGCAAAAAACTTTTGTCACTTGGAAGGCACCGACTACAGCCGGCGCGCTCCAATCGACAAAGTTTTTGCTTCTTTTTGTTCACAAAATGAAGACTTCTTCCCTGCCTCACTCTTTAGATCAATCGTCCTAGCGCCATTTCGCGCACAGCCCACGTTCAGGAACTTTCAGGGTTCTTCAGAACTCATCAGGACGCTATCGCGCCATCTCCGGTTATGGTGCTCCCGTCGCCTCAATCCTCGATGCGGCGTTCGTCCAAACTTTGGTGCGCGAGCACCAAAGTGTGAGTCTTTGGAATTCGATCCGTTCCACCTCGTTCCGACGCGATCCGCGTCCGCGGTGGTGTGGGTTGCCGGCTATCAAGCGTTATCAACAGGCGGAAGCAATCGACATGTCAACGGTAGGCAGCGGCCAAACCCAGATCGTCTCGGCTGGACACACCAGCAACGGAACCATCGTACTCAGCGGCGGCACCCAATGGATCGACGCCGGCGGCACCGCCAAACTGTCGGTCATCTCGGCCGGCGGTTATCAATACGACTACGGCACCACCTCGGGAACGATCGACTACGGCTATGAGGGCGTCGCGAGCGGCGGCATCGCGGACTTCACCGAGGTCCACTCGACCGGCTCGCTCTATGTCTATAGCGGTGGCACAGCCGCCTTTGCCGATGTCGTCGGGGATGAGTATGTCTACAGCGGCGGCACGGACCGCTCTGCCGACGTCACAGAAGGCGGCGAGCAACTCCTCCGTGGCGGCTCTGCCAGCGGCGTGATCGCCACCGACGGCGGCGAGCAGATCGTATCGAGCGGCGGCATCGCGAGCAGCACGTTCGTCTTCAGCGGCGGATTCCAGTTGGTCGAATACGGCGGCGAGGCGATTTCCGCCTATGTATATAGCTCCGGCGAGCAAATCGTCTATTCCGGGGCCAACTTCGTTGCTGACACCACGGTGTACACGGGCGGTTACGAGGTCGTCCTCGGCGAGGTTCTCGCAACGACGCTCAGCGGCGGCACTGAGTACGTCGACAACGGCGGAGAGTCCGGCGGCACGCAAGTTCTCTCCGGCGGCAACCTTTATATCTTCAGCGGCGGCACCG
>Ga0302314_10023687_pt1 | contig 10006 bp, 8 predicted proteins | sample III_Palsa_N2_3_FD_200533 | JGI IMG/M metagenome (GOLD analysis project Ga0302314, IMG submission 200533) | Peat permafrost microbial communities from Stordalen Mire near Abisko, Sweden - III_Palsa_N2_3 | ecosystem: Environmental > Terrestrial > Soil > Palsa > Peat permafrost | place: Sweden...
TGTCATCGCGCAGCATTCTGATTCCCACTCCCTACCCGGGTATGTGGGACTACTGGCGCGAAGTCCCAGCCCACCGCGGCGCACTCGGTGACCACATCCATCCAGAGCAAATCGAACGGCTTCAACTCACTGTCGTGCCAAATTCTGCCGGCAACTCCGCCGACGCCGCCAGCGACGCCAAGCTGGTCGCCGTGGAATCCATTTACCTGTCTTTCCGCTGAACTCACACTTCGTCGGGGAGCGAAGTGTCGAGCCGTCACTGCATGCACGATGAGGGCATGCAGTCGCGCCCTCGTCATGACAATCCTGCTTAGCCGCCGCGGCGCCATGTCGCTCACCGGCGCCTTAGCGGCGGTAACGCTGCCCGCGAACGGCCGCAACCCGGAGAAACCCGTGACCAGAAACCCCATGAAAATGACCTGCTTTATCCGCTATCAAATCGATCCGTTTCAGCGCGAAGAGTTCGCCAAGTACGCCGACGCGTGGGCACGCATCATTCCCCGGTGCGGAGGACATCTGCTGGGCTATTTTCTGCCTTCCGAAGGCACCAACGATATAGCGTGGGGGCTTATTGCTTTCGAAAGTCTCGCGGCCTACGAGCAATATCGCCTGCGACTTCGATCGGACGAGGAGGCTCGCGCGAATTTCCAGACGGCGCAGACCAAGCGATTCATTCTGCGCGAAGAGCGAACCTTCCTCGACATTGTCCAAAGCACTCTCGAAAAAGCGGCGACCGGTTAGCCGCCGCCGTTCCTAGGATTCTCTAATCGTCACAGCGTCCAAAAGCTGGTGCCGCCCCCTCTCGCTAAGTCTCAGACTTCGCCCATTGCCCTGCTGCATCACCCAACCCCGCTCCAGAGCGGTCCGGGTGATCGCCGCACCCAGCGCGCCGCCCAGGTGACGAGTCCCTTCACGCCAATCTGGACAACCATAGGCCAAGCGGCGGCGCAGCCCGCGCATCGTTGCAACATCGATTCCCAGGGCTCCGAACCCCGAAATGCCCGCCGGGGTCAATTGGTAAGAATCGTGACGACGCCGGCCCCGCATTAGCCAGCCTGATGCAACACAGCCCTCGTGCAGCGCGATGCCGAGCTCTCCGCCCAAGTGATCGTAGCAGCGCCGCCCGGCGCCGACATCGTCGCTACCGCGTAGCGCCGGGTCATCACCCGGCCCCTGGGCGAAGGCATGCATATCTTTCAACACTCGCGCCACCTGCGGCCCACCCAGCCCGTAGTAGCGGTTCCTCCCCTCTCGACGAGCTCGGACTAAATGCGCAGCCTCCAAGCGGCCCAGGTGCACACTGGCGGTGGAAGGACTGATATTCGCGATGATGGCAAGCTCCGCACCGGTCCGAGTGCTGCCGTCCAACAAACTCACGAGCATGCGCGCTCTGGCCGGCTCGCCGATCATGGCGGCGATTCTCGACACGGCCAAATCGTTATCGGGCGTCACCGGCATTGTTGCACCGTAATCGAAGCATCGGCTCATTACAAGGAACAGTCTTCGCGCATCAGACTCGCTCAATCACCGACCTAGGCCTAAAATTCAGCCATGCCACACCCCGCTCTCACGCGTTCGACTCAGGATCGCTCCGGCTCCGCCGCGATCTCAGACGTCGCATCGGCCATCGGCGTACCCGCGCGGGCGCGAATTCTTTTTTGTCTTCTGGACGGACGTGCTCGCACCAGCACCGAATTGGCGGTGGTCGCGGAGGTGAGTCCGTCCACCGCCAGCATGCACCTGCATCGACTGGAGGATGCGCGGTTGGTCATCGCCGCGCGTCAGGGCAAGCATCACTACTACAGTCTCCGAGGGCCGGAAGCTGCCGCCATGCTGGAGCGCCTGAGCGTGCTTGCCGGCAGACCGGCCGAGGGCTTCATCCCCTCCACGCCGGAATATTTGCGTGCCGCCAGGAGTTGCTACGACCACATCGCCGGCTCCATCGGCGTCGCACTTCATGATCGCTTCAAGGCCCTGGGTTGGTTGGTGGAAACCACGGACGGCGGTGATAACCCCTATGACGTCAGTGTGGAGGGCATCAAGGGTTTCGCCGCGATGGGCGTCGATGTCATCGCGGCGCGCGCCCTTCGCCGCCGTTTCGCTTATGGCTGCCTGGATTGGAGCGAACGACGCCTACACTTGGGGGGCGCGCTGGGAGCGGCTTTTTTTAACGTCGCGCGAACCCGCAAGTGGTTACGACCCAACCTCGACAGCCGCGCGTTGAGTCTCACCGCTCTCGGGCGGCGTGAAATTCAAAGCCGATTCGGAATCGCGCTTTAAAAATACCGCCGAACCCAGTGCCCCGGCAGCGCTAGCCCTACTCCGGCAGCGCTAGCCCTACTCCGGCAGTGCTAGCCCTACCCCGACGGCGCTAGCCCCACCGCAGCGGAGCCAGCCCTACTTTTCCGGCACTAAGCTGCAAGGTATGCGATTCAACAAAGCTTTGTCGCAGTCCATCGATTCGTACGGATGGCTATTTCCGGTCAACGGAATGAATGCCACTGCGCCCATCCGCTGATCCGCGCACAGATACTCGACAACATAACGCTTGAGGTGATCCTCCTGACCAATGAGGTGCAGCTGAGCGACATTGCAGCCGACACCGTTCTGCGCCAGAGCGTTCTTTAAAGTAGCCAAGGTGACCGGCTCGTCGCCCGAACTCACCGCAGAAGCCGGCGCAGTTTCCGTCAAACGGCACCTCACGCCCTGCGTCGCCGCGTCCGCACAGCTCATGGCAGTCGCCTTCGTGGTCGATCCCGGCAGAGGTAGACGCAACAAGTATCCGTTGTTGTCCTTGCACTTGATTTCCGAATACGAGGATTGAGTCGTTTCGCTGCGCCCCAGCGACAGCAAAACATCGACGGTACAGTCGGCACCGGCATCCGTACGAATTAAGGAGCCCACCAAGGCATACACATCTTGATTTTCGGGGAGCTTACAAAAGAAGCTTGGCTCCTTCTTCTGGGCAACATCGGCCGCCCGCGCCTCCTCGGCGGCCACACAGGAAATGGCGATGGGTGCTCCCGTTCCCTGGACTTCGAGAAGATATCCCACCGCGCCGCTGCACGCCGTTTCATACACGCGAGTGTCGGCCTTCTTGCCGCCCGCGCCGGCCTGTCGCGCTCCCGAAATCACCAATCTCGCATCGTTGATGTCGCAGGAAATTTGCAGCGCCTTGATGAGCGGAGCGCTCTGGGTCATCGCCGCGGCTTTCGCGGCGGCGGCTTCCTTGGCGCTCTTCGAGGCCTGCATTTGGTCGCCGCCCATCCTCTCCAACTCTTCGTGCGAAATCGAGCCGTTCATACCGCTATTATCCTGATGGATTCCCGGCGCAGCCTGCGCCCATGCGAATCCGCCCGGATTCGTGATCGCACCCACCGCGACAAACGCCGCCAGAAGTCTGGCGCCGAACGCAAATCGCATGAAATGTTGCATGCTCGTCCCCTCTCACCCCAAAGCGCTAGAGGCCCCGCACCACCAGCCACTCAACAAACTGCCGAGGCCACTCGCTGACCGGTCCCGCATTGCTGAACCGCAGACCGAAGCCATGACCAACCCCGTCGTAGAGATGGAGCTCGGCCGGCACACCAGCCTGTCGCAGCGATAGGTACAGCGTGGCCACGCCCTGCGAAATGGCGGGCGCATCGTCCGCCCCGGCCAGTAGAAATGTCGGCGGCGTTTCCTTGGAGAGCCGCATGTCGTGAGGGATGGCGGGGTAGATCAAGGCCTCGAAGGCCGGTCGCGAACTCAGCCGATCGATGGGGTCCGCAGCCTTTTCATCGCCCGAGCCATAGCGTGTGGCTGCCAACGCAGCTAACTCTCCGCCCGCCGAAAATCCCATGACGCCAATGCGATTGGGATCGACATGCCATTCCGCGGAGCGAGTCCGCACCAGCCGGATGGCGCGCTGTACGTCAGCGAGTGCGCTGCCCTCCACCGTGTAAGCCGAACCCGGCGCGCGCGCCAAGCGATACTTCAATACGAACGCTGCGATGCCGTGCGCCGCCAAATAGGCCGCGACGTTGTAGCCCTCGTGATCCATCCAGATCTCGACGTGGCCGCCACCGGGAATGACGACAACACCCGTGCTGCCCGAGCCTGCCGTTCTGACTGCGCCGCCGCTCTTTACCGGCAGGTACACCGTGATCGATGGCGCATGCACGTTCGACACCACCCGTTCGCCCTGCTCTGTCACGCGCAAGGTTTCAGCCGTGGCAGGTTGTTGGGCGCCGGGTGCGCCCTGCGGCCACAACGTCACCACTTCCCGGGGAGAGCCTACCGCCACGCCGCACAGTCCAAGCGTCAGCCAGGCCGCCTGCCAGGGCCGGCGCCGCGTCATTTCGCCGGCCGTGCCTGATCCGCGGCCGGCCATTCCAATGTCTCGGTGTCGGCGATGAGGCCGGTGGGTGCGGTCAAAGTGACCATCAATCGCAGGGTCACTGGGGCCGCGTCCGACGGTATGACTCCCGCGACTCGCATCGCCTCACTCAACTCGACGAAGTGGCTTTCGCCGCGGGTCAGAGGCACTCCCTTGTCATCTACTACGCGCCAGTCGAGCTTATAGTTCCGCAGTCTGTAGAACGGGAGATCGCTCTCCGTGTGCGGCCGCACTTCCAGCGAAAAACCAGTGGGCATGCGATCCTTGGAACCCGTCCACTGCACTGCAATGTTGGCGGGGCTGGTCAAGGACTTCCAAACGAAGTACGAGGGCTTGCGTTGCCGCGCTTCGTCTACCAGCCCATGATCCACATAGCCCTCGGTTTCGCCGGGCCATAGGTTCCGCGGCGATTTGTAATCCTGGTAACACCAGAGCAGCGTGCCGGCGACCCAATCGCGAGCGGCCAGCTGCGGCATCTGCTCCTGTATGGTTTTTATGCGAGCCAGATCCGCCTCCTTCGGGCCCTTCGCGAAGACCCCCGCGAAGCCCATTTCGGAAATGATCACCATTTTGTCCGGGAACAGTTGATGCACTTTATCCAGCGCCGCACCGAGACCCGAGGCAGGTCCATGCCACGAGCCGAAATACTGATTCATCATGATGAAGTCGGCATCTTTCGCGGCCGACTGCTCGGCGCGCTCCAACTTGGGCAGCGCGTCGTCCGCGAAGCTGACGAAGCGCTGCGGATCGAGTTCGCGAATCATGGCGCGAATGGCGCGAAAATAAGCAATGCCCGCCGGCGTCCCCATGGAACTTTCATTCGCCACGCTCCAACCGAAAATACTGGGATGATTGCCGGCCTCCTCGATCATCTCGCGCATTTGCTGCTTGGCGAGCGCGAGGACCCTCGGGTCCGCCAGCTGCGCTTCGCTGAACTGCCAGACGGGAATTTCCGGAATCAACACGATGCCGTGCCGATCCGCGTAATCCAACACCAGGGGATTTTGCGGATAATGCACCGGACGCGACAATGTAGTGTGCAGCGACTTCATGTCGTCGTAGTCGTAGAGAATGGTGCCGCGAGTTTCCGCGAGGCCCTCCCAGGGCGAGTCTTCGTGACGGGCCATTCCGGTCAATCGCACCCGCTCGCCATTGATGACGAGATGCCGCTCCTTGATCTCCAAGGTGCGCACGCCAAAGGTGGAGCTGTTTTCGTCCAGCACCCGACCGTCCTCGCCGCGAAATTCGACCACCATGCGATAGACATTCGGTGTGTCGATGCTCCAGAGCTTGGGATGCGCGAGCTTCAGCGACACGGTGACATCCCCCGCGCCCGAGGCCGCCACCACTCGCGTATCACTGGCCGCCACCGCATTGTCGGGACCGAATGCCGTGGTCCGCATCGTAATGGGCATGGCGCGCGCGCCGGCGAACGAAATCGTATCCTCAATTACCGCAGCGCCGGTATCCGCCATTGCACCTGCACGCGCCACTGCGCCCATATCGGGAAGACTGCGAATATGCTGACGCCGGATCCACGCAGGCCCGGTAGTCGACAGCCACACGTTGCGCACAATACCGCCGTAGGTCCACCAATCGTAGCGAGCCTGGGGGCTACCCTTCTCAGCAAACCCCGGAATGGTGGCAATTCCCGGCCGATTGTCGATGCGCACCGCGAGGACATTGGTCGCGCGCAGCGTCGAGGTGATGTCAAAAGAGTACGCCGTGAAGCCGCCCTCATGCACCCCGAGTTCCACACCGTTCAACCAGACATGCGCCTTATAAAAGGTGGCGCCGAAGTTCAGCTCGATGTGAGCTCCGGGCGCCGCAGCCGGCATGTCAAAACGCCGGAAGTACCAAGCCACTCCGAGAAAGTCGTGCAGCCGGCCTACATTCCACGTGTGCGGCACGACGACGGACTCGGTATCCCCCGGTATGGCGGATTTCCAGCCCGAGCTCTCGCCGGCCTCGGCAGGATCTGCCTTGAAGAGCCAATTGGTGTCTAGGTCTGTGCGTGTCGCACTGAGCGCCGGAAACGCAAACAGGAGCGCCCATGAGCAGGCCAGCAGCCCGGCCAACGGAGATATTCGAATCCAAACCCGCGTCATGGCAGCCCCGCGTCGATTCTTATTGGATGGAGGCCGATGAAAGCGCAGCCAGGCGTCATCGACCAAATGTCTAATTTATAATATAATATGGTCTCGACCCGAGTCAAGATTCGCTGAACGCCGCTGCCGTTCCATCAAATGCGAATAGTCGACGAAAGCAGTCGTGGTATATTGATATTATAAAAGATCCACGACCCATCCACTCCCCGTGCTCTGCCGGACGGATACAGCGCAATGACGAATGAAAAGAAAACTCTCCGCAGTCACAAGAGCTACGGCCCGAAGGACAAGGATGGCTTCATCCACCGCAGTTGGATGAAGAGCCAAGGCTTCCCCTCGGACGTGTTCGACGGCAGACCGGTCATTGGCATTTGCAACACGTGGTCGGAGCTTACGCCTTGTAACGCCGGTCTGCGTGACGTTGCGGAACACGTCAAGCGCGGCGTGTGGGAGGCCGGTGGTTTACCCGTCGAGTTTCCGGCTATGTCCTTGGGCGAAACGCAAATGCGCCCCACGGCAATGCTGTTTCGCAACCTGCTGGCCATGGAAGTGGAAGAGTCCATCCGCGGCAATCCCATCGACGCCGTCGTACTGCTGGGCGGCTGCGACAAGACCACTCCAGGACAGGTCATGGGCGCGGCCAGCGTCGACCTTCCCACCATGGTCGTTTCCACGGGGCCCATGCTCAACGGAAAGTTCCGCGGCCGTGATATCGGCTCGGGCACCGACGTGTGGAAATTCAGTGAAGCGGTGCGCGGCGGCAAAATGTCGCTGGATGAATTCATGAGCGCCGAGTCGGGCATGTCGCGTACGCCGGGAACTTGCATGACCATGGGCAGCGCCTCGACCATGGCATGCCTAATGGAAGCCATGGGTGTCGCCCTGCCCTTCAATGCCACCGCTCCGGCGGTGGATGCGCGGCGGCGCCGCAACGCGCATGAGACCGGCCGCCTCATCGTGGACATGGCTCGCAAGGACATACGCCTGTCCACCATCATGACGCGTAAAGCCTTCGAAAATGCCATTCGCGTTCTGGCTGCCATTGGCGGCTCTACCAATGCCGTCCTGCATCTCCTTGCCTTTGCCGGTCGACTCGGCGTGCCGCTGGAATTGGAAGACTTCGATCACTTGTCGGCGGATGTGCCGCTGTTGGTCGACTTACAGCCCTCCGGCAAGTTCCTCATGGAAGACATGCACTATGCCGGTGGATTGCCCGCCGTCATGAAGGAACTCACCCCGCTCCTACATGGGGATGCACCCACCGTGTGGGGTCAGCCCATCGGCGAGAGTTTCGCCTCCGCCGAGTGTTTCAACCGCGAGGTGATACACACCATGGCCGAGCCGGCCAACCCCGTCTCCGGCATCTGGGTACTGCGCGGCAATCTGTGCCCGAAGGGTGCGGTGCTCAAGCCGAGCGCGGCAAGCCCTTCGCTGTTCACTCACAGAGGGCGAGCCGTGGTGTTCGAAACCATCGAAGACCTCCGCGCGCGCATCGATGACCCCGCGCTCGAGGTCGATGCGAATTCCATTCTGGTACTGAAGGGCTGCGGACCTCAGGGCTATCCCGGCATGCCCGAGGTGGGCAACATGCCGCTGCCGCGCAAACTGCTCGAAGCCGGTGTGCGCGACATGCTGCGCATTTCCGATGCGCGCATGAGCGGCACTGCGTTCGGCACTGTGGTGCTGCACGTCGCACCCGAGTCCCAGACAGGCGGCCCCCTCGCCATGGTGCGCAATGGCGATGAAATTCTATTCGATGGTCCCAATCGCAAGCTCGAACTCCTGGTCTCTCCCGAGGAGCTGGCCGCGCGCACTGCGAGTTGGCAGAAGGCGCCGCCGCCGCAGAAATACTCCCGCGGTTACTACCGGCTTTACGTGGAGCATGTGATGCAGGCGGATCGCGGCTGCGACTTGGACTTTCTCACCGGCGGGAGCGGCAGCATCGTGGACCGCGAATCTCATTGATGAGCGCCGCGAGTTTCATCGCGGGGGACTGGGGCACGAGTAACCTACGGCTGTTTCTCTGCAGCGCGAAGGGAGTCGCTCTCGACAGCACCAATGGCCCCGGCGCCGCCGAGAGCCACGGCCGCTTTGCCAACGTACTGAGCTCGCTGACGACGGCCTGGCAGGAGCGCTACGGGCCGTTGCAAGCAGTGCTGTGCGGCATGGTGGGGTCCACCATCGGTTGGGTCGAAGCCTCGTATCTGCCCTGCCCCGCCAAGCCCGACCAATTGGCCGAGGCCTGTAAGTCACTGGAAGACGGCAGTGTGCATATCGTTCCCGGCCTGTCTTGCCGCAACCGCTTCAATGCTCCCGATGTCATGCGCGGGGAAGAGACCCAGATTCTGGGCGCCCTCGAGTTGACCCAAGCGCTGACACAAGGGCGCCACCTGCTCTGTCTCCCGGGCACGCACACCAAGTGGGCGGTGGTGAACGATGGCGTGATCCATGAATTCTTCAGCGCACCCACCGGTGAGGTGTTTGCCGTGCTGAACGAGCATAGCGTTCTGGTGCGCAATCACGGCGGCACGCACGATCGCGGCGATTCGGCCGCCTTTCGCGAGGGTCTGGCCGGCTTCAACGGCTTCCCGCAGTCTCAGCTGCTGCACCGTCTCTTCGAGTGCCGCGCGCGCCAGCTCGCCGGCGAACTCACGGCACCGCGGGCGGAGGCTTACTTATCAGGGCTGTTGATCGCCAGCGACACCTACGGCGCACTCCGGCTCATGGCGGGATCGATTACCGCCAAGCCCATTACCCTTATAGGCTCGCCCGAACTCACCCAGCGTTACGCCAGCGCGTTGTCCCTCAACGGATGCGCATCGCATCAAGTGGATGGCTCGACCGCCGCGCTCGCGGGCCTCGCCCAAATACATCGACGAATTGCCGAAGGTAGCCACTCATGACCAGTCAACTCACGACCCGCGAGCCTAAGTTGGTCGCCATTCTGCGCGGCGTGCTGCCGCAGAATGTCGTCGCCATCGGCGACATTCTCTACGCAGCCGGCATTCGCAAAATCGAGGTGCCGCTGAATTCGCCCGAGCCCTTCGCCAGCATCACGGCACTCGCCCAGCGCTCCTTGCCGGGGCTCACCGTGGGCGCGGGTACGGTGCTCAGCCTCGATCAGGTGCGACGTACTCACGACGCGGGCGGCCGTCTCATGGTGTCCCCGAACAGTCACGGGCCCGTGATCGAGCACGCGGTTCAGCTCGGCATGGAGGTCATGCCCGGCTTTGCAACGGCCACCGAAGCCTTCGCGGCCATCGCCGCCGGCGCCAAAAAGATTAAATTGTTTCCCGCCGCCACCTACGGCACCAAGCATTTGCAGGCGCTGCGCGCCGTCTTGCCGCCCGAAGTTGAGGTCTATCCCGTCGGTGGTATTTCCGCGCAGGACATCCCCGCCTGGCTGGCGGCGGGTGCCACCGGGTTCGGTTTCGGCTCGGAGTTGTTCAAGCCCGATTACAGCCTGGAAGACATCGACAAGCGTGCAAAAACCATGGTGAGCGCCCTGCGTGACGCAGGC
>Ga0302314_10023690_pt1 | contig 10005 bp, 7 predicted proteins | sample III_Palsa_N2_3_FD_200533 | JGI IMG/M metagenome (GOLD analysis project Ga0302314, IMG submission 200533) | Peat permafrost microbial communities from Stordalen Mire near Abisko, Sweden - III_Palsa_N2_3 | ecosystem: Environmental > Terrestrial > Soil > Palsa > Peat permafrost | place: Sweden...
TGGCGGCGGCGGAGGCGGAGGTGGCGGCGGTGGTGGCGGCGGAGGCGGCGGCGGGGGCGGCGGCGGCGGCGGTGAGACGGCCTTGCCGAGGACGAGGGTGGTCTCGGCGGCGCCCACTGTCACGTCGGAGGCGGCGAACACCGACGGCGCGTTGGAGGCGGTGACGGTCGCGAAGGTCCCGCTGACGCTCTTGTAGACCGCCAGGACGTAGCTCTGGGTGTTGTAGGCGCCCGGCGCGAACACCAGGTCGAGCTTTCCGGCGAACGTTGCGGCGCCCGTCACCTTGAGTTCGGCCGAGGCGGTGGGACTCACGGCCAGCATCAGCGTGCCGTCGGCGCCCTGCACATAGTCGCCGTTGATCGTGCGCGCCGAGAGCGCGGTCAGGTCGAGTGTCGCGTCGTTGGTCACCGTGTCGGCCACGGTGATGTCGTTGAGCAGCTTGAGGACGCCGGAGTTGATGTTGACGTTGGCGACGTCGATCGCGCCATCGGTGGAGAAACCTTTGGCGAGATTGAAGTTCACCGTGCCGGCGTTGGCGCCGTTGGTGGCCGAATCGCCGTCGATATCGCCCTGGATCACCCCGCCGGTGATATCGACCACGTCGTCGTGGCCTGAGAGCAGGATGTTGCCCGTGATCAGACCGGCGGACTGGGTGATCGTGGAGGCCGATGTGGCGGCCGAGTAGTCGAGCGCCGTCCCGCCGCCGCCGGTGATGGTTCCGGTGTTTACCAGGTTGAGGTTCGAGGTAACGAAGTTTCCGGTGGTATTGAATGGCTGGACCACCACGGCCGTGCCGTTCGCGGCGCTGATCACGCCGGCGTTGTTCAGGATCGACGTCCCGGTCCCGTTGATCGAGATCGCGTCGGTCCTGGCCGTGGCGGCGTCGGCGCCCTGAGTGATCGTGCCGTCGACCGCGTTGAAGATGCCACCCTGCACGCCCACGAAGACCGTGAGGCCGGTGATCAAGCCGCTGTTGCCGATCGAACCGCGCACGGTGGTGACCACGAGGCCGTCTTCGCCGCCGCTCAGAACGCCACTGCTGGTGTTGATCACGTCGCCCACGATCGTGTCGCCGGGCGGGTCATTGAACCCGACCGCCTGGATCACCGAGACGGCCTCGCTTGCGGCGCCGCCGGCGATGATCGTGCCCGAGTTCACCAGGTTGCCGCCGATCATGGCGGGCAACTCGACCCCGAGCAGATCGGACTTCGTACCTACGGTGTTGCTTCCGGAGACCGTGATCATGCCGGCGTTGATGAAACCGCCGCTGATCGTGCCCTGAAGTAAGACGGCCGTGTCGCCGCCCTTGATCGTTCCGTCGTTGGTCACCGAGCCGCCCACGTTGTGAAGCGCGATCGCGCCGCCGGTGGCGAGCGCGATCGACCCCGTTTGGCCGCCGGTGATAAGGCCCTGGTTGATGAAGTTGCCGGTGATCGCGCCACTCACGGCCACGGCCGCCGCCTTGGTGCTGCCGCTGATCGTGCCGGACGCGGTGTTGACGAGATCGCCGGAGATCCCGTCCTCGACGATGATCGCGCCGCTCGCCTGAGCGAGGCCTGTCACGGCCCCGATCAGCCCCGCGTTGGTCAGCGTGCCGACGACGCCCCCGAGCAAGGCCACGCCGTTCGGCCCCGTGATCGTGCCGGAGTTCGAGAACGAGCCCTTGAATTCTCCGAAGGCCGTAACGCCGGTGCCGCGGCTGGAGGTGATGACGCCGGCGTTGGAAAGGTTGCCGCTCATGCCGCCCGACCCGATGGTGACGCCATCGAGGTTGCCCGAGATCGTCGCGCCGGCCGCATTGACGAAATTGCCGGTCAAGGTCCCCGCCGAAACCCCGGCGCCGACGCCGCCGGTGGAGGTGATCATGCCGGTGTTGGTGAAGGCGCCCTTGATCTGACCCACGGACACGCCGGCGGAGCCGCCGAAGATCGTGCCGGCGTTGGTCACCGCACCCGTGCTGCCGTTCACGAAGATGCCGTCGCCGCCCAGGGTCGAACCGCCGGTGATGGTTCCGGTGTTGGAAATGGTTCCGCCGACGCTTCCGGCGATTGCAATAGCGGCGGATTCGGCCCCCGGCGCGGAGATCAGGCCGGCGTTGACGATGTTGCCGGTCACCGACGCGTCGAGGTCGATGGTGTTGTCGGCGAAGACGCCCGTCCCGCCGGTGATGGTCCCGGTCTTGTTGTTGGTGATCCCGGTGATGGTGGCGAGCTGCCCGCCGCCGATCGCCGAGCCCGTGCCGGTGTTGGCGATCAGCCCGCTATTGACGATCGAGACGCTGATCCCGGTCTGGACGGTGTCGACCGTGGAGGCGCTCGTGATCGTGCCCGAATTGGTGAGCAGCCCCGGTTTCGTAGCCCCCAGGAAATAGGCGGTCATGGTTCCGGTGCTGAGCGTCGCGCCGGAAACGACGGTGCCTTTCGGCGCGTTCAGCGTCTGCACGGTGGCGCAGAGGCCGGGCTGGGTGACCTGGCCGGCGCCGGCGGCGCATTGCGCCAGGGCGTCCGGCGCCCACGCCGCGCAGATAGCCAGCGCCGAGGCGCCCAGGAACAACGCACGGACGCCGCGAGGCGACTTGCCGGCAAAGGTGCGCGTGGGCCCCATGGCGCTCAGACTCCCGATCGATGGGACACCGGAGCGTGGCCGTGGCGAGCGCCGCAACGTACATTTGTAGGATGCGAACCGAACTCAGGGACGGTTTGTAGACTTTCGCGTTCCACGCCCCGCGCCGGAGAAGGTAGTCGCCCGGCCGTCGGGGGCAGCCGCCAAGTCCGCGACAGCCTTAGTGGACAGCGGCGCCCATGACTCGCGCCAGCAGCCTCACCAACTCGGTCAGCCGCCCGGTCTGGGTCTTCTTGAGAATGTGCGCCACGTGGCTGCGAACGGTCGTGAAGCTCAATCCGAGTTCCCGCGCTGTCTCGCGGGCGGTGGCGCCCTTGTATATCCACAGCGCCACGCGGGTTTCGGCAGGGCTCAGGCCAAAGAGGTCGCGCAGGACGCCGGCGGTCGTCGTGAGCTCCCGGTCCGGGTCGATGACGCAGACCAACGCGGACCGCGCGTTGAACTGCGCTGCATAGCGGTCGGCGCGCGCCGGCGTGACCAAGATCATCAGCGGACGCCGGCGATGCGCCGTATCGATCGACATGGCCCCGACGCCCGGTTCGCCGCCCGCGGCCGCCGCCGCGGCGATGAGTCCCTCCAGCCGGTTGGTGAGCGCCGGCGTGGCTGCCCTCAGCCGCCCTTGCGTGACGCAAACCGCGTCGCCCTCGAGCGCGAGCGCTTCGGCCACGTGATTGCAATAGGTGACCCGCGCCGTCTCGTTGACGACAAACACGCCGTTGGAGCAACGATCGAGTTCGCTGGCCAGGGCATTGGCGGCCTCGCTGCGAATTCCGAGCTGAAGGCTGAGCCAGAACGACCGGCCTATCTGGGGCTGGGCCCGGGTGATGGCGCGCAGTTCGTCGTCGGTGAACCCGTCCTTGTGCGCCGTCGTTGTCAGGTTGAGCGCGCCGGAGACCCCCCGACCGCTGAGCTCGACGACCATGGCCGCGCCGGCGCCGCGCGGGACCATGAATTCGTTGAAGTAAGGCGTGCGGATAAAGGCCGCGCGCGGCATCAGGTGGCGATCGGTCACGACGGGGGGCGCGCGCCCCCCCGCGGCCGCGCGCAAACTCGTCATGCCGTCCTGGATCGGGTTGTTGTAGAACTTTCCGTAGAAGTCGTGCTTCGCTTCCGAGCTGGAGCCGCCCCAGACGCTGAAGCCGTGCGATCGAGAAAGGATGGCGCCGCCTGTTGCGCCCGCAAGACTGGCCAACGCCTCGACGGCGCTTGGCCATTGCGACGGGTTCAGCACCGCGTCATCGAGACAATCAAGAGCGCGTTGGCTTGAAGCGTCCACGTGTTCCGCCCCCGTCAGATCGTCGTTACGATCACTATGCCTCGAATCTATTGTCAAGGAACCTTAGACGGTAAGTGTTCCGGTGGTGATGGCGCCTACAAAGATGCCTACCTGGGGCGCCGGTTCTGGGCACGCGGCAATAACCGCTGCTCGCCACGATCCGAAAGTTCGGAAGCTCCGGTAATCCGGACGCCGAGCTCAGTCGGCGCTCGCGCGGCGACAGAAGGCGGCGACGAAAAAGCCGTCCAAGCCGCCCTCGAGATGATGCGGCAGAATGCGGAGCCAGCCTTCCCGCGTTACGCTCTGGGCTGGCGCGCCGGCGTCGCCGGGCGCGGCCAGCAGGACGGCAAAGTCGGGGTGGCGGGCCAGGAAGCCGCGCGACTGGGCCTCGCCTTCCTCGGTCTCCAGCGAGCAGACGCAATAGACCAGCCGGCCGCCGGGACGCACGCGGCGGGCGGCGGCGTCCAACAGCCGGGCCTGGACCTGGGCCAGCTTGGCGACGTCGCCGGGGCGCAGGGTCCAGAGCACGTCGGGATTGCGGCGGAAGGTGCCGCTGGCGGTGCAGGGCGCGTCGAGCAGCACCGCGTCGAACGTCCGCTCGTCCGGCCACGCCTCGGCGTCCGCGACCACCATCTCGGCGGCGAGGCCGGTGCGGTGCAGGCCCTCGCCAAGGCGGGCGAGCCGGACGGCGGAGCGGTCGAGAGCCGTGACCTTGGCGCCGGCCGCGGCGAGCTGCAGCGCCTTGCCGCCCGGCGCGGCGCAGAGATCGAGCGCGGTCTCGCCGGCCCCCGCGTCCAGCAGTCGGGCAGGGATCGCGGCGGCCGCGTCCTGCACCCACCAGCGGCCCTCTGCGAAGCCCGGCCATTCCTCGATCCGGCCGCGCCCCTCGCGCCGCAGCGAGCCGCCCGGCAGCACCGTGGCCTCCAGCGCCTCGGCCAGCGCCGGCGTCTCGGTCGGATCGCGCGGGGTGAGGTCGGTCGGCGGCTCATCGGCGATCTTCGCGGCGATGGCGCGGGCGTTCTCGTCGCCATAGGCGGCGCGCCAGCGGGCGAACAGCCAGGGCGGCGCGAGGTCGGCCGGGCCGGCCTCGGGCAGACCCTCGCGGCCCAGCCGGCGCAGCACGGCGTTGATCAGCGGCTTGAATCCCTTCGCGCCCCGCGCGGTCTCGGCCAGGGCGACGCTGGAGTTCACCGCCGCGTAAGGCGGCGTGTCGAGATGGAAGAGCTGCGCCGCGCCCAGCCGCAGGATCATCCGCACCGGCTCCGGCGGCGGGCGCTGCAGGCAGCGGTCGAGGGCCTGGTCGATCGGGCCGAGGTGGCGCAGCGTCGCCATGGCCAGCGCCCGGGCGAAGGCGCGGTCCTGCGGCGCCAGGCCGGCGAGCGCGGCGCCATCCAGCGCCGTCTCCAGCCCGGCCTTGCGGCCGAGGGCGGCGGTGACGAGGTCGAGGGCGGCGCGGCGGGCGGGATCGGTCACGCGGGACCGACTGCTCAGAAGCCGCGGCGAAGCGCAAGCGGCTCGTCTTCCGCGGCGTCCCGGATTAGAAGGCCGCCGATGTCCGAACCCGACCCGCCCGGCGCCGCGCCCGGCAAGCCGCTGACCCCCGAGGCGCGCCGCGCGCTCCTCGAAGCCGCCGCGCGCCGCGCCGCAGCGCATCCGGTCCCCTTGCCGCCGGAAGAAGGCGGCCCGAGCGGTCCCGAGCCGACGCGCTACGGCGACTGGGAGAAGAACGGGATCGCGTCGGACTTCTGACGGCGAGATTCGCCTGTGGGGCGACTGTCCTCGCCGGCCCCGCCGGACAGCGCTAGGTTAACCTGCGATTAACCATGTTTGGCGGGAGACGCGCTTGCGAACGACGGCCCTCGGCGCGATCGGCGCTCTGATCCTGACGGCGGCCGCGGCGCCGGCCGTCGCGGGCGGCTACTACGACATCGGCCCGCAGCCCGGCTATGCGCCGCCCTGCCCGCCGCCGCGCCCGCCCTGCCGGCGGGACTGCATCCCCGCGCCGCCGCCGCAATGGCGCGAGGCGCCGCCGCCGGGCTGGGGCGGTCCGCCGCCGCCCGACGAAGGCTACGCGCCGGCCGGCTACGACGGCGACTATGGCGACGTGGGGGGCTATGTCGGCAGCGGCGAGGTGATCGAAGGCGGTCCGGGCTTCGGCATCGATTACTATGGCGGCTTCGACCGTTTCGATCACGGCCGCCGGCGGTTCGACGAGCGCGAACGCGAACACCAGCGGGGCTGGAGTTACGAGTCGCAGCATACCTCCGAGCACGCGCAGACTTCGGCGCACGTCTCCGAGCAGGCCCATATTTCGGAACAGACGCATGTCCAGGCGCGGACCTATGTCCACGCCTCGGGCGGCTGGCATGGCGGCGGCTGGGGCCGCCGCTAGGCCTCGGCCATTTCCTCGGCGATCGCCAGCGCGGCGGCGCGCGGGTCGGCGGCGGCGGTGATCGGGCGGCCGCAGACGATGTGGCTGGCGCCTTGGCCCAGCGTATGCGCCGGCGTCTCGGCTCTCGCCTGATCGTCGAGCCCAGCCCAGGCCGGCCGCACGCCCGGCGTCACCACCAGCAGGTCCGGGCCGCCGATGCGCCGGGCCAGCGCCGCCTCGCGCGGACTGACGATCACCCCGTCTGCGCCGGCCTCGAGCACCTGGCGGACGCGGCGCTCGACCAGCGCCTCCACCGACATGCCATAGCCGATCTCGCCCAGGTCCTGGCCGGTGAGGCTGGTGAGCACGGTGACGCCGAGGATCTTCAGCGGCGCGGCGTCGCGGCCGCGCACCGCGGCGGCCAGCACCTGCGGCTCGGCGTGCACGGTGAGGAAATCCCCCGCCTCGGAGGCGGCGATCGCGGCGGTCGCCTTCTCCACCGTCGCGCCGATGTCGTGCAGTTTCCAGTCCAGGAACACCTTGCGGCCGCGCAGTTTCAGGTCGCGCGCCATGTCCATGCCGCCCATGGCCAGCAGTTGCAGCCCGATCTTGTAGAAGACCACCGAGTCGCCCAGCCGCTCGACCATGGCCTCGGCCTCGGCGCGGGTCGGCAGGTCGAGGGGAACGATCAGGCGCGGGTCGGCGGCGGCGGTCTGCGGGCGCAGGACGGCGGCGAGGGCCATGACGGCTCCTTTGGCTTGGATTCGATTTGGGCTAAGGCGCGAGGATGAGCCCGGCGCACTTCGCGGTCAACTTCTTCGTGGCGCTCTTCGCCCTGATCGACCCGATCGGCAATGCGCCGCTGTTCGCGGCCGCGACGGCCGGGGCGATCCCGGCCGGGCGGCGGCTGACGGCGGCCTATCTGGCGCTGTTCTCGTTCGTCTTCCTGGCCTTCTTCTTCCTGACCGGGCTCGCGCTGCTGCGGTTCTTCGGCATCGGCCTGGCCGCGTTCCGCATCGCCGGCGGCGCGCTGCTGTTCCTGCTCGGCCTCGACATGGCGCGCGGCGACCTTGCCAACACCATGGGCGACGCCGCCGGCGACGCCACGAAGCTTTCCGCCGCCGCCTACGCGCGGCTCAGGTTCGAGCGGCTGGTGGTGCCGTTCGCGGTGCCGCTGCTGGTCGGGCCGGGCGCGATCTCGACCGCGGTGATCTACGCCGGCGAGGCGGGCCGCATGGGCCTGGCCGGCGAGGCGGCGGGGCTGGCGGTGATCGCGACGGTCTCGATCTCGATCCTGGCCAGCTTCTGGTTCACCGGCCTGATCACCCGGGTGCTGGGACGGGTGGGAACGATCATCGTGATCCGGGTGCTCGGCCTGATCCTCTGCGCCATGGCGGTGCAGTTCATGCTGGCCGGCTTCGCCGACTCGACCGTCGGCCTGATGCGCGCGTCAGCCTCGTCACCCTATCCGCGTTGAGCGCGGCGATTGACCTCAGCGGCGGCGCCGCGCGTTGAAAGAGAATATTCAGGCGGCGCGGCGTCAATCCTGGCGATTGAATGGCGTCCGGATCGGGTGTATCGCCCCGCGCCGCCGCTGCAAGGATCGCCGCCGAACCCGCGGCGACCGGAGGATCAAGATTGGCTCTCGAGGCCTCAGCCCAGGCGGCCGCGCAAGACGCGAAGGCGGCGCCTGATTCCCACAAAAGCCATTCCGCCAAACCCGCCCGCCGCGGCGTCTATTGGGCGCTGAGCATCGGCTCGCTGGGCGTCGTCTTCGGCGACATCGGCACCAGCCCGCTCTACGCCTTCCGCTCGGCGCTCTCGGCCATGGAGGACGAGACCGTGCGGCGCGCCGACGTCTACGGGATCGTCGCGCTGGCGCTCTGGGCGCTGATCATGGTGGTGACGGTCAAATACGTCCTCTTCCTGATGCGGGCGGACAACAAGGGCGAGGGCGGGGTGCTGTCGCTGATGGCCCTGGCGCAGCGGGCCATCGGCCGGCGCACCGCGGCGCTGCTGACGCTGGGCCTGATCGGCGCGGCGCTGTTCTACGGCGACGCGGTGATCACGCCGGCGATCTCGGTTCTCTCGGCGATCGAGGGGCTGCGCACCATTCCCAGCCTCGGCCACCAGGTCACCACCGACCTGGTGGTGATGATCAGCATCATCATCCTGTTCGCCCTGTTCTTCGTCCAGTCGCGCGGTACGGCGCGGGTGGGGCTGCTGTTCGGCCCGATCATGCTGGTCTGGTTCGTGGTGATCATGGTGTTCGGCGCCATGCACGTGCTCGACGACCCGCGCGTGCTGTTCTCGCTCAATCCGCTCTACGGCGTCGGCTTCCTGATGCGGCACGGCTTCGTCGGCTTCCTGGTGCTGGGCTCGGTGTTCCTGACCGTCACCGGCGCCGAGGCGCTCTATGCTGACATGGGCCACTTCGGCCGCTGGCCGATCCAGTCGGCGTGGCTGTTCCTGGCGCTGCCGTGCCTGGTCTTGAACTATCTGGGCCAGGGCGCCATGGCCCTGCACGCGCTCGACCACGCCACCGCGCTCGGACGCGGGATGCCCGATCTCGACTGGTTCTTCATCATGGCGCCGCCCGAGTTCCGGCTGCCGCTGGTGATCCTGGCGACGGTGGCGACCATTATCGCCTCGCAGGCGGTGATCACCGGCGCCTTCTCGCTGAGCCAGCAGGCGATCCAGCTCGGCCTCTTGCCGCGCATGGACGTGCGGCGCACCTCCGAGACCCAGACCGGCCAGATCTTCCTGCCGCAGGTCAACAACATGCTGCTGGTGGGCGTGCTGGCGCTGGTGGTGATGTTCCAGACCTCGGACAACCTCTCGCACGCCTATGGCCTGGCGGTGACCGGCACCATGCTGGTGACCACCTCGCTGGCCTACATCGTGGTGCGGCGGATGTGGAAATGGGGTCCGATCCGGACCGCTGTGCTGATCGGCCCGCTGCTGGTGATGGACTTGACCTTCCTGGCCGCCAACGCGCTGAAGTTCCTTTCCGGCGGCTGGGCCCCGGTGCTGATCGGCGCGGCGCTGTCGGCGGTGATGCTGACCTGGATGCGCGGCGCGCAGCTCTTGACCGACAAGACCCGCCGCGACAGCGTGCCCTTGAAGGACCTCGCCGAGATCCTGCGCAACCGCGCCCCGCACCGCGTGACCGGCACGGCGGTGTTTCTCACCTCCGATCCCGAGGTCGCGCCGGTGGCGCTGATGCACAATCTGAAGCACAACAAGGTGCTGCACGAGAAGAACGTCATCCTCACCGTCGCCACGGCCGAGACGCCCAGGGTGCGCGACGAGGATCGGCTGAAGATCGAGCCGGTGAGCGCCGACTTCACCAAGGTCACCATCACCTACGGCTTCATGGAGAGCCCGAACCTGCCGCGCGCCCTGGCGCTGTGCCGCAAGCAGGGGCTGAAGTTCGACATCATGGCCACCAGCTTCTTCCTCGGCCGCCGCTCGGTGGTGCCGGCGGCGCAGAGCGGCATGCCGCTATGGCAGGACAAGCTCTTCATCTTCCTGATGAAGAACGCCACCAACCCCACCGACTTCTTCAACATCCCCCCCGGCCGGGTGGTGGAGCTGGGGACGCAGGTCACGGTGTAAGGGCCTGATCGGCCAGCGCCGCTCCCCCGCTGTGACGCGCCTATCGGCGGCGTGTCGTATTCCCCGCTTCGCGGGAGAAAGGTTCAAACTCTTCCCCCTCTGGGGGAAAGCGGCGCGC
>Ga0302314_10023691_pt1 | contig 10005 bp, 10 predicted proteins | sample III_Palsa_N2_3_FD_200533 | JGI IMG/M metagenome (GOLD analysis project Ga0302314, IMG submission 200533) | Peat permafrost microbial communities from Stordalen Mire near Abisko, Sweden - III_Palsa_N2_3 | ecosystem: Environmental > Terrestrial > Soil > Palsa > Peat permafrost | place: Sweden...
TCCGGGGTGGGGCACAAGGGGCTCTCTGGCCATACGGTCGGGCAGGTCATGCAGCCACCGCCGCCGATGCTGACTGCGGAGATGCTGCTGGGCGATGCGCTCGATGTATTCATCGAGCACCGCTGCAAGCGCCTGCCGGTGGTTTCAGGTCACTGGAGTCCGGTACTGCTCGGGGAAGTCTCCCGGCACGATGTGCTGCTGGCACTGCAGGATCGCATGACCGAGAAGCGCGAACCGAGTCACGCGCGCTGAAGTCTGCGCAGCGCTCGCCTAGCCTTCGAAGAATCCCATCTTCACGCCGGCGAGCTGGATGACATCGTTGTCCGAGAGCTTGCGGGCCTGAGCGCCAATTTTTGCGCCGTTGACCAGCGGATAATTCTCGTCGCCATCGGAATCGACGTGCACGATGAAATAGCCCTCGGAGCGCCGTGTGATCGCCGCGACCTGCACACCGGGGCGGCCCAGAGTCGTCAGTGCTTTGGTCAGCTCGAGCTCGCGACCGGCAAAAGCCCCGGAGAGCACCTGCAGCTTCGCTTTCTTGATCGATGGCGCGCCATTGCCCAAGGTGCGCCGCGATGCCGTCGTGTTGCCGGGTGCGGCGTCTGCCACCGCGGCACGAATGCGCTCGACCGGTCGCGCCGAGGGCTGGATCACCATGGTCTTTTCGAATTCGTCCTGCTGCGCCTCATCATCTTCGACAAAACGCAACTGGTGATGGCCCGCCGTGATCACATCGCCGTGCTGCAACGCATGTTTCTTGATCAACTTGCCGTTGACGTAAGTGCCGTTGGTGCTGTTGAGATCCTCGAGGAATGAATCGTTGAGGATATTGATGATCAACGAGTGGTGCCCGCTGACCGCCGGGTTGTCAATACGGATGTCGTTGTCCGGGAGCCGCCCGATCGTGTAGCGCTCCTTGTTCATGTTGTATTCGGCGAGCACCGACCCATCCAGACTCAGAATCAACCTAGCCATGTGCCATTAGCCTTTAGGTGGAGCTGAACCAACCCAGCATCTTGTCCAATATTCCGCGATGTGCGGGGAATGATTCCATGATTTCTGCCACAAGCACCGAAATATTATCCTTGCCACCATTGTCATTCCCGAGCTGAATCAGCTGTTTAGTGGCATTCTCGAGATTAGCACCAAAGGTGCTGATGGTTAAGTGAATATCATCATCCTCGACCATGTCGGAGAGCCCATCGGAGCAAATGAGATACAAGTCTCCTTTCTGCACCGGCAGTTCCTGCACCTCGACCTCGACATTCGGCTCCACGCCCAGTGCCCGGGTCACGTAGTTCTTGTTGGCTGCACGCAGCGCTTCCTCCGGGGAATAGAAGCCGCGATCCACGAGCTCCTGCAGGAGCGAGTGGTCCATGGTCAGCTGCTCGAAGCCGGCGCTGCGCATGCGATAAAGACGCGAATCTCCGACGTGGGCAATTGAAATACGATTGTCATAGAACAGTGCGCCGACCACGGTCGTGCCCATGCCCTCGCATTGCGGTTGCGTGCGTGCGGTCTGAAAGATGATCTTGTTGGCCCGCAATATGGCGTCGCGCAGGATGATCGAGGCGCGCGTCAGGCCGGCCGCGGAATCGTGGTTGCGCAGGTCTTCGCGCTCCACGGCGTCGCGCACCAGCCCGACGATGGTCTTCACGGCGATGCCGCTGGCGACCTCGCCGGCGTTGTAGCCGCCCATCCCGTCGGCCAGCACCATCAGCCCGATATCGCAATCCGAGGCAATCGTATCCTCATTATGATCGCGCACCCGCCCGGTGTCGGTCAGTCCCACGCAGCGCAGCTTGCCCTTGAGGCTCATAGGACGCCCGGACCACCGCATAACAATCGGCTTCGAAAGATCTTGAACTGCGTCACACTTCGTTCCGTGCCTTTGTTCTCAGCGCCACCCGCCGCCATTGCCCAGCAGACCAGGGCGCGTCGATGCAGTGCATTCCTTAGAGTCTATAACTTAGCATCGCGGCAGGGCCAATGCGCGGCTCGGATCACAATTGCGCGGCGAACGAGCGGGAATCAGCGCCGTGGCCCGTAGCCAGAGCGTCTTTGTTTGTCGCGCCTGCGGCGCCGAAGCGCTTAAATGGCAGGGACAGTGCGATCATTGCAAGGCCTGGGATTCACTCGAGCGCCTCGCGGCGGCGCCCGCTGCGTCCGAGCGCGTCGAGCCCTCGCCGGCAGCCTCGCTCGAGGCGGCGAATCTGCAGGCCGAGTCATCCTCGCGCCTGCCGTTCGGCCTGGCCGAGCTCGATCGCGTATTCGGCGGCGGGCTCGTGCCCGGCTCGGTGACGCTCTTGGGCGGGGAGCCGGGCATTGGTAAATCGACCTTGCTGCTGCAGGTGGCCTGCAGCCTCGCGCAGCAGTGGCCGATCCTGTATGCCAGCGGCGAGGAGTCGGTGGCGCAGATTGCGCTGCGAGCGCAGCGCCTGCAGTTGAGCGCGGCGCAACTCGAGCTCGTCGCCGACAATGCGCTCGAAGCCATCCTGCAACGCTGCGCGCAGCGCCAGTGCGCACTGCTGGTGATCGACTCGATCCAGTCCATGCGCAGCACTCTGCTCGAGGCTGGTGCGGGCTCGGCAGTGCAATTGCGCGAGTGCACCCTCGCGCTCGTGCGCCACGCGAAGACTCGCGGCAGCGCCGTCATGATCATCGGGCACGTGACCAAAGAGGGCAGCATCGCGGGACCGAAGTTGCTCGAGCACCTGGTTGACACGGTGCTGTACTTTACGAGCGATGCCGGCAGCCGCTATCGCATGCTGCGAGCAACCAAGAATCGCTTCGGACCGGTCAATGAGCTCGGCTTCTTTGCGATGAGTGAGCGTGGGCTCAAAGAGGTCCGAAATCCATCCGCGATCTTGCTATCCCGACACGCGCAGCCCGTGCCCGGCAGCGTCGTGATGGTTGCGCGCGATGGCGCACGGCCGCTGCTCATTGAAGTGCAGGCCCTGGTGGATCGCAGTCGCGCTCTGGCACCGCGTCGCGTTGCCCAGGGCCTCGACGTGAATCGGCTCTCGATGCTGCTGGCTATTCTCAGTCGCCATGCCGAGCTGCCGCTGGCGGACTACGACGTGTTCGTCAACCTGGTCGGCGGCATCGAGATCGCTGAAACCGCCACCGATCTGCCGCTGGCGCTCGCGCTCGCCTCGAGTCTGCGCGCGCGCGCACTGCCGGCATCGCTGGCCGTCTATGGCGAGCTCGGACTGACCGGAGAGGTGCGGCCTGTCGCGCATGGCGAGGAACGGCTGCGCGAGCTGGTCAAGTTCGGTTTCAAGAGTGTCATTCTGCCGCGCGATAACCTGCCGCGCACGGCCCCGCCCGACCTGCTGCTGCTGGGCGTCTCGAGCATCCAGGAGGCGCTCGCGGCGGCGTTTGATACTCAGCTCAAGCCGTAGCCGAAGCGCTCGCGCTCGCCGGGGCCAGATGCACACGCACGGTGCGGATCGCATTGTCGGCGATCTGCAGGATTTCGAACTCATAATCGCCGATGCGCAGCGCCGTGCCCGGCGTCGGGATCGTCTCGAGCTTCTCGAGCAGCAGCCCGTTGAGCGTGCGCGGTCCGAGCGCGGGCAATTGCCAGCCGAGCGTGCGATTGAGCACGCGAATGCTCGCGCTCGCGTTCACCAGCCAGTTGCCGGCGGCATCGCGGCTGACGTCCTTATGTGTGAGCGTGGCCGGATCGGTCGTGAATTCCCCGACGATCTCCTCGAGTATGTCCTCGAGCGTGACCAGCCCGGCAATGTCGCCGTACTCATCGACCACGAACGCCAGGCGGCGGCGCGTGCGCTGGAACTGCGCGAGCTGCTGCGTGAGCGAGGTGCCTTCGGGAACGAAGTAAGGCTCGCGCGAGGCAGCGATTTCCAGCAGGCGCTCGCGGCTCAAAGTTCCGCGCGCCAGCTCCTGGGCCACGCGCTTCATGTGCAATACGCCGATCAGATTGCTGAGCGAGCCCTGGTAGACGGGCAGGCGCGAGTGCGGCGTCTGGCGCAGCCGCTCGAGGATGTCCTCCCAGTTCATGGCGACGTCTATCGCGGCGATGTCCTGGCGGGGAATCATGATGTCGTTCACGCTGACGCGCTCCAGATCCAGGATCGAGAGCAGCATCTGGCGGTGACGTTGCGGCACGAGCGCGCCGGCCTCGGCGACTACCGTGCGCAGCTCATCGGTCGAGAGCGCCTGGGTCGCGTGGGGCGTGCGCCGCGTGACGCCAACGAGGCGCAGGGAGCCGCGCGCGAGCTGATTGGTCACCCAGACCACCGGCGAGGTGATCCACAGCAGTACCAGATAGATATAAGCCGAATTCAGTGCCACGCTCTCGCTGTACACCGCGGCAAAGATCTTCGGCGCGAGCTCGCAGAAGACGATCACGACGATGGTGAGGACGATCATCATGAGCGGCAGTGCCAGCGGCACGCCGGTGCGCTGCGCGAGCAGCGTCGCGACGGTCGAGACCGCGACACTGGCCAGCGCGAGCACGACCAGATTGGCACCGAGCCAGCGATCGGGCCGGCCCAGCAGTTTTTCGAGCAGTAATGCGCGGCGCTCGCCGCGACTGGCGCGATGGCGGATGCGATAGCGGTTCACCGACAGCATGGCTACTTCGGTGCCGGAAGAGAAGCCGATGACGATCAGCAGCGCGAGCAGGATCAGGATCAGGATGATCGTCGGCGCGTGGTCCACCGGCTCTTTATAATGGGTCATCCAGGGGCTGTATAGGGCGGCCTGACCCGCACTCGTGCGCCATGTTCGATAAACTCACCGAGCGCCTCGCCGGCGCCGTGCAACGCCTGCGCGGGCGTGGCCGTGTGACCGAAGATAACGTGGCCGAGACCTTGCGCGACGTGCGCATGGCGCTGCTCGAGGCCGATGTCGCGCTGCCGGTGGTCAAGAGCTTCACCGAGGCCGTCAAGGCGCGTGCGCTCGGGGCCGAGGTGGCTGGCAGCCTCACGCCAGGTCAGGCCTTCATTGGCATTCTGCATCGTGAGCTCGTCGCGCTGCTCGGGGACCGTCAGGCCGGCTTTGCGTTCAACGTGCAACCGCCTCAGGTCGTTCTGCTCGCGGGACTGCAGGGCGCGGGCAAGACCACGACGGCCGCCAAGCTCGCGCGCTGGCTCAAGCAGACGCATCATCGGCGCGTGCTGCTCGTCAGCACCGACGTGCGCCGTCCAGCGGCGATCCTGCAATTGCAGCGCCTGGCGCAGGATGTTGGCGCGGATTTCTTTCCCAGCGCAGCAGGGCAGGAGCCGAGCGACATCGCGCAAGCCGCGCTCGAGGCGGCGCGCCGGGGCGTCTATGAGACGCTGATCATCGATACGGCCGGCCGGCTGCATGTTGACGCGCAGCTCATGGCGGAAATGCAGGCCATCGATCGTGTCGCCAGTGCGCATCAGCGGCTCTTCGTGGTCGATGCGATGTCAGGGCAGGATGCGCTCAATGCGGCGCGCGCCTTCAGTGCTGCACTCGAGCTCACCGGCATCATTCTGACGAAGGCCGATGGCGATGCACGCGGCGGTGCGGCCTTGTCGGTGCGCTCCGTGACCGGCAAGCCGATCGTGTTTCTCGGCGTTGGCGAGAAGCTCGAGGCACTGCAGCCATTCGACCCCGAGCGCATGGCCACGCGCATCCTGGGAATGGGCGATGTGCTCTCGCTGGTCGAAGACGTGCAGCGCCAGGTCGACGTCAAGCAGGCCGAGAAGCTCGCCCGCAAGGTGGCCGCCGGCAAGGGCTTCAGCTTGCTGGATCTGCGCGAGCAGCTCGAGCAGGTTCGCAAGCTGGGCGGCTTGAGCGCCGTCATGGAGAAGCTGCCGGCGCAGCTGGGCGGGCGCACAGCGATGCCGGGCGCGCAGGCCGACCGGGAGCTCAAGCGCCAGATCGCGATTATCGATTCAATGACGCGCCAGGAGCGTGCACGCTCCGGGATCATCGATGGGTCGCGTCGGCGCCGGATTGCCGCCGGCGCCGGGGTACAGGTCCAGGACGTAAACCGCTTGCTCAAGCAATTCATGGAGATGCAGAAGCTCATGAAGGGTATGAAGGGCGGTAAGCTCGGCCGGCTGATGGCAGGGCTGCGCGGCGCCATGCCCCCCCACCTGCCGCGGGGCCGCCAGGGCTAGGCTGAGCGCCCAAGCGCATAAGCCTTTCTTCCAGGAGCGCTTTTGCGTAGAATCCGCGCTCTTTTTTGCACCGTCGAACACGCCACCATGGTCACGATCAGATTGACGCGCCGCGGCGCCAAGAACCAGCCCTTCTACCACGTCGTGGTCGCGGACAGCCGTCAGCGCCAGGGCGGCTCGAGCCTTGAGCTGGTCGGCTACTTCAATCCGGTCGCGCGCGGCAAGGACATCCGATTGAAGCTCGATCTGGAGCGCATCGATCACTGGCTGGCCGTGGGCGCGCAGCAATCCGCGCGAGTGCGGGCTTTGGTCGCCAAGCACCGGCGGGAGGCTGGCGCGCAGGTCCAGGCCGCCTGAGCCGGCAAGTCGTACTCGGTCGCATCCTCGCCTCGCATGGTCTGCGCGGCTGGGTAAAGGTGCAGTCGTATACCGAGCCGCCCGATGCGCTGCTGCAATACCCTGCCTGGCACCTGCGACCTGCGCAGGGCACTAGAGACGCGGCGCAACTGACGCTGCAGGTACTGCACTCGCAATGGGACGGCCGCAACATGCGCGTAGCGCTGGCCGGGCTCAGCGACCGCAATGCCGCCGAGGCGCTGCGCGACTATGAGATTGTCGTCGAGCGCGCGGCATTGCCGGCGGTGAGCGGGCGCGAATACTACTGCGACGACCTGCTGGGCTTTGCGGTGCGTAACGTCGATGGCGTGCTGCTGGGCAAGCTGGAGCATTTCCTGGCCGCCCCCTCGGTGCCGCTGATGCTGGTGCGCGGCGAGCGCGAGTATGCCGTGCCCGCCGGACCACCGCATTTGAGGCGCGTGGATCTGGAGCGGCACGAGATCGAGGTGGACTGGCCGGCGGACTTTTGAGGGTCGCGTGCAGATCGAAGTCGTCACATTGTTCCCCGCGATGATCACCGATGCGCTGCGACACGGCGTGCTCGCGCGCGCGCTCGAGCGTGGGCTGCTGAGCGTGGGGACCGAGGACCCGCGCGCACACACGGTGGATGCGCATCGCAGCGTCGATGATCGGCCCTACGGCGGCGGGCCCGGTATGGTGCTCAAGCCCGAGCCGCTGTGCGCGGCCATCGGCGCGGCGCTGCAACGCGTGCCGGCGGGCAGCGAGCGCATCATGCTGTCCACGCAGGGTGCGCCCCTGACTCAGCGGCGCCTCACGGCGCTCGCGCAACTGCCGGGCCTGGTATTGATTGCAGGCCGCTACGAGGGCATCGATGAACGCGTACGCCGCCTCGCGGTCGACCAGGAGTTGTCGATCGGCGATTATGTGCTCTCGGGCGGCGAGTTGCCGGCCCTGGTACTGATCGATGCGCTGGCGCGACTGCTGCCCGGAGCGCTCGGCGATGAGCGCTCCAGCGCGCAGGACTCCTTCGGCAATGGCCTGCTGGACTGGCCACACTACACGCGGCCCGAAGTGTTCGAAGCGGTGCGCGTTCCGGGCGTATTGTGCTCGGGCGATCACGCGGCCATTGAGCATTGGCGGCGCAAGCAGAGCGTCGGGCGCACCTGGCTGCGACGACCGGATTTGATCAGCTCGAGCCCGCTCAATGCGGAGCATCGGGCCTTGTTGGCGGAATTTTTGACTGAGCAGCGCGAGCGCGCGCAATGACGTAGTGAGGCAACGCATATGAACGACATCATCCGAACACTCGAAGCCGAACGCATGACGCGGTCCGTGCCGGAATTCAAGCCCGGCGACACGGTCGTGGTCCAGATCAAAGTTATCGAGGGCGATCGCGAACGCGTGCAGGCCTACGAGGGCGTCGTGATCGCGCGCAGCAACCGCGGTTTCAACTCCTCGTTCACCGTGCGCAAGGTCTCGCACGGGGAGGGCGTCGAGCGCACCTTCCAGACTTACAGCCCGAGCATCACGGAGATCGCGGTCAAGCGCCGTGGCAGCGTGCGCCGCGCCAAGCTCTATTATCTGCGCGCGCGTACCGGCAAGGCCGCGCGCATCGAGGAAAAGGTCTAGCGCCGCTGGGGCTGCGCGCCGATGCACACCTTCGCGCGTATTCTTCATGGGGTGTGGCACGGCCTCGATGCGCTGCGCCGATTTCTGCACCTGTTGCTGCTGCTGGCTATCTTTGGCGTGCTGATCGGCGCTCTGCGACAGGTGAGCCCGCGACTGCCTGAGAAGGCCGCGCTGGTGGTGCGGCCCTCCGGCGACATCGTCGAGCAGCTCAGCGGCGAGCCGCTCGAGCGCGCACTCGGCGAGGTGCAGGGAGAGGGGCAGCCGCAGACATTGCTCTGGGATCTGACCACGGCGATTCGTGCCGCGGCGGCCGATACGCACATCGGCGCACTCGTGCTCGAGACCGATGACATGGGCAGCGCCGGCCAGGTCAAGCTCGAGGAGCTCGCCGACGCCATCGGTGAGTTCCGGCGCAGCGGCAAGAAGATCATCGCGCGCGGCAACTATTTCCTGCAGGCTCAGTACTATCTGGCGGCCCAGGCCGACGAGATCTATCTGGATCCGTTTGGCTTCGTATTGCTCGACGGCTACGATCGCTATCGCATGTTCTTCCGCGACGCGCTCGATAAGCTTGGCGTGGATATGCATTTATTTCGTGTCGGCAAGTACAAGAGCGCGGCGGAGAATCTCACGCGCCACGACATGTCGAGCGAGGATCGTGCGGAGAGTGAGGCTTATCTGGGCGCGCTCTGGCGCGGCTACTGCCGGGCGATCGCCACGGCCCGCAATCTGCAGAGCGACGCGGTTTCGCAATACGCTGACAGCTACGCGGATGCGGTCGGCGCGGCCGGCGGGGATACGGCAAAGGTCGCGAAGGATGCCGTGCTGGTGAGCGACCTGAAGACTTCGCAGCAGGTCGATGAGCGACTCGTGGCTCTGGTCGGCGCCGATAGCAACGGTAAGTCCTTCCGTCAGATTTCGGTGAGCGATTACCTGCGCGCGACGCGGGCCGAAGAGAAATTGCGTGGCAAGGGGCCGGCGGTCGGCGTCGTGAGCGCGATCGGTGAAATACTCGATGGCAAGCAGCCGCCGGGCGTGGTCGGCGGCGAGTCGACCGCGCAACTGCTGCGCCAGGCATTGCAGGACAACGATATTCGCGCGGTCGTGCTGCGCGTGGACAGCCCTGGCGGCAGCGTGCTGGCCTCCGAGCAGATTTACCGCGAAGTGCGCGCGTTGAAGCAGGCCGGCAAGCCGATCGTGGTGTCGATGGGCGATGTAGCCGCCTCGGGGGGCTACTACATCGCCGCCCCTGCCGATGAGATCATTGCCAGCGCCAACACGATTACCGGTTCGATCGGTGTATTCGCCAGCATTCCGACCTTCAGCCGCAGCCTTACGAAACTGGGCATCAATGTGGATGGAGTCGGCACGACGCCATTGTCGGGCGCGCTGCGCCTGGACCGGCCGATGTCACCCAGCGCCGATAAGCTGGTGCAGTCGACGGTCGATCACAGCTACGAGGAGTTTCTCGCCCACGTGGCCAACGGTCGTGGCAAAAGCCGCGATGCTGTCGATGCTATCGCCCAGGGCCGAGTCTGGGCCGGCGTCGATGCTTTGCCGATCGGGCTGATCGATCGGCTCGGCGGCTATCAGGACGCGCTCAAGGAGGCGGCGCGGCGGGCTGGGCTGCGAGGCTCCTACGGCGTGCGGCGCATCGAGACCGAGCTGAGCTGGACACAGCAATTGCTGTTGCAATTGCACTCATTCGGCGAGCAGATGCTCGCGCGCATCGGCTGGGCGCACATGGGTGTGAGCGCACTGGTGCAGCGGATCGAACCGCTCGATCGCGAATTGACGCGCTGGGCACGCCTGAGCGCCCCACATACGATCTACGCCTACTGTTTCTGCTCGGCCGAGTAGCCGACGCTCCTTCAGCGTAATACCGTGACGCGCGCGG
>Ga0302314_10023692_pt1 | contig 10005 bp, 11 predicted proteins | sample III_Palsa_N2_3_FD_200533 | JGI IMG/M metagenome (GOLD analysis project Ga0302314, IMG submission 200533) | Peat permafrost microbial communities from Stordalen Mire near Abisko, Sweden - III_Palsa_N2_3 | ecosystem: Environmental > Terrestrial > Soil > Palsa > Peat permafrost | place: Sweden...
CCGGCCCGCACACCGTCGCCGAGGCGCTGCGCGGGGTCGCGACCGGTACCCAGCTGCGCCGCCAGGGCGATGAGCATGGCTGGAGCGCCACCCAGCATCCGCGCGAGCTCAAGCCCTCGGCATGGCGCTCCCTGGCCACCTTGCTGGTGCTGTGCAAGAAGATCTGACGCGCCGTCGCGCACCTCCGGCCGCCCTGCCCGCTCGACCCTGGCCTACCCGAACGCACCGCCCGTGAGCAGCGCGCATGGACCCTGATCCCGCCGCACGGCCCCTGCTGGCGCTGCCGCGCCAGTCCCGGGCTGCGACCGCCGGCCCCGCCGGGGAGCCCCCGGACGGGCCGGGGCTGCGCATCGCCTGCCTGGCCTACGATACGCTCGGCATCCCCTCAGCGCAGGCGTGCTCGGCGACCCTGGTGCTGGGCTGGGACCCGGAGTGCCTGGCGCTGCAGGCCACGGTCCAGGCCCAGGACCTGACGGCGTGCGCCGATCCGACCCGGCTCTACCGCGGCACCAGTCTCGAACTCTTCCTGCGCACCGCCCCGGCCTGGCACCACCTGGTGCAGGTGGTGGTCAGCCCGGGGACGGATCCCGGGCAGGGCACGCTCCAGACGCAGTTCTTCGATGAGCGGGGCGCGCTGCCTGCGGGTCATGACACCACCCGCTCGTGCACGATCCAGGCGCTGCGCACCGCCACCGGCTACGACCTGGCGTTGCGCCTGCCGTGGCGGCTGATCGACCTGGAGGCGGTCAGCGGTGCGCTTTGCGAGTGCAAGATCACGCTCAACTGGCACCGCCATGCCGCGCTGCGCATCCAGGGCACCTGGCGGGGGCCGGGCGGCGAGGACTTCCACCGCCTGCAGCTGGCCGGACCCGGGGCCCGGCCCGAGGCCACGCGGCGCGCCGCGTGGCTGGCGCTTGAGCCCTACCACAGCGTCGTGCTCGCCACCCTCGGCCCGGCGGCGGACGCCGGGCGCGTGGTCACCATCCGCCAGCGCGACACGGTGCTGGCCGCCATCACCCTCGCGGGCGGGGACGGACGCAGCCAGGGCAGCGTCACGCTGCCGCTGGCCGTCCTCGATGAGCGCGCGCCATTGCAGGTTGACGGGGTGGACGGCGTGATCGGCACCTGCCGGGTGCCGGATTTCCGTGCTGAGCTGCGTCAGCTGGTCGACCATGCGCTGGCGCATCCGCCCTGGAGCCTGGCCTGCGATCCCGCGTCCCGCGCTGCGCATGGCGTGAACGGCGATTTCTGCTTCCAGGGCGGGCGCTTCCCGGTCTTCGCGGTGGCGGGCGCGGCCGTGCGCGCGGCGCTGGATCTGACTATCGAGCGCAGCTGGTGGGTCGATGCGCAGGGTTCGACGGTCACGCACGCCGCCGTGGCGGGGCGCTATGGCCTGCTGATCGCGCTGTCCTATGCGGATCCCACCAGGGTGGACGCGGATGGCTCGACGCGCCCGCGCTGCCGGCGCCTGGCCTACCACACCGTGGTGCGCCTGCCCGACGCGCCGCAGGCGGTGCAGGAGCTGTGCGCGCGGGCCCTCGCGCTGCGCGTGGCCTGCCATCCCCATCCCAGCGCCGGGCGCGCGGGCGCCGAGAGCGACGGGGCACGCTCCCTGGCCACCGACCCGGATGTGGCGAGCTCCCTGGCCGTGGCCGGGGAGGGCCTGCAGCATGGCGGAGGGCTCTGGGCCCAGGAGCGCGCGTGGTGGCATGAGGTGCGGCGCCGCGCCGCGCTGCTGGAGACCTACGGCTGTCTGGTCACCCTGCCGCACCTCTACCAGCGCCTGCCCACCCACCGCTGGCCGGCGCTGATCGTCCTGCATGGCTCGGGCGCGCCCGACAGCCCCCTGACCGGGCGCACGCCCGAAGTCATCCAGCGCCATGCCGAGAGCGTCCCCGACTTCCCCTTCGTGGTGCTCGGCCTGCAGACCACCACCTGGTGGGAGCCTGGGCTGGTCGCGCAGGCGCTGCAGAGAGCCTGCGCCGACTACCGCCTCGATGCGCAGCGCATCATCCTGATGGGCTTCAGCATGGGCGGCTTCGGCACCTGGCAGACGCTGATCGATTTCCCACAGCTCTTCGCGGCCGGCGTGCCGATCAGCGGCGGCCCGGGCGAGCCGTGGGCGGCGGCACGGCTTGCGCACCTGCCGCTGTGGTGCTGGAACGGCGCCGACGACCGCACCACCACCGCCGCGCAGACCGAGCAGATGCTCGCAGCGCTGCGTGCGGCGGGCGGCAATCCGCGCCACACGGTGGTTCCCGGCTGCGACCACCTGCAGGTCCCGGTGGCCTGCGCCGCGAGCGGTGCGCTGTGGTCCTGGCTGGAAGCGCAGCGCCGTGCGCCGCACCGGGAGGTGCCCACCGGCGACGGCAAAGCAGGGGCTTAAGATCCTGGCCTCGCCACAGACCCCACCGCGGCCTGGTGGGCCGGGGTCGCGCCCCGCAGGCGGCTGCCGGCCAGACGTCCTTGCCTGCGTGCCTCTAGCTCTACCCTGCGCACTCCTAGCAGGCTCTCACCTGCCTCGACGTTGTCGGAGATTGCTCATGGTTCGGACCCGCGCGGCTCACCTCCTCGGCACGCTCCTGGTGCTCCTGGCCGCTGGCTGCCACTCCGATGACAGCTCCGGGCTGGACACCCAGATCCAGGTCCAGTACTGCAATGCCGCCGAGAGCGCCAACAACCAGTGCATCGATGCCGCAGTCGCAGCCCTGATCCTGGCCTCGACCGATGCCGCGCCGCCCAGCGATCCGGTGCGCACCCTCAGCCAGCTGCGGCTGCTGCCGCAGCCGCGCGCGCGCGCAGATCTGACCCGCCTGGTCTCAAGCCCCTTCATCGTCACCCTCAACCAGCTGCTCGACGCCAACGGCAACAAGATGTTCCCGGCGCTCAGCGGCTCGTTCTCGATCCTGCCCAGCGGCAGCGCGGTGACGAGCTGGCCGACCGGTTCCAACCAGCAGGCGGTCGGCACCGCCACCGTGGTCTTCAACCAGGGACCGGTCAACTACGTCGATCCGGGCAATGGCGCCTTCAGCAGCATCAGCCTCGGCTCCTTCACCATCGCCCTGACCAGCACCTACACCTACACCAGCCTCAACAACTGGACCTTCACCCTGGATACCCAGGTGCTGATCCCGCAGAGCAGCCAGGTCACCTGGAGCGTCTACTCCAGCGGCACGGTGGTGCACACCGTCACCCTGTACGGATTCCGCCACGTCAATGAGGTCGAGACCAGGACCAATGCCGGCGCCATCAACCATCTGCAGATCGTCCGCACCGTCGATGGCAACGGCATCCCGGGCGATGGCCCGGGCGGCGCGGCGCAGATCGATCCCAGCAATCCCAGCGCCTTCTTCAGCAGCTGGGTCGACACCATCGACATCATCGCCAACCCGGTCTACATCAATTCCTTCTACCGCACCGAGAACACCACCACCACCTGGGACTACACGCTCACCCCGGCGGTCGCCACCCAGACCATCGCCAACCAGGAGATCTTCCTGTTCGTCCCGGGCGCCCACACCGGGCCCTACAGCGACGCCTCGCTGCTCGCGGACTACGGGACCTTGGCGACCAATTAGGGCAGGTCCCCGGGCGTCCCGATGCACCGCGACGTGGCGGTGGGCGGTGCCCGTTGCCCCGGCGCGCTCCTGGCCAGAATGGCGCCCGACCGACCGCACCTCCGACCCCCTGGAGCCGCCATGCGTCTCATCCTGCTGACCTGCTGCCTCGCCCTCCTGAGCACCGCCGGGACTGCCGCCGACAGCGCCGCCCCCGCCCCCGCCGCGCCCCAGGCGGTCAACACCATCTGCCCGATCAGCGGCGAGGCGGTGGATCCGTCGGTGCCGCCGATCGCCGGCACGACCAAGGATGGCAAGACCGTGGAGATCGGCATGTGCTGCAGCAAGTGCGCCGCGGTCGTGGCCAAGAACCCGGATGCCTATGCCGATGCCGCCAGCGCCAACAAGAAGGCCGACAGCCCCAAGTAGGCCATCGCGCCCCTCGCCCGGCCCTGGCGAGCATGGCATGCGCCAGGCAGCGGCCTGCCATGCACGGCAGGGATAGCACCTGCGCGGCGCGCACGCCGGTCCCCGGCGGCGATGCCGCGCGCTAGGCTCTGCTCGTGAGCCCCGAGTCCCAGCCCTTTCAACCCATGCCAGCACCGCGCCGGCCGCAGGCCCGCCAGCGGCGCCTGCATGGCCTGCTGCGCGCCGCCCATGCGGGCGAACGCGCGGCGGCGTTGGCATACCGCGGCCATGCGCGCAGCGTCTCGGATGTCGCACAGGCCGGGATGATCCGGCGCATCGAGGCCGAGGAGTGGGCGCACCGCGCCCGCCTCGGCGCGATGCTGCGCGAACAGGGCACGGGGCCGGCGCGGCTGCGCGAGGTGATCTTCCTGACCATCGGCACGACCCTCGGTGCGCTGTGCCGCTGCAGCGGCTGGTACCTGCCGATGTACGGCGCGGGCTGGATCGAGGCGGTCAATGTGCAGGAGTACCTGACGGCATCCGCGCTGGCCGCGGACTGCGGCGAGGCGGGCTACGCTGCGGAACTGCTGGTCATGGCGCAGTGCGAGCGCGAGCACGAGGCCTACTTCCGCAGCCTGGTGGCCGGGCGCTGGCAGACCCGCCTCCTGGGACTGTGGCGGGCCCCCGCGCCGCAGCCGGCCACGCAGCGGCCGCTGCCGCCGTTCGCGCCGCCGAAGCCGCTGGAATCGCCGGAGCTCCTGCCGTCAGCGCCGCAGGCCGCCTACTTGCCGGCCGAGCCGGCCGTGGTCGTGGCCGCAGCGGCCGGACCATAGAGCGCCTGCCATTCGCCGGCGCTGAGCGCATCATGCATCGCCTGGCGCTCGCTGCCCAGGCGTGCGGTCAGGGCGCTGCGCAGATCATCGATCTGGCTGGTCAGGGTCGCGAAATCCGCCTCGGTCGAGAGCCGGTCGGTATAGAGCGCGATGAGCTTCTCGCGCAGCGGTGCGAGCGCCGTCTGGACCTCCGCCTCCTGGCTGAGCATGGCGCGGTTGAGGTCCACCAGGCGGGCGGCGCGCGGCGCATCGCCGACCACCTGCGGGATGCGGGCGGTCACGTCCTGGACCAGCGCCGGCGGCGACGGCTGCGCCCCGCTGGGGAAGAGCGCGGTCAGGCTCAGCAGCAGGGTGACGATCAGCATCGCGACGGCGCTCCCGGGGCAGCGCCCGCCAGGCGGCGCGTGGCGTGGGGCCTGGTCATTTCAGCACGCCCAGCTCATGGTCGGCGATCGCGTTCCATTCCTGGTCGGTGGCGAGCTTGGCGATCTCGCAGCGGTCATGGATGATGATGGTGCGGTAGATGGCCCGGGTCGCCTGCAGCCGGGCGCTGACATCGGCCAGGGCCTCGGAGCTGGTGGCATAGTCGCGCGCGAGGATGTCCTGCTCGCTCGAGAGCGCCTGGAGCTGCGCCTGCGCGGCCGTGGCGGCGCGCTGGGCCTCATCGGCGAAGCCGAGCATCTGCTGCAGGCGCCCCTGGTCAGCGACGACGGTGATCAGGACGGCGCGGAAATCCGCAATCGGGGTCGGGCTGGGTGCGGGCGGGAGCGACGCCGTCCGCTGGCCGCATCCGCCCAGCACCGTCAGCACGCCGCCGAACGCACTGCCCAGCAGCACGCGGCCGATCGGCCGACCGTAGCGCCGTCTGGTGGGGTGCGTCGCACGCCGGCCGTCACCCTGCGCGACCCCGGCGCCTGCCCTCATCACCTCGGTCACCATGCCCGTTTATCGACGAGTCACCTGGTTGCACAACGGAATTGACGCTGCCCGGCGCGACGACGTGTGGTGCGGGCTCCACTGCTGCGCGCAGGATCCGTTTCAGGACAGGACGTGAGCTCGGTCCGCAGCCCCGGGTTGGGCTGCGTGCTGGGCAGCCTGCTCAGCGCGGCTGCGCCGGCGCGGCCGCCTCGTCGGCGAAACCCTTGATCAGGCCCTGCACCAGCTGCGGCATGCGCTTGTGGGGAATGGTCACGGCGATGCGCGGCAGGTGCTCCAGCAGCCACTCCAGGACCTCGGTCGGGGTGCCGCGCACCGCCAGGCTCTGCAGATCGGTGATCTTGGCCCACCAGATGGTGGTACGGATGGCCGGCGGCTGCAGGGCGACGAGGTTGCGCGCCAGCCACTGCCCGACGATGTTGAAGCCGGTCGGCTTGCCGGCATGCGCCGCACTGCACAGCAGCGCGAAGTGCACGGTCGGGTCATGGCTGGGATGGCCCTCGACCGCGACCTGGGTCAGGACCTCGCAGGCGAAATCCGAGAGGCTCTGGCCGCGCGCCAGGGCCGCCGCCTCGAGACGCGATTTGCTGCGCGCATCCAGGCGGATCAGCACCAGGGCGTCCTTGAGCTCCCCGCCCGGCTTCACTGCAGTGCCGCTCTTGGCCGTCGCCATGGCGGAGGCTACCGCGCCACCGCCCGGCGTGCCATGCATTTGCCCAACGGCCAGCCGGCCGGGCCGCTGCGCAACGCAGGCCAGCCGGACAGCCGGGCAGCCGGAAACGGCCCGGATCAGCCGCCGGAAGACTCGATCAGCTCATGCCGGGTGCTCTCATCATCCGCACGGGTGGTCTCGGGAATGACCTGCCACAGCGGGCGGTAGCGGCCGGGACGGATCTTGGACTGGCCGACGACCTTGACGAAGCCCTGCTGCGAGAGCCGCAGCAGGGAATACTTCAGCGCCATGCGGTTGAGCTTGGTCGGCACCGCCAGGTGCTCGTAGGTGAACTGGTCATCGCAGGTGAAGGCGGTGCTCAGCACCTGGCGCACCACGCGGTCGACCTGATCGACATCGCGGCGGCTGGCCTCGATCTGGCGCAGGCGCGCGACGCGCGCCTCCTCGGAGGTCTCATAGCGTTCGCTCGGGGTCGCGGCGCGGCCCTGGTTGAGCACCGAACCACACCAATAGCAGGAAAACCGTCCTTCGGCTCGGGAGCGCTGGCAGCAGTCGCGGTCGGAGGAGGGGTCGGTGCGGGTGGTGTCGGTATGCATGGGTGGCTCCGGGGCGTGGGGAGTGCAGACGGTTATGACCATATAAAAACACCGGAAATAATCCGGTCAAGTGGGTAGGCTCTCAACACCTCAAGCAACTATGCAGGAGGCTGCGAGCATCCAATCTTAACACAGCTCATGCATCTCCCATGCTTGACCGCTCGCCTCCGGCACAGGTCGACCGGCCCGGGCGTCTCAGGATCCCGCTGCACCGACCGCTTGGTTCAGCACCGTCGACGCAGGCGCCCTGCGATCACGACCGGCGCGGTCATCCTGCGGCGGACGTGGTTGCGGACGGCTGATACGGGGCGAAGCCGCGCGCCGCGAGGACCAGTGCCCGCGTGCGGCTCGTGGTCCGGGCCAGGGCGGCCACATCGGGATCGCTCGTGGTGCCGTGCTGGTCGACGGGCACGTGCGTGCGTGGATCATTGAAGTCCTCGACTGGAAGCCAGGTGGCTCCCGCACCGGTAGAGACCAGGGCCATCCAGGTCCTCGTCACGATGTGGCCAGTGCTCGAGGCGGTCTGGATGCAACGGCCCGTCGGCGCCCCAGACCAGGAATGCATGCAGGTGTCCCGTGGCGATGAGGTGATGCAGGAGATGCAGGAGATGCGCATCGTTCCAGCGGGCGGTGCGCGGACGCAGCGCCCGCATCCCGCCCAGGGCGATGACCAAATGTGCCACGGCGAGCCAGCGATCATACGGGAGCGGACGGGGATCATGCGCTGCGGCCACCAGCCAGGCACGGCCCTGTCCCGGTCAGGGCCGAAGCGCGTGCGGCCAACGGGCGGAGATGGCCAGCGCCATGCGGATCAGCCGTGGCGAGCACGCATCCCGGCCTCGCGCTGGACCCCCGTCGCGCGCCTGCGTGGTTGCGTGTCAGGGCCGGTTCCTACACCCAGGACATGCCCGAGAACGCGCATCCTGCAGCGGCGGTCGGGGTAGGGGACCTGGGATGGGATCCCGACCTGCACCTGCGCCCGGTCGCCTATGCGCTCGCACCCTCCCCGGATGCGGTACGGTCGCTGGTGTTCAGCAATGAACCGTACCAGGGGCGCATGCGCTCGGTCTTCGCCTGGCTGGGCATACCGCCCACCGCCTCCCGCGCACAGCCGGTGCCGGGCATCGTGGCGCTGCATGGCGGCGGCGGCATGGCCTATCGCACCTGGGTCGAGCAGTGGGTGGCGCGCGGCTACGCCGCGATCGCCATCGATCACGCCGGCGGCGGAGCCGAGGGTCGACGGCTGCCGGACGGCCGGCCGCCGATGTCGCACGAGGAGCTCTTCAATCCTCGCATTCCCTGGCGTGATACCTGGCTGTACCATGCCATCGCCGCGACGGTGCGTGCGCACAGCATCCTCGCGGGGCAGGCGGGTGTGGCTGCCGGGCGCATCGGACTGACCGGCATCAGCTGGGGCGGGTACCTGACCTGCATCGCCGCGGCGGTGGATCCCCGGCTGGTGTGCGCGGCCTCGATCTACGGCTGCGGCCATCTCCAGCGCAACTGCTCGGATGACTGGATGGAGTGCTTCCAGCGCATGACCGAGGGCGAACGACGTGCCTGGCATGCGCAGCGGGATCCGGCGGTCTTCCTGCCGCGCGTGCACCAGCCCCTGCTGTTCGTCACCGGACTCAACGACCAGCCGTTCCCGCTCGACAGCCTGGCCGCGACCACCCTGCTGCCCGCGGGACCGGTGGCGCTGAGCCTGCAGCCCGGCCTCGAGCACAGCATGGAGGCCGCCTGGGCCGTGCGCGACGTCGGGATCTTCTGCGATCAGCACCTGCGGAGGGGCGAGCCCCTGCCGCGACTCGGCACCCCGGTGTGGGCCGCGGACGGGGCGCTGCGCTGTGAGCTCCTCCCCGGCCCGGTCGCCATCCGCCAGGCACGGCTGGTCCTGACCCGTGACCACCACCGCTGGCAGGATCGCACCTGGGTCGCAGGACCGGCCCGCCTCACCGGACGCAGTGTCAGCGGCGCGGTCCCGGCGGATGCCACCGCCGCCATCCTCCTGGTCGAGGATGAGCGCGGCGCCATCACGACGACCCGGCCGCAGCTGCCGGGCGTCCTGGAATCCCGCTCGCACCAGGTGTCCGTGGCGAGTCCGATCCTGATCCGCGTCGCGACCACAGGTGACGCCGCAGCCGCCGTGGCCGTGCTGCGCGCCTCCATCGTGCAGCTCTGCCAGGGAGACCATCAGGATGACCCCGCGACCCTGGAGGGCTGGCTGCGCACCAAGACGGTGGAGCATTTTTGCAGCCTCCTGCTCAGGCCCGAGGTCCACCTCCTGGTCGCCGCGCAGGGGCCGGACATCCGCGGGGTGGGCTCAATCGGCAGCAACGGCGAACTCGGCTGGCTCTATGTCAGTCCCGGCTGCCAAGGCCAGGGCATCGGCGCGGCGCTGCTCGCCGCGCTCGAGAGCAGGGCCAGGGACTGGGGCCTGAGCGAGATCAGCCTGATCAGCTCCATCGCAGCCCGGGCATTCTATGAACGGCACGGCTACCGCAGCGCGGGGCCAGCCCGGCCGGGCCGTGGCGTCCTGATCGACCATCCCTATGTCAAAACCTGGGATGGCGCGTGACCGTGCATGGAGGGGATTGGAACCGGTCCAGGGAAGCGGTCACCCGGCCCGCAGCGCCGTGCCGTCATCAGACCTGATGACCTCGACCGGGCAGCCCTCGGCAGACTCGGCGATGAGGAGCGCCTCGGCCTGGCCGGCCGCCGTGAGCAGGCTGCGTTCCATGCGATTGGCCGAGGTCACGCCATCCAGCCGGCTCTCGCCACGGATCAGCGCATCCCCCTGCGGCCAGGTGAACACCGCGGGGCAGGTCATGATGCACCAGCCGCAGCCGATGCAGCCATCCTCGATCCAGACGCGTGCGATGGTGGTCATGAGCTGAGCATGCGGCATCCGCAACCACTCTGACATGCCATGCGGCAGCGCGCGCCATGCTGCTCATGCATGGCGCTGTCGCTGTGCGATGTCCCCCGGTGTGGGACTTCGG
>Ga0302314_10023695_pt1 | contig 10005 bp, 10 predicted proteins | sample III_Palsa_N2_3_FD_200533 | JGI IMG/M metagenome (GOLD analysis project Ga0302314, IMG submission 200533) | Peat permafrost microbial communities from Stordalen Mire near Abisko, Sweden - III_Palsa_N2_3 | ecosystem: Environmental > Terrestrial > Soil > Palsa > Peat permafrost | place: Sweden...
GCTGGGTTCGTCCAGGCGGGTGAGCACGCCTTCGAAGAGGATCCGGTTCGGATGTTTGTCTCTACCTGATTTCACCCGTTGTGTATGCGGCTACAAGCTGGTTTCTGGCAAATCAACTGCCTGCGCCGATTGCCGACGTTGGACCGCCCTGGGCGTGGTCCTCAAGGATTGTGTGGATGATGAACGACTTCATCTCCGAGTTATAGGACACCTTGGGTGCCTGCGCCGTCACCGGCTGGGACGACTGATTGATGATGTTGCTCTGCACGCTGATGCCGCGCGAGCCTCCACCACCGCCGCCGGTAAGCTGCGTGGCGAGGTCCTTGTTCGAGATGATCGATCCACCGCGCAGGGGCGGCTGCCAAACCTCCGGACCTTTCTCTCCGATGATCTGCGGTCCGCCGCCGGCGTTGTCTGTTCCGTCGGCGTGCTGATCGAAGAGCGAGGCCTCTATATCTGGGCCAGCCGTGGGAACGGAGCTGGATCCGCCGCCGCTGCCCATGCCCGCCAGCGCCGGGAAAAGCCACTTCTGTGCTGCGAGCTTGATCAGGAGGTCCGCGAGATCCTTTTCGATCGACATCGCCATCTTGTGAAACGAATCCTTGCCGCTGATGGTGGCATCGGCCATGCGCTCAGCCATGGAGGTCATGCCCTCGCCGAGAGTCTTCGAGAACTGTGCGTCGCTTTTCTGGCTCGGCCGGTTCAACTTATCGAGCTCCGCCTGCAGATCCTTAGCCTTCTTCAGGAAGTCGCCGCCGAGCTCGCTGGCCAGAGCCGTATATTCGGCGACCAGGACCTTGAGCTGTGCGGCCTCCTGGGCGTTGAGCTTGTTGATCGCATCGGCCGCTTCCTTCTTGAGCCGCGGGTCTTTTGCGGCAGCATCGTTCAACGCTTCGACGGCGCGCTTATTGTCATCCTCGGCGTCAGTAATCTGCTTGGTGAGCTGCTCGATCTGCAGCTTCTTGACCTCGACCTCGCCCAGGGCGCGCACGTTCGCGGCGTCGGCCGACGAGCCGCCTTCGTTGGTGACTTTCTGTGCTTCGAGTTCCTTCTCCTGCCGAATAAGGGCGATCTGCGCAGTGATGCCATCATTGCGCTGCTTCTCCAGCTCCGCCGCCAGGCGAAGGCTTGCGATGTCCGAGGCCTTGTTACTGCCGGACGTTTCGGCCGTCGCGGCGCTCGAGTTCGCTGCACGCTTGGTTTCGAGTGCGTCGAGCTGCTCCTGGACCTGCAGCATCTCCTTCTGTGTGCGAAGCTCCTCGGCCGAGTTCCCGGACTTGTCGCGCTTTGCGTTCTTGTCGGCGTGCTGTTTGTCATAGAGCTGCTGCAGCGTGGCCTGCTTGGAGCGCAGGGCTTCGGCCTCGGCATCGAGAGCGTCATTCTGCAAGCGGAGTTTTTCTGCATAGAACTCCTGGTCGGCGACGAGGCCCATCTTGTGCTGAGCTTCGAGCTCTGCCAGCGCCGTCTGGTCCGACTCCTTCTGCTTGTCGGCTGCAGATTTACTTTGCTCCTCAGCCAGCGCCGCGGCCGCGCGCGCGATCGAATCATCGGACTTGGCTTTCGCCGCAGCCGGCGCACCGTCAAAACCGCTGCCGGCACCGCCGCCGCCAGCTCCGGAGATCAGTGGCGAAATCGCAGCCGAGCTATTGCCGAATGCAATGTCGTGCATGCCCTGCGCTTTCTGCTTGAGCTCGAGCGCGGCAGCCTGGTCGGTGCGGCCGGCCTGCGTCAGACGGCCGCCTTCGGCGATCGAGAACATCCCCTCAAGCGCAGCGGCCGCGCTATAGGCCACTTCCCCGATGAACGCGATGGTTTTGGAGAGATCGCGTCCCCAGCTCTGCATCGCTTCCATCTGCGACTTGCCACCGGAGATGATGCTGAAGATCTGCGTCAGCCCGGGTGCCATGCCTTCTGTCAAAGCTAGACCCGCACCCTCGATGTGCTGCTCGAGATCCTTCATGCGCTGGCTGGTGTCGGCCAGCGCTTTGGCGGTGTCCCCGGTCAGGACAACGCCGGCAGCCTCGGCGCGGGACTTGAACTCATCCCAATGCTCTGCGATCTCCAGCAGCATCGGGATCTGCGCGGAGCCAGCCTTGCCAAGCAAGCCCATCGCTAGCTCGTTGCGACGGATCGGCGACTCTGTCTGCCCCAGCACCGTGACGAAGCGATGGAACGCTACCTCAGCGCCGTCTGTGCGGCCGGCGAGGTCCTTGGCGTCAAGGCCCAGGGCTTTGATGAAGGTCGACGCCTGCTTATTCCCGTCGGCGGCCTGCCCGATCGTGCGACTCATCCGGCCGAGCCCATTGACTAGGCCGTCGAAGTCTCCACCAGTCACCTGTGCTGCATAATGCAGCACAGACAGCGACTCCACCGTGAGCCCGGTGCGCTGGCTGGCCTTGAGCAGCTGCTCCCCCAGCTCCATCGAACCGACGGTGAGCTCCTTCAGACCCGCGATCGCCTCGCGGACGCCCATGTACAGGCCGACCGTTTCAAGCGCGCTCTTGACGCGCTCCATGTTCTCAGCGATTTCAGAGGAGCTTTCCTTGCTCTCGTCGGCTGTGGCAGCCAACTGCTCGCGCACCATCTCGAGCGCTTTGCGTGCGCTCTCGCCATCGCCCTCGATCCTGATGACAATGCCGCGCGGTGCCATCTACTTGATCCCTGCTTTCTTCATCCGTCGCTTTAAGTTTCGGAGATCCTTTTCAGCCTGGGACTCGCGAGCGGCGACGTCGTTGTGCTCTTCTTCGCCCATGAGCTTTTCGACCGTGTAGGTCTCACCCGTCTGCGCGGAAATGAGCAGCGACATCCAGTACGCAGTGCGACGCTTCTTCACGTCTAGGTCGTCGAAGTATCCCTGACGCGCCAGGTTGAACTCGCGCGGCGTTACCTGCCAGAAGATCTCCGGGGTCCAGCCGAGGACCGCGTAGGAGAAGCGCTGCGCTTCAGCGAAGTCGAAACCTTTGTGGGGCCCGGCGTCGGCTTTGCTTTGGCGGCCGGCTTTGCCGCGGTGCCGGTCGCCGGCGTTTTTCCCGGCTGCACTGGAGTGGTGGTGTCGGCCATGAGCGCGACGACGACGGCGTTGAATATCTTCGTGTATGTGAAAGGCCGAAGCTGCTCTGCCGCCATGTCCATCGTGAACTCTTCGCCGCGCTGTCTTGCATCAGCCTGCAGGCCTGCCCATAGGAAGTACTGCAGGACCTCCATGTCCTTCAGCTCCACCCAGGACTTGCCACCGGGCAGCGACTTGGCCACATAGAGGGCAGTGAGGAATTGGCTCCCATACCTCTGGATGAGCAGCCAGGTGGCTCTCATATCGAAGATCAGGGTGCGAGGGATGTCGAGGTCGACGGGGATGGCGCCGCGCTGCAGTGTGAGTTCCATGCACAGTATCTATGTGCATATCCGCAAAGCCGTCAAAAAGAGATGAGCCCCGCCAAAGCGGGGCTCATCTCCAGGAGGACCTCCTACTCCTCCGCTTGCTGACCGGTGACGGTGTTCGGCTGCGCGATCGGCGCCGTCTGCACGAGCTGCGTCAGCGGACCGGTTCCCTTCAGGCTGCAATCTAGGCCGACGACTTTGCCCATACCCGAAGCCATGGTGATGCCGTCAACATAAGCCTTGCCCTGGAAGCCGGCGCGGCCGACAGCGATCGTCGGGAAGAAGTTCCACACCTGCGCACCCTGCGGCGTCGCGATCGTAGCAAGAATGTAGGTCGCCTGCGAGGAATCACCGTCGATGAACATGTACTTAGACTTCACGGTCCAGCTGGCGGTGGACGCCAGCGAGGATTCGTAGGTGTCATCGTCGGTGGTGGTGGCGTCGACCGTCTTGCGCTTCCAGTCGATCGTCCACTCGGCCAGGCCGAGGACCTGCGTTTCACCGGAGACGGCGATCGCAACGGCGGATCCTGCCGCCGTCGCATTGGCCGACATGGTCAGCGGGCTGAGAGTGATGATGGTCGTACCGGCGGGGATTCCGGTACCCGACACAGCGTTGCCGATTGCGATGCCTGTGGTCGAGGACGGTGACGTGATGATGGGACTGGCACTCGTAAGCGTGCCGGTGATCGAGAGCGACTGCCCGACGCTGGTCTGCGCGAGATCTCCAACGATCTTGCTGGGCGTGACGCCGGTGGCCTGCAGCGACTCCAGGACCTCAGACATCTCATCGGACTCATACTCGCTGGTGGGCGCGGGGATGCTGGCCTGGATGGAGCAGATGAGGCCGTGCTCGTCGCGCTCGACGACGGCCGTGCCGCCGGATGCTTCGCAAAGCGCCAGGATGTCTTCGCCTGTGACCTCGCGCTGCTCGATGTTGTCCTCATTCGCGGCGATGCTCATGACGATGTTCTTGAGCTTGCGAGCGGCGAGGATGCTGAAGTCGATGACTTTGACCTTGATCGTTTCTACTGACATTGTGACTCCTCTCAAAATCCCGAGACCGTAGGGTCCTGGCGGGTGGTGCTGAATTCAACTTCGTACGTCACGGCGAGGACGACGGTATCCAGCTCGCCCTTTTCCATCTCCCATTTGCGGCCGATATAGCGGCAGTAACGGACCATGCCGCCAAGCGTGGGATCGGCCTGCAGCAGCTTGTAGCCGCGGACATAGCGCAGATCCACGGCCTTGTCGACAGCGTCAACCGCGGCCATCGTGTGGCGCACTATGAACTTGTGCATGAGCTCGACGCCGCTGTTGTCCTGGTACTCGGCAGCTTCGTCTTCGGGAAGCACGTTATCAGCCGGCAGCTCGGCGATGGCGAAGGGGGTGAACCGCGTGCGATAGACAGAGGCTGCCGAACCACCGAGGATCGCCACCACGGCGTCGAGGATGTCGGACTGGATGCTCTGGCCGTTTGCCGCGCTCATGATGTCGCCTTCAGCTGGTAACAGAGGAACGCACCGTCGTCCTCTGACGTGGGTTGGTAGACCGTATATTCGGTGCCGTCGACGGTGACGGTATCACCGGTCTGCGGCATCGGATCGAAAGCGTTGAATGGAAGCCGAAGCTCAGGAATCGCAACCTCGACGCCACCGATTCCTTCACCCGGCAACTTCATCTCGATAGGCCGGTCCAGCAGGCCTTTTACGCAGGCGCCATCCGGATACGTCGAGACGCCGTTGAAAGTGATGGGCACCCCCGTCCCGCAGAAAGCCCGCAGATCGGGGGCGCCATAGACCATCGCTTACTTGCCGCCCTTCGCGTCAGCTGCTGAGGCAGCCTGTGCGGCTTCCTCTGCGGTGGACGCAACAGCGAAATTGCGGGAAATGACCGCGTTTGCATCGAGCTCGCGCATCTCGACGAAGTCGCCGGCCTTGATCAGCTCGCCAGCTTCATAGAAGTTTTCGGTGGCCTTGACCCACTGCAGCTTGCCGGTGACGGTGGAAAAACCGCGCACGGCTTGCGCCTGGACGGCGGAGAGCGTGCCTTTGTCTGCCGATGCGCTGAGGGACTCAAGGACGTTGGACTGCGGATAACGTGCCGCGAAAGCGGCAGAGAGGGCGGGTGCGGAGTGGGCGCGTGACATGTTGGCTCCTGAAGTTGGTTATGCGGCGGAAGCATGTGGGGCGCAGGCAGGTTCGCGCTGCGCCCCTCTTCGGTTGTGTCTTAGCTGGGCAACGCCGAGGTGCAGGCAGCGAAGCTCTCAATGTGGCGGACGTTGATGTCGTAGAAGGCATGCTCGGTGATGATGACCTTCGCGGCAGCGGCGCCGGTGACGTTGTCGACGATGACCTCGGACAGGCCCCAGTCGCCGATCAACAGCTGATCCCACACGCCGAGGATGATGGCGTGAAGGTTGGCTACGCTGTTGGCGGTGAAACCGGTGAGGTAGCTGGCGGCGGTGCAAAGCGCGCCGTAACCGAGCGGACCCGCCTGGATGCCACCGGCGCCGACCGTCGATCCATCGGGCCAGACCATCTTGGCCGTTGCCGCACCGGGCACCTGCGGAATACTGCGAGCGGCCGCGCGGATCTTCGGGGTGGTCAGCCAACGCATCGTGCCGATGTCGCCGTTTGCCGTGGAGATCACGGCTTCCATGTTGTTCCAGTCAACGTAGGTCGGAGGAACTCCGCCGAGTCCGGTGGTCACGGTTCCGTTGGCAGCTCGGGTGGTGCCCGCGAGGACGGCGGCTAGACCGCTCTGGTTGAGCAAGCCTAGCGGAACTGGTGCGGTACCCGATCCGGAGATGGCCGCCGTGTCGAGCGCACGCTGCAGAACCTGGTAGCGGTCCTCTGCGAGCAGCGGATCGATAGCCAGCGCCGACTGCGCGAAGAAGTCGCGGTAGTAGCTGTTCTGCATGTTCAGGTGGTTGGGAGACATGATGAAGTCGCCCAGGGTGAGGTCGGAGTTCGTCGCGTTCGTGCCTTCCGTCACCCAGTTGCTGCTTGCAGCACCGGTCTGCTTCGGCATCTGGATCTTGCCCTTGAGGCCGCTCAGGTAACGAGCACCGAGAGCGAAGACCGCAACGCGCGAGCGAAGCAGCTCGATCGGGTCCTGCTCGACCACGGTGAAGTTGGTGGCCGTGCCAGCATTGCCGCCGGATGCGATCGTACGCTTGGCAGCCGCGGAAGCGCGGGAGCTGAGGCTCGGAATCAGCACGCCATTGCCGATGCCGTCGATGCCGCGCTCACTCGCCAGCTTGCGAAGCGACTGGCTGACATCCAACACCAGGCCGGTTGCACCCTTGTCGGTGAAAGTGCCAGGGCTGCGGGCGTTGATGGCCGCCGCGTACGCATCGCGGAGCGAGTACTGCGCGAGCTCGCGGGCACTCATGCTGCCGAGAACTTCATCGCCGATGGTGGGAACGTCTTCGCGACGCGAGCCTTCGATGATCGAGTTGGCGATCGAACGCTGGATCTCAGCGACGGGGACATTGAGCCCTTCAGCCGCGGCAAGAGCGCGTGCGTTGAACTCCTGAGGATACTGCGTATGCAGCGCACGGAGAGCGGTTTTACGTTCCGCCTCCTGGGCTGCGAGGTCAACAACTGCGGTGGGTTCCATGATGGGTGTCCTCTGTTCTGCTGGAGTGGTGGGGATGGTTGGTGCTGAACTTTCGGCTGCAGCGGCATCGGCAGTGCGCTGCGCCTCGGCCTGAGCGGTGCGCTCGGCTTCGGCCATGTCGGTGGTATCCGTGTCGTCGACGACGTCATTGCCGTTCTCATCGATCGTGCGGAAGCTGCGGATGTTGGGTTTGGGATCGGAGGACCGACCGACGCCAACTGAGGGATCGGCAGGGACGGTGACAGGCGAGACCTCAAGGAGCGTCCACTGCGTCGCCGTATACGTGCGTTCACCGGTCTTGGCGTTCTCAGTGATGTCCCACTCTTCGACGGTGTAGCTGATCGAAACGTCTACCAGGATTCCACTGGCGATGTCAGCTTCCTTTTCGAGAGCGAGAGGGTTTGTGCCAAAGCGGCAAGTGACGCGGAGAGGATCTCCGAGCTCGTAGCTAACAGAGCGCCCGATGTGGGCGTCCATGTTGTGGTTGAAGAGCATGGCCACGCCGTTATCGAGGCGCTCGGTATTGAGCGCACCCTTGTCGTGACTGAGGATCTCCGTCCCGAAGTAACGCTGCACCGGCGTCGACGAGCTGACGGCCATAGTTACCGTGTGCGCGTCCTTGTCGTAACCGGAGAGCGTTACCTTGCGCTGCTGCAGGCCGAGGTGTTTGGGAACACCTCGCGCATCAAGCTCCGCGCCCACGGCCGCAGCGGCGGCAGAGAGGGAGCGCAAGATGCCGGGTTTCGGCTGGTAGGCGACTTCATTCATGCGCGAGGGTTATCCTTCGCGGACGAATTTTCTGTCAAATCAGCGCCGACCCAGACACATCGATTCCCTACACGGCGGAACTCCCGCCAGGTGGAGGGGTCGTCCGCAAGGATCTGGTAGACGCGCTGTCGCGAAATGCCGTATTTCTCGGCGACGGCACTCGCCGACATCGTCTGGCGAACGGCTCGAATCTGGTGACGCGTCGCGATGGAGAGGAATGACATCGCCGAGGTTATCGCGGCGATGTCGAAAACCTGTCAAATCCGGCTAGTCAGTCGGAGCGCACTCGAGTTCGTCAATAATCTGGAGCAAGAGGGCTGTGCATTGCTCGCCGTAAGAAGGCACCCTTCCCTGCGATGCCTGGGAAAGAAAGTTGTCGACGATCGCGTGCTGAGCTTCAAACTTGGCCGGATCCTCAGTAAAGCGGCGCATCCACTCGTTGAAGCCTTGTTCCAACTGCGCTTTCGTTAGCTGTCTCATTTTGCTTTACCTCCGTTGCCCTGCTTTGCGCCACCACCGGCAGTGCCGTCCTTGGCGCCTGAAACCTCGGCCGCTTCCTTCTCATCGCCGGCAGAGACGCCCTTGCCGCCCTGGTCGCCAGAGATGTCGACGCCGTAAACGATGCCGTTCTCGTCGAAGAACTCCTGCTCACGCTTGCGCTGCAGGGCGATCTCCTGCCAGTCGTAACCGAGTTTTCCGGACTCTTCCTCGTAGGTGGAGAGACCTTCGCCGAGCTTGAGAATCGTCGCCGCCGCGTCCTTCTGTGGATCGACCCACTCCCAGCCGCGCGCGTTCCAAGCGACCTGGTCCATCTGAACCGGCGTAAGCGTGATGTCCGACAGTGTGGTGAGCAACGCCATCTTGAGCCAAGCCATGCGAATCGGCTCGAGGAAGTCGTTGACGAAGAATCGTTGAACCATGCGCCACATATCGCGCTCGTCGATAAGGCCGGCGCGGATGGAGCTGAAGTTGACACCCTCGAGATCAGAAGCCAGCGAGGGATAGCTCACCAACAACCCGGAGCAGATCTCCTGCAGCATCGATTTCGAATACTCCTTGTAGGAGGTCATCGGAAATCGAGGATCGGTATAGTCGAACTTTTGGCCTGGATCGAGCTGTAGGAACTCGCCAGGGTTTGCGCTCATGACCTGAGTGCCGTCGGCGTTGGTGTCGTCGCCGTCGTAATCCTCGTCACCATCGAAGCCGTCCGCATACTCTTCGGTAATTACGCCGAACTTGGCCGCGGATGCACGCGCGGCAACGAGCGAGGCTTCCGACCAGCCGCCGTGGTTCTTCATCGGGATGAGCGACGCGGAGAGCCAGGTATAGCCTCGCGTCTGTCCAGGGCGCTCCCAGAAGGCTGTGTGACAGATGTAGGCAGACGGCACGCGCTTGCGCTCGCGGCTGGTCGCGATGAGATCATTAGGGTGTCCGGACCATAGCCAGTAGGCAACGGGTCGACGGTACTTGTTGACTTCAACGCCCATGCGTATCTCGGAGCCGTCGGTGCTCTGCGTCATGAGCGTGTCGTCGAGCTGGTCGTTATCAAGCGGCTGCAGGGCAAAGCCGGTGTCGTTGAACTCACGGCCATAAACATACTTGACGAGGTTCTCGCCTTCCTTCGCAACCGTGCCGGCAGCGAGCTGCTGGTACTGGACGAAGTCGAACTTACCATCGGCAGTGCAACGGCCTTTTTTGCACCAGCGCTTCCACTCCTCATCGATGCGCTGATTGATCTTGTCGGTCGCAGCCGTGTCGTTCCCGTTGGCGCCGATGACCTTCGACTTCATCTGGATGCCCTTGGGGCCGACGACGTTTTGCTTGAACATCCAGACAAACTTGCGAGCGTGAGGATTGCTTTCGGCGAGCTCGCGCGCACGAGCACGCATGAGCTTATTAGCTCCAAAGAGATCTTGGTCGGCCGAGTTCGATCGCGAGACGAAGTCCGCCAACAATCGGCCGACCTTGGCTCCCGCGAAGGACGTGCCACCACCGTAGCCGCCAGCGAGGAAAGCGGGTGTGTTGCCTTCGCCGAGCGTGCGCTTACCGCGCCGCGGCGATTGCTTGTAGCCTTCGAGAGGTTTGGCATTGGCTAGGTCGAAGATGGGCATCTAGTCGGCCCCTTCCTTGAATTCCCGCAGGAAGCGGACGAAATTGCGAGGATGGATCGTCGACTCAGATACGCGCTCGCCCACAATCAGTGGGGGTCCCTGTCGCACGACTCCACCGTCGGCGA
>Ga0302314_10023697_pt1 | contig 10004 bp, 6 predicted proteins | sample III_Palsa_N2_3_FD_200533 | JGI IMG/M metagenome (GOLD analysis project Ga0302314, IMG submission 200533) | Peat permafrost microbial communities from Stordalen Mire near Abisko, Sweden - III_Palsa_N2_3 | ecosystem: Environmental > Terrestrial > Soil > Palsa > Peat permafrost | place: Sweden...
CGCCGCCACGGCCATTCATCTTCTCCCCGGCGATCTTCTCAACAGCGACGCAGCCGACCTCAACGCGATCGCTCTCGCTCCGGCCGCCAATCCCAACGTCCTCGCCAAGGGCAAAGCCGCCGTCATGCCCGAAGCCAACGTCGCCCTCCCCAAGGTCTCGCGCCTGGCCCTCTGCGCTGCCATGGCCCAGGGACTCCGCTCTGCGGGTACCGGCGGCATTGTGCTCATGCACATCAACACGGCTTCCCCAGAAGCCGGCTGGGCCGACGCGCTCGAGTACGCCCATCGCGCTCGCCTTCCGCTCCTCATCGCCGTTGCCGACCCCACCGCAGGCCGCGCCGGTCGCACCCCCACCGCACTCAGCCTTGCGTCGGTCTCGAAGCTCGCAAAGAAGCTCCAGCTCCCCGTGCTTCCCGTCGACGGAGAAGACGCCGTAGCCGTCTACCGCGTCATGCAGGAGTGCACCCTGCGCGCCCGTCTCGGCGAAGGCCCCGCCGTCATCTGGGGCATTCTCACGCCGCAAACCAGGCAAAAACTCAGCCGTGCCATGCAACCAATTTCGCGCATGGAAAAATACCTGGCCGTCCGCGGTTTATTACCCGCAAAGCCTTCCGGAAAATCTCGCTCCTAAGCTCCGCCCGGGTACACTGACAGCATGGTTTCTTCATGCTCCCGGGTTCGTGCAGCCGGGCTTATTTTCGCGCTTGCCTCTTTTGCTGCGACCTCCACCGCATTCGCCCAAAACTCCGCGACCCAGCCAGCGCAATCCACGCCGTCTCTACCAACACCCACGCCTGCGCCCGCCAGCAGCCTCCCCTCCATGCCTGCGGCAACCACCCAGAGCCCCGCTGCGACGCCCGCAAGCGCAGCCCCTGCCTATCAGGACCCTCTCCAGCAGCCCATCACGACCCACCCGGCCTCGGAAGCTCCGCAGTCCATCCCGCCAGCCTCGGAAGTACCGCAGTCGACCCTGCCGGCCATCCCCGCTGCGTCTCCTACCACCTCGGCCCTTCCTGTTGTCCCCGCCTACGATCCCGTCTACGGTGTCCATCCTCGTTCCGATGAGCTCGGCTCAACCTACATCCCCGTCGATAGCCCCATCTACCCCATGGCCATGCGCCTGTACTCGCTCGGCTATCTCAATACCGCTTTCATCGGCATGCGTCCCTGGACCCGCCGCAGCCTCCTGCACATGCTGGAGAAGTCCTCCGAAGACATCGTCGAAGGCGGCAACGATCAGGCCATCGCCATCCTCGCCAAGCTACAGGACTATCTCGCCGATGAGACTCCCGCCAACGGCTACTCGCGTGGACGCATCTACGGCGCAGACACCTTCTACACACGGCTCATGGGCATCAGCGGCCAAACCCTCCGCGACAGCTACCACCTCGGCCAGACCCTCAACAACGACTACGGCCGCCCCTACGAGCCCGGCTTCAACGCTCTCGCCGGATTCTCCAGCGTCAACGAATGGGGCCGCTTCTCCCTTTACGTTCGCGGCGAGTACCAGCACTCCCCCTCCGGCCCCGGATACTCCTTAGCTCTCGCCAGCCAGCTCTCCTGCGACGACTTCATCTGCCCCTTTGCTCCGCCCAACGCTCCACAGGACACCATCCCTTACGGCACCCAGATCGCGCAGAATCCTTTCCGCCTGCAGGAAGCATCCCTGTCCTTTCACCTCCTCGGCCACGAAATCTCCGGCGGTAAATCCGACTCATGGCAAGGCCCCGGCATGGGCGGCGCAATGTCCTGGAGCAACAACGCCGAAAACATTTACTCCTTCCGCATCGACCGCGTCGAGCCTCTTCGCATCCCCTACTTCTCTGCCATCTTCGGCGACCTGCGCTACGACTTCTTTGTCGGTTCGCTCAAGGGCCATACCGCACCCAACTCTCCCTGGATACACTCTGAGAGCATCAGCCTGCGACCCACCCACAACTTCGAGTTCGCCTTTCAGCGCTCGGTCATCTGGGGCGGTGAAGGCCACGAACCAATCACGATTCACACCTTCCTGCGCAGCTTCTTCAGCTTGCAGGACACCGAAGACGACCCCACAAGCAAAGGCACTGCGAACGATCCCGGCGCCCGCTTCAGCGACTTCACCTTCTCCTGGCGTCTTCCATTCCTCACCCATTACGCCACGCTCTATCTTGATTCCATCGTCCATGACGACGTAAGCCCGGTCAGCGCTCCACGCCGCGCTGCCTACCGTCCCGGCATCTACCTCTCACAGGTTCCCGGCTTGCCCAAGCTCGATCTCCGCGTGGAAGGCGTCAGCACAGACACCTCCACCCTACGCAGCATGAACGGCGAGTTCATCTACTTCGAATCCATACAGCGACAGGGCTATACCAACAAAGGCTTCATCATGGGCGACTGGATGGGGCGCGAAGGCAAAGGCGGCCAGGCATGGCTCACCTATCACCTCTCGCCCGACCAATGGATCCAGGTGGAGTATCTCAACAAGAAGACCGCGAAAGACTTCATCCCCGGCGGCACCACGCAGAATCAATTCAAGGTCGATGTCGTCAAGCGCATTCATCGCGACATCGAACTGAACGCCTGGGTACAGTTCGAGCGCTGGAAAGCTCCCGTACCCGCTGCCGCCTATACCACTCCCCTCGTGATCGTCGGCCCGCCGCTCTATCTCCCTAACGCGCAAAACGACACCGTCATCGCAGCCCAGATAACCTGGTACCCCAAGCTGCACGTTCTCCGCAGCCTGAACGGAAAATAGAGACGAAATGCGAGATACGAAAGGACTGTATCGCCTTTCATATCTCGCATCTCAAATCTCGAATCTCTATTTCTCTGCCGCCACACACGCCTTGAAGTAATCCAACGACTTAGCCAGCCCTTCACGCAGCGGCACCTTCGGCTCCCACCCCAGCAGCGACTTCGCCTTTGTAATGTCCGGCTTGCGTTGTTTCGGATCATCCTGCGGCAGCGGCATAAACGTAAGCTCACTCTTCGACCCCACCAGCGCAAGCACCTCCTTCGCGCACTCCAGCATCGTGAACTCCACCGGGTTCCCAATGTTCGTCGGCAGGTGCTCCTCCGACTTCGAAAGCTTCACAATCCCCGCGATCAGATCCGACACATAGCAGAAGCTGCGCGTCTGCAACCCATCCCCATAGACCGTCAAGGGAACACCTCGCAACGCCTGCATCATGAAGTTTGAAATCACACGCCCATCGTTAGCCTGCAACCGCGGCCCATACGTATTGAAGATCCGCACCAGGTGCGTATTCACTCCGTGATACCGCTGATACGCCGCCACCGCCGCTTCTGAAAACCGCTTCGCCTCGTCGTACACCGAACGCGGCCCAATCGGATTCACATTGCCCCAGTACGTCTCCACCTGCGGATGCACTTCCGGATCGCCATAGCACTCTGAAGTCGAGGCATGCAGATACCCTGCACCATACTTCTTCGCAACCTCCAGCGAGTTCAGCGTCCCCGCCGACCCCACCAGCAGCGTCTCAATCCCCAGCCGCAGGTAATCCACCGGGCTCGCAGGCGAGGCAAAGTTAAAAACAAAATCGACATGCCCCACATCGAACGGCTTGATGATATCCAGCTCTTCAAACCGAAACTTCGACTCGCTCTTCAAATGCGCCAGGTTCGCCACGCTCCCCGTGCAAAGGTTATCGACGCCGACCACATCGTTGCCTTCAGCCAGCAACGTATCGCACAAATGAGAGCCAAGAAATCCCGCTGCTCCAGTAACAAGAACTGTCTTTGATGCCATCCAGTGTTCCCTTTCGTTCGTTTAACCAGAACCGCCTAGGAAACCCCTGCACAAGTTCCCTCTTTGAAAGGGCGGGACTTCAGTCCCGCCGTAAATGCCATCCTTGCATCGCGGCTTTAGCCGCCGAGGGAATGTCAAGAACCCCAGGCAGACCTTCCCTAAACCTCAGCCGTCACCGCATCGCGCACTGGCGTAGCCGCAGGACGGCCAACGCTCATATACGTGAAGCCATGCTGCAACATCACCTGCGGGTCATAGAGATTCCGCCCATCAATCACAATGGGGTAGCGCAGACTCTCATGCAGCTCATCCAGGTCCAGCTCCGCAAACTCCTGCCAGTCGGTAAGAATCAGCAACGCGTCCGCATCCTTCGCCGCATCCGCAACGCTGGTCGCATAACGCAACTGCGCGCTCGCCGGAAGCTCAGCCTCGGTGCGCTTCATCGCAGCCGGGTCATACGCCACAATCGAGCAACCCTCAGCCAGCAGCATCTCCACCAGGTCGATCGCCGGCGACTCACGAATGTCATCGGTCTCGCCCTTGAACGCCAACCCCAGCACTGCCAGCTTCTTGCCGCGAAGCGTCCACAAAGCCGACCGCACCTTGTTCAGAAACCGCTTCTTCTGCGCAACGTTGATCTTCTCCACTTCACTCAACAGGCTGAAGTCCACACCCATCTGTTCCGCGACCGACCGGAACGCCGCCACATCCTTCGGAAAGCAAGACCCGCCATAGCCAATACCCGGCCGCAAAAACTTAGGCCCAATCCGAGAATCCAGTCCAATGCCCTTCGCGACCTGCTCGACGTTCGCATCCGCCGCTTCACAAAGATTTGACACAGCGTTAATAAACGAAATCTTCAACGCCAGGAACGCATTCGACGCGTGCTTGATAATCTCCGCACTCTTGGTCGAAGTCAGCAGCAGCGGAGGCCGCGCTTCCTCCGAGCACGATCCCGCAATCGCATCCTTGCTCTTGTAATAGTCGCCTTCCGTAAGCGGCGCATAGATCGCACTCAGCAACTCCGCCGCCCGCGGACTATCGGCTCCCACCACAATCCGGTCAGGGTGCAGAAAGTCGGCCACAGCCGTACCTTCCCGCAAAAACTCCGGGTTTGACACCACGTCGAACATCTCGCGGCTCACGCCGTTGCGTTCGATCACCCGCCGAATCCACTCGTTCGTGTAGACCGGCACGGTGCTTTTTTCCACAATCACCTTGTAGCTCGTGATGTGTCGCGCAATCTCGCTCGCCACCGCTTCCACATAGGAAAGATCGGCATCGCCCGTATCCGACTGCGGCGTTCCAACCGCGATAAAAATCGCATCGCACTCCCGCGTTGCCTCAGCGAGGTCCGTCGTAAACCGAACGCGGGTGTTCCGGTAGCGTTCCAGCAGTGCCGGCAGGTGGTTTTCGTGGATCAGCGTATCCCCGCCCTGCAGCGCGGCCACCTTACGCTCGTCGTTATCGACGCAATAGACCTCGTGGCCCATCTCGGCAAAACAGATCGCAGCCACCAGGCCAACGTAACCAGAACCAACAACAGCAATTTGAATAGAGTGACTCATAGCAACCGTTTCACCAGGGAGATAGCGTTCCTGCTCTGCGTATTCTGTCCATTGTAGAGCCTCTTACGCCGCTGTCCCTCCCTATAAGCCTTCCACAGGCTCCTCAGACGCATGGCAGCAGTATCCAGAGTTCGCGTAGACTAGGCATAATGGCTTTTCCTCTATCCGAGAACTCCCATCCTGAGCCGGGCATCCACGTCCCGACCTCGCAAACGGGTTCAACTGCTGCCAGTGACGCCACCCTGGCGGAAGCAATCGCGACGTTGCGTAAGCGCAAATACGTCATTCTCGGCGTTGCCATCCTGGGCATGCTCTATGGCCTTTACAAGGGCTCTACCCAGCCCCGGCTCTTTGAAGCCTACGGTCGCATCGAAATCCGCAGCGGCTCCTCAAATCAGTACCGCATCGGCGGCGCTTCCTCTGACAATGGCGGCAACGGGCGCATCCCTACAGAAGCGACCATCCTCAAAAGCGATACGCTTCTCTTCACCGTTGCCCAGGATCTAGACCTCGCCGATAACCCCGACTTCCTGGGACTCAAGCAGAAGCCGCCCCGCGCCAATACAGAAGACCCCGCAGTCCGTCAGGCCATCATCAACAGGATGCAGGGCGCTATCGACGTAGTCCCCATCAGCAAAACCGATCTCATCCTTATCAGTTGCAAGACATTCAATGCCAAGCTCTCCGCAGAGATCGTCAACAAACTCATCAACGCGTACATCAATCGCAGCGTGGAGTCGCGTGTGCAGTCCCAGGCTCGTGCCTCCGACTTTCTTCGCGGCACGCTGGACAATCTAAAGCATCAGGTTGAGTCTTCGCAGGAACAGATGATCGACCTGCAGAAGCGTCTCGGCATGGTCACCATCGATCCAACACATAACCAGATCACGGCCAGCCTCGATACTCTGACAGCAGCTGACGGCGCGGCAAAGATCGCAAGAATTCTCGCAGAATCCCGCTATCGCGTCCTTAGCAACATGAATCCCGGCGACCTGGATCAAACGGTCGCCAATGCTGCCAATAACGCCGCCTCAGCACTCTCAGGACTGCGTGCGCAACGCGAAGCGGCACTTGCCACCTACGCCCAGTTGACCGCAGCTGGCAATCTCGGCCTCAAAAATCCCAAGGTAGAAGCCGTCAGCGCTCAGATCGACGAACTCACCAAACAGATCCAGGAAGAGCAGAACAGGGTCATCGCGCAGGCCAAACAAACCTACATCGCCGCCCGCGCCAACGAAGACCAGACCAGCGCTGCGCTCGAAGCGGAAAAGAGTGAAGCCTTCAAACTCCGCGACGACTTCGTCGACTACACCATCCGTCAGCGTGAGTTCGACTCCAACCGCACACTCTACGAAGGCCTGTTGTCACGCCTGCAAACTGCCAGCGTTCAGGCTGGTCTGGAGTCCACCGAAATCGACATCGTCGATGAGGCCGTACCTCCAGCGGCCCCCTCTCTGCAACCACGCTCCTCCATCCTGATGCTTTATACGGTGGTTGCCGCCATCTTCGGCGCCATTCTCGCTTTCATTCTCGAAAGCCTGGACACTGGCCTGCGCAGCGTTACTCAGATCGAAACAGCTTCCGGCCTACCATCTCTGGCCTTGATTCCGCGTGCGCGCAGAGCCGGCGTCGACGTATCCACTCTCAGTGTCGCCATGCGAAATCTGGGCACCCTCTCAGGGCCAAAGTCGCAGTTCACGGAGTCCTTCCGCGCCCTCCGCACCTCGCTGCTGCTCTCCACAGCCGGCAGCCAGCCCAAGGTCATTCTGATGACCAGCGCAACGCCTTCGGAAGGCAAGACGACCGTTTCCACAAACCTCGCCTGCGTGCTCGCTCAGCGAGATGTCCGTGTTCTCCTCATCGACGCCGACCTCCGCCGCCCGACCGTCCATCATCGCCTTGGCCTCAACGGCAAGATCGGTCTCACCTCGGTCCTTACCGGCAGCGCGACGCTCGAACAGGCTGTCCAGAACATCGCGGAAGTCCCAAACCTGGACGTCCTCGTCAGCGGCCCAATCCCACCCTTCCCCACGGAAATGCTCGGTTCGGAAACCATGACAAAGCTCATCGAGCAATGCCGCGGCCTCTACTCGCACATCGTTATCGACTCTCCGCCGCTGCTCTCTGTAACCGATGGCGTTGTCATGGCACGCGACTCCGACACCGTCGTCCTCATCGTGCGTCACGGCAAGTCCAGCAAGAACACGGTCCGCCGCGCACGCGAACTTCTCATCCGCTCCGGCGCTCCCATCACCGGCGTCGTCATCAACGCAGTCGATCTCAGCTCGCCTGAGTACTACGGCTACTACGGTTACTCCGCTTACGCCGGCTACGGTTCGGCAGGCAACGACAAGTCAGCATGGGAGTCGCAAACCGGCCCCGATGCCGCCAAAGGAGAAAATCGATGAAACGCGCCTTTCTCCTCTCCGCACTAGCCATCGCTTTCAGCACCACGCTCTCAGCAAACGGTCAGTTCAATGGCCCAGCCATTGTTACCGGCGGCACGCTGAACCAGCCCACAACCGTCACCGTTGACCAGCAGCTGCTCTACCCTGCTGCTCATGACGTCCAACTAAGCCAGGGCGACCTTATCACCGTTCGCATCTTCGGGCAGGCCGACTACGCCTCCGGCATTCGTATCGGCTCCGATGGCAAGGCACTCCTTCCGCTTCTTGGCGTCGTCACCCTCGAAGGCCTCAGCGTCACCGCTGCCGAAGAGCTCATCGCCTCCCGGCTTGATGCTGCGGGCATGTTCAAAAATCCCCAGGTCACCATCCAGGTCGTCGAAGGCCCCAACGCCGTCATCACGGTCGTCGGAGAAGCCCACGGCGTTGTTCCCGTCACCGGCCCTCGTCGTCTGTTGGATATCCTCGCCGCCGCTGGCGGTCTTCCCATAACTGCCAGCCACGTCATCACCATCGATCGCCCTGGACAGCCGCAACCCCTCGTCGTTGATTTGGGGACAGATCCCCTCCACAGCGCTCTGGCAAACGTCCCCGTATTTCCCGGCGATACCATCCTCGTCGCCCGCATGGGTATCGTCTACGTCATCGGTGCCTTCAAGTCACAGGGTGTCGTTCCTCTCGCTCCCAGCACGCCGCTCACCCTCATGGAAGTCGCTGCCCTGAGCGGCGGGCCCACGTTTGAAGCCAAAATGAACGACCTCCGCCTCATCCGCACTGTTGGCGATCAACGCACCGTCGTCAAGCTCGACATGAAGAAGGTCCTCTACGGCCAGGCTCCAGACCCCATCCTTCAGGCCAACGATATCGTCTTCCTGCCGCAGAGCGGCTTCAAGGCTTCCATCACCAACGGCAGTGTCGGCACCGCTCTAGGCGTTGTCAGCCTCTTGATTTCCACCCTCTCTTACACCCGATAAGCACTGCGGAGACGCTTTCTATGAAACCTACCCCCGGCGAACTTTCGTCCACTGGCAGGCTCAGGCTGGCGTATGTGGTCAGCCATCCCATTCAGTACCAGGCACCACTCCTGCGTCGCATCGCGCAAGAGCCTGACATCGACCTGACCGTCCTCTTTGGCTCTGACTTCTCCATTCGCGGCTACAAGGATGAAGGCTTCGGTGTCGAAGTCACCTGGGACATCCCCTTGCTAGATGGCTACCGCTCCGAGTTCCTACCCAACCTCCGCGACACCGGCGGTCTCTCCGCCACCAGCCCCATCAGCCGCGGCATCCTCAAGCGCTTACGCAACTCCGACGGCACCCCCGCCTTCGATGCTCTCTGGGTCCACGGCTACGCCAGCGTCAACGCCCTGCACGCCATCCTCGCCGCCAACGCCCTCGGCATCCCCGTCCTTCTCCGTGCCGAGTCCTGGCTCGCCGACCGCAGCCGCAGCCCCCTCAAGCTCGCCATCAAATCCGCGTTCCTCAAAGTCCTCCGTCACGGCATCGCAGCGACTCTACCCATCGGCTCCGTCAACGGCGCCTACTGGGCCCACTACTTCGGCGAAGACTTCCCTCAGTTCCTCGTTCCCTACGCCGTAGACAACGCCTACTTCGCCCGCCTCGCCGATCGCTCCACCGACGCCGTAGAAACCCTCCGCACCCAGTTCAACCTCGAGCCCGGCCGACCCATCATCCTCTTCGCCTCCAAGCTCCAGACCCGCAAACACTGCGACCACCTCGTCGAGGCCTACCGCAACCTCCTCGCATCGAACAAAACCCCCTCGCCCTACCTCCTCATCGTCGGCGACGGCGAAGAGCGTGCCAACCTCGAAGCCCAATGCCGCGACCTCCCCGGCGTCCGCTTCGCCGGCTTCCAAAACCAGTCCGCTCTACCCGCGTTCTTCCGCCTGGCCGACGTCTTCGTCCTTCCCTCGCGCCACGAACCCTGGGGCCTCATCGTCAACGAAGCCATGGCCGCAAGCTGCCCCGTCATCGTCTCCACCGACGTAGGCTCCGGCCCCGATCTCGTCACCAACGGCGTCGAAGGCTTCATCTTCCCCGTCGGTGACGTCTCAGCCCTCACCGCCGCCCTCGCCCACACCTTGCTCAGCCCTGAAACCTCCGCCGCCATGGGCGAAGCCGCCCGCCAGCGCATCGCCACCTGGGGCTTCGAACAGGACATCCTCGGCCTTCGCAACGCCCTCGCCTTCACCACCCGCAAGCTTCGCCCCTGACGACTACGTTCCGCCTTCAATCCTCTACACTCTCCTAAAGACACAAC
>Ga0302314_10023698_pt1 | contig 10004 bp, 9 predicted proteins | sample III_Palsa_N2_3_FD_200533 | JGI IMG/M metagenome (GOLD analysis project Ga0302314, IMG submission 200533) | Peat permafrost microbial communities from Stordalen Mire near Abisko, Sweden - III_Palsa_N2_3 | ecosystem: Environmental > Terrestrial > Soil > Palsa > Peat permafrost | place: Sweden...
CTTGTCACCGACCGTGATTCCAGCGCCGTCCAGAAATACCCCAGAGTCGCCGAGCGGAATCCCGGGGCTGAAGGAGGCGTTCGCCGAGAGCAGGATCAGCTGGGCGTCCTGGAACTTCGCGAGCGCGGTGATCTGGTCATCAAGTGGCGAGGGGAGGGAGATCTGGCCGCTCGCCTGCCAGATGTTGGTCAGCGGGTCGTAAGAGAACGCCAGGTCGGTGTAGAGGAATCCCGCAATCGTGACCGGGCCGAACTGAATCCCGAGGTTTGACAGCTGGACGCCGTTGCTGAAGCTGACCTGGATCGAGGTCGACCCGGTGATCACGTCGAATGGAGACGGGAAGTCGCTGTTGACATTCAGCTCCAACTCGCCAGGCCCGTCGGCGTCGGAGCTGATGTCGCCGACCAACGGGAAGCCCCGCAGATCGGAGTAGGCATCGGCCAGCAACGGCCCAATCGAGTCGCCGTCCGAAGTCGGGATCGTCTGGTCGAGCGATCCCTGGTACAGCGGGATCGAGGTCGACCCCGAAACCGGAATGCCGACCGCTACCTCACCGTCCCCGCCTTGGTCACAGGCGGTCTTCATCGTCTCGGCGGCCGAATCGAACACCACCGAAGTGCACGGGCTTGGGACCAGCTGCAGGCCGTCAAGATCGATCGTTCCGCTGGCCAGCCACTCTGCGCCCTCTTGGAGGAAGCAGCCGCTGACCTCAAGCAGACCGAACGTCTTGGTCTGCTGCGTGCAGGTTGTCGATCCACCACCACCACCGCCGCCGCCACCGCCGCCGCCACCACCGCCGCCACCACCACCACCGCCACCGGCGCAGCCCGGCGCACCGGTCCCGTCACCTGACTGGGTGTCAAGGAAGCGAGCGATCAAGAAACTCTGATTGTTGAGGTCGGCGCCCGCATAGCCGGCCGCGACAATCTCCCCGTTGGACTGAACGGTGGCACTGGTGAACGCGGAATCGTTGTCGCACTGCAACAGCTCAGTTCCGGGAAGTGTGTCGGAGGGCGCGAAGCTGCCGTCAAGCTTGCCGGCGGAGGTGAACCGCGCGACCAGTGGCAGGTTGGCGGGCTGGCCAGCCAGCGTGTCGGCTGCCTCACCGGCGAGGACCAGCTGCCCCGACGGTGATAGTGCGAGCGACGCCCCGGCAGCGTTTCCGCCGCTGCCAACCGCGACCTGCGTGGTGCCATGGCTAGTGCCAAAACCCGAGTCAAGCGTGCCGCCGGCCGTGAAACCTGCCAGCAACACATTCGTGCTACCGCCATTGACGACGCTGCCGTCAACGACCAGTTCGCCGCTGGACTCAACAACCACCCCGTAACCGACCGCGTCGGAGCTGCCGACGGCCTGCGTCACAGAGCCTGACGATCCGAACCCGGAGACGAGCGCGCCCGTCGTGGCGTTGACCTCGCTGAGCGTTACCTGCTTGACGCCGTTAGCCGACGCGTCGCCAGCGATCACCGCGCTCGAACCATCGAGTGCGATCGCGTTCCCCTGCGTGGCGGTGTTGTCCCCGAGCGAGATCAACGTAGGCGTGCCGTTGACGGCACCGCTCGTATCGTCGGCGGACAGGAAGAACGCGTTGTTAGCTGAGTTCTGGCTCGCTGTGCCCGTCACCAGAACGTTGCCACCGTCGATCACCACTGCATTGGCCTGCGCATCGCCGCCATTGCCGACGGACAAGATCTCCGATCCGTTCGATCCGAAACCGCTCACCGGCTGGCCGGTGGGCGAGTACAGCGCGAGCAGGACACCCGTCGCGCTCGAGGCCATATCAGCCGTGCCGGCGATCAGCACGTCGCCGTTGGGCTCGATCGCGACTGCGTTCACCTGCGAGGTTGTGTTACCGAGGTTGGCGACAACAGTGCCGCCCGAGCCGAAGCTGGGGTCGAGCTGTCCGCTCGAGGTGTACTCGGCGATACCGAGTTCCAGCCCACCGGAGTACCCCACGGCGCCTGCGACAACGTACTCACCGGACGGCGTCTCGGCCGTGGCTTGGCCTTGGGCGTCATCTGCGTTCCCCAGCGTCGAAAGTTGGACGCCGCCGGTGCCAAAGCTCGGGTCCAGCGCGCCCGGAGCTGCCCGCGCAGCCGAACACCAAACCGCGCAACCGGCGACCGTCAGCGTGAGAATGACCGCGCGGACGAACCCGGCTGTGAATCTCCGTAGCCCTACGCCGCTCATCCCTGACCGTGCGGACACAAAGGGATCATCCACTAGGCGTCAAGTGCCGGAGCCGACCGACCGCTCGCAGGTTTACATAACACAGAGGATGCGGCGGTTATTTTGCCGTGCGCTTGACGCCGGCGGCGAACGTCAGTGCCTCGTCAAGCGACCCGAACGACAGCTGTGCGGCGTAGCCGCCGCTGGTGCTCTTGACCTTCACGTCGGCACCCAGCGCGGCGCCGAGCACGTCGGTGATCTGCTGAACCGCCGCCAGCTTGTCGGCGTTGGTCCTCGCGTGCCGCGCACGCACAACGTCGGCGTGAGGCGATACCGCGGCGCGGGCGCGAGCCTCCAGTTCACGGACCGACCAGCCGGCATCGGCAGCGACGCGTGCGAGGTTGCGGCGGATCGCATTGTCAGGGCAGAGCAACAATGCGCGGCCATGGCCCTCGGTGAGCTCGCGCGTCTCAAGCAGGTCTAGTGCCTCATCAGGGAGATCGAGCAGGCGGACGAGGTTCGACACCGCAACCCTGCTGCGACCGACGCGCAGACCGACATCCTCACGTGTCAAGTTGAGCTCTTCGATCAGTGCGGCGCAGGCGCGCGCTTCCTCAACCGGGTTCAGGTCCTCACGCGCCATGTTCTCGATCAAGGCCAGCTCGAGCGACGCCGCGTCATCGCCGTGACGGATCACCGCGGGGATCGTCGTCAACTCGGCAAGCTGGGCCGCGCGCCAGCGGCGCTCGCCGGCAACGAGCTCGTAGGTTCCGCTCGGAAGCGGCCGCACCAGCACCGGTTGGATCACCCCGCGTGCCCGGATCGAGTCGGCCAGCGCCAACAAGGCCTGCTCGTCAAACAGCGTCCGCGGCTGGCTCGGATTCGGTGCGATCACGTCAACCGGAAGCTGACGAAGCTCCTCGCGCTCGTCCTGCGGGACCACTGACAGGATCGCGCCGAGGCCGCGTCCCATTCCCTTCTTTTGCTCAGCCACGCGCTGCGACCTCCTTCGCTAACTCGAAATATGCGTCTGACCCGACACAGTGCGGATCGTGGTGAGTCACCGGCAAACCGAAGCTCGGTGCCTCGCTGATCCGCACGTTCCGCGGCACGACCGTGTCGAAAACAAGCTTGGGAAAGTGCGCACGGACCTCGCGTTCAACATCTTGCGCAAGTCTGGTCCTGCCATCGGACATCGTGATCACCATGCCGGCAATGCTGAGGTGTGGGTTCAGCTCCTTCTGGACCAGTTTCAGCGTGTCAAGCAGACCCGCCAATCCCTCGAGCGCGAAATACTCGGCCTGGACCGGGACAATCAGCCGGTCCGCGGCGACCAGCGCGTTGATCGTCAGCGGTCCAAGCGACGGCGGGCAGTCGATGAAGATGAAGCGGTACCGCTCCTTGGCATCGGCGAGCGCGAGCTTCAGGCGGTAGTCGGAGTCCTCAAGCCCTGGCAACTCAACGCTGGCGCCGGCTAGGTCGGCGCCCGCCGGCACGATCGACAGACGCTCGACATCGGTGCGCTTGACGACGTCGTCAAGGCTGGCGGCGCCCGAAAGCAGCTCGTATGCGGTGCGATCACCGCCTTTGGGCAGGCCGAGCGCGACCGTCGCGTTGGCCTGTGGGTCGATGTCGACCAGCAGGGTCTCGTAGCCGGCCTCGGCGATACATGCCGCGAGGTTCACCGCGGTCGTTGTTTTGCCAACGCCGCCCTTCTGGTTGGCGAGTGCGTAGATCGTGCCCATGAGTCGTGTGAAGCCAGTTGTGAACGCGGTCAGACGGCGCGGCCGAGTGGCCGTTTTCTCGCCATTCCGGGCCGCCGCGGGAAACGCGGCGGGGTGGCACTCACCTTAGTCAACAGATGCAGGAAGCGATGCTCCGCCGCTGGGTAGGGAAACACCTGGAGCGGTGCTTCGACGGAAAGTCCGAGGATTTCCGCTGCCGCCTGGGCATCAGCTTCGACACCCGGCTCGCGTTTGCCGCGCCAAGCGACCAGCGTCCCGCCGATCCTCAGCAGCGGGGCCGCGTATTCCGCGACGACGCTCAACGGCGCCAGAGCCCGGGCCGTCACGGCGTCGAAGTGGCCGATGCCACCTGACCATTCCTCTGCGCGCGCGTTGACCACCTCAGCGTTATCCAAACCGAGCAGATGCACCGCCTCCTGGATGAACTCGCACTTGCGTCCGATCGACTCGACGAGGAACACCCTTGTATTTGGCAGGGCAATCGCTAGGGGCAAGCCGGGGAAACCGCCGCCCGCACCGAGATCCGCGATCGACCGAGCACCGCTGATTTGCGGCAACCCCAACGCGACCAGCGAGTCGGCGAGGTGATCGTTGACGATCGCATCGCGCTCGCGGACGGTCGTGGGGGCGTTGTCGTCGTTGGCGATTAGGTCGGTAAGGACCGTCAGCCGCTCCGCCGCCGGCTGCGGCAGCTCATAGGTCTGGGCGAGCGCGGCGGGATCAGGCATCACGGGCCTCACGGGCTTGCTCGCGCTCGATGAATGCGCCGTAGCGGTTGCGCATCTCGGCGAGGCGAGCCTCCGCGTGGCCGTCGAAGGTCGCGGCCTGCTCGAGTAGCGGCAGCAGATCAACCGCTAGCGCTCGGCCGCGTGCCATCCACTGGAAGTACTCACGGCCGCCGTGGTTGTAGGGCCCGTAAAGCCGCGAGCGCGGGAAGCAGGCGGCGAGCCATCGCAGCAGTTGCTCGTGGCGCACGTGCAGGCGTAGCGCCACCTGGGGCTGCTTGCCGTCGCCCCCGAACGAACCCTCACCGATCAGCACGCCGACGACTACGCCCCGCTCGAACTCGGTCAGCGGCAGCGGCTCAGCGGCAGAATTTTCCACGCCGCCGTTCTAGCAGACACGCCCGACTGTTTCACCGTGTAGAAAAACGTGAAACGCCGACAGCGATCGGCGCGCCGTCAGGGACGCCGGTGGTCCGGTCAGACCACCGGCGGCAAAAGCGCGCACGGATCAGCTGACGAGGGGGGCGACGACGAGATGCCGGTTCGGCTCTTCGCCCTCGCTGTAAGTCTCGACCTCGAAGCGGTCCTTCAGGTGCTCGTGCACCACGCGCCGTTCGGCGGCGTTCATCGCCTCGAGTGATACCGGGCGAGCGTCACGGATCGCGGCGGCCGCCGCTTGGTCGGCCATTGCCTCAAGTGCCTCCTCGCGGCGCTCCCGGTAACCGCCGGCGTCGACCGTGACGTGGCCGCGGCTGGACGAACCCTGATAGGCGATCCGCGAGGCGAGGTGCTGAATCGCGTCGAGCGTCGCACCGTGGTGGCCGATCAATGGCGCGACGTCCTCGCCCAGGAACTCGGCGAACAGACCGTCCTCGTCTTCCTCGACCTCGACGGTGACGTCGAGCAAGAGCGCGGAGGCGATCGTCTCCAGTGCCTCTTGGACACGGTCAGCTGCGGCTTGCGCGGCCATCTCAGTACGCCCCTCGTGCTACCGGCGTCGGCCGGAGCGCTTCTTCTTTTTACGCGCTGAGGGGGGCGGGCCGCCGCTGCGTGCGGGCGCCTTGACAGGCTCGGCCGGGACGGGTGGCTTCGGGCGCGGAAGCAGCCCGCGCAGTCCGCCGCCGGGGCTGGAGCCCGAACCGTTGCCGAGCGCTGCGTAGTCGATGTCCGTATTGCTCTTTCCGTTGCCCCCGACGAGCGCAGTCGGGCCGGCCGGGGTCCGCGGCTGGAGCCGGCGGATCCGGTACTTGAAGACGCCCTGCTGCAGCAGCATCCAGGTGTTCGTTGTCACCCAGTAGACGAGCACGCCGGCCGGGAACCGGTAGACGAAGGCGAGGAAGATCAGCGGCAGGAACATCATCAACCGCCGCGTGTTCTGATCCATCGTCGGCTGCGCCATGATCACCTGGGTGCCCATCTGCGTGGCGACGTAGGCCACCAGCAGCACGATTAACGAAATTCCAGTGGCTTGGGCCGTGAGATCGTGGATGAACAGGAACCCCGAATGGCCATGGCCCTGGCAGGCGGTGGTCGCGGCCTGCTTGGTGATCTGTGCCGTCCGGGACAGGGTCGTGCCCGGATGTGCCGCTTGATACTTCTGCGCCAGGAACGGCCCACAGATATCCCCGCGCAGGTTCTTGCGCAGCATGTAGAAGAGCGAGATGAAGACCGGGATCTGAGCCACCAGCGGCAGGCACGAGGCCAGCGGATTGATCTTGTTCTCCTGGTAGAACTTCATCACTTCCTGCTGCTGGCGCTGCTTGTCCTCCTTGTACTTCGCCTGCAACGCCTTTAGCTCCGGCATGTGCGCTTGCATCGCCTGCATCGAGTGGAACTGGCGCAGCATCAACGGCACCAGCAGGAGCCGGACCGAAACCGTCAGCAGAACGATCGACCAACCCCATGTCGTGTGGAGGTGGTTGTGGAAGAACTCGATGACCGACTGGAAGACGTCGATCAGCGGTTGGAAGATGTTGGCGGGGAGCAGCATGGTCAGACGCTCGCGGTTCTCGCCCGTGGCCTGAACAGCCGTTGGTCCTCAACCGGGTCGAATCCGCCGTGGCTCCAGGGGTTGCAACGCAGCAACCGCCAGCAGGCCAACACGAGTCCGCGCAGTATGCCGAATCTCGAAATCGCCTGCGCGGCGTACTCCGAGCACGACGGGTAGTAGCGGCAGCGATCACCCAGCAAAGGCGACGTAACGCGCTGGTAGACGCGGATCACAGCAACCGCGAGCAGGGCTATCGGATTCCTCACCGCCGCGGCTCGCTGTCACCGGGCCCCGTCGCCCCGGTCGCCTTGTCGATCAGCGCGCTCAACGCACTCTGCACGCCGGCGAGCCCCTCGTCCTCGGCCAAGCGCCCGGCGCCACTGCGAGCAATCACCACCGCGTCACTGCCGACCGGCAGGCGCGCCGCCTCACTGCTGAACGCCTCTCGCAGCATCCGCTTCACACGGTTACGTTCGACGGCTCCGCCGACCTTGCGTGACACCGACAAGCCGAGGCGAGCTGGTTCATCCCCACCGCGTGGGAACAGATAGAGGACGAAGTCGCGTCCGGCATGTGAGCGGCCGCTACGCAGAACTCGGTCGAACTCCGCGCTGCGAGATAGGCGGCCCCGGCGTGGAGGGCGTGCGCCCGGCACGACCGCCTACACCGTTAGACGCTTGCGGCCCTTATCGCGGCGACGCTTGAGAAGGTCCCGGCCGGCACGCGTCTGCATCCGCGCACGGAAACCGTGCGTACGGGCGCGTTTGCGCTTCTTCGGTTGGTAGGTTCTCTTCATAGCGATGCTCCGGCCGTAAGGACGCGGGACGGGCCAGTATACGAAGACCCAAGGGCCGGCCGGCCGGCCGCTTAGACGATCGCCTGAACGGAGTTGTGAAGCGGATTTTCTCGCGCTTTGCGCGCACCCTGCCGAAGAACTGGCGAGCGGGCGAATTTACCGTCGTATATTCGCCCACTCGGGCCCAACCCGGACCCCTCTGAATATCGACCCCGACTCCGGCCTCGAAGGAGCCGCTTGGAGATGCCCGCGCAGCTCGAGCTAACCCCTGCCTGGCGCGAACTACGCGCGCACCTTCGCCGCACGGTCGGTGATTCGACGTTCGAGATCTGGCTGTCAACGCTAGAGGCGCAGAACTGGGACGGTCAGGTTCTGCTGCTGCAGGCACCGCCTGGAACCAAAGCGTGGATCTCCGATCGCTACGGCCGTGTGCTTGAGCGCTCGGCAAAGGCGATCTTCGGCGCACGAGCGCGCGTGGAGTTCGCAGCCGATCTCGCTGCTCCCAACCGGCGGGCCGACACGGCGCCGCCCCCACACGAGCCGGTCGACATCGGCCGCTTCATCCCGCGGTACACCTTTGACCAATTCATCATCGGCGACAGTAACCGTCTCGCGCATGCGGCCGCTCTCGCTGTTGCCGAGGCTCCGAGCAATGCCTACAACCCGCTCTTCCTGCATGCGCCACCCGGTCTCGGTAAGACGCACCTGTTGCACGCGATCGGCAACTACATCACCGCGTTCGAGCCGCAGACCACCGTCGGCTACACGACGGTCGAGGCGTTCACTAACGGCTTCATCACCGCTTTGAACACCAAGGCGCTCGACCGCTTCAAGCATCTCTACCGCGACGTCGATGTGCTCCTAATCGATGACGTGCAGTTCCTCGCGAGCAAGGCCAAGACCGAGGAGGAGTTCTTCCATACGTTCAACACGCTGTACGACTCAGGTCGCCAGCTGGTCCTGACCTGCGATCGGCTGCCGCGGCAGCTGACCGGTATCGAAGACCGTCTGCGTGCCAGGTTCGAGTCGGGTCTTGTTGCCTCCCTCACCCCGCCGGACCGCGCCACCCGTGTGGCGATCCTCCGCAAGCGTGCAGCCCTTGACCGGATTGCACTACCCGATCCCGCAGTGATCGAAGTGATCGCCGACCGCGTTACCGACAACATCCGTTCGCTTGAGGGCGCTCTAATCCGCGTCGTCGCGCACCACTCGCTGGCCGGCAAGCCGCTTGACGGGGAGCTCGCGCTCAGCGTGCTGGCCGAGATCCATCCAGAGAGCGCCGCCACCGGAGCCCCAACCGTGAAGTCAATTCAGAAGACGGTGGCGACCCACTTCGACGTCAGCACCGAGCTGCTCGTCTCAGCCAGCCGCGCGGCCAACGTCGCCTGGCCACGACAACTCGCTATTTACTTGTCCCGCGAGCTCACCGACAAGTCGTTACAGGCGATCGGGGAAGCGTTCGGCGGGCGCAATCACGCGACCGTCCTGCACGCTTGTAAGCGTGTTGGTGACCGTGTTGGTAGCAGTCTCGAAGACGCCGCAGAACTCGAAGCACTGCACAAGCTGCTCGCCCCAGCCAGAGCCGACCGCAACTCTTGACACACTGGCAGTTCTGGCACGAGCAACAACTTTGCCGCTCTCTCCGGCAATTCTCGCCCTTCTCGACAACTAGACACTCCCTATGACTTCTACCTTTGCATTGAGGTAATCACCGTGAAGATTTCGCTCGAGAGAGAACTCCTTTTCAATCAGCTGCAAACGGTCACACGCGTCGCCTCGACGCGTAGTGCGATCCAAGCGCTGTCCGGCGTGCAGCTCGTCGCCAGCGGCTCGCGCTGTGAGCTACGGGCGACGGATACCGATGTGAGCCTGCGCGTCCCGCTCGCCGGTGACGTTCACCGTGAGGGCACAGTTGTGCTTCCGGCGCGCCTGCTGCTGGATGTTGTTCGGTCTTTGCCGGCCGCTGCCGTCACGCTTGAGCTACGCGCTGCGGAGCAGGACGTCGAGCTCGTGTCGGGCAACGCGACCTTCCACATCCGCACGCTGCACAGCGAAGACTTCCCACCATTCCCCGAGCCTGACCTGACAACGGCTGTCTCGATGCCGGCCGCAGCGTTCGTGGCGACTGCGCTGAAGGTCGCCGGCTCGGCCTCACGTGATGAGACGCGGCCGGTCCTGACCGGGATTCTGGTGTCGGCGTCGGGATCTGAGGTCCGGATGGTTGCGACCGACTCCTACCGCCTCAGTGTCAAGGAAACGGCGCTTGAGACGCCGCTTGCCGCAGGGTTTGAGGTCAACGTGCCGGCCCGTGCGCTGCAGGAGCTCGGACGGATCGCCGGGCACGCAACCGATGAAGAGTTGACCATCAGCGTGCGCCAGAACCAGGTCGTGTTCGTGTTCGGGGAAGTGATCCTCTCCTCGCGGCTGATCGACGGTCAGTTCCCGAACTACCGACAGCTGCTCCCCGAGACGTTCGAGCACCAGTTGCCGGTGTCAGGTCCTGAGCTGCGTGATGTCGTCCGACGGATCAGCTTGCTCGCGCAGAAGAACGCTCCGCTGCGCTTGGCCTTCACGCCAGG
>Ga0302314_10023700_pt1 | contig 10004 bp, 5 predicted proteins | sample III_Palsa_N2_3_FD_200533 | JGI IMG/M metagenome (GOLD analysis project Ga0302314, IMG submission 200533) | Peat permafrost microbial communities from Stordalen Mire near Abisko, Sweden - III_Palsa_N2_3 | ecosystem: Environmental > Terrestrial > Soil > Palsa > Peat permafrost | place: Sweden...
CGCGTAACCGGCCGAGTCGGCAACATAAATCAGAAATCCCGCGGTCGACACGCGGCCGCTGACCGCGACCAGGCGGTCGAAGAGCATCGCGTTGAAGGGCGTATAGACCACGTACATGCCCGCGCCACTGGCAATCATCCAGACGATGGGATTCAGCAACCCGGCATCGAACGCCAGCGTGGAAATCGCGAGCAGCAGCAGACCCGCGAGAATCATGCCGTGGATGACGGCAAATGCGCGGACGTTGTTCTGCACCTTCACCAGCACCGCCATCGCCAGCAGCGCGATCGCGGCGACCGGTATCTCGGTCGCGGTGAAGACGCCGGCCGGATTCTCATAACCCAGCGCCTTCCAGATCTCCGCCGCGAAGTTATCGCGGAAGTCGCGCACCGCGGTGGCGAACACGTAGGTGATGACCAGCAGCAGCACGCCGGTGCCGTAGTCATAGAGGAAGGAACGCACTTCCTGCATGGTCATCGGCGCGCGGCGCACGCGTGCGGCCTCATCCTCCGGTGACGGCGGCGGCAGTGAGGCGAGCCCCCATACACCCAGCAGCAGCAGCGGCACGAAGGCGACGCCGGTAACGGCCGGCATCCACAGCACCGGCACATGCAGCACCTGCACGAACAGAATGCCCACCGATTTCACCGCACCCGAGGAGACGATGAAACTGGCGCACAGGATCGCGCCGAGGACTTCCGAGGTGCGGCGACCCTCCATAAAGGAGAACACCAATCCCCAGATCATTCCCAGGCACAGGCCGTTGATGGCCATGGCGAGCACCTTGACCAGCACCGGTGCGACGGCGAAGACGAGCAGGGCGAGCCAGGAGATGCCGATCAGCCCCAATATGGCCTGCACCCGGTAGCCGCGCTTCATCGAGGCGATGACCTTGATGCCGATGAACTTGGACACCGCATAGCCGATCAGCTGGGCGATGACGAGGGCGATTTTGAAGTCGATCGCGTAGTGCCAGCCTTCGATACCGGTGAATTCCGCGGCCGAGAACGGCTTGCGGAAGGCGTACATCGAAAAGTAGGTGACGAAACCGGCGAGCCCGGCCACCGCGGTGAACGCTGCGGGGGAGGAGCTGCGGAGCCATGTATTGAGGGATTTTGACATGAGCGCGATCAACTATAGCCGATTGCCATGAGGCCTTCCGGATGTTACGGATGGATGACGCTCAGCGAGATGTACGGCGCCGATTTTCGTGCAATGATTCCGGGCATGTCGGAGCGATTTGATCTCGCCGTGGTCGGCGCGGGGATTATTGGACTTGCCACAGCGCTTGCGGGGGCCCGGCGGGGGCTCAAGGTTGTAGTAGTCGACCGGGACGCCCAGGCCAACGGCGCCTCGGTGCGCAATTTCGGGTTCATCACGGTCTCGGGACAGGAGCGCGGTGCCATGTGGGCGCGGGCGCGGCGTTCCCGGGAAGTGTGGAACGAAGTGGCGGCCGCCACCGCACTGCCGATCCTGCAGCGTGGCCTGTGGATGCTCGCCCGCCGGCCCGAAGCCGTGGCGGTACAGGAAGCATTCCTCGGCACCGAGATGGCCGAAGGCTGCCGCCTGCTCAGCCCCGCGGCGGCGCGCGGGATCTGCCCGCAGCTGCTCGCCCCGGACCTGGCGGGAATTCTGGAAAGCTCGCTTGAATTGCGCGTGGAATCGCGCGAGGCCATTCCGCATCTGGCGGCTTGGCTCGCCGACTCTCACGGCGTGACCTTCCGACGCAACACCAGCGTCCTCGACATCGATCCTCCTCATGTCCATACCTCGCGCGGGGCACTGGAGGCCGGGCGGGTGGCCGTGTGTCCGGGGGATGACTTCAGCGGCCTCTATGCCGAGCGGCTCGGCCGGTTCCGCCTGCGCCGCTGCAAACTGCAGATGCTGCGGCTCGCCGATCCGGGATTCAAACTGCCCGCTGCGCTCATGTCGGACCTCGGCCTCGGACGCTATCCGGGCTACGCGGATCTCACCGCCGCGGGCCCCCTGAAGGCGCGGCTGGCGCGCGAACAGCCCCAGCACCTGCAGCACGGCGTGCATCTGATCGTGGTGCAAAGTGCCGACGGCAGCCTGATCGTGGGGGACAGCCATCACTACGCGGCAACACCTGATCCTTTCGGCCGCGCCGAGGTCGATGCTCTGATCCTCGAGGAATTCCGGGCCGCGCTCGGCTTCGAGCCGCCGCCGGTGCTCGAGCGCTGGATCGGGACTTACGCCTCGATGTCCGACCGCCAGGTCCTGCTGGATGCGCCCCATCCGCGCGTGCGGATCGCGATCGTCACTTCAGGGTCGGGCGCTTCCACCGGCTTCGCCCTCGGGGAGGAGATCGTCGCCGGCCTTTTCGCTGATGGAGATGCAACATGACCCTCAGGCAGCGCTTTGATCTGGTGATCTTCGATTGGGCCGGCACGATGGTGGATTTCGGCTGCCAGGCGCCCGTCAAGGCGATGCTCGAAGCCTTCGCCCAGGAGGGTGTCGTGATCGGGCTGCCGATCGTCAGGGCCCATATGGGCAGGTCGAAGATAGAGCACGTGCGCGCCATTCTCGAGGATGCGGATGTCGCAGCCGCCTGGCGCACCCGCTTCGGACGCGCGGCGCAGGAATGTGACGTCGAGAGTCTGATGGTGCGTCTGGGACCGTTGATGCGCGATTACGCGGCCAGCACCTCGACGCTGATTCCGGGCGCGCGCGCCACGGTCGAGCGGCTGCGGGCCGCGGGTCTGAAAATCGGTTCCTCCACCGGCTACACGCCGGAGATGATGGCACCGGTGTTGGCCCGCGCGGCCCAGCAGGGCTATGCACCGGATCACCTGGTGTGTTCCGGCGGGACCCCAGTCGGCCGACCGGCGCCCCTGATGATTTACAAGGCCTGCGCGGAGCTCGGGGTGTGGCCCCTCGACCGGGTGGTCAAGGTCGACGACGCAGTGGTCGGCATCGCGGAAGGCCAGGCCGCCGGCGCCTTCACCGTCGGGGTCTGTTCCGGCAATCTGCTGGGACTGTCACTCGGGGCCTTCGAGGCGCTGAGCGCCGCCGAACGTGCGGAGCACCTGGAGGCAGCGCGCCGGCCGCTGCTCGCCGCCGGCGCCGATCTGGTCATCGATTCGGTTGCCGACCTGGTGCCGGCACTCGAGAAGGCCACTATTCGCGATAACGCGTGAGCGCATCGCCCAGGGCATCCTTGAGCGGTCCCAGCCAGGGCTCGTAGTTGCGCCACTGGTCCAGGCCTTCCCGGTAGATCGGCTGGCGCACCTGCTCGGAACTGGCGGTACGGACACTGCGCTCGGTCTTATGGAACTCGATGCAGCCGGGCTCGAAGGGCAGGGCGCAGAAGTCCAGGATGCGCTTTACGTTGCCCTCGAGATCATCCACCAGGTCCTCATGCTGCACCCGCAGGATGCGCCCCGGCAGCACTGCTTCCCAGTGCTGCATCAGTTCGAGGTACGTGCGGTAGTAGCGGGTGATGTCCTCGATGCCGTAGCTGAACTCCTGGCCGCTCGAGAACAGCTGCTTGAGGTTGCCGAAGCAGCAGGCCATCGGCTCGCGCCGGGCATCGATGAACTTCGCATTCGGCAGCATCAGGTGAATGAGACCGAGGTAGCGGAAGTTGTTCGGCATCTTGTCGATGAAGAATGGCCGGTTGGTCTTGCGGTAGACCCGGGTGTCATTGAGGTAGCGCTCGCCAAACTGGCGCAAGGCCTCGGGCGCCAGTTCCGCAAGCACGCCCGGGAAGCGCGGATTCTCCAGATCGGTGGCCCGGCCCCGCAGCTCCATCACGACCCGCTGGATGTCGGCGAGTTCCTGGGTTCCCTCGACCTGCGAATGTGAGGCCAGGATCTGCTCGATGAGGGTCGACCCCGCACGGGGCAGACCGATGATGAAGATCGGGTCAGGTTCCGGTGCGCCCCAGCCCTGGCGCGCGGCAAAGAACTCCGCGGTGCACACGGCCTTCTGCAGCCGGGTGTTGGTGTCGGTGATCTCCGGCAGATAGCGGGTTTCGGCGCGCTTGAGCGCATTACCGCGTTCGTAATGAATCCAGGATTCGGCGAACTCGCTGCGATCCTCGTACGCCTTGCCGAGCGCGAAACACAGGTGATAGCGGTCCACCGCCGTGGTCGCGGGCGCGGTTTCTGCTGCCCGCATGGTCGAGACTTCCTCTTCGGAGAAGCGATAGGTCTTGAGATTCGCGAGGCTCCACCAGGCTTCCCCGAAATCCGCTCGCGTCGCAACAGCGAACCGGTAGTCCGCGACTGCTTCCTTTTGCCTGCCCAGTGTCTTCAGCGCGTGCGCGATCCACAGGTGCAGGTCTGCCTCCTCGCGGCTGCCCTGCGGGGTGTCCGTCAGCAGCCGGCGGTAGAGGTCGATGATGGGCTCGTAATCGCCCAATCCGACACAGCTGGCTGCGTACTGCTTGAGGTACTCGTGATTGCGAGGATCGAGTGCCAGCAGCTTTTCCATCACGGTGCGCGATTCGGCGCATTTTTGGCGCCGGTACAGTACCCGTGCGTAGTCGAACCGCGCGGCATGGTAGTCCGGCGCCATCCGCAAGACAGTCTCCAGCAACAGTTCCGCATCATCGAGGACATCACGTTCGAGACCAATGCGGCCCAGCAGTCGCATGCCTTCGATGTCATCGCCGTGCCGCAGCAGGAAGGCGCGGATGATGCCCTCGGCAGGTGCGAGTTCGCCGTCGCTGAACAGGCTGCTCGCCTCCATCACGGGCGGCGGCAGCCTGCGCAGCAGGGCGATGTGCTCCCCGGCGGTGGTCGCGTTCTTCGCATCGCCCGTCATGCTGTACAGCCGCTGCAGCATGTCCCAGCTGCCCGGCAGGGCAGGGTTCATGTTCACGCCGCGCAGGAAGGCATCGATGGCCGCGGGCGCGTCGCGCCGCGCGACCTCGCAGTGGCCGCGTTCCTGGTAGGCGCGGCTGTAGCGGGGGTAAAGCTGCTGCAGCCGGTCGAGGACGGCCAGCGCCTCCTCGAAGCGGCTGAGAAAACGCAGATTCATCGCCCTCAGGTACAAGGCGTCGCGGTTCTCGGGAAACTGCGCGAGCAGTGCCGCGAGTGCGCCGAGCGCTTCCGCGTGTTGCCGCGCCCGCGTCAGCTCGCGGATGCGGCGGATTTCCAGCTCCACGGGAGTGGGCGCATAAGCCGGCAGTTCAGGGACTTGCGGGGATGCAGCGGGAGAATTCATGAAGGGTCGTGGTGATTCGATGGCCACAAGAAAACGAAGGCGGACATTGCGGTCCGCCCCGTAATTCTACTGCAAGCGCGGGCGACTAGAACTTGTAGTCGATCCGCAGTCCCAGCACGCGCGGTCGCAGCGGAACTTCCTGCTCGATGTACTGCGCTGTGTTGGTGTAGGTGCTTGCATCGGAGTTGCCCAGGTTCTGACCGAAGAGGGTCACCGTCCAGGCGTCCTTCGCCACCCCAGCCGAGGCATCGTAGGTCGTGTAGCCGGGCTGGTAGAACCGTTCGCGCACCGAGGTGGCAGGATAGAGCGGTGTCGAGCCGACGCCGGGGGTCGGATAACCCGCGGGCTGGTTGAACATTCCGGCAATGTGGCTGGCACCGCCGGAGATGAACCCCCGGTAGTCCTTGAACAGGTTGATCTCGTACCGCGCCTGCAAGCTGAACTGCAATGGCGGGGAGAACGCCGTCCGGCTGCCCACTTCACCCAGGGGGCTGGTGATGGCGTTGACCGTGGAGCCCTTGATGGTCTGGGTGATGCAATCGCCATAGTTCGCCAGCGCGACGTTGGTCACCGGCAGACACACTGCGTTCAACTGCTCACTGCTGTTGACGGAGCTCGAGGCCTGCAGGGTGAGGCCAGTGATCGGCCGGGCGACGATCTGCAGTTCCACGCCCTTGATCCGGTAGTTAGGACCATTCGTCACGAAGTTCGATGAGCCGAAGCCGTCCGTGGGATCGAAGAACACGAACTGCGCGTTCTTCCACTCCATGTCGTACACGGAGGCGTTGAACTGCAGCCGATGCTCGAACCACTCGCTCTTGAAGCCGATTTCGTTGTTGGTCACCGTATCAGGCTGATAGCTATACGAGTTCTGGTACTGATAGCCGCCGGAAGTCGCGGCTTCGCCGGCGCAGGCCGTGGCCGCCGGACCGGCCGCCGGGGTAGCACCATTGGCGCAAACGGGGAGTTCGCCGAAGTGCAGGCGGGAGAAACGGTTGAAGCCGCCCGGGCGGAACCCCTGGGACCACGTGTAATACAGCATCGCATCCGGCGTGATGTGCCAGGACAGGTTGCCGCGGCTGCGGAAGCCGTGATAGTCGGCACCACCCGGATCGATGATGTTGCCGCCGCCGTAGATTGGCGTACAGGTTACGGCGTCCGTGCAGTTGCCATCGTAGCGCGTGCCGAACTCGTATTCGTTGTAGTGGTAATAGCGCGTACCGGCCGTGAGGGTCAGCACCTTGGGAAGGATGTCGAAGTCGATCGAAGTGAACGCGGCGTACTGGCTGTAGCCGCGGCGCTCATCCTCGCCGTAATTGACCGTGGTGTTGCGCGGATTCGGGTCCACGTCGTAGGAGCTCGGCACTGGGCCGATCGACCCCACGCAGACGCCGTCGGGAGCACCGGCGGCATTGTTGGCCGCGGCCGTGGCCACGGCGGCGGCGGACGTGCATCCCGGCAGGTTGTTGTAGGAGAAGTTCATGTTGTCGGCGATCGTGAAGTTCTCCTGGTACAGGCCGACCAGGCCACGCAGACGCCAGTCATCCGGGGTCTGCAACCGCAGCTCGTTGCTGATGTGGGAATTGCGGGTCGTGTCGTGCCAGGGCATGACGGGGGAATAGCACTGCACGTACTTCGACGGATTCTGCGTGGCCGGCCCGGTGCAGTCGTAGTAGTAGCCCGAGCCACTGCGGGCATAGTTGGTGTAATCGCCGGTCTGGTCCACATTGCGGACGATGTAGGCGCCGGCATATACCAGGCTCAGGGGCCCGACCTTGCCGTTGACGGTCAAAGCGGTGTTCTCGAACCGGTCCTTGTCGGTGGTCGGGCTGAAGAACGTGCCCTGCCAGGGCCCGAGCACCTGCGGCGCGGCGGGGTTCACCATGTAGTCAGAGCCGTACACGTACTGCGCGTCGGAGCCGTAGTCCTCCATGCTCTGGTAGCTCTGCGTCAGCAGCACGCTCCAATCGTCGGTGGCCTGCCAGAGGGCTTCAACACGGATGCCGCCGTAATCGACCGGGTTCTGTGCGTTGCCTGCGAGGCCGTAGTTGGTGGCCCCCACATCCTGCTGCAGCGGCCCGAAATAGCCGGGATCCGTCGGGCTGCGGGTGAAGGTGCTGGGCAGATTATCGATATAGCCGCCGCGGTGCTCATCGTAGATCACCCCGCGCAGGCCGAAAACGCCGTCGATGACCGGCAGGTTCAGCATGGCCTGGATCGACTGATTGGGATCACCGTGAGCGGTAATGCCGTACATGGCTGAGAAATCGCCGCTGGTCTTGTTCAGGTCGGGCTTGTTGGTGATGTAGCGGATGGCGCCGGCTTCGGCGCCGCCACCGAAGGTGGTGCCCTGGGGACCTTCCAGCACTTCTATGCGCTGCATGTCGGCCATGTAAACATCGAGATTGCGCCCGGGGAACTGCACCGACTGGTCATCCAGGTACACGGCGACGTTCGGGAACGGCAGAATGCTGGCACTGGACTGCTCGCCCGCGGCGGGACCTGCGGACAGGCCACGCATGTAGATCTCGCCCTGGCCGGGACCGTTGGCCCCGAAGGACACGTTCGGCAGGTACCTGGCGGCATCCGCGAAACTGACGATGCCCAGTTGCTGCAGCTGATCGCCGGTGAGCGCCTGGACCGTGATGGGCACATTCTGGATGGACTCGGCACGGCGCGTCGCCGTGACCGTGACTTCCTGCAGAGAATCCGCCGATGCGACGTCCGTGTCGGTGGCATCAGCGGCGTAAGTCCCACCGGCGTGCGCGCTCAGTGCGGCCAGAATGGCGCACGTGATCTTGTGATTGGTTTTCAAAGCCTTCCCCGAATATAGTTGCAATCAAACAACGAACCAATAGAACCCAAGCTCTAGATGTTATGCGTCAGAACGTGACAAATTTGTTAAGACCAGCAACAACAATACTATCGGCCGCGAGAGCCGCATATTTTCTTCAAATGAAAAATGCTGGGTCATACGTGCCTCAAAATGATTCGGCGGTAGTGGAATCGCACTGAAACAAGGCAACGACGACAGTCGTACCGGCGACTGATTACAATTCCATGAATTACGGACGACTCGAGGACTGATTCTCATGCGCGCGCGGACCTGGTTTGTGATGCACCTGCGGCAACTTTCCACAGCCGGACCGCACTCTTGAGTGCTTCCACGCCACAGCTGAGTGCGCGCGAATTCCGGGGCCTGCTGCCGCAGGTGTTCGCGGCGCTGCGCGAATCCGACGCGATCATTCTCGGGCAGATGCGCCACATCAAGGCGCGGCGCAAGAGCGACGGCAGTGAAGTCACGCGCGCCGATCAGCGCGCCGAGCGATTGTTGCGGCGCATGCTGCGCAAGGCATGGCCCGCCGATGCCGTGTACGGGGAGGAATATGGCGGTGCGCTCATCCGGGATGGGCGCTGCTGGCTCGTGGATCCGATCGATGGCACCGCCTCCTACGTCATCGGCATGCCGATGTTCGGGACGCTGCTGTCGCTGGTGATCGACGGCGAACCGGTCTTCGGCTGTATCCATCTGTCGGCGCTGCACGAGACGACCTTCGCGGCCATCGGCCATGGCTGCTGGCTTGCGGAAGAGGGCGGCCGGGCACGCCGCGTACGGGTGGCCGCATCACGGGGGCTGGCGGACGCCAAGGTCGGCATGACGGCGTTCAAGGAGCGTGCCTGGCTGCGGCCGCCGGGCAGAAGGCAGGTCGCGGAACTGGCCTGGAAGGTAGGGCGCCTGCGGATGGTCGGCGACTGCGTTCAGTACCCGCTGCTGTGCCGCGGTGTTCTGGATGCCGCGATCGATCCGCTGATGAAGCCCTGGGACGTGGGCGCCGTGGTTCCCTGCGTGCTCGAGGCCGGCGGCTCGATCAGCGATGTACAGGGCGAGACCACGCGGATCCTGGAGCGCACCTCGATCGTCGCGGCAAGTTCGGCATCGCTGCGGCGTGCGATCTGCCGTGCGGCGGGAGCGGGTCGGTGAGGTTATAAAGCGGTTACGGATGAGCTGCGTCCCCATGTCCAAGTTTAGAATGGGCCATGACCATTGAAGTGCAGCGTCTGGCGCCGGCTTTGGGCGCCGTGATCGAAGGCCTGGATCTGGCTGAGGAGATCGCGCCGGCGACCGTGGATCGACTGAGCGAACTGCTGGTGGAGCATCAGGTGCTCTTCTTCCGCAATCAGCAGATCAGCCCGCAGGCACAGGCGCGGTTCGCGGCGCGCTTCGGGACGCTGCATGTGCATCCCATCTATCCGGAGCTGCCGGACCTTCCCGAAATCATGGTGCTCGACACCCACCGTGATTTTCTTCCAGACAATGACAACTGGCACACCGACGTGACATTCAGCCTGACGCCACCGCTTGCCGGCATCCTTGCGGCCAAGCGCCTGCCGAGCTGCGGCGGGGACACGCTCTGGTCCAGCTGCGCGGCCGCCTACGAGGCGCTCTCCGAGCCGTTGCGCCGGTTGCTCGAGGGCCTGTCGGCGCAGCACTCGGTCGCGAAATCCTTCCCGGCCGAACGCTGGCAGAGTGACCCGGCCTTCAAGGAACGCCATGAACGGGCGGTGGCGAAGCATCCGCCCGTCATTCATCCGGTGGTGCGCACCCACCCCGTCTCGGGCCGCAAGGGTCTGTTCGTCAACAGCGGCTTCACGACTCACATCCTCGAATTGCGGGCCGCCGAAAGCGAGGCGTTGCTCGCCTATCTGTATACGCATTCGGCGCGGCCGGAGTTCACGGTGCGCTGGCGCTGGCAGGTCGATGACGTGGCGTTCTGGGACAATCGCAGCACCCAGCACTACGCGGTCGCGGACTA
>Ga0302314_10023702_pt1 | contig 10004 bp, 10 predicted proteins | sample III_Palsa_N2_3_FD_200533 | JGI IMG/M metagenome (GOLD analysis project Ga0302314, IMG submission 200533) | Peat permafrost microbial communities from Stordalen Mire near Abisko, Sweden - III_Palsa_N2_3 | ecosystem: Environmental > Terrestrial > Soil > Palsa > Peat permafrost | place: Sweden...
TCCAGGAACGCGACGATTCCGCCGCGCAACTCGGCCGGGTCAAGCATCGGGGACAGCCGCGCGGCCTCCTGCCGGGTGCCCGCGCGCTGCTGGACGGCCAGCTCGCCGGCGTGGAAGCCGACGTCGGCGGCGCGGCCGGAATCGGCCGAGGCGGTCGTATTGCTCATCGGCTCTCCCTGTGAATCGGCCTCTAACGGATCAAATATTAATTATCCGTTAGATCAAGTAGTATCATCTCCTCCTAACGGATGCAAGCGCATTCATCCGTGATAACATCGACGCATGTCCACGTCTTCCGCCGAGGGCGCCGCGCCCGCCGCGCGCACCTGGGTCCTGCCCGATGAGACGCCGCCGGTGCGCCTGATGAGCACGATCTGGGCGGATGCGGACGGCGTGCACGATGACCTCCGCACGGTGGCCGACGTGGACGAGTGGCTCGATGCCGTCGGCGTTGACCGCGCGGGCGCGCACGCGACCGAGGCCGAGCTAGCGAGCACGCGCGCGCTGCGCGACGCCGTCCGCCGGCTCGCCGCCTACGTCACCCGGGACGGCAGGCCGGGCGCGGCCTCCGCGGTAGCCGACGTCGTCGCCGCGATCAGCCAGGTCAACTCGATCGCGGCGAAGCTCCCCGCCCCCCGGCTCACGCTGGGCGACGGCCGGCTCGAACGGGGAGCGGACGGGGGTCCGTCGCCGGTGACGACCGGGCTCGCGCAGATCGCCGAGCAGGCGGTCGGGCTACTCGGCGGTGCGGACGCCGCGCGCCTGCGCGCCTGCTATGCGCCGGGCTGCCTGCTCTACTTCGTGAAGACTCATCCGCGACGCGAATGGTGCTCGGTGGCCTGCGGCAACCGCGTCCGCGCCGCGCGCCACTACCAGCGGGCCCGCGGGCGCAAGGCCGACGAGTAGCAACCGAGTCGGGGCGGCATTACGCAGGGTGGCGCCGGGGCAGGAACCCCGGCCGCCAACCCCGTCTCGACCACGACCGCACAGGCAGCGGGGAAGAAGGTCAACGACTGCACGCTCGTCACCGCGGCCCAGCTCAGTGCGGCGGTTGGCGTCAAGGAGGACGGCACCATGACCACCTGGAGCAGTGAGCTCGCGGTCCTCAAGGAAGACGACGGCTCGTACACCAGCGTTTCCGGCATCGGCGACCGGGCCGCCCAGGGCGCCATCAAGGAGTTCGCCGCCGAGGCGAACGGCTATATCGTCGTTGTCGTCAACGCCGACGTCAACGTTGCTACTGCCAGCACCTTCACTCGCACTAAAAAGATCGAAAAGCTGCTCATCAGCAAGCTCTAGCCCCAAGACCGGTCAGTTAAGGCGAGCTGTCCGGGGTGACGCTGCTGCGCCGGCTCGGCAACCACTCCCGGCGCAACCGGGCGGAGAGGATGTCACAGCTTCGGGTGATGCCTTGTCTTCAAGGGAAAGCATCCCTCGGAAGGAAGAAATCATGCGAGTCTTCGTCACGGGAGCGACCGGGGCGCTGGGACGCCACCTCGTGCCAGGGCTGGTCGCGGCGGGCCATCGGGTCACCGCCACGACGAGGTCTGCGGCCAAGACCAGGCAGTTGCAAGAGGCGGGCGCGGAGCCGGTCGTCGTGAACGGGCTGGACCGAGGGGCGGTGATCGCGGCCGTGCGGGCGGCCGCCCCCGAGGTGATCGTGCACCAGATGACCGCCCTGGCCGACATGCGCAGCCTGCGCCGGTTCGACCGCGTGTTCGCCGCCACCAACGAGCTGCGGACCAAGGGAACCGACAACCTGCTGGTAGCCGCAGCTGAGGCGGGCACCCGGCGGGTGGTAGCGCAGAGCTACACGGGCTGGCCGAACGAGCGTTCCGGCGGCCTGGTGAAGACGGAAAGCGACCCGCTCGACCCGCGGGCTATCCCGTCGGCGCGGCGGTCGCTGGCGGCGATCAGGCACGTGGAACAGGCCGTTCCCGCCGGCGCGCCCGAGGGCGTGGCGCTGCGCTACGGCAGCTTCTACGGTCCCGCAGCGTCCGAGCCCCTGCTGGACATGGTGCGCAAGCGGCAGATACCGCTGATCGGCGGCGGGACCGGGATCTGGTCGTTCATCGAGACCGGCGACGCGGCGGCCGCCACGGTCGCGGCCGTGGAAGGCGGCGCGCCTGGCGTCTACAACATCGTGGACAACGACCCGGCACCGGTGGCGGAGTGGCTGCCGTACCTGGCGGAGATACTGAGCGCGAAGCCGCCGCTGCGGGTGCCCGCCTGGCTCGGCCACCTGCTCGCCGGGGAGCTGGTCGTGGCGCAGATGACGAGCGTGCGGGGGGCATCGAACGAGAAGGCGAGGAAAGAACTCGGCTGGGAGCCGCGGTACGCGAGCTGGCGGGAGGGGTTCCGTGCCTGGATCGCCGGATGAGACGGATGTGGCGGCCGAGTCCGGCTGCCGGCCGCTGCTGTTCTCCGTCGCCTACGGGATGACCGGCTCCGTGGGCGACGCGGAGGACATCGTGCAAGACGCGTTCGTTGGCCTGACCAGGGCGCGCCGGGCCGGAACCATGATCACCGATCCCAAGGCCTACCTGACGACGGCGGTGACGCGGCTGGGCATTAACCATCTGCGTTCGGCGCGGGTACGGCGGGAGACGTACGTGGGGGACTGGCTGCCGGAGCCGGTCGTCGTGCCCGTCGGCCTCCCGGGGCCTGCCGAGCACGCCGAGCTGGCCGACTCGCTGTCCATGGCCTTCCTCGTGCTGCTTGAGATCCTCTCGCCGACGGAGCGAGCGGTGTTCATGCTGCGCGAGGCTTTCGGGTACGGCTACGCCGATGTCGCGAGGGTCACCGGCAAGACCGAGCAGAACTGCCGGCAGATATTCGCCCGCGCGCGGCATCGCATAGCCGCCGGAGGCCAGGCGAGCGGTGCGGCGCCGCCTCTGGCGCGGCGGCCGGAGGGCGAAGAGCTCGCCCGCAGGTTCTTCGAGGCCGCCGCGGGCGGCGACATGGACGCGCTGCTCGGCATGCTCGCACCCGACGTCGTGTTCCACGGGGACGGCGGTGGCAAGGCGCAGGCGCTCGGGAGACCGCTGGCCGGGCGGGAACGCGTCGTGCGGCTGCTCCTCGGCCTCTTCCGCCGGGGCCAGGTCCTCGGCGCCTCCCTTCGGCTGGCCTGGGTCAACGGCCAGCCAGGCGCTGTGGTGTACGACGCCGAAGAGCGCGTGGTCACCGTGTTCGTGCTGGACGTCGCCACAGGCGTGGTCCAGGCAATCCGCTCGGTGGTGAATCCCGACAAGCTCGGCCATCTCGGTCCAGTGTCTGATCTGGCGCGGCTGGGGACTCGGGTGGTACGGGCCGCGGGTGCCGCGGCTGAGGACAGGTTATTCATGCTGGCGGTTGGTCTCACGGTGCCACCCGACCGCACGGACGCCGAGCTTCGGGCGCAGCCGAGGTCGCGGCAGCAGGAAGTAGTCGACGCCCAGGTAGCCGGCCACGCGCCAGGCGGCCACCAGCAGCACGCCGAGGAGGATGAAGATCCCGTTCGGCCCGGCCGAGCCGCCGGTGATGTACATGACGTTGAGCGTCACGCCGCCCGCGGCGGCGGCTCCGGTCAGGCAGCCGAGGAGCAGGCCGATGCCGATCGCGAGCTCGCTGAGCGTGACGACGCGGCTGAACAGCTGGGCGTGCGCGTCGATGCCGTTGAGGAGGTGCAGGTACCAGCCGTAGGTGACCTGGGGGTGCCCGTGGGCCTGGGCGCGGTGGTCGTAGGAGCTGTTGGCGCCGGCGATGAAGCCCTGCAGGCCGGTGGGGTGGGTGAACCAGTTGCCGTGGCCGGCGGCTGTCAGCTTTCCCCAGCCGGCCGAGACCCACTGCCAGCCCAGCCACAGTCGCGCAATGAGCCAGAGGACGCTCGCCTGGCGCGAGCGGAATAGCCAGCCGGTCCAGGGCAGTTCGAGCGCGGCGTGCGTCGGCTGGTCGGTGCGGGTGGCGCCGGCGGCGGTCGCCTGCGGCGTTTCAGTCGTCATGATCGTCGTCCCTTCAGGGAATGCGACTCGAAGAAGGCGTGCCTGATATCGCTGAATTTTCCCGCTTTTCTCGGATTTGATAATGAGTGATTAGCTGACCCCGGAGTAAAGATGCGCGTCCGACTGTAGCGCAGCCAGGACCGCCATTCGCGAAATCCCGATCTTGCTGCGCCCGCCCGTTCCAGCAGCTACTCGCGCGTTCCTTTTACCAATGCACTATTTACCAATGCACTATTTACCAATGCACTATGGCAAAGTACGTCAATCCTGCGCGAGGACGTCGCCGAGCCGCAGGAGTTGCGCCGTGGCGCCGCCCAGGGTGAACTCGGCCCGCTTAGCCGCGACGAAATAGCGGTGCACTGGGTAAGACGTGTCGATGCCCATTCCGCCGTGCACGTGGACGGCGGTGTGCGCCACCCGGTGGCCCGCGTCGGCGGCCCAGAACTTGGCGCTGGCGATCGCCGCGTCGACCTCGGGGTCGCCCGGCCGGCCGGCGGCGAGCAGCCAGGCGGCCTGCCACATCGTGAGCCGGACCGCCTCGACATCGATGTAGGCGTCGGCGAGCCGCTGGGCAACCGCCTGGAACGAACCGATCGGCCGTCCGAATTGCTCACGGCTGCGCGCGTACTCGGCGGTCAGCTCGAGCGCCCGCTCGAGCACTCCGGCCTGCAGCGCGCACACTCCCAGCGTCGCCCGCGACACCAGCCAGTCCGTTAGCTCCGCGCCCCGCCCCGGCTCGCCGAGCACCCGGCTGTCATCAAGGCCGACGCCGTCAAGCAGCAGGCGTCCGGCGTCGGCGCCGTCCGTCAGCGATTGCGGCTGCACGGTCACCCCGGCGTCGGCGGGCTCGACCAGGAACACCAGCACGCCGTCCGGGCCGGACGCGGGAACCAGCATCAGGTCAGCCAGCGCCGCCGCGAGAACCACCGTCTTCACGCCCGACAGCCGCCAGCGCCCGCCGACCCGCTCGGCCCGGGCCGAAGGCGACGACGGGTCATCGCCGTCCTCCTCCGACAGCGCGGCGGTGAGCACCGCCGATCCGTCCGCGGCCGGCCCCCCCCACCGGTGCCACTGCTCGGCGCTCCCGAACACGGCGACGGCGCCCGCGCCGAGCACGACCGACGGAAGATAGGGCACCGGCGAGACGGCCCGCCCGATCTCGGCCAGCACGGAACACTGCTCGAGGAGGCCGAGGCCCGCCCCGCCGAGAGCCTCCGGCAGCCCGGCCGCGAGCACCCCGGCCGAGGCGAGGTCCGCCCACTGCCGCTCCGGCGTGTCGCGCTCGGCCAGAATCTTCCGACCGAGCCCCGCGAGCTCCGTCTGCGCCTCGCTGAGCGAGAAGTCCATGAGACCCTGTCCTCCGGGAGAAGTTCAGAAGAAGATCAACGGCGCGCGGCGGGCAGCCCGAGCCCGACCGTCGCGATGATGTCGCGCTGCACCTCATTCGTCCCGCCGCCGAACGTCAAGATGAGCGCGGCGCGGTGCTGGCGCTCGATCCGGCCGGCCAGCGCCTGCCCGGGCGAACCCGAGCGCACCAGCGCGCTCGCGCCGAGCACCTCCATCAGCAGCCGGTACGCCTCGACCGCGAACTCGGTGCCGAACACCTTCGTGGCCGAGGCCGCGGCCGGGCCGACCGCGGTCCCCGACGACGCGATCCGCCAGTTCATCAGCTTGAGGAACTCCGCCTTGGCGTGCACCCGGGCCAGGTTGAGCCGCACCCATTCGGCGTCGATCACCCGCCGCCCGTCCGCCAGCCGGGTCGCCGACGCCCACTCCCGCACCGCCGCCAGCGCCGAGAGCACCGGCGCGGCCGACGTCAGCGCCACCCGTTCGTGGTTGAGCTGGTTGGTGATCAGCGGCCAGCCCTGGTTCTCCGCGCCGACCAGCGAGGAGGCTCCCACGCGGACCGATGAGTAGTAGGTCGCGCTCGTCACCACGCCCGCCACGGTCCGCACCGGGGTCCAGGAGAAGCCAGGGGCGGAGGTCGGCACGATGATGATCGACAGGCCCTGGTGCCGGGGCGCCGACGGATCGGTCCGGCACGCGAGCCACACGTAGTCGGCGTACTGGATCAGGCTGGTCCACATCTTCTGGCCGTTGATCACGTACTCGTCGCCGTCGCGGGTCGCGGTCGTTCGCAGCGACGCCAGGTCGGTGCCGGCCTCCGGCTCCGAGTAGCCGATGGCGAAGTGGATCTCGCCCGCGGCTATCCGCGGCAGGTAGAACGACTTCTGCGCGGCGGTGCCGAAGCGCATGATCGTCGGCCCCACCGTGTTGATGGTCAGGAACGGCACCGGGACCCCCGCGCTCGCGGCCTCGTCGGTGAAGATGAGCTGGTCGAGCATGGTTCCGCCGCGCCCGCCGTGCTCCTGCGGCCAGCTCAGCGCCAGCCAGCCGTCCGCGCCGAGCTGGCGGATCACGGCGCGGTAGGCGTCGCCGCCGCCATAGTCGCCCTCGGCCGCGTCGGCGATCGCGGTCCGCACCTCGTCGGTCATCAGCCGGCCGAAGTAGTCGCGCAGCTCCAGCCGGAGCCGTTCCTGCTCGGGGGTGTAGGCGATGCGCATCCGCTCTCCGCTAAACTAGAACATGTTCTAGGATTGTACATCGGAAGGCCGCGGAGGCTGCCATGACGGCGACGACACCAGGGGCGTACATCATCGACGCGGTGCGGACCCCGGTCGGCCGCCGCGGCGGCGGACTGGCCGCCGCGCATCCGGCCGATCTCGGTGCGCACGTCATCAAGGCGCTGCTCGCCCGCACCGGGGTTGACCCATCCGACGTGGACGACGTGGTGTTCGGCTGCGTGGACACGGTCGGCCCGCAGGCGGGTGACATCGCGCGGACGGCCTGGCTCGCGGCCGGGCTGCCCGAGTCGGTGCCCGGCGTCACCGTGGACCGGCAGTGCGGCTCATCGCAGCAGGCGGTGCACTTCGCCGCGCAGGCGGTGCTCTCAGGGACCGCCGACCTCGTCGTCGCCGGCGGCGTGCAGAACATGAGCATGGTCCCGATCGCGTCGGCGATGGGCGACCCCTTCGGCGACCCCTTCAGCGGCTCGGCCGGGTGGCAGGCCCGCTATGGCGACCAGGAGATCTCCCAGTTCCGCGCCGCCGACCTGATCGCGGAGAAGTGGGGGATCACCCGGGCCGAGATGGAGGCCTACGCCCGGGACAGCCACGCCAAGGCGGTGACCGCGATCGACGACGGGCACTTCGCGGCCGAGATCGCGCCCTGCGGCGGCGTGACCCACGACGAGTGCCCGCGCCGCGACACCACGCAAGAGAAGATGGCCAAGCTCCGCCCGCTGCGCGAGAACGGGCGGATCACCGCGGCGCTGTCCAGCCAGATCGCGGACGGTGCGGCCGCGCTGCTGATCGCCTCGGAACGCGCGGTCCGGGCCGGCGGGCTTGAGCCTCGGGCCCGGATCACCCACCTGTCCGCCCGCGGCGACGACCCGGTGCTGATGCTCACCGCGCCGATCACGGCCACCGCCCACGCCCTGCGCCGGGCCGGGCTCACGCTCGACCAGATCGACCTGGTCGAGATCAACGAGGCGTTCGCCTCGGTCGTCCTCGCCTGGCAGCGCGAGACCGGCGCCGACCTCGCCCGGGTCAACGCCAGCGGCGGCGCGATCGCCCTCGGCCATCCCCTGGGAGCGACCGGCGCCCGGCTGCTCACCACGCTGCTGCACGCGCTCGAGCGCACCGGCCGGCGGCGCGGCCTGCTGACGATGTGCGAGGGCGGCGGCCAGGCCAACGTCACGATCATCGAGCGGCTGTGAGAGGCGGTCAGGCGGTCAGCGCGGCCAGCCGCGCCTCGGCCCCGGCCATCACCCGGTCGATCAGCACCGCGCAGGACGGCAGGTCCTCGATCAGCCCCGCCACCTGCCCCGACGACATCAGTCCGAGGTCGGGCCGGCCGTCGACCATCGCGGACCGCAGCAGCACCGGCGTGTTCGCCGCCATCAGCACTTGCGCCCACGACAGCTCCCCGCCGCGGCGCAGCGCGCGCCCCGACCGCAGGAGCTCGAGCGACGACAGCCCGGAGAGCTCCCGGAACCGCAGCGCGTTGCGCGCGGACCGCAGCAGCGTGCCCACCCGGCCGCCGCGCTCGAGCCGGTCCACCAGCGGCGTCCGCAGCACCCGGTGCGGCACGCCGTCCACCCGCCGGGTCACCACCGTGCCGTCGAGCCCGGCCGCCAGGTACACCCGCTTGACCGCGTCCGCCACCGGGCTGTCGCTGGTGAGCAGGAACCTGGTCCCCATCGCGATCCCGGCCGCGCCGTAGGCGAGCGCCGCGATCAGGCCGCGGCCGTCGAAGAAGCCGCCGGCCGCGATCACCGGGATGTCCACCGCGTCCACCACCTGAGGAATGAGCAGGCTGGTGGGCACCGCGCCGGTGTGCCCGCCGCCCTCGCCGCCGGTCGCGATCACCGCGTCGACGCCCCACGCCGCCACCTTCTCCGCGTGCCTGCGGGCGCCGACCGACGCGATCGTGATCACCCCGGCGTCCTTGAGCGCGGCGATCAGCTCCGGCCGCGGCGCGAGGGCGAAGGAGGCGACGGGAACGCGGGCGCCGATGATCGCCGCGAGCCGCTCCTCCGCATCCGGCGCGTCGGCTCTTATATTCACTCCGAACGGTCCCGTGGTTCCCGCGGCAGTCTCCCTGATCGCCGCCCGCAGCTCGGCCAGGCTCATGGTGGCCGAGGCGATGATGCCGAGCCCGCCCGCGTTGGATACCGCGGTGACCAGCCGCGGGCCCGACACGTAGCCCATGGCGCTGGCCACGATGGGGTAGCGGATGCCGAGCAGCTCGGTCAGCGGGGTGCGGATCACGGCACTTCCTTGTCCCTGGTCCCGTCCGGGTCGAGCCGGCGGATAAGGTCAAGCTCGGCCGCCGACGGCAGTCGGCTCACCGCGACGTCAGCGGGCACCACGAGCTCGAAGCCCGTCTGTTCCAGCACGTCGGACACGGCGACCCCGGGATGAACCGACCGCAGCCGCATCGCGTGGTCGGGCGTCGCGAAGTCGAGCACGGCCAGGTTCGTGATCACGACCCGCAGGTCGATGGCGCCGGGCGGCAGGCCCCGGTCGTAGCCGACGCCGCAGACCATGTCCACGTGCTCGACGAAGACCCGCCGCGAATGCCGGGGGATCCAGTAGCTGACCGCGTGATTCACCGTGTTGCCTGGCGCGCCGCGCACGCCGAGCAGCTGCGCCTTAGGTCGCGCCCAGTCGCCGATGCAGGAGATGTTCTGGTTCCCGTAGCGGTCGATCTGCGCGGCCCCCATCATCACGTGCCGCCGGCCGGCCGCGACCATCGTGAACACCTTCGCGTAGGGGAGCCAGCCCTCCACCTGCCCCTCGGGATCGAGCAGGAACGCCTCGCCGTCGCTCATCAGCAGGTCGGGCGCGAACGTGCGCCGCGCGAGCCGGGCGCCGAGCGTCGGGATCACCCCCATCGGGCTGGCGAGGATCGCGCCGTCACCGCGCCAGGCCTCGGCGCAGGCCACCGCGCACACCTCGGCGGTATTGCCTCGGGGGGAGCGATCCCCCCCAGACCCCCCGGCCGGGCCTCGCGTCATGGCCCTACCGCCTTCTGGTAGGCGGCCTCGTCGCCGTCCAGGTACTCGGCCCGGAACCGCTGCCAGGCGTCCGGGTCGGCCGCCGCTGCCGCGTAGCGCCGCTGGAACTGCTCGTCGCGCCCGTAGTCGGGAACGCAGCTGGTGAAGTGCGCGCCGTTCGGGGTCTCGGTGACGCCGTGCACCATCGCCCGGTTCAGCAGCAGCGACTGCGGCGGACCTTCTTCGAGCAGGTCGGGCACGATGCGCTCGCAGGACACGTACGCCCGCTCGGCCGCCAGGCAGAACAGGTCGTCGAAGTACGGGTCAGGGCCGAGGTACTGCCCGTTGCCGGCGGTGTCGGCCCGGTTCATGTGCACCAGGGCGGCGTCGAGCCGCAGCGCCGGCACCGCGACCAGTTCCTCGCCCTCGGCCGATTCTGCACCGTCTTCATAGGCTGCACCGTC
>Ga0302314_10023703_pt1 | contig 10004 bp, 9 predicted proteins | sample III_Palsa_N2_3_FD_200533 | JGI IMG/M metagenome (GOLD analysis project Ga0302314, IMG submission 200533) | Peat permafrost microbial communities from Stordalen Mire near Abisko, Sweden - III_Palsa_N2_3 | ecosystem: Environmental > Terrestrial > Soil > Palsa > Peat permafrost | place: Sweden...
CGCGTTTGCTTTGTAAACAAAAATTTTGGCGAAATTGGCGGTACTACCGACAGTTGAAGCAGTTGACAGTTGGCGGTAGAAAAAAACTTTTTTTTCAAAAACGCATTATTTCTCTTCCTTAAAGTCGCCCCAGTACCGCTTCGTTTCCCCCTTCGCTTTCGGTATGGAGCCCACGGGATCTAGCCATCCTGCCAGCCGCTTGTAGTGCTTGACAAGCGGGTCGCTTTCCTCGTAGACGATGCCCACGGGGTCCATCGCGACCTGGAAGTAGGAGCGCGGGTCGGTCTTGTCGTCGTCCTTGTCGATCTCGATCCCGCTGTCTTGTGCGATGTAGAGGATGTGGCTGAGTCCGGAGACGGAGTTGTGTCTGGGGAGCTTGTACCCAACAGGCCCGTTGCGATTGGCGAGGGTGACCGCGTCGTGGACCCACTTCAGTCGGGTCTCCGGGAGCTGGGCGCCGATGTTGCATGTCGTATTGAGTTCCAGGACGACGTGGATGATGCCGACGCTGGGCCGCGCGACCCACGGCTTGTACCCGTGATAATAGATGCGCGGCGAGAAGACGCGCGACAGCGACCGTTTATAAAGGTGTGCATACGACGGGTCGGGGTCCATGACGTGGGGCGTGCTCACACCCCAGAGGGTGTCGCGAATGCCACCCGCGCACTTCACAAAGTGCAGGACGATTTCCTCTGTCGTCGGTTCCGGGTCGACTTCCACTCCCCCGTCCTTCAAGTTAACGAACAGTGTGATCCGGAGATAGTTCCCCATCTTAGACTCGCGGCGGTAAATTCCATGAAAACCGGCCTAATTGGGTTCAATCTCTACAGCCTAACTTTTCTACCCGGCTACCGCTCCATCTTCGATGTCAGGTCACTTCGGATGAAATTTCTGTAGCGTAAGAGCAAGGACGGCGCGCTTCCTTAGCGTCTTGTTTTTGGAATGTACCGCCTCCTTCAAACGTTCCAACGGAATCTTCTCTTTCAGCGGAACACCGAGCGCGCGGTGCAGCGCGCCCTTGTGCTTAATGGCTTTCTGGATCCACTTGGCCATCTTCATTTGTTCCTTGCAGTTCATGCTAAACTGACTGTGTGCTTCAACGTTGGTTCTCACCGACACCGGTGAAGCCCTTTCAGGATGTCGCTGTACAGACCGCTATTCGAGGATGCACTGCGGCCGTACGTAGGATCGAACGTCTCGATCCAAACAGCATCTTCCCTCGCGGCCAATCGCGCGTCCTTTTTTTGTCCCGCGATAACGTCCTTCGGTGCGGCCCATGTCAGAGAAGAAAACTGTCGCCACTTGCTTTTCTCGCGCTGTGCGGTAACCGCGATGCCGACATAGTGCTCTGGGCCTGTGCCGGCCGCGACCACCCACGCGACCTTGTCGGTATTGAGATTGATCCATTCCGTGAACTCTGTAGCACGTTTCTTGCGCATCCACCCTGAAAGGTATGCACGCTCTCGGATGTCCTTTGAAATAACGCCTTCCTGTGAATTCGTCGTGATAAATCCGGCCAGATTAATGCGCTGCAGCGTGTTGACAGACCCTAACGTCGTAGCAGCGTCCTCCCGCGACGAGAAATCGCTGCTTTTGAGGTGCTTAGCCATGGCTTTCGTGGCGGCATCGAAGCGCAGTTTTGGGAGCTTCCGAATATCGACCCATCCCTCCTCTTCGCTCATTTTTTTCTTGGTTATACATATCAAGTTGTGAGCTCGGAAGTATCAAGCCTGGAGCAACGCTCGGCGTAAACGCAAGCTCGGAATATGAAGGTCGGTCGCGAGGCCGTGTCAAGTTAGCTCAGTGGAAGAGCCCGCCGCCCGGGTTCGGCGACGGTCGGAGGTTCAATTCCTCCACTTGACTTATACAGGACATGAGAATCAAGAGAATTTATGCCCAGGCGCACGGTCGCGCTTTTGTGGCGGAGTTCTTAAATTACGCGTTTGATGCAACGGCGTAGGTGTCAGCCGCGCCACTCCGTTTCCCATTCGCGTCGACCCACACCGGGCGCATCTTTTTATGCGGACTGTACGTGATTCGCGGTAAACCTTCAACTCCGCGGTACATAACATCTACCGCGTATGAGACACGAGTTGGGCTCACATGTCCCTTCAAAGCAATGACCCACGTTTGGAAGCGTGAGGACCCTCTTCACAACCAGCTCTTAAGCGAGAATCCGTTGTTTCTGCGATGGAAACACCGCATCGCAACTCCGTGTCACGGCTACCGCCCACTGAGGCTGTGGTCGTTGGCACCCCACTTGGCGTCACGCCACGGACTCCCGGTGGTGCCTTCCGTCCCTTCTTCCGGCCGTCGCCGCCGTCACTGGACACGCGCGGAGGCGCGAGCGGAGGCGCGCTCCAAGGATCCACGCCGCCCCCGTCTCCCATCCGTATCCTCCGGCGGCACTCGCGCATCGTCCCCGCCGCGCCGTCGACGCTCTTCGAGCCTGTTGCGACACGTCGCGTCCGTGTGGGACCGACCCACTTTCCTGGACGGCGCCTCTCGATGGACAGCGCGGATGAGGATCTTGCCGGAGCCGTGGCGGACGACCTATTGCCGCGTATGGCGCACATCCGTCTCACTCCTCCGTTGGTGTCGGAAGGCTCGACGGGCGTGTCTGAGCATTCGGCGTGGGGTTCAGAGGGCGGAATCAGCACGGATCTCGACAACTGAGCTGGACGTGCCGCGTGCAATCACGGTGTCCTACGGAGCCAGGTCGCACGATTTGTCGACGGTGTGTTCCTGGGTCGCCAGGAAGTACGCGGTGGGCAAGGGGTATATGTTAGCTTACACCCACGACTATGGATTCATGGTACAAATGACGACGTGCGGCAAAGGATGCTGTCACTGTGGACTTTTGGGGTTAGACGTCAAGATGACGTGTCTCAAGGAGGATCGGTCTCGCTTATTAGCAGCGGCGGCGCGGTCGGTCTTGCGGGACCGCCTGATCCGATCGATGTGTATTTCGTCGACTGGGAAGGACATGCCCGTCGAGCTGGTGGGGCTGGTTCGAACGTTTCTGACGCCACACGAGGGCAAGTTGGCGATGAAGGGCGAGTTCACGATCGGCGGGGTGGAGACCAACTCGCCGGATACGACGATGGTGTGGTGATCCGAGGACTCGCTTTAAATGCTTGTTCTGTCACGTTGCATTTATGGCGGTGGCGGTAAGAAGTTAAGAGGTAGATGTTGCATCGAAATTACCTGGTTTACAGCAAAGCATGGACATTGCGACCGCATTGCAGCTTTATATTGCGGCACATGCGCGCAGGGGAATGGCTGCGTCCCCTGCTTGCACCCCGAGTGCGAATGCGTACATCGAGACGGAGATCAAACGCGCGCGCAACTTCATCGGTTGTCTGCTGGAAATCAAGGAAGATCCGTCCACGATCCGCCACTTAAAGAACCCGGAGTTCGAGCTGGCACTCGCGGCAGTCATGAAGGACGGGATGGTGATTCGGTTCCTTCCGGACCAACCGGACGAGGTTACGCTGGCGGCGGTCAAGCAGAACGGTCTTGCACTGGTTCACTGCAAGAACCGCGACACCGTTGACGGCGTGAACCTAGCGGCCGTCCAACAAAATGGGCTGGCTCTGGCATTCGTCCGCAACAAGACCCCCGAGATCTGCAACGCGGCAGTGCAGCAGAATCCAGATGCGGTCGAGTACGTTCCACCGGGAATGACGTTGCATGCGAAGCGCGCACGGTCGGGGTCCTTCGGCAACTAACGACTTGTCAACTTGAACTTGATGCGGTAGCAGTAAACTAAAGCGGTAGATGTTGCATCGAAATTGCCTGGTTTTTACAAAATTTACCGCGGGATGGAGGAGCGCACCGTCCGCGTCCAGTTCCTTCAAAAGGATACGCGGCCGGGTCAGCACCCCGGTCAAATCGACTACGATGGCGAGACTTATAGGGTCGGCGAAGCACACGTCATCCGTGTCCCGGCCGCGGAGATGCAAGGACTGGTGCAGAACGATATCTACGATCCGGCGGACGAGGAGGGTGCACGGCTCGTGACGTTCGTCGAGACGCTGGTCGACGGATTCCAGTACGACACCAAATCGTCCGAGCTGGTCCTGGTGCGCTTCCAGTACGTCGCGCACGGTATGGCCGGCGTCCTCGGTGGTGCCAAGCGTCTTACTCCCGCCGAGTTCCGCGCCAAGCGGCACGGCCGGTACGTCCTCGGGACGGCACACAAGTACGTCCATGCGTGGCCCGAGAAGGTCGCTGGCGCGTGGATGCTGCGGCCGGCCAAGGACGAGAGCGATTCCGACAACTCGGACGCGGACTGCATTCCGCGTGCTTTGTTGGAGGGATTCAAGGGCACGGTGCTGCGCACGGCCTACGGCAGCGGCGTCAAGTTCGAGGCGGTCCCATTCTCTTCTACCGCGGAAGTGCGGGCGGCGTGCGGCATCGCGCACCATGACGCGGTGTCGCTCGAGGAGATCGAGGGGTTCCTGGACATCCACGGCCTCGCCGTCACCGTCCTGGACGACGACGAGATCGTGCGGTGGAAGCACGACGGACGGCCCAACGTCTTCTCGCGCACGTCAGGCAACGGTCCTTTATCGAAAGGCGCGAACCACCTCTTCTGGCTGTCGCACGACTGCCACATCTTCCCGTTCGACGTCGACAGGGCGGCGCTTTCTTTTAAGAAGTTCCCGGTCGAGATGGATGCGGCCGCGGCCGCCAAGGTCGCAGAGGGCGCGGCGATCAAGGACGTGATTCTGCACATCCCGCAGCCCGAGACGTCGTTCAAGTACACCATCACCTCGCTCAACGACATCGACGCCATTCTGGCGGACGCCATCGACGTCGACGAGGGACTCGGGATGGGCCACTTCGCGCGATGGAAGACGGACAACACGGAGCGGTGGTTCGTCGGCGTCAAGCTCGAGGTGCCGCCGTACGACGCGTACCAGAACGACAGAACAATGGAGGAGGTGTATAAGTACTGGCGCGACGTGCACCGGTACGAGGCGCGCGCGCGACTCGACGAGCGCGGCGACATCAAGACCGTCCATGTTCTGCTGTGTCGGTCGATGACGCCGGAGGAAATGGACAAGCGCGTCGGGGCGGCCAAGGCGGACAGGGCGCGACGGGGGTATTTGGTCTTCTCACGCGTGGACGACGAACTGTATCCGCCGGGCGGCACGCCGTTCTCCAAGTTCCGCGACGACTGGGTCGACGCCCTGATGCGCCCGGAACTGCGGTCGCGCTCGCGGCTCAATCGCGACACCGCCCGCATTTTTTCGTCGGCCTTTGCGCGCGGACAGCTCGTGCGGCGCGTGGCCGGCGCCGAGGAGTGGGCGACCGAGCAGACGGAGAACGAGGTCGTGGCGACGGACGGACAGCAACGCGTCTTCCAGATCGACGCGACGCGCATGTTCACGCACCTCGTCTTCACTACGATCGCATCGACCGGCCTGCCGACGTTTTACGACGAGGACGCGTTCAAGCCTTACGCGCGCTACGCCGCCGACGACCCGACACTGTCGACGCTGCAGCACGACAACCGGTGGCCACGCATCAACGACCACGCGATCTACATCGTCAACTTCTCTTCCACGAAACGCAAAGAAGTGCGCGGCATGGCGGCGTGGAAGGCGTTCCAGTGGATGTTGTTGCTAGACAAGGAGCACTCGGCGCTGTACGGCGTGACGATCAAGGGCGCACTCGCGCGACTCGGCATCGATTTCCGGCCGCTGATCGACCGCTTCATCGAGCCCGGGAGCCATACCCTACCGGCCACGAGGGACGCCATTCGCGACCTCGTCGGCGACGTCTACGCGACCGGCACGGACGTCCAGGCCAAGTTCGTCGTCAACTCCCAGGTGGGCACGTGGGGCCGGCGCGAGATCGCGCGGATCGGGACGTACGTCACCACGGACGTCGCCGAGGCCTTTGATCGCGGGGCCTACCACGCCAGCCGCGGCGCCAAGACGCGGGTCGTCGAGCTCCCGGACCTGGCGGCGGCGGACACGACGGTCTACGCTCTCAAGGTCGAGAAGCCGCTCGCTACCTTTCGGGACTGCTGGTCGCCGTGGCAGCACATGGTGCACGACCTCGCGCGCCTCGAAATGGCGTGCGGTATCCAGCGTCTTTCCGACACCGTCGGCGGCGCGGCAATGCCGCAGTGGTTCGCCGGCATTCGCGCCGACGCCATTCTTTTACTTCAGAACCCCGCCAAGCTTCTAAAGATGCGCGGCGCGTCCGACTGGCTCCTGCCGCACGACACGGCGACGACGCTCGCACACCTCGCGGGCGGCCACGTCCTGTTCAAGATCGTCAAGGGCAAGAAGGTGCTGCCGGGCAAGGTCATGTCCGTCCTCCTGGACGGCGGAACGGAGGAGGATCTTCCAGCCAAGAACGAGGTCGTCCCCGTCGCCCCCGTCGTCTCGGGCGGCTACGTGCCGTACTTTGGCGCGGGCGTTCCCAAGCCGGCCCCGAACATCTTTCGGCAGGAAGTGCCGCGGCTCAAGACGGAGCCTCTGCGCGTGATCCGCGTCGTCGACGGCGAGGACCAGGACTCGAAATTCAAGATGTTCGGCCCGGGGTCGTTGACGGCGCAGCGACTCAAAATCTTTGTTCACGGCTGGGCCGGAGCGGGCAAGACGCGCGTCTCGCTCCGCGACGCGCCCAAGAACGGCCGCGTGACCGTCCTCACGCTGATGCACGCGCGGCGTCTGGGCATCGAAGAGAAGCACCGGTGGACGCAGCCGACCCCGACGGATCCGACGGCGACGGCGACGTTCGCGACACGGACGCTGGCGAGCGTCAAGGTCGCCAAGAAAAAGGGGACGTGGCGCCCGCGCTCCGACGAGATCGTGGTGATCGATGAGGTGGCGATGATGCCGGACGACGACATCGACTGGATCCTGGCGGACATGCGCTCGCACCCCGACACGGCCTACATCCTCAACGGCGACTTTGGCCAGAACGTGATGGAGACGCGGACGGGTGTCGACCCACAACGTCGCCAAAAATGGGAGTCCAAGCTCGCCTCCGAGCTGGACGTGTGGATCGCGTTGGACCGCAACCTCCGTCTCGTCCACGCTTCGGATCGCTGCGTGCACGCGGATCTGCGTCGGGCGTGGGACAAGATGCAGCAACCCGCGCTCGCCAACGTCGCTACGCGCGACCCGCGCGACGTCCTTTGGGCACTCCACGACCCGGATCACAACGGCGTCTTTCGGTGTGCCCACGACCTGAAGGAGCTCATGGCGTCCGACGTCCGCGTGCTGGTGTCGCAGGACAACGCCTCGGCCTTCGTCTACAACGACATGCGCGTTCCGGCGGACGAGCGTGGCATGGCTGTGATTTGTCGCAAGGACGGCGTCAGGGGCGAGTACAAAAAGGAGATCTCACGCAAGGTCGGCCCGCTCGTCGTCGGCGTCGAGGGGCTGCTTCTGAATTACGGCCGCTACGTCGTCATGGGCAAGACTTCGTACGGGGGCAAGGCCTATTACCAGCTGGAGATCCAACTGAAGTCGGGCTCCGAGATCCTGTGGTTCGAGTGCGACTTCTTCCGGCCGGCCTTCGCCTCGACGTGCCACGCGGCGCAGGGCGACGACTACGATTTTCCGTACGCCGTCGACCTCGGATTCGCGTGGAACCCGTACAAGCCGGACGCCTCCAAGATCCCGTTCATGTACACCGCCATCACGCGCGGCCTGCGGTTCAAGGACGTCGTTCTCTATACCGGCGAGCCCATCGGCCAGCGTCTCTCTTCCTACGTCAAGGCGTGCAAGGAGGTCGCCGGCGTGGACTTCGATCCCATGGACCAGATGAAGGACTGCAACGCGTGCTGCTCGGAATGTCTCGAGCGCCTCGGCGTGCTGCCATCGACGACCCCGTCGCGGCGTCCGGTCTTTACCGTCGAGAAGACGCAGAAGACGTGGAAGGCCAAGTGGTTCCACGCGGCGTGTGCGCCGCCCAACGACACCGCGTCGAAGATGACGGAGGATATGTGGCGGCGGATCATGCGGGACGAGTCGCCGGAGCAGGCGGCGTGGACGGATCCGGTGGACGGAGACGACGTCCACGAGGAGCCGGTGGCCAAGCGTCAGAAGACGGATGGGTGACCGGTCGGTGTTGAAGTTCGAGAGGTAAAACGATAAATGGTTGAACCCCCTTTGTGTAGGTTCGGACACATCTCTCTTTCAGCAAGAAACACCCCAGGTTTTCAAAATGTCCGACGCCAAGGTCCTGTTTGGTGCGCCGTCTCTTTTTGGTACCGCCGATGACCGGATGATGAAGATCCCCATTCTCACGGCAGACGGCAGCGGTCCCCTCGTCGTCTCGTCCGGCGAGATCGCGCTCAAGAAGGCTGCACTGAAGCCGGGGTTCAAGGACCAGGGCAAGGAGGACCTCACGACGTGCTCGACGCTGGCCCTGAAGCTCGAGGAGGAGTCTGTGGGTGCGCACCCGTTCTTCACGGACCTCGATGCCCTAGTTGGCTACGTCAACGCCGAGCTCCAGGACTTCCTGGACGCCACCTACGCGGACAAGCCGGGTGCGCTGGAGGGTTTCGCCGCTTCCGAGGTCAAGGGACTGGTCTACCGCTCCACTAAGCAGGACGGCTCGTGGTGGCCAGGTTCGATGGACGTCAAGTTCTCGAAGAAGGAAAAGGGCGGCTGGCGCGTCTCCGTGTGGGACGACAAGAAGAAGGCCGTCAAGTCTTCGCTCGTCGACGCCCTTAATGCGGGCACAGAGTTCAAGGTCGCGGGTCCCGTCGCCGTCTACATCAACGCCAAGTCTCGCGGCCTGATGTTCACCGTGGACCAGGTCATGATCGCGTCCAAGGAGTCCAAGACCAAGCCGGTCGTGGCAGTCTGCCGGTTCTAGACTGTCGATTTACCGCCGAGTTGAAGTTGCGACGGTAAATGATATATCTTACGTGTCTTAGAAAACAAAGCAATCGCAATGTCCGAAGCAAAGTCTTTTTATAATAACGACGTCGTGTCGTTCCTACCGGGTACGACGTCGCTCTTTTCCACCGACGCCGAATTTGTGGTCCAGGGGTTGTATCGTGGTGAAAACCTCGTGGACCTCACCGCCGATCCTCAGTGGTCCGGTCCGTCCATGCGCGGAAGAAGGACGGAAACCGTGTTTATCACCCACGTCCCGACGGAATTTCTCAAGCTCGTACGGCCATCTTCGTATCGACAGTATGGAGATGGTCTGGTATGGTAGCAGGGCGTGAGACATCACGGCTCCGGATTCTGTGATGCCGATTTGATGCTTTCGTTGTGAGCATGCTCATTTTCAATTGAACATCAACCTCACACCGCAATGGAGCCCACGCCCGAGTTTCCTCCCGCGACGCCGAAGCGCACCGGCAAGCGCAAGCAGCCCGATGTGCCCTCCAAGCCGGTTCACAAGGCCGTCAAGAAGCTGAAGGCGGCAGCGAACGAGGCCGATCGGTTCGAGGAGGGTGTTTCCAAGGTCATTGTTCGGATTGGCGCGACGCTAGAGAAGGCCGCCAAGGACAAGGCGCAGAAGCATGATGCCCTTGTTTCTTCTCTCGAGGCCGATATTACGAAGCTGCGTTCCATTTACGAGGAGGCTCCGAAGGACACCAAGGCGCTGCGGGACATGCTGGCCCGTTCTATCTTGGCGGGCGACGAGGCCGTTGCCTATTTCGCTTCCCCATCAGAGCTCAAGGAGAACCCCAAGCTTTCCGAGCTTTCCACGCTTGTGAAGGACCGCATTCGGCAGCGGTTCCAATACATCAAGGACCGCACTTGGCCGCGCGCCGAGAAGGTCGGGAAGGAGAAGAAGGTCGCCCTCCCTTCTCTTGTCGAGGCCGCCAAGACGCTCGCGAAGGAGGCCACGAAGGGCGAATCCGAGGATTTGATGCCGGCCATCGAGGACATGGAGCTCGCGATCCTCTGCTTCAAGAATCCGGAGCCTAAGAAGCGCGATCCGACGGCGGTTGGTGCTAGCGGTAAGATCAAGACGGAGGTCGTGTAATAAAAGATGGAGTAGCCCTTGAA
>Ga0302314_10023704_pt1 | contig 10003 bp, 9 predicted proteins | sample III_Palsa_N2_3_FD_200533 | JGI IMG/M metagenome (GOLD analysis project Ga0302314, IMG submission 200533) | Peat permafrost microbial communities from Stordalen Mire near Abisko, Sweden - III_Palsa_N2_3 | ecosystem: Environmental > Terrestrial > Soil > Palsa > Peat permafrost | place: Sweden...
TCGAAGTGGTCGAATCGCTCCTGACGGCGGCCGTCCTCGTGTTTGCGGCCACGTTCGGCGCCCGCATGGGCCTGGCCGTGGCGATCGGGGCCATCGCGGCCATGGCCACCAACTTTTCCTACTGGAACTGGTACGGCTTCAGCGACGCCTACACCCTCGCCAACGCCTTCACCGAGCTGGTGAAGTTCGTGGTCGCCGGGGCCGTTATCGCCCTGGTGCTGAGAGGCCGCGCCAAGGCCGCCTGAGCAGCCCTTCCGCGCCGCCTGCGTTTACCTCTGATTAACGAAAAAAATCTGTGACGGGCGGACGGCGCCCGTTGACGGTCTGTCAACCTTGTGACCCCATATGCTGGGGCTATAGGGCGAAGCGCCCACTATATATAGGCGTGAGAGGGACTTTTCCCGACTCACGCACGCCGGGCAAACGTTACGGGGTGGTGGAGGTCATGGCAGGTCGTTCGGCAGTTAAGAGCGTGGTGGCGGCGAGCAAAACGCGCGCCGAGGTGGCGCCGGGCGCGCGGCCCCAGCTGCAACTCGTGCGCAAGGTGGAAATCGACCGTACGCGCGACGCGCTCCTCACCGATTTCGGGCGCACGACGCTTGAGGACCGCTACCTGCTGGCGGGCGAGTCGTACCAGGACATGTTCGCGCGGGTGGCCACGGCCTTCGCCGACGACGCCGACCACGCCCAGCGCATCTACGACTACATTTCCAAGCTGTGGTTCATGCCGGCGACGCCGGTGCTGTCGAACGGAGGCGCGAGCCGCGGCCTGCCGATCTCCTGCTTCCTCAATTCGGTCGGCGATTCGCTGGAGAGCATCGTCAACACCTGGAACCAGAACGTGTGGCTGGCGGCCAACGGTGGCGGCATCGGCACCTATTGGGGCGGCGTTCGCTCCATCGGCGAGAAGGTGAAGGGCAGCGGCCAGACCAGCGGCATCATCCCGTTCATCCGGGTGATGGACAGCCTGACTCTCGCTATCAGCCAGGGTTCGCTGCGGCGCGGCTCGGCGGCGGTCTATGTCGACATCCACCACCCGGAGATCGAGGAGTTCCTTGAAATCCGCAAACCCTCGGGCGACTTCAACCGCAAGTCGTTGAACCTGCACCACGGCATCTCGATCACCGACGAGTTCATGGAGGCGGTGCGGGACGGGGCGATGTTCTCCCTGCGCTCGCCCAAGACCAGCGAAGCGGTGCGTGAATTGGACGCGCGGACGCTGTGGCAGAAGGTGCTGGAACTGCGCCTGCAAACCGGCGAGCCCTATCTGATCTTCTCCGACACGGTGAACCGGGCCATGCCGCGGCACCAGCGCGAGCTGGGCCTCAAGGTGCGCCAGTCGAACCTGTGTTCGGAGATCGTGCTGCCATCGGGCGTCGACCACCTGGGCAATGAGCGCACGGCGGTGTGCTGCCTCTCCAGCGTCAACGCCGAGATGTTCCTCGAATGGCGCGACCATCCGACCTTCGTCGAGGACATCATGCGCTTCCTCGACAATGTGCTGCAGGACTTCATCGACCGCGCCCCGCCGGAGATGGCGCCGGCGAGCTACGCCGCCGCGCGCGAGCGCTCGGTGGGCTTGGGCCTGATGGGCTTCCATTCGTTCCTGCAGGGCCAGAACGTGCCGTTCGAGAGCGCGCTCGCCAAGAGCTGGAACATGCGCCTTTTCAAGCACCTGCGCCGGGCGTGCGACGCCGCCAGCAAGGTGCTGGCCGACGAGCGCGGACCGTGCCCGGACGCCGCCGATCGCGGCGTGATGGAGCGGTTCTCGCACAAGCTGGCCATCGCGCCGACGGCGTCGATCTCGATCATCTGCGGCGGGACGAGCGCCGGCATCGAGCCGATCCCGGCCAACATCTATACGCACAAGACCCTGTCGGGCTCGTTCGCGGTCAAGAACCCCTACCTCGAGCGGCTCCTGGACGAGAAGGGCCAGAACACGCAGGCCGTCTGGGCCTCGATCCTGGAGAACGAGGGCTCGGTGCAGCAACTCGAGACCCTCAGCGACGACGAGAAGAGCGTCTTCAAGACCGCCTTCGAGATCGATCAGCGCTGGGTGATCGACCTCGCCGCCGACCGCACGCCGGAGATCTGCCAGTCGCAGTCGGTAAACGTCTTCCTGCCGGGTGACGTCGACAAATGGGACCTGCACATGCTGCACTGGCAGGCGTGGGAGCGGGGCGTGAAGAGCCTCTACTATCTGCGCTCCAAGTCGGTGCAGCGGGCGGCCTTCGCCGGCGCCGATATGGCCGTGGAAACCGCCGCGCAAACGTCCGGGATCCGCACTGACTATGAGGAATGCTTGGCCTGCCAATAGGCGGCCATGGGCCTCTCTCTGGCGGCCTTCTCAGGCGATGTGGCCGCCGCCGCTGATCATCTTGACGACCACCCAGATGATGCCGCCGCCGATGGCGAGGCCGAGCGGTATCATAAGCCAGGGCCCCGCCGTCTTCTGCACCCGCCCGCGCGGGCCGCCGGGGGTCAGGATGACCTTGATGAGGATCAGAAGGCCGACGCCCGCGCCGATGCCGAGCAAAAGCTGAAGTGTGCTTAGGCTGGTGAGATAATTGAGATAATTCAGCATTATGCGCGTTCCCCCATGACGCCCGGCCCAACGGCGCGGGCGGTGAAAACGTCCTCGGCCCAGCGGGCCTGAAGTTCGCCCGGCGGGCTCGCGCCGCGCTCGGTGATGAAGCCGGTGATCAGGCGGGCCGGGGTGACATCGAACGCGAAATTCGCCGCCGGGCTGCCCGGCGCGGCGACCAAAATCTCCGCAATCGCGCCGTCGGCGGTCCGGCCAGACATGTAGGTCACCTCCCGACTGTCACGCTCTTCTATCGCGATCTCGCGGACGCCGTCACTCACCTTCCAATCGATGGTCGAGATCGGCGCGGCGACGTGGAACGGAACACCGTTGTCGTGGGCGGCCAGCGCTTTCAGATAGGTGCCGATCTTATTGGCGGCGTCGCCCGTGCGCGTCACACGGTCCGCGCCCACGAGGCAGAGGTCGACCTTGCCGTGCTGCATCAGGTGGCCGCCGACATTGTCGGCGATAACGGTGTGAGCGACGCCCTGCTGGCCGAGCTCGAAGGCGGTGAGGGCCGCTCCCTGGTTGCGCGGCCGCGTCTCGTCGACCCAGACGTGCACCGCGATCCCGCGCTCGGCGGCGACATAGATCGGCGCCAGCGCCGTCCCCCAGTCGACGGTCGCCAGCCACCCGGCGTTGCAGTGAGTGAGGATGTTCACCGGCGCGCCGGACTTTTCGCGCGCCGCCGCGGCGATCAGTTCGGCGCCGTGCTCGCCGATGGCGCGGCAGGCGGCGACGTCCTCCTCGGCGATAGCGACGGCCTCCGCCAGCGCGGCCTCGGCGCGATCGGACGGAGCGAGCCGACGCACGGCGGCCGTGACGCGCTCCAGAGCCCAGGCGAGATTGACCGCCGTGGGCCGGGTGGCGGCGAGGCGCGCGGCCGCGATTGCGAGGCCATGATCGGAAGGGTCGGACCGCAGGGCGAGCGCCAGGCCGAAGGCGGCGGTCACGCCGATCAGCGGCGCGCCACGCACGCGCATGTCGGCTATGGCGCGCTCAAAGTCTTCGATCGTGGCCAGCGTGGCGATCTCAACCTGGTGTGGCAGGCGCGTCTGGTCGATGATCTCCACCGCGCCACCGCCGACCGGTCGGATGGTGCGCGTGGGTCGCCCGTCGATCAGCACGTCTTCATCCTTCCCAACCCTCGCCGAATGGAAACCGCTCCGCCCACAGGGCGGCCAAGCGGGGCTCGGCGTCGACCCGGCGCACAACCTCCGCCATCTTCGGCGCCGCCTCATAGAACACCTTCCGCCGCGGACCCCAGCGCGAGAGCACGGTTACGTACAGATCGAGCACGCCGATGCGGTCGCCGAGCAGATAGTCCACGGGCGAAACCTGGGCTTCCATCACCGACCAGCAGTGACGAATCCGCTCGGCCGTCCTTTCCCGCACCAGGGCCTCCTGAGCTTCGTTGGCGGCGAGCCGGCTCGGCAGGTCGCGAATCCAATAGAGCGCGTAGATCGCCGACGAGACGAACGCCATCCAGCGCAGGAATTGCGCGCGCTCGGGGCTCTCGATCCGAGGGGCCAGTCCCGCTTCGGGATGGATGTCGGCCAGCCAGATCAGGATCGCGGCGCTCTCGGTGATCAGCTCGCCGGCGGGCGTGACCAATGCAGGGATCTGGCGCATTGGATTATGTTTGCCGAAGTCGACCGCGCGAACCTCCTCCACCCGGTAGGGTAGGCCCGCCAGCGTGAGCGCAGCCTCCACGGGAACCGAGCCCGTGCCGGCCTGACCGATTACGACGTAAGGATCAGCCACCTTTATCCCCAGACTGCCCACACCATATTGAGAGATTAGTAAGCGATCCTACCAGATGTTGTTTAGCTTGGGGCCCCAGGACCCTTGCGCGCCGCTCCCGACTCGGGCGTCCTGCGCACATCGGAGATATCCATGACCGCTTCCCATCGCACGCCCGGACTGATGACGCCTTCGGTCGGTTATAAGCCATTCCGCTATCCGTGGGCTTACGACTTCTGGAAGCGCCAGCAGCAGGTGCATTGGATGCCCGAAGAGGTCCCGCTCGGCGAGGACTGCAAGGACTGGGCCGCGCGCCTCAACGACCGGGAACGCAACCTGCTGACCCAGATCTTCCGCTTCTTCACCCAGTCGGACGTGGAGGTGAACGACAACTACATGGAGCGCTACGCCACGGTCTTTAAACCGACCGAGGTGAAGATGATGCTGGCCTCGTTCTCCAACATGGAGACGATCCACATCGCCGCCTACGCCCTGCTGCTGGAAACCATCGGCATGCCGGAGACCGAGTTCTCGGCCTTCATGGAGCTCGAGGCGCTGAAGGCCAAGCACGACTACATGAAGCAGTTCGGCGTCGGCTCGCATGCCGATATCGCCCGGACGCTGGCCATGTTCGGCGGCTTCACCGAGGGCCTGCAGCTCTTCGCCAGTTTCGCTATGCTGATGAACTTCCCACGCTTCAACAAGATGAAGGGCATGGGCCAGATCGTCTCCTGGAGCGTGCGCGACGAGAGCCTGCACTGCGAGGGGATCGTCAAGCTCTACCACGCCTTCAACGCCGAGACCGGCGCGGTGACCAAGTCGGTGGCCGACGACATCGTCGACTGCTGCAAGACGGTGGTGAGTCTGGAGGACAAATTCATCGATCTCGCCTTCGACGCCGGCGAGGTGCAGGGCATGACCCCCGATGACATCAAGGCCTATATCCGCTTCATCGCCGACTGGCGTCTGCGCCAGCTGTCTCTGCCCACCGTCTATGGCGTCTCGGAAAATCCGCTGCCGTGGCTGCAGAGCCTGCTTTCCGGCGTGGAGCACGCCAACTTCTTCGAGGCGCGGGCGACGGAATACTCCAAGGCGGCCAGCCGCGGCGCCTGGCAGGGCGAGACCGGCGTGTGGGGCGAATTCGACAAGCTCATGGCCCGGCGAAACGAGGATATCGCCGCCCACTGAGGGGCGCGCCGTCTCGCAATTGTCGCGTGCGGCGGCTAACAGGTCCGACATGACCCGACGCCTTGCCCTGGAAGAGGTGGAGAACTTTCGCGACTTCGGCGGTTATCAGGCCGCGTCGGGCCAGCGGCTGCGCGCACGGCGGCTCTACCGCTCGGCGTCGCACGGCAAGGCCACCGACGCCGACCTCGAGGCGATCCACGCCTTGGAGATCGCCGTGGTCGTCGACCTTCGGCGCCCGCAGGAGCGCGAGCGTGACCCCTCGCGCCGGCACCGGGCCTTCGCCGGCGAAGTCATCAGCAACGACCTCGGCCACGACGAGCAGGATTCGTGGCTTGCCCATATCACCACGTCGGATCTCACTGGTGCGTCGTTCCACGACTACATGCGCCGCTACTACCGCGAGGCGCCATTCGATGCGCGGATGGTCGATCTCTACCGCCGCTACTTCGAGGCCCTGGCGCGGGCCGACGCGCCGGTGCTGATCCACTGTGCGGCCGGCAAGGATCGCACCGGCATCCTCGCCGCGCTCACCCACCAGCTCGCTGGCGTCCACCGCGACGACATGATGGCCGACTACTTGGCCACCAATGACCCGGAGCGCGTGGCGCGGCGGCTGCCGCTGGTGGCCGAGACCATTCGCGATCTCACCGGCCGCACCCTACCCGAGGCCACCCTGCGCGTGGCCATGGGCGTTGAGCCGGATTATCTGGAGACCGCTTTCGCGGCCATGAGCGAGCGCCATGGCGACGTCGAGCGATACCTGGAGGCCGAACTCGGCGTCGACGCCGCCCGGCGCGCGGCGATCCGCGATCGTTTGCTGGAGTAGCTCCGGCCGGAGTTACGAAAGACGCCCGCCGCCCACTCCGCGGAGTAGCGACGGGCGCTAAGTGATCTCGGGAAAAGACCTCTCTATTCCACCGCTCAAATTGCGCCGCGCCGGGTGACGCGGCCAATCACCTTGCCGTGAGACCCGTGGACGCCAGCTGGGACGTCAGTTGGGGAAGTCCGGCGGAGCGATCGGCTCGATCTCGGGCGCGGCCCCCGGCGGCAGCCGCCACTCGCCGTGGAAGGCGAATTCCAGCGTGCGGCAACGCTTGACCGGTCCGCCTGATGGATCGTCGCCGAAGACCACGGCCTGCACGTTCCGGCCATATTTCACCGCCGTCAAGGCGAGCCAGGAACGCTTCGACCCAGGGCATAGCGCGGCCGTGAACGCAGGTCCGTCGTTGGTCGGCAGGATGCGGTAGATTTCGCGCCCGGGCGCGTCCCTGCCCACCGCGCCCCCCGGACCGTCGCCGGAGCGCGCCAGATCGACAGTGGCCTTGGCTTCCGTCGAGCGCATCTTGAGCACGCGGGTGCTGAACAGGGTCTGATTGATCATAAGGGTTACGGGTCCGGCCGCCGCGCGCGTGTCAGCGTTGGCCGGATCGTAGGAAAACTGCCGAATCTCGGCCTGGGCGGCGCCCGCCGCCAGACACAGCGTCAGAACCAGGGCGGCGCGCGTCATCAAACGGCCTCCAGGGCGCGGTCGATGTCGCGCCAAAGGTCGCGTGGACTCTCCAGGCCGACGGAGAGGCGCACCCAGCCGGGCGTGAGGCCGATCTCCAGGCGCTGATCCTCGGTCATCGATCGATGGGTGGTGCTGGTCGGGTGGGTGGCCATGGACTTTGCGTCGCCGAGATTATTGGAGATGTCGACGATTTCCAGCGCATTCAGGAAGGTGAAGGCCGCCTCGCGCGAGCCGAGATCGACGGCCAACAGGCTGCCGCCGCCGCTCATCTGCCGCGCGGCGATGGCGTGTTGCGGGTGATCGGGCCTGGTCGGGTAACGGCAATCGCGCACCTTGAGGTGGGCGGCCAGGCGGTCGGCCAGGGCCGCCGCCGTCTCGCTCTGGCGGCGAACGCGCAGGTCTAGGGTCTCCAGACCCTTGAGCAACAACCAGGCGTTGAACGGCGAGAGCGCCGGGCCGGTGTGGCGCATGGGATCCTTGTAAGCGCCTTCGATCAGGTCCGTCGGCCCCAGGATCGCTCCGCCCAACACGCGGCCCTGGCCGTCGATGTGCTTAGTGGCCGAATAGACCACGATGTCGGCTCCGAGCTTCAGCGGCGATTGGAAGAGGGGCGTGGCGAAGACATTGTCGACCACCACCTTGGCCCCCGCCTCGCGCGCGATGGCGCACACCGCGGCGATGTCGACGATTTCGAGCAAGGGATTGGCCGGGCTTTCGAGGAAGAAGACCTTGGTGTTCGGCTGCACCGCGGCGCGCCAGGCGGCGAGATCAGGTCCGTCCACCAGGGTGGTCTCGACGCCGAACCGGGGCGCCCAGGTGTTGAGGATCCAGCGGCACGAGCCGAACAGCGCCTTGCCCGAGAGGATATGGTCGCCGGCGGCGACCAAGCCCATCAGCGCCAGATGCACCGCGGCCATGCCGGACGCCGTCGCGCGGCAGGCCTGCGCGCCCTCCAGCAGGGCCAGGCGCTGTTCGAACATGGCCACGGTGGGGTTGCCGTAGCGCGCATAGACGAAGCCGGGCTTCTCGCCCGAGAAACGGGCGTCGGCGGCCTCGGCGCTGTCGTAGGCGAAGCTCTGGGTGAGATAGAGCGCCTCGGCGATCTCGCCATGCTCCGAGCGCGCAAGGCCGCCGCGAACGAGGCGGGTGGCGACGTCCCAGTCGTCAGGATCTTCGGCCATGAGGTCCCGTGCCGGAAAAAGGGGGCGCATGAAAGGCGCCGCGTCCGCCGCGGTCAATCCCCGCCATAACGGAGGCGAGGTTCAGAACTTGACTCCTCTCGGTCTTTCCGACCGAGTGGTCCCAGACCGCGCCTTGGCGCATTTCCAGGAGCGTGGGAGCGCACGTTGACGAGCGCGTCAGATCCTATCGGGCGGATGTTGGAGGCGCACCTCCCGCTCCCGGCGCCTAGTCGTCGGCGCGGGTCTCCAAGACTGCGATGGCGGGTCTCGTGGCGCGGTCTAGAATCGAGACACCTTGCTGCTGTGTCCGCGGCGGCATTTCTGGCCGCCGGCGGGGCGGCTGCGCAGAGCACGTCGGGCGACGACACGCCCGAGTCGCGCTGGTACGGCGCGATCGATCTCGGTTTCCACGCACCGGAAAACATCGCCAGTCATTCGGTGGGACTGGCCCCGGACGGCTCGCCTTACAATTGGAATTGGCGGTTCACCAGCGACTGGGCGGCGTTCGCCAGACTGGGCTACCGTGTGTCGCGACATGTGCGCGTCGAACTCGAAGGCGGATATAGCCCGAGCCGCCCCGATTCAGTGTTGGCGCCCGGCGGCGTGGTCGATGGCCTGTCGGTGGCGCGTCCTGGCGAGCCATACGGCCTTTGCGCCCCGGGTTCGACGCCGACCGCGTGCGGTCGGCCCATAGGTATCTCGAACAGCTTTTCTCTGATGTCGAACGTGATTTTCGACATCCTGCCGGACAGGCGACTGGACCCCTTCGTCGGCGCGGGCGTCGGCGCCGATCACATTCAGTTCCAGGGCAATAACCTGTTCGGCAATGTGACCGGCGCGATTTCGCCGAACAATCCCGCCGTGCAATCCTTGAACATCGGCGGCACGGTCGACCACCCAAGCCAGTTCGCCTTTCAGGCGCTGGGCGGGGTGTCCTATCGCATCGCCCGAGGCTTCCATATCGACCTGACCTACCGCTTCCTGAGCGCCGACCTTCTTCGCTGGAACACCGCCAACACCACGCCGGGAATCGTCGGTTCGGCAAACGGCCTGCAACCCCTGGACTTCCGCGGCGCGCTTCACATCCACACACTGACTGTGAGTCTGCGCCACGCCTTCTGAGGGCGATGGATGCGAACGCGGGCCGCTTTCGATGGTCGTTGCAGAGGTTTCTACCGGCTTCAGCTGTCGGAGACCTGGAGCTGTTCGAGGTCGGCGACCAACGCAGGTCCGGTCGGCTCCCACCCGAGCTGCTTTCGCGTCCGCGCGCTGGACGCAGGCATATCGAAGGCCGCGAACATGCCGAGCCAGCCAAAGAAGGCCGAGGCCTCTTCCGCGGCTATGGATTTGACCGGCAGCTTCAGGCGCGGGCCAATGGCTTCGGCAATATCGCGCATCGAGACCCCCTCTTCCCCGACGGCGTGATAAATTGCGTTCGGCTCAGCCTTTTCGATCGCCAGCCGGTAGAGACTCGCGACGTCGAGAACATGGGCCGCCGGCCAGCGATTGAGTCCGTCGCCGACATAAGCGCACACGCCCTTTTCTCGGTACGCCTCGATCGCAGGGGTGATGAGACCCTGCTTCACCCGGTCGTGGACCTGGGGGAGGCGGACGACCGAGGCGCGAACGCCCTTCAGCGACAGAGCCGTCTGTTCCGAAACCCGGGGGAACGGGAAATCCGGCGGTATCAGGTCATCTTCGGTCGCAGCCTGACCGGTCTTGGCCAATCCCGCCAACCCGCCTGTAACGATGAGATGCCTGTCGGAGCCGGCCAGAACGGAACCCAAGGCCTCAATG
>Ga0302314_10023705_pt1 | contig 10003 bp, 5 predicted proteins | sample III_Palsa_N2_3_FD_200533 | JGI IMG/M metagenome (GOLD analysis project Ga0302314, IMG submission 200533) | Peat permafrost microbial communities from Stordalen Mire near Abisko, Sweden - III_Palsa_N2_3 | ecosystem: Environmental > Terrestrial > Soil > Palsa > Peat permafrost | place: Sweden...
CATCAATGCCGGCGCCCGCCAGCATGGCCTGACCTATTCGCAGTTCATGAACGGCATGAAGCTGGCCGGCGTCGAGCTCGATCGCAAGATCATCTCCGACCTCGCCATCTCCCAGCCGAACGCGTTCAAGTCGCTGGTCGAGACCGCCCAGAAGGCGCTCGGCGAGAAGGCTTCGGCCGTGGCCGAATAAAGATTGCTATGCCGGTTCGCTCGCTCACCGTTCGATTTACCACCGGGACCCGCTAACGGCCCGGCCGATCGAATGTCGTGGCGATGTCTCTTCGGGGATGCGCCCCAGGCGAGCGATCCGCATCAGTACCAGGGCCGAAGATCCAATCTTCGGCCCTTTCTTTTTGTCTGCTTGATGCTCTGAGGAATGCGATGGACGCGATGGAAGCCTTGCGCACCCGCCTGCTGGCGGAGATCGCCGCGGCGGACACTCCGGTGGCGCTCGATCAGGTCCGCGTGGCGGCCCTGGGCCGCAAGGGCGAGATCACCGGCCTGATGAAGGATCTGGGCGGGTTGGATGCCGAGGCGCGCAAGGCCGCCGGCCAGGCGCTCAACCGGTTGAAGGACGAGATCGCGGCCGCGATCGATGCGGCCCAGTCGCATCTGAACGAGGCCGAGTTGGAGCGCCGCCTGGCGTCCGAGCGCATCGACGTCACCTTGCCGGTCGCTACCGACACCGCCGGCCGCATCCACCCGATCAGCCAGACCATCGACGAACTGACCGCGATCTTCGGCGCCATGGGCTTCCATGTCGAGGAAGGCCCGCATATCGAAGACGATTTCTATAACTTCGAAGCGCTCAACATCCCGGCCGACCATCCGGCGCGGCAGGAGCACGACACGTTCTATCTGGCCGATAAGCCGGACGGCACGCGCAAGGTGCTGCGCACCCATACCTCGCCGGTGCAGATCCGCACCATGCTGCGCGACCGGGACAAGCTGGCCCAGGGCCAGCCGATCCGGATCATCTGCCCGGGCCGCACCTTCCGCTTCGATCACGACGCGACCCATTCGCCGATGTTCCATCAGGTCGAGGGGCTGGTGATCGACGAGAAGACCCATATGGGTCACCTGAAGGGCTGCCTGACCGAATTCCTGCGCGCGTTCTTCGACATCGACGACCTGCCGTTGCGCTTCCGTCCGAGCTATTTCCCGTTCGTCGAGCCGGGTGCGGAAGTCGATATCGGCTGCCTGCGCTCGGGCGGCGAGTTGAAGCTGGGCAATTACGGCGAATGGCTCGAAATCCTCGGCTGCGGCATGGTCCATCCCAAGGTGCTGGCCAATTGCGGCATCGATCCGACGCGCTACCAGGGCTTCGCCTTCGGCATGGGCATCGAGCGTATCGCCATGCTGAAGTACGGCATCCCCGATCTGCGCACCTTCTATGAGTCCGACCTGCGTTGGCTGAAGCATTACGGCTTCAACCCGCTCGAACGACCGAGCCTGACCGGAGGGCTCAGCCGATGAAAACCACCCTGTCCTGGATCAAGCAGCATCTGGAGACCGATGCCGATCTCGCCACGCTGTCGGCCCGCCTCACCATGCTGGGCCTGGAGGTCGATGGCATCGAGGATCGCGGTGCCGCGCTGGCGCCGTTCAAGGTCGCCTATGTCGTCTCGGCCGAACAGCATCCGAACGCGGATAAGCTCCGGCTCTGCAAGGTCGATACCGGGTCCGAAACGATCCAGGTCGTTTGCGGCGCGCCCAACGCGCGCGCCGGCATCAAGGTGGTGTTCGCGCCGTCCGGCTCGACCATCCCCCGGAACGGCATGGTGCTTCGCCCAAGCGAGATCCGCGGCGTCGCGTCGAACGGCATGATGTGCTCGGCCTATGAAATGGGCCTGAGCGACGATCATGACGGCATCATCGAATTGCCGGAAGACGCGCCGCTGGGCCAGCCGTTTGCCAGCGTGCTCGGCCTCGACGATCCGATGCTCGACATCAAGATCACGCCGAACCGGGCCGATTGCCTGGGCGTGCGTGGCATCGCCCGCGATCTGGCCGCCGCCGGCGTCGGCACGCTGAAGCCGCTGGCGGTCGAGACGATCGCCGGAAAATTCCCGAGCCTGGTCACGATCGCCATCGCGCCCGAGGCCGCCAAGGGCTGCCCGCTGTTCCTCGGCCGCGTCATCCGCGGCGTCAAGAACGGACCGAGCCCGGCTTGGCTGCAAGAGCGCTTGACCTCGATCGGGCTGCGCCCGATCTCGGCCCTGGTCGATATCACCAACCTGATGACCTTCGACCTCAATCGGCCGCTGCATGTGTTCGATCTGGCCAAGGTGACGGGCAACCTGACCGTCCATCCCGCGGCCGGCGGCGAGGCCCTGCTGGCGCTGAACGGCAAGGAATACACGCTGGAAGCCGGCATGATCGCGATCTCGGACGAGACCGGCGTGGTCAGCCTGGGTGGCGTCATGGGCGGCGAGACGACCGGCTGCGACGCGCAGACGGTCGATGTGCTGATCGAGGCCGCCCTGTTCGATCCGATCCGCACGGCCGAGACCGGCCGCCGGCTGAACGTGCAGAGCGACGCGCGCTATCGGTTCGAGCGCGGTGTCGATCCGGCTTTCGTCGCCGACGGCATGGAGATCGCGACCCGGCTGGTGCTCGACCTGTGCGGCGGCGAGCCGGGCGATGTCACCCAGGCCGGCACCGAGCCCGATTGGCGCCGGACGGTGACCCTGCGGCCGAGCCGGGTTGAGAGCCTGGGCGCGGTCGCCGTGCCCGACGAAACGATCGCGCGCATTCTCAGCCACCTCGGTTGTTCGGTCGTGAAGGCGGGCACCGAGTTCCAGGTCTCGCTGCCGTCCTGGCGCGCCGATATCGAGGGCGAGGCCGATCTGGTCGAGGAGGTATTGCGCCTCCATGGCTATGATCATATCCCGGCCGTGCCGTTGCTGCCGGTCGGCGCCTTGCCGGGCCAGGCGGTCGATGCCGCCCAGCGCCGCGCGGGTCTGGTTCGGCGCACGCTGGCCGGGCGGGGCCTGAACGAGGCAGTGACCTATTCCTTCATGTCGAGCGCGCTGCTCGGTGCCGGCAACCACGGCCTGTTCGGCGAGATCGATGCGTCTTTGATGGTCGCCAACCCGATTTCGAGCGACCTCGACATCATGCGGCCGTCGATTCTGCCGAACCTGCTGACCGCGGCGCAGCGCAACGCCGACCGCGGCTATGGCGATGTGGCGCTGTTCGAGGTCGGCCCGCAATATCGCGACGACACGCCGGCCGGCCAGTCCCTGGTGGCATCCGGCATCCGGCACGGTCGCAGGGCGAAGAAGCTGTGGCGCGATGCCGGTGCGCCGGTCGATGCGTTCGATGCCAAGGCCGATGCGCTGGCGGCGCTGGCCGCGGCGGGGGCGCCGGTCGAGAACCTGCAGGTCACGGCCGATGCGCCGGGCTGGTACCATCCCGGCCGCAGCGGCTCGATCCGCCTGGGACCGAAGGCCGTGCTGGCCCATTTCGGCGAGATCCATCCGCGTCTGCTCGGCGAATTGGGGCTGAAGGGCCCGGCGGTGGGCTTCGAGGTCTATCTGGATGCGGTGCCGCCGGCCAAGCAGACCAAGGGCAGGGCGCTGCTGAAGCCCTCGCCGTTCCAGCCGATCGAGCGCGATTTCGCCTTTCTGGTCGATGCGGGCGTGACCGCCGAGACGGTGCTGCGCGCGGCCAAGGGTGCCGACAAGAAGCTGGTGACCGAGGTGCGCCTGTTCGACGTCTATACCGGCCAGGGCGTGCCCGACGGCAAGAAGTCGCTGGGCCTGACCATCACGCTGCAGCCGGTCGAGGCCACGCTGACCGACGAGGCGATCGAGGCGGTTTCGAAAACGATCGTCGTCCAGGTTGCCAAGCTGACCGGCGCAACTTTGCGTGGTTGAATAAGCGATTGCCGGTCGGCATCGTTGGAGGAAATCATGGGTCTCGGGCTGCATTTTCGGGTTGGTAGTCTGTTGACTGCCGCGTTCGTGGCGCTCTCCGCGATCCTGGTGATCGTCTTGGGTCTTCAGGTCGTTCAAGCGATCCGCGAGACCTCGGAGGCCGGCCGCTTGGTCACGCTTGCCGAAGCCGACCGGACCGTGTTCGGCACGATGCAGTTCATCCGCGTGTCACGCGGCGATGTTCAGACGGCCCTGCTTAATCTCGACGATCCCAAAGCCAAAATGGCCGAGGCGCGGACGAACGGCACGGCTCGGTTCAAGGCGGCCGTCGCGGTGCTGCCGCGCATCGGCGGGGCTGGTCTCGACAAGATCGCGGGCGATCTGCAGCAACGCTGGGCGGCAGCGAACCAGCGGTGGGACGAACTCGAAGCCTACGCCCAGAGACCGAAGGCCGAGCGCGACATCAAGGCGACGGATGTCTGGTACAAGGCGGTCGGTTTGGTACTCGACAGCCTGAACGAGGCCTCGCTCAACGTGGCCGGCGAGGCGCGCATCGCCGATCCGTTCGTCGGCGAACTGATCGTCGCCCGGCAGACCGCCTGGGGCGTGCGCGATGCCGCGGGCGCCGAATGTTCCGCAGCGCGCGGCTCCATTGCCGCCGGCAAGAAGCTGTCGGCCGCCGGCCAGTCGACGGTCGATCAGCTGCGCGGTGGCGGCGAGGCCGGCTGGGCATCGCTGCGGGGCTTGATCGCCCGCCCGGGTGTGCCCGATGCGTTGCGCCGCGCGGTGCTCGATGGCGACGCCGCGATGGCGAAGTCGATCGGGGAGCGTGACGACGTCTATCGTAGGCTCGACGACAGCGGCACGCCGCCGGTCATGCCGGCCCAATGGACCACGCTGTGCAACGCGCCGTTCGAACTGATCCTCAAGATCGCCTTTACGTCGCTCGACCTGATGCAGCAGCGCGCTGAAGAGCAGCGCGCCGCCGCCCGGTTCACGCTGACGGTGTCGAGCATCGCCCTGGTGGCCGCGCTGGTCGCGGCCGGCCTGGTCCTGCGCCTGATCCGGCGTCGGGTCGTGTCGCCGGTGCGGGTATTGAGCGAGGCGATCGGTCACCTGTCGCGCCGCGACTATGAGCGGCCGGTACCGCAGGTCGGCCAGGAGGATGAATTCGCCGAGATGGCGACGACGCTGGAAGCGCTGCGCCACAACGCAGCCGAGGCCGACCGCCTGTCGATCGAGCGGCAGACGGCGCAGGAAGCGGACCTGGCGCGGGCGTCGCAACTGGGCGGGCTGTGCCACGGTTTCGAGACCTCGGTCGGCCGGACCTTGAGTGCCGTCGGACAGGCGACCAGCCGGATGATCGCGGCGGCGGAAGCCATGACCGGCACCGCCGGCGACGCGAGCCGACGGACCGAGGATATCGCGCGCGCGGTCCAGCAGGCGGCCGAAAGCATCAACGCGGTCGCGGGCGCCGCGGAGGAGATGCGTGCCTCGCTGGCGGAGGTTTCGGACAAGGTCGAACAATCCTCGCGCCTGACCTCGCGCGCGGTGACCGATGCCGAGGCGACCAACCGCGAGGTCGCTCAATTGTCGGATGCGGCGGCCGAGATCGGTCAGGTCGTGGGCGTGATCAGCGCGATCGCGGCGCAGACCAATCTGCTGGCGCTCAACGCCACGATCGAGGCCGCGCGGGCGGGCGAGGCCGGCAAGGGCTTCGCCGTGGTCGCCTCCGAGGTGAAATCGCTGGCGTCCCAGACGGCGGCCGCGACCGATCAGATCACCCGGCAGGTCGCCGCCATTCAGGGCGCCACCCAGACCGCGGTCGAGGCGATCGGCGGGATCGGCACGCGCATCCGCGAGGTTGACGGCCTGACCGTCGCCATCACCCAGGCCGTGCAGGGCCAGGTCAATGCGATGAACCAGGTCGCGCGCGACGCGCAGGACGTGGCGACGGTGACCGGCCGGGTCTCCAGCCAGCTCGACGAGGTCCGCGCCGCGGCGGCCGAGACCGGGGCCGCCGCCGGCCAGGTGCGCGAGACCGCGGACGATCTGGGCCGGCAATCGACGGCGCTCAGCCGCGAGGTCGAGCAGTTCATCACCGGGGTCCAGGCGGCGTAAAGCGTGTGAAGATGCATCGCCACCCTGGGTAGTTCGGTGGCGATGCATCTTCACAAGAAACTCCTGGCCGTCTGTTTGGCTTGTCTCCCCGCGCTGCCGACTGGTAGGGCCACGATGGCGAGGCCGCTCATGATCAGCAGCATGCCGAGCAGCCGCGCCGGGCCGAAACTCTCGTGGAACACCAAGGCGGCCGACGCGGCGCCGAAGATCGGCACCAGCAGCGAGAACGGCACCACGGTGGCGGCACTGTAGAGCGACAGCAGGCGCCCCCAGATGCCGAATCCGACGAGGGTCGAGAACGCGGAAATGTAGAATAGCGCGCCGAGCCCGGTCCAGCCGGCCTGGGCAAGCGCCGCCAGGATGCGGGACGGTCCTTCGAAACCCAGCGACAGCGCGAAGGCCGGGATCGGCGGGATCAGGCTCAGCCAGACGATCAGGTTCAGCATCGGGATCGGTCGGCCGTCCCGCGTGGGCGGCATCTGCTTCAGCAACAGATTGCCGCAGGCCCAGCTGAGCGCGCTGAGGATGGTCAGGCCCAGACCCAGGGCCGTCGCGTCGCCGCCGACGCTCGAGCCGATCGCGGCCAAGCCGGCAAAGGCGACCGCGGCGCCGGCCCATTGCCGCAGTCGCGGCCGCTCGCCCAGCCAGAACAGGCCGATCAACATGGTAAAGCAGACCTGAACCTGCAGCGTGATCGAGGCGAGGCCAGGCGGCATGCCATGGCTCATGGCGACGAACAGCAGGGTATATTGGCCGACGAACAGCGTGAGGCCGGTCGAGATCAGATGACGCCAAGGCACTCGCGGCCGCTCCAGGAACAGGGCGGGAGCGGCGGCGAGCGTGAAGCGCAGGGCGGTCAGCAGCAGCGGCGGAAAGCTGCCGAGGCCGATCTTGATAATGACGAAATTGAAACCCCAGATCGCCGTTACGGCGACGGCCCAGAGCAGATGTATCGGCCGCATGATCCCGCCTTCTTCGCTTGGTTCGACAGTCACATCGTCGCGGGCGGTTCCGGTTTCGACAAACTCATAGCCGGCATCGCAGGCCAGCGGGAGCGAGACGGCATGAGCTATCTAGGGAATAGTTCAAATAAAATTACACGCTTTTATTGAAAAAATTGGCACGTTCAAAATTGCAGTCCCTGTGGCATAAGCCACTCGGCTTCGCACGTGCGCCATGGTAATTAGTACCACCATTCGCAAGATTCTAAACAAACCTTACTTGTCTATGTACTTTTGGGTGGCCCATTTTATGTGTTCTTTGCCCGATTCCGTCGAGCGCATTCGTTGCTGCATTCTGGTGATATTCATGTCAGGCGATGTCCTGCGGCCGGTGCCGGCTGCCGGCGCTTTGGCCTAGCCCGTTTCCAGGGCGAGCATGACCAGTTTCGGACCCTTCCAGCTGTTCGCCGAACGCCGGCTGCTGACCCGGGATGGCGAGCCGGTGCAGCTCGGCGGGCGGGCGCTCGACATCCTGATCCATCTGGCCGCGCGCCCCGGCGAGATCGTCGGCAAGCAGGCGCTGATGGAGGCCGTGTGGCCTGCGCGCGTGGTTGAAGAAAACAATCTAACCGTGCATATCTCCGCCTTGCGCCGACTCCTGGCCGACGAGGCCGATGGACGCTCGGTAATCCAGACCGTGCCGGGGCGCGGCTATATTTTCCTGAGCGATGGCGCCAAAACGACGCCGTCGGCCAGCGGTCCGCTCCCGCCATCCCAGCCGTTTACTCAGCCGGCAATGGCGCGGCTGACGAGCAGTTTCGTCGGCCGGGTGCAGGAACGTGCCGCACTGATCGTCCAGCTGTCGGAGCATGCGCTGGTCACGGTTACCGCCATCGGCGGCATGGGCAAGACGCGGCTGGCGCGGCAGGTGGCGCTGGAGCTTGCGCCGGCCTATCCCGACGGGGTGCATATCGCCGAACTGGCGAGCGTCGAGAATCCGGTGCTCGCCATCGAGCAGATCGCGGCGCTGTTTCCGCTGGGATCCGCCGATCGCCCGACGACGGAGCGCCTGGTCGTCCTGCTGCGCAACCGGCGCCTGCTGCTGGTGCTGGACAATTGCGAACATCTGATCGAGCCCGTCTCCAGGCTTGTTGCCGAGGTCCTGGCGCACTGCCCCGGCGTGTCGATCCTGGCGACCAGCCGCGAGGCGCTGCGCGTCGCCGGCGAGTGCGTATTCCGCCTGCGCCCGCTGCAGGTACCGGGCCGGACCGAGGGGCTGAGCGCCGCCGAGGCGATCCGCTACGACGCGGTCGCCCTGTTCGTCGAGCGCACCCTGGCCACCGTTCCGGGCTTCGTGTTCGACGATGCCGCCGCGGTGGCGATCGCTGGGATCTGTACCCAACTGGACGGCATCGCGCTGGCGATCGAGATGGCGGTGCCGCGTCTGCGCATTCTGACTCTGGAACAGGTCGGACTGCGCCTGCACGAAAGCCTGCGCGTGCTGTCGGCGCCCGACCGGACCGCCGTCCCTCGGCATCGCACGCTGCGCGCCATGATGGACTGGAGCTACGCCTTGCTGTCCGCAGGCGAGCAGGCGCTGCTGCGCCGGCTGTCGGTCTTCGCCGCCGCCGCCGATTTCGAGGCGGTGCTCGCCGTCGCCGAGGATGCCGCCAGCGCCGAGCCGGAATTGCTCGATCAACTGGCCGGTCTGGTCGACAAGTCGCTCGTGGTGGCGGATACCGCGGCCCGACCGGCCCGCTATCGCCTGCTGGAGACCGTGCGTCATTACGCGCGCGATCGACTGGCAGAAAGCGGCGAGACCGGCCTGCGCGGTCGCCATGCGCGGCATTACGCCGACAAGTTCGAGGCGGCGGCGGCGGCCTGGCCGACCACATCCTCGCCGGACTGGCTGGCGATCGTCGCCGCCGATATCGATGAGTTGCGAGCAGCCCTGACCTGGAGCTTCGCCGCCGGCAATGCCCCGGATCTGGGGCTGCGTCTGGCCGGCGCCAGCATGCCGCTCTGGTGGGAGTTGCCGAACCTGCCGCTGCGCGAGGGCCGCGGCTGGTTCGACCGGGCGATTCCGCATATCGGCCCGGAGACGCCGCCGCTGGTCGCGGCCCGGGTCTGGCTCGGCCATTCCTGGCGCGACGTGCGCTTCGGCGATACCGAGAATTTTCCGTCGGCCGAGCGGGCGGTGGCACTGTTCCGCGCGGCTGGCGACCTGACCGGTCTGGGGGCGGCACTCTGGCGCGCCGGCAGCGCGATCCTGACCAGCGAGACCCATGCCGAGGCGCATCTCTACCTGGCCGAGGCAGAGCGGGTGCTGCGCCAGGTCCCGCCCGGCAAATGGCTGACGCTGTGCCTGGTCAAGCTGGGTGACCTGCGCATGCGCTACGGCGAGGATGCGGCGGCGCTCGCCGCCTATGAGGAGGCGATGGCGCTTGCCCGGCGGACCCGCCATTGGTACGGCTTGATGAACGGCGGCAGCAACATGGCCGAATTGCTGTTCCATCTGGGGCGCCGGGCCGACGCGTTGGCCCAATTGCGGTCGTTGCGCGACGAGCTGCCGATCGCGCTGCGCACGCCGTTGACCGCCACGCTCGCGGCCCAACTGGTCATCGCCGACCAACCCGGCGACGCGGCCGACGCGATCGCCGAGGTGGTGGATATCGCACCCGCCATAGGCTTCACGGCCTCGCTCGCCTGGGCGATCGAGGCCCTGGCACTGCTGCGTGCGCGCGACGGCGACGCCGCCGTCGCCGCTCGGCTGGCCGGCTATGCCGGCACGATCCTGCCGTCGCCCGCGACCCGGGCCGGCGCGCGGCGCGCTGTGTTCGCAGAACTCAACGCCACCCTGGCGCGCCTGCTGCCCGCGGACGGGCTGGACAGCCTCAAGCTGCAGGGCGCCGGCTGGACCGAGGCCACTGCCGTGTCGGCGTCCTGGTCGGCGCTCGCGGCCTGCGAGGCGGCTTAGGCCCAATACAGTTTAGTTAGGTGGTCTGATTAACGATTTTCTAACCATTGCGTGAATCTATGCTCTTGAACCAGGAGCAGGAT
>Ga0302314_10023706_pt1 | contig 10003 bp, 6 predicted proteins | sample III_Palsa_N2_3_FD_200533 | JGI IMG/M metagenome (GOLD analysis project Ga0302314, IMG submission 200533) | Peat permafrost microbial communities from Stordalen Mire near Abisko, Sweden - III_Palsa_N2_3 | ecosystem: Environmental > Terrestrial > Soil > Palsa > Peat permafrost | place: Sweden...
CTTCGTCGAAGGCTGCTTCGCCTCAGAAAAAATCTGTCATCCTGAGCGAAGCACGCAGTGCGAAGCCGAAGGACCTGCCACAAAGCAAACAGCCGCAAGCCCGCTCGACCCTTTCAACCACAACCACCAAACTCCCCAAAGAAACCCAACCCGACTTCCTCCCCCCACAACTAGCCCTCGAATCCATCACCCCACCCACGCAAACCGGTTGGCTCCACGAACTCAAACTCGACGGCTATCGCATACAAGCCCGCAAGTCCAAAGCCAAGGCCCAACTCCTCACCCGCAAAGGCCTCGACTGGACGCACCGCATGCCCGCCATCGCCGCAGCCATCGCCAAACTCCCCATCCCCTCCGCCACACTCGACGGCGAAGTCGTCGTCCTCGACCCAAACGGCACCACCAGCTTCGCCAACCTGCAAGCCTCGTTTCAAGACGGCGCCAATCACCCCCTCACCTACTTCATCTTCGATCTCCTCCACCTCAACGGCCACACCACCCGCAACCTTCCGCTCCGCGAACGCAAAGCCCTCCTCGCCGAAATCCTCACCAACGCCCCCGACAACCTCCGTTTCAGCGAACACCTTGAAACCGATGGCGCAACCATGTTCCACCACGCCTGCGAACTCCACGCCGAAGGCATCATCTCCAAGCGTGCCGACGCCAAGTACACCGCCGGCCGCACCTCCACTTGGCTCAAGTCCAAATGCCTCCGCGAGCAGGAGTTCGTCATCGCCGGCTACACCCTATCCTCCGAAGGCCCCGACCGCATCGGCTCCCTGCTCCTCGGCTACTACTCCCACAACAAGCTCGTCTACGCCGGACGCACCGGCACCGGCTTCACCCAGAAAACCAAGCGCGACCTCCGCACCCAACTAGCCAAGCTAACTACCAAAACTCCAGCCTTCGCCTCCGTCCCCACAGAAGCGCGTCGCGACGCCCTTTGGATCACTCCCAGGCTGGTCGCTCAAGTTCGCTTCGCCACCTGGACCGCCGACAACCTCGTCCGCCAGGCCGCTTTCCTCGGCCTCCGCGAAGACAAACCCGCCACCGAAGTCACCCGCGAAGAGCCCACCATAGCCCCCAAACCAAAAGCAACCCACAAAGCTGCAGCACAAATCGCCGCTAAACATGGCACCAAACTGGGTGCCCCGGATCCCGTTTCTGGGACCCGGACAGTACCACCCCAAAAGTCAAAGTCTTCAACCCCACCTTCCATCCGCCTCACCCACCCCGACAAAATCCTCGACCCCGAATCCAACCTCACCAAGCAGCAATTAGCCGACTACTACTGGTCCGTCGCCGGCCACATGCTCCCCCACATCGCCGACCGCCCACTCTCCCTCGTCCGCTGCCCTGAGGGCTCCAGCAAGCCCTGCTTCTTCCAGAAGCACGTCAACCACATGCTCCCACCCGGCGTCGGCGGCATCGACGTTCCCAACAAAAAGACCGGCATCCCCGAGCCCTACATCACCCTCAACACCGCCGAAGCCCTCACCGGCCTCGCCCAGATGGGTGTGCTCGAAATCCACCCCTGGGGCTCCACCAACAGCAATCTCGAACACCCCGACCGCCTCATCTTCGATCTCGACCCCGACGAATCCCTCCCTTGGTCGACCCTCTGCTCCGCCGCCGCCGAAGTCCGTTCCCGCCTCAAAAAATCCGGCCTCGAAAGCTTCCTCAAAACCACCGGCGGCAAAGGCCTTCACATCGTCGCCCCCATCGTCCCCCACCTCGATTGGCCCCAGCTCAAAGACCTCGCCCACAACTTTGTCCTCGCCATGGAACGCGACAACCCCACCCTCTACCTCACCAAGATGACCAAGTCCGCACGCGTCGGTAAAATCTACCTCGACTACCTCCGCAACGAACGCGGTGCCACCGCCGTCGCTCCCTACAGCCCCCGCGCCCGCTCTGGTGCCCACGTCTCACTCCCTTTACCCTGGTCCGTCCTCAAACTTCCCGAGCGCCCCGTCTTCACCGTTCACGACTTCGAACACTGGCGCTCCCGCCTGCGCACCGATCCCTGGAAACAAATGCTCACCCTCCAACAGCACATCGACCCAACGAAGTTCAGCAGCTCTGAAAAACAAAAATGCGTTCGCTAGTTCCCTGCGTCCCGTCGCATCTGCATCACATACGAAAGCAAAGCAAGCGAACGCATTACATCGAAGGAGATCTCGTTTTGGCTCAGAAAGTCACCCGGACAGCACCCAAGACCGTATCCACACCGGCGTCCAAAACCGTCTCTAACTCCGCACCCGTATCCAAGCCAACAACCGGCGACACAGCGCATCATCATCCTCCCGTAGACCCCGCCGCAGCCGAGCAGTTCCTCGCCGCCTCGCATCTCGGCCAGCGCATCAAGCGCCTCCGCCTCAAGCGTTCCATGGGCCTCATGGAACTCGGCAAGCTCACCGGCCTCTCAGCCAGCTTCCTCTCCCAGTTAGAAACCGGACGCGTCGTCCCCACGCTACGCAACCTCGCGCGTCTCTCGCTGGTCTTCAACAAAGATCTCTCCCACTTCTTCGACAGCGAAGACAAGAGCATCTTCCGCGTCCAACGCAAAAAGGATCGCGTCCGCCTCACTATGGGCTCGTCGCAGCCCGACTATATCGCCGAAAGCTTCAGCATTCTCGTTCCCGAAGGTGGCCTTCGCCCCTGCCTCGCCGAGTTCCTCTCCGGCGAGCCCCGCGAGCCATTCCACCCCGACCAATATCCCGGTGTCGAAATGGTCTACGTCCTCAACGGCTCCTTGGAAGTCGATCGCAACGGCGAAAAGCACATCCTCAACGAGCGCGACGTCCTCTACATCTCTGGCGAAACCACGCGCAGTTACCGCTCCACCGGCAAAACCTCGGCCCAGGCCCTCATCGTCAGCTTCGACGACGATAACAACAACGCCAGGCGCTCGAAAAAACACTAACCCCCGCGCGCATCTCGGTTCTGCTCCATCCTTGTCCCCACCACGCCGTACTCCTGCTAGAATCGATGTTTCGTTCTACCAGGAGCACACATGTCTACCGCCACCACGCCGCTCGCTTCATCCTCAGCACCCACCTCCACCAGCATCCGCGAAATCACCCACTGGATCAACGGAGCCCCCGTCAAAGGCCAGTCCGGCCGTTTCTCTGACGTGTTCAATCCCGCCACCGGTCAGGTACAGGCCCGCGTCCCTCTCGCGACAGACGCCGAGCTCGAAGCCGCCGTCCAGTCCGCCGCTGCCGCTTTCCCGTCGTGGTCGTCACTGCCGCCGCTCCGCCGCGCACGCGTCATGTTCCGCTTCCGCGAAATCTTCGAGAGCCGCATCGACGAAGTCGCCGCCCTCATCAATCGCGAGCACGGCAAAGTCTTCTCTGACGCCAAGGGCGAAGCTACCCGCGGCCTGGAAAACATCGAGTTCGCCACCGGCATCACCCAGCTCCTCAAGGGTGAGTTCACCGAGCAGGTAGGCACCGGCGTCGATAGCTGGTCCATGCGTCAGCCCCTCGGCGTCGTCGCCGGCATCACCCCCTTCAACTTCCCCGCCATGGTTCCGCTCTGGATGTTCCCGCTCGCCCTCGCCTGCGGCAACACCTTCATCCTCAAGCCCAGCGAGCGCGACCCCAGCTCCTCCATCCTGCTCGCCGAGATGCTCAAGGAAGCCGGCCTCCCTGACGGCGTTCTCAACGTCGTCCACGGCGACAAGACAGCCGTAGACGCCATCCTCGCCCACCCCCAGATTCAGGCCGTCAGCTTCGTCGGTTCCACCCCCATCGCCGAGTACGTCTACGCCGAAGGCACCAAGCACGGCAAGCGCGTTCAGGCTCTGGGCGGCGCAAAGAACCACATGATCGTCATGCCTGACGCTGACCTCGACCAGGCCGCCGACGCCCTCACCGGCGCCGCGTTCGGCTCCGCTGGCGAGCGTTGCATGGCCATCAGCATCGCCGTAGCCGTCGGCAGCCAGACCGCCGACACCCTCGTTGAAAAGATCGAAAGCCGCATCGCGGACCTCCGCATCGGCGACGGCGCCCGTCCGGAAGTCGGCACACCCGAAGCCGATCTCGGCCCACTCGTCACCAAGGTGCATCTCGAGAAAGTCAGCAGCTACGTCGAACTCGGCACCCAGGAAGGCGCAGAGCTCGTCGTCGACGGCCGCAAGGCTGCTCTTCCTCGCGGCGAAGGCTTCTTCCTCGGCGCTTGCCTCTTCGATCACGTCAAGCCGGAGATGCGTATCTACAAGGAAGAGATCTTCGGACCCGTCCTCGGCGTCGTCCGCGTCAACAACTTCGAGACCGCTCTCCAGCTCATCAACGACCACGAGTTCGGCAACGGCACCTCGCTCTTCACGCGCGATGGCGACACCGCACGCGACTTCACCCGTCGCGTACAGGCCGGCATGGTGGGCATCAACATCCCGATCCCCGTCCCCATGGCCTTCCACAGCTTCGGCGGCTGGAAGCGCTCGCTCTTCGGCGATCACTCCATCTACGGCCCCGAAGGCGTCCGCTTCTACACCCGCATCAAGACCGTCACCGCCCGCTGGCCCACAGGCATCCGCACCGGCGTCGATACCACCATGCCAACCCTCGGCTAGAACTCTCTTTCTAGCAGTAACAACAAAGGCCACTCCAAGCGGAGTGGCCTTTGTCTTTCATCTGTAAAGAATGACCCTTTATCGAACCTGTACTTCATTTGGAGGAACCGCCGTCAAACCTTCAAAGCGGTTAAAATCCGAACCATTGAACGTAAGAATATGAGTGATGTCGTGGGCGTACATAGCTGCTGCCAGCCGCGCATCATGTACCTGCACACCGGACACGCTGTACTGAACCACAATCCTTCGCCACTCCCGATAGACCGCTTCGTCGTCGGCAAGAAAGATAAAACTTCGCTCAATCTCTTGCGCGTTACTACTGGTCTCTTCAATCGTCAGACCGAATCCATTGCGCTCTATGGGTCGCGTAGAAGCGTTCCAGAACTCCGCCATGTTCTGCAAGGTATAACCCAGCCTGACGCCAGCTTCCCAGAGAGTACTTACCGCTCCACGCACCAAGGGATACTCAGGATGATCCCGTTTCACCAGACGAAGCAATATGTTGCTATCGGCCAGATACAAAGGACCAGCCATCAATCATGGCCTTCGTAAAAGCTCTCGCGAGAAAACGATTGCAGTGGCAAAGCCGGAATCTTCTCCGAATACTGAGTCAGAGCGTCCAGCGACGCATTGAACTCTTCTGCACTCAACTCACGCTCTATCTCAGAAGACTGCAGCGTCACGGCCTGCTCTGCGATCAACTTCTCCACATAACGCTCCGGCGTCAGGCCACGAGCTTGGACCTGGGCGGCAACCTCGTCGGGGATGGTTACAGTGATCTGCATGATTAAACCCTAGCAGAGCTAGGCTCGGAGTTACCACTGATGAGTCAAAGAAAACGCGGCCACCACAACCATCGAATCTAAGAGTATGCTCGATCCGACAAGCCAAGGGTGGCCGCTTCTTCATACCTAAACGATTACTGCTGCGGCGTAGCAGGCTTGCCTTCCACCTTATGCGCCACGGTCTTGGTGCCATGCGCCGTCTTGGTCGCACCCGTCTTTGCCACATGCGCCGTATCTTTGGCAGCGACCTTGGTTCCGTGGGCCGTATCCTTCGCAGCAACCTTGGTTCCGTGCGCTGTATCGTGAGCCGCAACACTCGTCCCATGCGCGGTATCCTTGGCGGCAACCTTTGTCCCATGTGCGGTATCGTGCGCCGCCGTCTTGGTTGCATCCGCCGTACTGTGACCGGCACTCTTCAAATCCTGCCCAACCTGCATCGGTTGCGCCTGCGCCAGACCAAGCGACAGCGTCGCCGTCAGTGCCAATCCTGCAAACATAGCCTTCTTCATGGACATCTCCTTAAAATGACGAATAACACACAAGCAACGCTTGGTCTCGTTCTTATAAGACGTTTGATGCCATCAACCGTTGTATGGACTTCACAAATCTTCGCCAACGCACTGCCCTGTCAAACTCAACACTCCGAAAATTAACATCCGTACGATACCCTCCTTACAGTTATGGCGACGACCAAGCAAATCACCCCAAAGCCGCGCACCAAAGCTGCCCCTCAAGCCGCAAAAACTACATCCCCCGCGAAAGCCTCGCGCAAACGCATCGCTTCGCCCATTCCGGCCCAGCCCGCCGAGACCACCAACACCGCCAACCGCTTCATCAATCGCGATGAATCCTGGCTGCTCTTCAACCGCCGCGTCCTCGAAGAAGCCGACGACACCACCAATCCGCTCCTCGAACGCCTCAAGTTCCTCGCTATCACCGCCAGCAACCTCGACGAGTTCCTAGAGATCCGCGTCGCCGGCATCCTGCAGCGCATGGAAGAAGACATGGGCCTCCCGCAGAAGCCCGACGAAGGCGGCCTCACCCTCGACGAGCGCATGGAGCGTCTCCGCAAGTGGCTCCACAGCTTCACCGCCGACCAGGACAAAACCTGGCTCGACCTCATCGAGCCAGCCCTCGCCAAAGCCAACATCCGTCTCCTGCCCTGGAAGAAACTCTCCGACGCCGACCGCACCTTCGCCACAAAGTTCTTCCACGATCAGGTAGACCCGCTCCTCACGCCCGTCACGCTCGATCCCTCGCACCCCTTCCCGCGCGTGCTCAACAAATCCCTTTGCCTCGCCCTGCTCCTGCGTCTCAAACGCAAAAAAGTCGGAGGCTCCCGCAGCGCAAAATCCCTCGGCGTCGTCACCATCCCGCGTTCGCTCCCCAGCCTCATCGCTCTTCCGGAGCGCGACGGCCAACGCAACTTCCTTCTCCTCGAAGAGCTCATCGAAGCCCACGTCGAACGCATGTTCCGCGGCTACGCCGTGCTCAATCGAGCCGCCTTCCGCGTCACCCGCAACAGCAACCTCTACATGCAGGAAGAAGAAAGTCGTTCGGTCCTCGAAAGCGTCCGCGAAGAGCTTCACAACCGCCGCAAAGGCGACGTCGTCCGCATAGAGATCGACGCCGACGCCGCCGACGAAATCACCGAACGCCTCCTCGCCAACTTCGAGCTCGAAGACTGGCAAATCTTCCGCACCAAAGCCCCCGTCAACCTCTCCCGCATGATGGACGTCTATAGCGCGCTCAAAATTCAGGAGTTCAAGTTCCCCGAGTTCCACGGCCGCCGTCTCCGTCTCAGCCCCAAGTCCGCCGACATCTTCGACGAACTCCGCACTCGCGACATCCTCCTCCACCACCCCTACGACAGCTACAACACCGTCGAAGCCTTCATCACCTCCGGCGCCATCGACCCCCGCGTCGTCTCCATCAAACAAACCCTCTATCGCACCAGTGCCGAATCCAACATCTTCCACGCCCTCACCGAAGCCGCGCAGAATAAAGACGTCACCGTAGTCGTCGAGCTCATGGCTCGCTTCGACGAAGCCTCCAACATCCGCTGGGCCCGCGAGCTCGAAGACGCCGGCGTGCAGGTCTTCCACGGCATCTTCGGCCTCAAGACCCACTGCAAGCTCGCACTCCTCGTCCGCAAAGACCCCGACGGCGTCATGCGCAGCTACGCCCACCTCGGCACCGGCAACTACAACCCCGTCACCGCCCGCTTCTACACCGACATCAGCCTCCTCACCTCGCGACCCGAACTCACTGAAGCCATCCAGCGCGTCTTCCGTTACCTCACCGCCGATTGGGAAGCCGACCCCAACGCCTATCGCCCACTCCTCGTCGCGCCCGTCACTCTCGCTGCTGACACGCTCGCCCTCATCGACCGCGAAACCAAACACGCCCGCGCCGGACACAAAGCCCACATCATCGCTAAGGTCAACGGCCTGCTCGACGCCCGCACCATCGAAGCCCTCTACACCGCCTCACAAGCCGGCGTCGAGATCGATCTCATCGTCCGCGGCATGTGCGCCCTCCGTCCCGGCATCCCCGGCCTGAGCGAACGTATCCGTGTCCGCTCCATCATCGGCCGCTTCCTGGAGCACTCCCGCATCTTCTGGTTCCAAAACGCCGGTCACGACGAAATCTACGCCGGCAGTGCCGACTGGATGCCTCGCAATCTCTACGAACGCTGCGAAGTCGTCTTCCCCATCGTCGACCCAACCGCCAGCCGCCGTCTCCGCGACGAAATCCTCGCCGCCTACCTCCGCGACGAAGCCAAGGCGCGCTTCATGCAGCCCGACGGTACCTATCGCCGCTCTTCCAAACGCGCCACCGGCTTCAACGCCCAAAACTGGTTCATGGAGCAATCCAAACTAGAACTACCCAAGCCCCACACCGAACCAGCCCACCCCACAACCCCACCCACAAAATCCGCACCCACAAAGAAGCCCCGTCAAAAGTCGAGTTAAGACACCCCTACATCCATGCTTTAACTCGTAACTGGCAACTCGTAACTGGTAACTGAAAGCCTAACCAGCTCTCTCCCACACCCGCACAATCCGAGCGCAGGCTACGAGTGCCCCATCCTCGCCGCGCCCCAACTTTCAATAAAACACCACAAAAACCAAATCGCGGCAGGGTGGGGTATCGGGCAAAGCCCGACCGCTCTCCTCAAACCCCGCAAGAAAATGGGTGCCCCCGATCTCTCGCACTTGGAGATCGGGGAACCACAAATGTCCCCCTACTGCACCACCAACGTAACCGTAGACGTCTTCGTAGTAGTCACACCACCATCCACCCCGGTAGCCGACACCAGCACCGCATACGTCCCCGCAGGCGTCCCCGTAGTCGTTGACGTCGCAGCAGGCGAAGCCGACTGGCACCCCATCAACCCCAACCCCACCAGCGAAACCACAGCCACCAGCAAGCCAGAAATCCGACGACGCCTCGGCACCATCAGCAACACCAATCCCGCCAACACCACGCCCGACCCCAGACCAGACCACTGCTTCTTCTCAACGGAAGCATTGTTCGTATAAGCCAGCAGCGTCAGCGAAGTCGTCGCTGACGTCACCGACGAGCTCAACACCACCGGGTTGATCGTGAACGAGTACTGCACACCCAACGCCGGACCCGTCACACTTGCTGCAAACGTCACGTTGCCCACAAACCCATTCACCGCACTCACCGTAAACACCAGCGGCTGCGCAATCGCGCCCGAAGCCACCGTCAACGTAGCTGCCGCAGGCGTCAGCGTAATAGACGGCTGATTACTAGCCAGCACATTGATCGCAAACGCCGCCTTCGATCCCGCAAACGTCGAGTCGCCAAGGTAAGTCGCCTGCACCGTATGGCTTCCCACACTCAACGAAGACGTGCTCAGCGTATACGCCCCCGCCCCACTCGTCAGCGTCGTCGACCCCACCGCCGCCTCATCTACCGTAATCTCAACCGTGCCTGTCGGAGTCGCCGTCGAAGCCGACGTCCCCGCAGCCACCGTCGTGTTGAACACAATCGACGTACCCACGGTCACCGAGATCGCATTTCCCGCCAGCGTCGTCACCGTCGGCACGATCCCACCTGTCACAGGTGCAGCAGTCACCAGCGCCCAATCATTCACCAGGTTGTAAGCATCCACCGAACCCCAACCCGTCGCAAGGTCGTACCCAGCCCCCGCCGCAAACCCAATCGCCCCACCCACCGGGCAATCCACCGAACCCGTCGCACAAGGGCTCGCATTCGTTCCCGAAGTCACATCGTGAAACACGCTGCCCGCGTACGCACTATTGCCCAACGCATAGATCGTCGGATTCACATTCCCCAACCGCGCTCCGGCCTTCTGCTCCACCAACGCCAGCAACCCTGCAAACGTAGGAGCCCCAATCGAAGTCCCACCCGCAACATCGACGCCGCCGGAAGCATTCGTAAACCCGTTCGTACAATCGCTCCCAACGCAGATCAAATACCCATCATGCGTAATCGAAGCACTCAACGCGACATCCGGAACATCACGCGAGTAGTCATTCGGCACACCAGTCCCCACCTGCCATGTAGGCTTCGAAAAGTAATCACTCTCGCCACCGCCGCTCGCATCCAGCCCCGCTCCGTTGTCGGCATTCCAAACAATTTCGGG
>Ga0302314_10023707_pt1 | contig 10003 bp, 6 predicted proteins | sample III_Palsa_N2_3_FD_200533 | JGI IMG/M metagenome (GOLD analysis project Ga0302314, IMG submission 200533) | Peat permafrost microbial communities from Stordalen Mire near Abisko, Sweden - III_Palsa_N2_3 | ecosystem: Environmental > Terrestrial > Soil > Palsa > Peat permafrost | place: Sweden...
ACCTTCGCCAGAACCGCCCTCGCCGGGCTCTACGCGCGGGGCCGCAGCGTCGTGCGGATCGAGCAGAGCGTCTTCTCCGGCGTCCGCGGCCACGCCATCGTGGGCGTGGAGTCCGCGATGATCGAGGTGCACGAGAGCCGGGTCGAGGCGGCCGAGGGCGCCGGGCTGCGGCTGCTCGGCGAGGCGCGGGCCGACGTGCGCGGCGGGACGATCAGCGACTGCAAGGATCCCGGCGCCGTCGTGGCCGACACCGCGGCGCTGCGCATGGTCGGCTGCCGCGTCTCCGGCGGCTCGGCCGAGGGGATCCGGGTGGACGGCAGCTCCCCGCTGCGTCCGCCCGGCCAGCGCCGCACGCCCGCGCCGCAACCGGCCGCCGATCCCGAATCGCCCACCCCGACCCAGATTCTGCGCACCCTGAGCAGCGGGCCGCTCTCCGAGCTGCGCGGGGTGCACCTCGAGGACTGCGACATCGCGGACGCGGCGCTCGAGGGCGTCCTGGTCGGCGGCGGCGAGGTCAGGCTGGACCGGACCCGGCTGACCGGCGCGCGCCGGGCCGGGCTGCTGGCCGGGGGCTCGGCGCGGGTGGAGCTGCGCGGCTGCGCGGTCGCCGGGGCCGCCGACGCGGGTCTGCTGGCGCGCGGCACGGCCAGCGTGCGCGCGGCCGACCTGGATGTGGTCGGCTGCGGCGGCTACGGCGTGGGCGCCGCCGAGCACGCCGAGGTCGAGCTGACCGACAGCCGGCTGACCGACACCGCGCAGACGGCGGTCTACCTGACCGGCAACGCCGTGGTCCGCGCCGTGCGCACGACGCTGCGGGAGAGCAAGGACCACGGCGTGCACGTGCGCGGACACGCGATCGCCGAGCTCAACGCGTGCCGCGTCGAGTCCTGCGCGCACGACGGGATGCGGGTCGAGGGGACCGCCGACACCGTGCTGCGCGACACCGAGTTCCTGCACTGCCGGATCGGGATCGTGCTGGCCACCCGGCACCACCCGGTGCTGCGCGACTGCCGGGTGCGCGACGTGCAGCGGATGGGGATCGTCGTCGGGCCCGGCGGGATGCCGACGCTCAGCGGCTGCAGCGTGGCGAACGCCGGCTCGGGCGGGATCTTCCTGGACAACAACAGCGCGCCGCGGATCGAGGACTGCCGGGTCGAGCGGACCGGCGGCGGCGGGATCACGATCTGCGCTGGGGCCGCACCGAACGTGCGGGGCACCACCGTGAGCGGGACCATCGAATCGGCGCTGTACTTCCACAACGGGGCGGCGGGCGTGTTCGAGGGCTGCCGGGTGACCAGGCGGGCCGACGGGCCGGCGGCCGTGCACCTGGGGCAGGACGCGACGCCGGTGCTGCGCGGGCTGATCGAGGAGATCGAGGCGCCGGCCGGGGACGCGGCCGCGCTCGCCGCCTCGGCCGTCGCGCCGGACGCGGCCGAGATCGCATGAGGGGGCTACCGATGAACGCTGCCGACATCCTCGAACGCGCGGACGGGCGCACCGTGCCGCTGTCCGGCGCGCCGAGCGCCGGGCCCCCGCCGCCGGGCAAGGCGCGCAAGCTGGACAAGGCGCTCGCCGACCCGCAGACCTGGAACACGCTGGACGCGGCGGTGCAGTGGGCCGGGGACGGACCCGCCTGGCCCTACCTGGTGATCCTCGGCCCGGACACGGTCACCGTGCGGCTGGCCGGGCGGATCGTGACCGAGCCGCCGAAGCCGTGGTCCGCGACGGACGGCGGCTGGACGGTCGGCCGGGACGCGCTCGGCAAGGCCGTGCCGCCCGAGCAGCGGGCCCGCGCGTACTCAAGCGCCGCCTACGCCGCGGTCGGCTCCCGGGGCCAGGACATCGCGTTCCTCGACCTCGGGCTGATACCCGGGGTGCTGACCGTGGAGGGCGACCGCAAGGTGGCCACCGACCTCGTCAATTCCCTGATGACGCAGATGATCGCGGGCGGTTCGCACCGGGTCCGCACCGACCTGAACGACCTGCTCGACGACCGGGCGGCCGGCGACGGCAGCGCGCTGACCTTCCTGGTCTGCGCGGACCCCGACGGGGAGACGGCCGTACGGCTGCACAAGGCGGCCTCGCTCTGGCCCTGGCTGCGCGTCGTCGTGCTCGGCGAGACCCAGGGCTCGCGCTGGTCGCTGACCGTGGACACGGACGGGGTGGTCCGCGCGCCGGCGCTGGGCCTGAGCGCGATCTGCTCCGGCCTGCCGCAGAGCATCCCGCCGCGCCCGGAGGCGACGCCCGCCGCCCCGGCGATCCGGCCGGAGCCCGAGCCGATCCCCAGCGCCCCGCCGCGCGAGCCGTTCCCGCTCGAGAAGCACCCCGGCCTGCTCCCGCTGCCGCCGCGGGATCCGGCCCTCGGCCTCGACGCCTTCGCGCCGCCGACGGTCCATCACCACCACCAGCCGACGGGAGCGCGGGCCTGATGGCGACCCTCGCCTACATCGACCAGGCGTTCTCCGACCCGGTCCGGGTGAGCCGGCCGGACCGGCACACGCTCGTCGAGGTGCGCGCGGTCGGCGGCGTGGACGCCGGCCGGGTCTGGTCGCTCGGCTTGGGCACGCACACCCTCGGCCCGACCCTGGACAGCGCGGTCGTGCTGCGCGGCGGACGCGGCCAGCGGCACGGCGCCCGGCTGACCGTGACCGCGGACGGCACCGCGTGGCTCGCGTTCCCCAGCCGGTCCACCGACAGCGCGGCGCAGTCTGAGGTGAACGGACCGAGGCTGCGCCAACTGCGGCCCGACGCCGTCGAATCCATCCCCTGCGCCGGACGGGAGCTGCGCTGGCCCGAGGGCGCCGAGCTCTCCCTGTGCGGCAGTGTGCTCAACCTCGTGCGGCCCTCAGCGCCCAAGCCACCGAAGGCCGAGTCGGACCTCGCCAAGATCGAGCAGACGATGCTGGTCGAGCGGGCCGTGCGGTGCGCCGAGGCACCGGACCCGGCGGCGCTGGCGGTGGACGCGGTCGGCCGCGGCACCGCGGTGTGGCAGGCGAAGCCGACCGACCAGGGCCGCCTCCGGCTGCGGCTCGGCTCCTCCGAGGGCGCCTCGCGCTCGGACGCGGCGGTGGGCGATCCGAACTCCGCGGACGCCGCCTTCGCCGGGCGCTGGATCCTGCCCGGCCTGCCGCACGGCGTCGACCTGGCCACCGCCGGGGCGTTCGGCGTGTGCGGGGAGCCCGGCGCGGCCCGCGCGCTGGCCCGCTGGCTGGTGGTGCAGGCCGCGACCCGCTGCCCGCCGGAGCAGCTGAGCATCCGGGTGTTCGCCGACCCGACCTCGGCCGGCTCCTGGAACTGGACCGGCCGGCTGCCGCACCTGGCCGCGCAGCGCGGCGATCGGGCCCCGGCCTCGTACGTGGCTACCGACCCGCAGATCGTCGGCCGCGGGATCGGCGAGCTGCTCGCCGAGATCGAGTCGCGCGGCCTGACCCGGCGGCCCGAGATCCTCGCCGTGTTCGACCGCTCCAGCATGCTGCGACAGGTGGACGGCGTGATCGGCATCCTGAGCAAGGGCCCCGAGGTCGGCGTCTACCCGATCTGCGTGGACGGCGAGCAGGATCCGGTGCCCGAGTGCCGGGCCGTGGTGCGCTGCTCGCCCGAGGAGCTGACGCTGATCCGCAGCTCGGCCGGGCAGCAGGGCGGAATCATGCCCGATCTGGTGGCCCCGGCCTGGTGCGAGCGCGTGGCCGTCGCGCTCGCCGCCCGCGGTTCGGCGGGCTGATGATCTCCACCAGGATCAGAACCCTGACGGTGAGTTACGGGCCGCACGCCTCGCAGTGCGCCGAGGTGTACCTGCCGCGCGGCGCGGGCCCGCACCCGGTGGTGGCGCTGCTGCACGGCGGGCTCTGGCGCGCGTCGCAGGGCCGCGATCCGATGCGGCCGATCGCCCGGCAGCTGGCCCGCAACGGCTACGCGGTGCTGAACGTGGAGTACCGGCGGCTCGGCGAGCAGGGCGCGGGCTGGCCCGGCACCTTCCTCGACGCGGTGGACGGCGTGGCGCTCGCCGGACGCTCGCTGCGGATCGGCCGGACGCCCGCGGAGACCCCGGTGCTCGACGCGAGCCGGGTGGCGATCGTCGGGCACTGCTCCGGCGGCCACCTCGCGCTCTGGGCCGCCGCGTGGCTGTGCGGACTCTGGCTCGGTCCGGAGTGGATCGGCCCGGTACTGCAGGAGCCGGACTCGCCGAACCACGTGGGGACGAACGGACGGTCCGATCACGGTCACCGAGAGCTGACCGAGACCGCGTCCCCGATCGACCGGCCGGATCGGATCGGGGTGCGCGCGGTCGTCGCCCTGGCCCCGGTGACCGATCTGCGCGCCGCCGAACGAGACGGCCTCGACCTGCCGAGCACGACCGGCCCGTCTTCCGGGCCGCTGTCGTCGTCCGCCGCGCCGCGTACCCAGCCCGCGGCGGCCGAACTGCTCGGCGGCAGCCAGGTCGCCGTGGCCGGACGCTACCGGCTCGGCTCCCCGCTGGAACTGCTGCCGGTCGGCCGCGAGGTGGCCCAACTGCTCGTGCACGGCGACGCGGACGAGGTCGTTCCGGTCGAGCACTCGCTGCGCTACGCCCGCAGCGCCGAGCGGGCCGGCGACCGGGTCCGGGTGGCCCGCTTCCCCGGCATGGGCCACTTCGACATGCTCGACCCCGAGCACGAGGCCTGGCAGCTCGCTTTCCGCCACCTACGGGAACACCTGGACAACTGAGCCCGCCGCCCGGGTGAATACTGCGTCAAGGCGAGCTAACGTGCAGGTCACGGGCTTGGCCGCGCTGGTTGGGGAAGTGTCAGAGCCGTTAGGGTACGGACATGGCAACTCCAGGCGAGGCGGAGTGCGCCGAGCTGGGTCGGCACGTCGAACTGGATGCGTTCCAGGCGCTGTCCGAGGACCTGGCGGGCGGCGCAGGACGCTGCGTACTGGTCGAGGGGGAGCCCGGTATCGGGAAAACGGCGCTGCTCAACGCGGTGCTGGAGCGGGCCCGGAGGATCACCGGGCTCACCGTGTGCTCAGCAGCCTGCGACGCCTCCACCTCGCGAGTGCCGCTCTCCGTGTTGCTCACGGCGCTGGAGTCAGGTTTGAATCCTGATACCGCGAATCCTGATACCGATCGGACCGCGCAGCCCACCGCGTCCCGCGACCTGCCGCTGGCGGCCGCCGTCGAGCGCGTGTTCGCCCTCGTCGACCGACGCAGCGCCGAGGGCCCGCTGCTACTCGCCGTGGACGACCTGCACGAGGCCGACGAGGCGAGCCTGCTGGTCTGGCAGCGCCTTTGCGCCGCAACGGCACGGACGCCGCTGCTGCTGATCGGGACCCTCCGGCCGGTCCCCCGGCGCACCGAGATGGGCCGGCTGCGCCGAACGCTGAAGGATAACGGCGGAGTTTTCCTCTCCCTCGCTCCACTCACCCCGGGCGAGGTGGCAACGCTCGCCGGACGCCTGCTCGGCGCAGCGCCTGGGCCCCGCCTCACCGAGCGCCTGGTGTCCGCGGGCGGCAATCCCCTGTACGTGCGCGAGCTCGTAGACGCGCTGACTGCGGCCGAGGCGATCGCGTTCGCGGATGGAATAGCAGAGCTCACAGACACAGTGCCAGGCGCCTCGCCCCAGCAGAGCGGCATGGCGGACGCGCTGGCCACGGCCGTCACCAACCGCCTCGGCTTCCTCGGCCCGGAAACCCTCCGAGTACTGCGCGCGGCCGCGCTGCTCGGCCCCGAGTTCGCCGTCGCCGACCTGTCCACCGCATTGCGCCGCCCGGCCGGACTGCTCGCGCTCTCCGTGCAGGAGGCGGTCACCGCCGGGATAGTCGAACCGGTCGGCCTGCGCCTGCGCTTCCGCCACGGCCTGCTGCGCCAGGCCCTGCACGAGACCATCCCGGCGCCCGAGCGCACCGCCCTACGCCAGGCGGCCGCACGTGCCCTGATGGAGAACGCGGCGCCGGTCGAGCACGTCGCAGAGCTCATCATCGGCGATCTCGACGCCGCCGACGGCTGGGAGACGGAGTGGGTCGCGCGGCACGCCGCCGACCTGGCTCGACGCTCCCCCGAGCTCGCCGCCCAACTCTTCGAGCACATACTCGGCCACCCCGATCTCGACGAGAAACACCGGGCCCCGCTGCTGGACGAGCTCACGGACCTCTACTTCACCCTCGCTCGCTACGATCGGGCCGCCGAGCTGGCCGGACAGGTCCTCGAACACGCACATGAACCGAACCGCCGTGGCCATGCCGTCTGGATCGCGGCCAGCTCACTCGACCGGCTCGGACGTATCGCAGAAGCCGAAGACCTGGTAGCGCATGCCGAGTCAGACCCAGAACTTCCCGAGATCTGGCGAGCAAGACTCCAAGCCCGACCCGCTCTAGGCGAAGAAGCGGCAGCCCGCGCGCTGTCGAGGGGCGAGCAGCTGTCCGACCCGATGACCATCGGCTACGCGCTCTATGGCCAGTCCGCCGCGCGCTTCCAGGCCTCTGACCCGCTTGGTTCCCTGGAAGCCACTGACAGAGCCCTAAGCACCATCGGCAATCACCCAGGCTTCACCGACCTGCGCCTGCTGCTCTCCACCCTGCGCGTATCAGCCCTCACCGACATCGACCGCTTCGACGAGGCCGCCGAGACTCTACGTACCGCGCGTGCAGCCGACGAGCGCGTAGGGCCGACCCGACTCGCCCCCTACGCGATCGCCGCCGCCGAACTGGCCTACCAGCAAGGACGCTGGGACGACGCCCTCACCGAGCTCAGCGCGATCCGTGGCGTGCCGACCCCCGCGCTCCATCCGCGTAACCCGGACGCGTATCACGGCCTCGCAGCCCTGATAGCCATCCGCCGCGACGACCAGCGCAATGCCGACCGGCATCTCAGTGCACTAACCGGCACGACGTCGGCGTACGCCCTGCTCGCCCGCGCCCTGTTCGAAGAGCGCGCCGACCAGCCCGACAACAGTGCACTCGCCACGCTCCGCGTCATCCTCGAACCCTCACACGAGGGCCTGGAACATCGCGCATCCGTACTCCCGGTGCTCGTCCGCTTCGCCCTGGCCCAAGGCGACATGCCTCTAGCCGCAGCAGCCGCGGAAAGCGCGCAAGGCTACGTAGCCCGATGGTGCAGAGCCCTCATAGACGCCGACCCGGACCAGCTCGCCCTCGCGGCCGACCACCTTCGCGCCGTCGGCCGAATCCCCGAACTCGCCTGGGCCCTGGAGGATCTCGCGGTTCTACGTATACGCGAGGGCGCGGCCCCGGCACGTAGGACTCTCGCCGAAGCCCGCGCCCTCAGTACGGAGTACGGAGCCGCCTGGGACGCGCGTCGGGCGGCGGCCAGGCTCCGGGCCCACGGAATCCGTCCGGGCAACCGCACCACGAACCGGCCACGAACCGGCCCGCAAGCGTTGACCGAAACCGAGCGCCGCATCGCCGAACTCGTCGGCCGGGGCCTGTCGAATTCCGACATCGCGGCGGTGACGTCGCTTTCCCGGCGAACCGTGGAAACCCACGTATCCCGCATCCTCGCCAAGCTCGGTGCGCGCTCCCGCCACGAGATCGCGGAGGCCCTGCGCCGCGAGTAGGGCGAGCTCAGGTAGGTGGGGCTCACTCGTTCCATACGTATGTGGGGCCCGAAAAGCTCAGTGGGTTCGGCGGATGTCTCGGCACCCGCGTGCGGAGGACTGTAGGTACCACCCACAAACGCCCCCACTGAGCACTGAGACGAGACGGACGATGACCCCTCCATCGCCAGCCTTGGCGTCCCCCACCAACGCCACCCTGCACAGGCGTACCCCCGCCTCCCGCATGCAGGCCATCTACGACCTGCACTCCGCCGCCCTCCTCCGTACTCTGCTGAACTGGACCTACGGCGACTGGCAGGCCGCCGAGGACCTGATGCAGGAGACCATGGTGCGCGCCTGGCGCAACCTGGACACCCTCAACACAGATCCGGAAACACTGCGCCCCTGGCTGTTCACCGTGGCCCGGCGGATAGCGATCGACCGCTTCCGGGCGAGGCTGGTGCGCCCCCGGGAGACCGAGCCCGACTCGCTGGAGGAGGCCGTCGATTCCAACGAATCGCTCGATCACCTGCTCAACCGCAGCACCGTGGTCGGCGCGCTGCGCGAACTGAGCGAGGTGCATCGCTCCGCCCTGGTCGAGGTCTACCTCAGGGACCGGACCGTACCCGAGGCCGCCGTCGTACTCGGCATCCCCGAGGGCACCGTCAAGTCCCGGCTGCACCACGGCCTACGCGCCGCCCGCGCCGCCGTGGGCTGCGTAGGCCGCTGCTCGGCGGCCCCCGGCGCCTGCCGCGGAGCCTGCGCAACGAGCTGAGCGGCGCTGGTCCCACCTCTCTGAAAGGCCTGGTCAGATGTCTTGACCAGGCCTTCAGGGTGTTCAAGCGGCGCTGACCGTGGGCTAGCTCAGCCGGATCACGTTCCAGGACAGGGGCGGGAGGGTGGCGGTCAGCTTGCCCGCGGCGGCGTCCAGCACGGCGTCGTCGACGATGCGCGGGGCTACGCGGTCGGGCTCGGTGAGGGTGTTTTTCGCGTCGGGGTCGGCGTCGGTGAGGACGGAGTGCTCCACGACGCTCGTCAGGGCGGGCAGCCCGCGCAGGTCTACTTGGAGCGGGAGAGCCTCGTGCTGGCTGCGGTTGACGGCGAAGATGGTGAGCTCGCCGGCGTCGTCGATGAGCGCGGTGGCGTGCAGCAGCGGGGCCTCGCCGTGTTTCTGGGTCTGGTAGGTGGGACTCTCGGGGTTGACCGTCAGGACCTTGGCACCGGCGGCGCGGGCGTGCTTGGCCGCTTGGGCGAAGGGGAAGAACGTCGTCTGGCGCCAGGCCGGGCCGCCGGGCTCGGTCATGATCGGGGCGATGACGTTGACCAGCTGGGCTAGACAGGCGACGGCCACCCGGTCGGCGTGGCGGAGCAGTGCAATAAGGAGGGAGCCGACCACGACCGCGTCGGTGACCGAGTAGATGTCCTCCAGCAGCCTCGGGGCCTCGCGCCACTCGTCCGGCAGCTCGCTCTCGCTGCGGCGGGTGTACCAGACGTTCCACTCGTCGAACGAGATCTTGAGCTTCTTCTCGCTCTTCCGCTTCGCCCCGACGTAGTCGCACGTCGCGACGACGCCCTCGATGAAGGCCTCCATGTCCACGCCCGACGCGAGGAAGGAGTCGCGGTCGCCGTCGAGCTCCTCGTAGTAGGCGTGCATGGAGATGTAGTCGACGAGGTCGTAGCTGTGTTCGAGGACCGTCGCCTCCCACTGGCCGAACGTCGGCATCGCGCTGTTCGAGCTGCCGCACGCGACCAGCTCGATGCCCGGGTCCACCAGGCGCATCGCCCACGCGGTGGCCGCCGCGAGCTGGCCGTACTCGTCGGCGCTCTTGTGGCCGATCTGCCACGGGCCGTCCATCTCGTTGCCCAGGCACCACAGCTTGATGCCGTACGGCTTCTCGTCGCCGGCGGCCACGCGGCGGTCGGACAGCTCCGTGCCACTCGGATGGTTCGCGTACTCGAGCAGCTCCATCGCCTCGGGCACGCCACGGGTGCCCAAGTTCACGGCCAGCATCGGCTCGCTGCCGGGGAGCTTCTCCAGCGCGGTCATGAACTCGCCGAGGCCGAAGGCGTTGGTCTCGATCGAGCGCCAGGCCGGGTCGAGCCGGCGCGGACGCCGTTCGGCCGGGCCGACGCCGTCCTCCCACTTGTAGCCGGAGACGAAGTTGCCGCCGGGATAGCGGATCGCGGTGACGCCGAGCTCGCGGATCAGCTCGAGGACGTCGGTGCGCAGGCCGTCGGCGTCGGCCGCGGGGTGGCCCGGCTCGTAGATGCCCGTGTAGACGCAGCGCCCGAGGTGCTCAAGGAACGAGCCGAACAGCCGGGGATCGACCGCCCCCACGGCAAAGCCCGGATCGAGAACGAAACGGGCGGTGGGGACGGGGGTGGTCTCAGGCATGGGCGCGCCGCCTCCTCGTGCTTCAACGTAATTGAACTGGATCAAACTTAGTCGAACGTGCACCTCCGTGTGTAGGGGT
>Ga0302314_10023708_pt1 | contig 10002 bp, 12 predicted proteins | sample III_Palsa_N2_3_FD_200533 | JGI IMG/M metagenome (GOLD analysis project Ga0302314, IMG submission 200533) | Peat permafrost microbial communities from Stordalen Mire near Abisko, Sweden - III_Palsa_N2_3 | ecosystem: Environmental > Terrestrial > Soil > Palsa > Peat permafrost | place: Sweden...
ACCAGCCCTTCGATCCGGTCCACAAGCGCACTGAAGCCACACTCAAAGGTGCGGACGGCAAGGAATTCAAAGTCAGCAAGGGCGCGCCGCAGGTGATTCTTGCCCTGGCGGCCAACGCTGGCGCAATAAAGCCGGCCGTAGAGAAGGCAATCAACGATTTTGCCGCACGAGGATTCCGTTCACTCGGCGTGGCACGAGCCGGTGCCGACGGTCAGTGGCAATTCCTCGGCGTACTGCCACTCTTTGATCCGCCGCGTGACGATGCCAAGTCCACGGTTAGCACGGCGTTGAAGATGGGCGTCAAGATCAAGATGGTGACGGGCGATCAATTGGCAATTGCCCAGGAAATGGCCAAGAAACTAGGAATGGGCAGCCAGATTCTCGATGCCAGCACCCTGGGTGACCTTAGTGGGAAAGTTCCCAGCGCGGTGATTGACTCCATCGAAGAAGCCGACGGCTTTGCGCAGGTTTTTCCTGAACACAAGTATCACATTGTGGAAGACCTGCAGCAGCGCGGCCACATTGTCGGAATGACCGGCGACGGGGTCAACGATGCGCCCGCATTAAAGAAAGCCGACTGCGGCATCGCCGTCTCGGGCGCTACCGATGCGGCACGCGCGGCGGCGGCCATTGTACTTATTGCTCCTGGGCTGTCTGTCATCATCGATGCGATCAAGGAGAGTCGCAAGATTTTCCAGCGCATGAACAGCTATGCGATCTACCGAATTGCTGAGACGCTTCGAGTTCTGTTCGTCATGACGCTGGCGATACTCGTTTTCAATTTCTACCCGTTGACGGCGGTCATGATCGTGATGCTGGCGTTGCTCAACGACGGGGCAATCCTGTCCATTGCCTATGACAACGTTCGATACAGGAGTCAGCCTGAAGCGTGGAATATGCGCACCGTGCTGAGCATCTCCACGGTACTAGGATTGATCGGAGTCGTCGCCGCCTTTGGGTTGTTCTACCTGGCAGAGAAGGTGTTTCATCTCGATCGCGCCCATGTTCAGACGATGATGTACCTAAAGCTATCAGTGGCAGGGCATCTGACAATATTTCTGACCCGTACACGAGGTCCCTTTTGGTCAATACGCCCAGCAAGAGTCTTGTGGATGGCGGTTCTGGGCACGCAGACCGTTGCTACTCTGTTTGCGGTCTATGGCTTTCTCATGACGCCGCTGGGCTGGAAATGGGCAATGTTCGTGTGGGGCTATGCGTTAGCCTGGTTCCTTGTAAATGATCGCGTGAAGCTGCTCGCCTATTTGATCATCGATCGGCGAAGTGCTTTGTCGAAGGCAAATACGGTTGCGGTGCCAAAATCTGCTGCCGCAGGCAGCGCGCAGCCAATCACAAAGCCCGAAGCGCAAGCAGGCTCAAAGGGTGATGTCGGCGCCGTGACGGCAGCCGAATTGAAATCTCGCATCGCAAAGCGAGCCTATGCATTCTATGAAGAGGGAGGCCGTAAGGACGGCGCAGCGCTGGAGAACTGGGAAAAGGCAAAAATTGAAATCCGAAATGAATGTTCTCCAGAAGGACGGAAATGAAGATTAAGTCCGATGATTTCTGCGTGCCGGAGGGCGCTGAGGTTCATCTCAAGAAGTGGCCGACGCGCGCTGAGCCGATATGCAGGTCCAAGGAGGAGTACGAGGCTGTGTTGGCCGATCATGTTGCGCGGCTGAGCGCGATGCAACAGCTTCACTACGCGACCAATCGCCACGCCATTCTTCTGATTTTCCAGGCGATGGACGCTGCGGGTAAAGATGGTGCCATCAGGCACGTGATGTCCGGCGTCAATCCTCAGGGTTGCCAGGTGTTCAGTTTCAAACATCCCAGCGCAACCGAATTGCAGCATGATTTTCTCTGGCGCACCACCTGCGACCTGCCCGAACGCGGCCGGATTGGCATCTTCAATCGCTCCTACTATGAGGAGGTGCTGATCGCTCGCGTGCATCCAGAGATCCTTCGCGGCGAAGGACTCCTGGATAAACCGCGGCACGACAAAAAGCTGTGGCACGAGCGATATCGCTCGATCTCAAATCTTGAGAAGCATCTTTACGTGAACGGTACCCGTATCATCAAGTTCTTTCTCCATCTGTCCAAGGAGGAACAGCGCAAACGCTTTCTGGCGCGTATTGATGACCCCGAGAAAAACTGGAAAATCAGCGCAGCGGATATTGAAGAAAGAAAGTACTGGAAACAGTATACGAAGGTATACGAGGATTGCCTCAGTGCCACCAGCACTCGTGAGGCGCCCTGGTATGTCGTTCCTGCGGACGACAAGGAGAGCGCCCGGTTGATCGTATCGAAAATCGTGCTCGATGGATTTGAGAAGCTGAATATGGCCTATCCGAATACAAGTGCGAAGCGCCAACGTGATTTGCAACTGATCCGCAGGCGCCTTAGCCGATAGCAGGTGGCAACCCCCTACGCGGTGCCTGCCAGAGTCGTCGGCAGAGCTTCCCTAGCAAGAACGCCGCCCACGCGGGGCGGGGTCTCACTTCGCATTGATTTCATGCGGGGGGCGGAGGGGTAGTCGCGATAAGCCCACATTCTCGGAATGAATGTCGCGTGGTGGCCGTACAAAAAAATGAAGCCCCTTTCGCGGTGAACCCTGCGTCGCCGAAGTTTCGCGACGTGACTGATGCGAGGCGCAGGAGTCAGGTCAGTGCTCATCCGTTAGAAAAGGAGTGTTTAGTTAGGTATCGCGGCTCCTAGATGAGGCTATTGCGCGCGATTTAACACAAGAGCTATTGGCACTACAGCGGATCTTCGGGGTAGGTCGGTGGGGCGGGCGCCGGTTGGAAGGTATCGAGGGGTTGGGTGAACGGCGAGGTGTACGGTTCCGGAGCCGGACTGGGAATGAATGTAGAGCTAATATTCGGCCACGGGTCTGAGATGACCGAAGGGGTGTCTGGACGCACCGGTATTGGGGCGGGCGACGGGGTGGTCCCGAAGTCCGGACCGTCGCCCCACACGCGCCCGCCTGGGGTGAAGGTATCGGGTGCTGTCGGTAAAGGCGGTGGGTCCGGATCAAACACTGGCGGCCCGCGCTGGGTGTCGTCGGTGAGCGGGTCCGTTGATCCGCTTATCGGCGGGAGCGGGTTCGTATTTAATCCGCCCGGCAATGTGGGCACGGCAGGCCCCCAGGTCGGCGCGCCCATAACTTTTGGCGTCGCGTAATTCAAAGCTGGTGGCCGCGACGGGATGTCGAGCAGCTGATTAACCGGCGACTGCGGTGCCGCTGGCGGCGGGGGCCGCGGAATGAGCGGCGGAAGTGGAGCGGGGCCAATGGGTGGCGTCGTTTTTATCGGGTTACTTGGTGATTGGCTGGGTAGCACGTTTGGCATGGGGCCTTGCGGCGCCTCTGTGGGCGCTTGATGTGTCGCCGGCGCGCCGGTGGCCGAATCCATCTTGTCGAACAGCTGCCCCAGGAGGTGTATGAGCGCAGGTGCCTCGTCAGGGGCAACCTCCGTCGCCACTTGCTCATTGCTGACTGGATGCAGAAAGACGCCCGCTGCCCGTTTGATGGCGAAGCCCTCGCGCAATAGGGTTTCGAGGCGCACATCCCCCACCTTGCGCCCGATCTGATCGGTTAGCGGCTTGAGGTTCTGGACTCTCGATTGCGCCGACCAGTAGTTGAATGGCTGCGCGTAAGTGCGTGCCCAAGGCCAGTCTGAGGGTTCCTGCAGCAAAATAAGGCCAGAGACGAGATGCCGATAGAAAGCCTGTGCGGCCTTGTCTTCGTCCCCGTTAGCCGGTGGAAGCGGAATGGCCGCTCGGTGTTCGATGCCTTCGCTTCCATCGGTGAACGGGATGTCCTTAATTGAAGCCTCGCGCGCTCCTGGCGCGCCGAAATCGAGTGTGAACTTACTCTTCCTTGAACCATTCACTGCGTTCGCCACCAGGCGCTGCCTGTTTGCCTTTGTGACATCGTCGGCGGAGAGCGGGTAGTTCTTGAGCTGACTGTCGTGCGCGATGACGGTGGCGAAGATGCGCCTGATGCGCTGTGCCTCCGGACTGTCTGGCCCGTCGAGCAATGCTTCAAGCTCTGGATCGAGACCCGATTTCTTTCCGGTCGTGGTGGCAGGCGGTTTTGATGCGGGTCGCGTGCCCGGCGGGGTCACGGCTGTTCTTTGCGCATTCGGAAAGGCGGCGGGCTTTGCCACAAACGCCTGCACGCCGCCACCAACTGCGTGGTCGTCATAAGACGCCGGATCGAGTTTAGCCTTCTTCAGCGCAGCTTCGGCGTCTGTGCGGCTGGTCATCAACTTGGCCTTGAACCTCTTCGCCTCAAGGCTCTGGAGCGCTTCTAGCACCTGACCGGCGAGCGCCGGGACAGTAGGGTCGGCTTTGCCGGCTTTCGCTATGGCGCGTTTGACGGCAGCGGGATCTCGAACCCAGGCGGCCCTTACGCAAGCAAAGTACTCGTCCGGGTCGCGCTGTGGCGCTGAGCTTCCCTGATCCGAGCCCTTCCAAAATGCTGTATCGGCCCAAGCCAGTCCCGCCGCGATCATGAGGGTCCTAGAATTCCCGCTGCGGTCCTTGAAGCGCACTTCGACGGGTGCCGTGTTTTCCATGCGCGCGAATGCCGAGGCGAAAAAAAGCGCCGCGTCCTTGGGGGCATCCTTGGACTTACGCAGGAACTCAAAGATGCCGTGTCCAATCTCGTGGTAAATCTGTCCCTGAAGCTGATCGACATCGAGCGTAATGATGTGCTTATCTCCCAGGCTCCAGTACTGATCATCGCTGGCTTGCGTGATAAGTACCTGGTGGACCTGAAAGGGTGAGTGCTCGTCGATCCAGGTGTTTCCCTCGGCTACCGCTTTTGCGATGGACGCCACCTGCTCGTCGGTTACGATGTGGCCGGCGTCCTCGAGGACATGCAGCGAGATTCCTTGCTGCTGATAAATACGCACCGTCCAGAACTGGTGCGCCCACTGTGTCTGCGCGGGCGGCGCCTTGTCGGTCACGACTTCGGCCGTTCGGTGGCCGCCCAGACATGAATCAGATCGCCCAGTGCGCCGACGCTCAGATCCATCGCATCAGCTGCGCCCACCAGATCGTCGCGCGTGATCTTGTGTGCGCGGCAGAAGGCTTCGATGGCGCTGTGCTGGGCGAGGATGGGCAGGTTGCAGACGCTTTGCAGCCACGCGGTGAACGCCGCGCGCTGCTCGGTGCGGCTCAGGCTTTCCAGCGCGAAGCGATGCGTAAGGTACGCGAGTGCGTCCTCGCCGACCGCCCGCAGCGCCTTCTGTATTTTGCCGTCGAACTCACGCGTCAGCGCACCGGCCGCCTCGCCGACGGCCACGATGGCCTTTTCGGCTTCCTTCGGTGTGATTTTGACACTCGCCAACACCGTTCGCATGCGCGCGTCAGTCGCTGCGCGCCTGTCATCCGCCCAGGCTTCGGGCGCGAGCAGCCCAAGGAAGGCCAGCCGGGCCGTCAGTTCGCGCACCTGCCTGCTGGGCTGTGACAATGTCGCCTCCAGAAGGCAGTGGACCAATTCCTGCCATCGCCCTACCTCATGCGACCAGCGGTGTCCGGCGAGAACTCGCGCCGCGTGCGGCAGCGTAAGAAGAGTCTGGATGGCATATCGGGCTTCATCCATATTATGCGACTCCCGCAAACTGCCGACGCAGATCCAACATCTCCTCGGGTGAGTGCGCCTTGTTCAGCAGACCACGGGCTTTGAGCCAAGCCTGGAATGCCTTCTCGTCAATCGGAGGCAGGGGCTGCTGTTCTGCTTGCTCCGGGACAACCGGCTGACTTGGCGTTTGGGCAATCGGGGCGGCAGGGGCGGGCGCTTGCGGCTGCGCCCCAGAGGGCTGCCGACCCGCAAACACGATCGCCGCTGCTGCGATCAGAAGTTCGACGAAAAGGAATCCCTTGTCGGACAAGTGAGGCACCAACGCGTGCCCAACAAAAAAGAATGCCGCGGTTGCGGCCAGCATGATCGCGCCGGCACGTAAGACTTGGCGCTTGAATACTGCACTCAGGATCAGGACGACGGCAAACGCCGCCACGACCCAGGGTAATCCTCCCATACGTCGTCCTCCGGAACTGTTTGGGGCCGGCCGTACCGCCCGCATCTTGCGTCGAATTCTGCCCCAACGCTGGGATGATGTCGCGCGTTAGCATTGAGACCAGCGATTCAGATGGCATGGGCTCGTAGAAACCCTGGCGATTGCGACACGCCGCTCCAGTCTGAGATCCATGGAGACGCGCCTGTTGGTCCGGCTGAACAGATAATGATGCGATGCAGCGTAGGTGGCTAACTACTGAGACCTTGATAAATTAGGTCCGAATGTCTACGACCCACGATAAGTAACGCTTATCACAATATGATACGGCAGTGCAATATCGCTCCATAATCGCAGCTGCAAACTTACAACCCACACCCTGCACCACCCGCCGGCCAAGAAGTCACTCGTCCAGCCGACCTTACAATTCGACCTACCGGCAGGTCCGCCCGGCCGCAGTCGGGGCAACTCCGGTTTCTTCTCATTGGCGCTCTATTTGTCGTTTCCGTACCGGCGTCGCAGTTGCTGGACGTGCTCTACGTCTGTCGTCTTCGTAATTGACAGCCGGGCTGTCTCAAGTCGTCCTACACAAAACTGCAAGCGATTAGCGGACATGACTTCGGTCGTATGGCCCTCAATGAAGGCTAGGAACCCCGCCAAGGTAAACACGCCGTCAGGGATAGTGGTCTTGAACTCCGCGTGTCCGATGAAGACAACAATCGGCACAATGACCTCAGGCGGTAGGAAGTCCAAGAGCTCTTGAATCGCGCAAACGTGCCTGTAGTTTTGGCGTATGGGATTCTGAAACCTGTACTTGGCCCGATAGAGCACCTGCGTCCAATAGCGGTCACCTGGCCCAGCGAAGATCCAACCCTTGTAGTCTTTAGTCTCGATCACGAATACCCCGAAGCGAGAGACCAAGACGTGATCGATTTGCGTAGTTTCATCCTTCAGGCGAAGTGTTAAGTGGTTTAGCAGGTGATAGTCCGGCGGTGCAAGCCGCGCCGTCAACGCCCGGGACAACCTTGCCTCACCCCTATTCTGAAAGACGTGCGTCTGATATCGGCCAAGAGCAAAGCCGACAACCAATGCCACCAGATTGGCGATAAGAAAAGTCATGAATGCTCTGTTTGTGGCCGAAGGCCCCCGTTATCCCAGGTCTACAGGTAGCGCCAGCCAGTCGCGATAAATCCGCTCTCGAATTGAAAGCAACGCCGCTACGGTATCGCGAGTTGTCACTGTTGGCATCCACATATATAGATCGCGCCACAGCGGCTTCATCGGGCACAAGTCTTCAGGGAGTGGCTGGATCAATGCCGCAAACGCCGCCCAAGCCAGATCCAGCGCGGTCAGCGTCGAGCCCAACAGGTACTCGTGGCCGGCAGCCCGCAGACTCGCAAATGTGGAAACAATCTCCTCACAGTGCTTTGTGGACTCCTCGACCGAATCCGTACTGTGCCGGTACTTTTTCGAGAGGTAATGGCCGATAGCGCGCTCGCGCTCACCGAATGTTGGCTCGGTGAGTAATCTTGCAATCATCATTACACGCCGGTGCCGGCCGAACCCCGCCTCCGAACAGAGTTCGGCGATCAGGCCCACGACCTTGGCGCGCTCGAAAGGATCATCGGGCAGTAGGTGTGGCTGCGGTGAAATTCTTTCGGCAAGCACGAGCTGATCGAGCCAGTTGAAGCGCGGCCGCTCGTCATTCCAAAAGACGACTGGCAGGCTCTCCTGTCCCGTCAACGTCTTGATGGATGTTAGACCTCGATCCGCGTCACGCGCGTCGACCAGTGAATAGGGAATACGCTTGACGTGAAGGCATCCCCGGACAAATTCCGACCAAGGCGATGGCAAACCAGCGCGTACCGGCGCCACGCGCAGCCCAGGAGCGCCGAGTGCCTGTTCCAGGGTCAGCCAAGAAGGCATGGTGCGAGCATCGTACACCAGCACCGGATTTGCGTGGATTGCCCATTATTGTTCGGCCTCACAGCGCTTTTGGATTCTGCCCGCGGATAGAAAGGACACCTGTGTATTTGCGTCATACAGTATTGAACACGACAAGGTACTGGATGGACGTAATCGGCAGCACGGCGATAGCGTTGTGCCGTGGCACGACGACGCAAACCATTCCAAGTTCCAGGTCAAACTCACTGGCTGATCGTCACCGACCCGTTTCGCAAAGTTGTTGAATGCTCCGTCCTGCCTGAGGACGTCAACGTGCAGCAAGCCATGCAGGATGCCATTGCGCGCTGGGTGGCGAAGGGTTGGGAGGCCGAGGGGGATGGAAGCTACAATTTCTGCTTTATTCGACGGGCACGTGAGCGCTTACTCCTTAACATCTCGCAGAGCGACCCAAGCAAGCCGGCAAATGCGGGCCACGCCTTTCTAGCCGGTCGTGGGTCCGTCAAGGACGCCGGCTCCTAGGACAATAGGAAAGTGGGTAACTCTTGCCAATCGGCGGGAGCTACAAATGTCCCGCCGAAGAGCCTTGGATCGACGCCACGTGCGCATCAATCCCCTGGAGCAATTCGGCCGTCTTTCGGGCTTCGCGCCTGAAGTAATTGGCGCCCGGAACAACGGGAGACAGGGTCCGCCTCAATGCTCGGAGGTTTCCAGTTTTTTGTTGGCGAACGGCGCCAGCGTTCAGCAGATCCTTGAGAATAGCCTTCGGCGTGGCGTCCCTCCCATGAGCGAGTGCCAGGGTGGTGAAACTCCCTTCTCCGTGCATTGGTAGCTTCCTGGGCTTTCCGCGCTGATCGAGGTATTCCGGCATTTCGTGCCACGCGGCGAGAACAAGCGTCGCGCGGCGAAGACCTTGGCTTTTCAAGCGTCTTCCATTGGATGCCGCGAAGGTTACAACCGCTCGGCGGGAAAGGCCTGTCGCCGCTGATATATCTGTAACGCGCGCTGTTCGACGCCTCTCCTTCAGAAGCTCCCCCGCAGCGACAACGCTCTCGGCATATACCAACCGGACGATATCCGAAGCGCTCAGGCCGGACCGAATAGCAATACGTGCGAGCGGTCTCAGCACGTCCCGCAGGAATCGCTCGGGCCCCGGTTCTTTAAGTTGCTCCATCGGCCAAGTCTAGCGCAAGACTCTAACGAGCTGCTCGGAGCGCAGCTTGCTCCAACTGTAGAAGGCGGTGCCCGCAGCGATCACATAGAAAGCTGCTCCCATAAAGACCTCGGCCAAAGATGTGCCCATTTTCCAGTACCGCCCAGTTGCCGATGCCCTCGACGCCGGGAGCCCCGACCCGTACATGAAGCTCGCAATCCGGGTTGGAACAGAACGGATGTCCGCTCTCAAGGCCATCCTGCAGGGCGATTGCTTCCATTGATTGAAGCCATCAATCCCAGCAGCGGCGGAATTGAAATGTCACTAGGCCTCGAGTCTCTGAGCGCTCGCGCACCGCTTCAGGCCCTTCTTCGTCTGAACCGCGGCCGCTGCCAATCGAGCTTGGCTCAGTTCGGTTTCCAGTTGTCTAATCCTGGCCTTCAGCAAAATCACCTGCGCCTCGAGAGCTTCGCGCCTTTGAGCTTCGGTGGGCGCCTGGAGTTTCGGGGGGCCCAGACACGCGGCCAGCATCGAGCCAATGCCGTTGTTCCCGACAATGCTGCGGCGACTCATGGCGGAGGGCCGCCCGATAGACATCGCTCACCCGATCGCTTGCTAACCCTGGAAAGGCAATCGCGTCCAGGCGTGGGGGCGATGGCAACAACGTGGCTTGAAGTCGGCTCGCCACGCTTGGTCCCTGTGTGCAGGTGCGCTTCATGCGCCATGAAGGTGTGCCAGCCGAACCACAGCAAACCCAAACCCAGCAGACCATGAGCCAATTGCCTGGCGGTCAAGGCCATGAGCTGTACGATCACATAGAGAAAGGAAAACACTTAAATCACCTTGAACAGCCATAGATCTGACGAGGACTGAATTCTGGCCATCTGTTGATTAGAATCGTGCTTCATCCGCCTCGCCTCAGTTCGA
>Ga0302314_10023711_pt1 | contig 10002 bp, 6 predicted proteins | sample III_Palsa_N2_3_FD_200533 | JGI IMG/M metagenome (GOLD analysis project Ga0302314, IMG submission 200533) | Peat permafrost microbial communities from Stordalen Mire near Abisko, Sweden - III_Palsa_N2_3 | ecosystem: Environmental > Terrestrial > Soil > Palsa > Peat permafrost | place: Sweden...
AGCGAGCCGGCCCTGGACGCCTGGTCCACAGCCGCGGCCCTGGCGGCGATCACCGAGCGGATCGAGCTGATGGTCGCGGTGCGGCCGAACTTCCACCAGCCGGCCCTGTTCGCCAAGCAGGCGGCCAATATCGACCAGATCGCCAAGGGTCGTTTAGCGTTGAACGTTGTCTCGTCCTGGTGGAAGGACGAGGCGGTGCAGTACGGCCTGGCCTTCGACGAGCATGACGACCGCTATGGCCGCACGCGCGAGTGGCTGGCGGTGGTCGATGGCCTGTGGTCGCAGCCGGTGTTCAATCACAGGGGCGCTCGCTACACCCTGACCGACGCGATCTGCTCGCCCAAGCCCATCGCCATACCGCGCCCCACCGTCTATGCGGGCGGCGAGTCCGAGGCGGCCAAGACCATGATCGCCGAGTGCTGCGACGCCTATGTCATGCACGGCGACGAGCCGGACGTGATCGCCGGGAAGATCGCCGACATGCGCCGCCGCCGCGAGGCGGCCGGCAGGCCGCCGATGATCTACGGCATGGCCGCCTACGCCATCGTCCGCGACAACGAGGCCGAGGCGCGCCGCGAGATCGACCGCATCACCACCCTCGACCCCAACGCGCCGGGCTTCGACAATTTCGACCAGTGGCTATCGGGGACCCAGTTGGAGCGGGAGCTGAAGCTGCAGGAATATTCTGTCTCCAACCGCGGCCTGCGCCCCCGCCTGGTCGGCTCGCCCGAACAGATCGCCGAGCGCGTCCAGGCGTTCGACGCAGCAGGCCTCGATCTGCTGTTGCTGCAGATGAGCCCGCAGGCCGAGGAAATGGAACGGTTTTCCGAACAGGTGATCCGTCCGGCGCCCGTCTCGGCCCGTTTCTCGCTGACCAACTGACGCCGGGATTCGTTAGAGTCGACCAAGTAGAACTAGAACAATGATGATAACCAGGATCAAGCCCAAGCCGCCGCTGGGAAAGTATCCCCAGGAGCGGCTGTAACCCCAGCTGGGCAACGCTCCTATCAGCGCCAGTATCAAGAGAACGACAAGTATGATTCCGAGCATTTTGACCTCCACGCGCCGAGGTCTGTCGCCGTCGGCTTGCTCTAGGTAATGTTTATATCTGAAGTGGGTTCCATCAGCTTACCTCTCGACATAGCTGTGCGATGTGGCAAGGTTCGCCGATAACACAAGGGGGAACGCCGAGATGTCCAAAACGCCCGTCGACGACTTCGCCACGGCCGGTGATCTGGTCGCCGCCCTGGCCGCGCGTCAGGTCAGCGCCCTCGAGCTGGCCGACGCCGCCATCGCCCGCATCGAGCGGCTGGACGGGCCGGTCAACGCCGTGGTGGTGCGCGACTTCGATCGGGCGCGCGAGGCCGCCAAGGCCGCCGACCAGGCCCTGGCCAAGGGCGAGCGGCGCCCACTCCTCGGCCTGCCGATGACCGTCAAGGAGGCGCACAACGTCGCCGGCCTGCCCACGACCTGGGGCGCCGCGACGTTCAAGGACTGGATCGCGCCGGCGGATTCCATCGGCGTTTCCCGGCTCAAGAGCGCGGGGGCGGTGATCCTCGGCAAGACCAACGTCCCGCCGTTTCTGTCCGACTGGCAGAGCGACAATCCGATCTATGGCCGCACCAACAATCCCTGGGACCTGGGCCGCAGCCCGGGCGGCTCGTCGGGCGGCAGCGCGGCGGCTTTGGCGACCGGCATGGTTCCGTTGGAGTTCGGCTCCGACATCGGCGGCTCGATCCGCATCCCCTCGGCCTTCTGCGGCCTGTTCGGCCACAAGCCTAGCCACGATCTGATCCCCCAGCGAGGGCACACGCCGCCGGGAACGGATGGCGACGGCATACCGCTGGGCGTTATCGGCCCGATGGCCCGCTGCGCCGCCGATCTGGACCTGGCGCTGAACGTGCTGGCCGGCCCGCCGCCGCCGGAAGCCGTCGGCTATCGACTGGCCCTGCCGGCCGCGCGCCACGCGCGGCTGGGCGACTACCGTGTGCTGATGCTGACCCAACACCCCGCCGCGCCGGTGGACGATGAGATCAGCGCCGCCCTCGACGGGCTTGCCGCCCGGCTTGAGGCGGCCGGGGCGAGGGTGTCGCGGCAAAGCCCGCTGCTGCCGGACCTGGCTGCCGCGCACGTGACCTATATGTCGCTGCTCGGCCCCTTGATGTCCCCGCCCGATGCCATGAGCGCTCCCGACGCCCCGAGAGTCGGCGCCTGGTTTCAGGCGACCTTTGCCCAGGCTATGGTCCGCCGCGCCTGGGCCGCCCTGTTCGAGGCGTTCGACGTGGTGATCGCGCCCGTCCTTGGCGTCGTCGCCTTCCCACATGACAATTCGCCGAACATGCAGACGCGGACCTTGACGGTCAACGGCCAGCTGTCGCCCTATTTCGGCCAGCTCGCCTGGCCGGGCATGGCCGTTCTCGCCAATCTGCCGGCCACCGCCGCGCCGATCGGCCAGACCCAGGCGGGCCTGCCCATCGGCGCCCAGATCATCGGCCCGTACCTGGAAGACCGCACCACGATCGGCTTCGCGGGGCTGCTGGAGCGCGAGTTCGGCGGTTTCAAGCGACCGCCGGGGTACTGAGGACTCAGAAGCCGCACACGATTTAATCTTGCCGAAACCGCCCTTGTGGTTCACCTAACGCCCATGACCCGCGCGCAAACCGCTCAGCTCAATACCAACGGCCCCTACGGGGTCGATGGCCTTTGCGCGCGCTGATCTAACACCGCAAACAAGGATCATGAGGCCCCCGGTTCGGCGGGGCTTTTTCGTTTGCGTCATCCCCGATCGAGCCGTCGGCCTCCGAAAAGGAGACGACATGCAACCGACCCCAACCCTTCCTCGAACACTCACCGCAGTGCTTGGCGAGCATATCGGCGCGCGCGTGCGCGTCTGCGGTCTGGTCGAGGCCGTGCGCGACCAGAAGCGCATGCAGTTCCTGGTCCTGGCCGACGGCTCCGGCCAGGTTCAGGTCATCCATGAAAAGCGCGGCGAGGCCGATCCGCTCGCCGCGCAAATTGCCGCCCTGACCCCCGGCTCGGCGATCGCCGTCATCGGGCGCGTCGCATCCGCGCCCGGCGTCAAGCTGGGCGGCCTGGAAATCATCGCCGAGACCCTTGAACTCCACAGCCTGGCCGACTCGCCCCTGCCGATCGCGCCGGACAGCGCCCTGGAGAAACAGATCGACTGGCGCGCCGTCAGCCTGCGCCGGCCCGATCAGCGCCTGGTGTTCCGCGTCCAGACCACGCTGGAGGCGGCCATGCGCGACTGGTGGCTGGCCCGGGACTTCATCGAAATCCACTCGCCAAAGCTGATGGGCACCTTCAGCGAGTCCGGCGCGGAGGCCTTCAAGGTGGCCTATTTCGGCGAACGCACCGCCTATCTGGCCCAATCGCCCCAGTTCTACAAACAGATGGCCATGGCCGCCGGCTTCGAGCGGGTGTTCGAGATCGGCCCCGCCTTCCGCGCCGAACCCTCGTTCACCCCGCGCCACGAGACCGAGTTCACCGGCCTGGACATGGAGATCGCCTGGACGGCGGACCATCACGAGCTGATGGCCCTGGAGGAGTCGTGGCTGGCCCACGCCATCGCCCGCGTCGCCGAGGTTCACGGCGCCGAGATCCGGGAACGGCTGGGCGCGGAGGTTATCGTGCCGACCACGCCGTTTCCCAAGGTGACCCTCGCCGAGGCCCAGGCCATCGTTCGCGCCACGGGCCACACCCCCGCCAAGTCCGACGATCTGGACCCCGAGGGCGAGCGCCGGCTCTGCGCTCACATCGCGCGCGCCACCGGCCATCAATTCGTCTTCGTCACCGACTATCCGGCCAGCGCCCGGGCCTTCTATCACCGCCGCTACGATGACCGCCCGGACCTGACCCAGGGCTTCGACCTGCTCTGGAACGGCCTGGAAATCACCACCGGCGCCCAGCGTGAGCATCGCTATGACACCCTGCGCGCCCAGGCGATCGAGCGCGGCTACGCGCTGGACCCGTTGCAGCCGTATCTGGACTTCTTCCGCTACGGCTGCCCGCCGCACGGCGGGATGGGCGTCGGGCTGGCGCGCGTTCTGATGGCGCTATTGGGCCGTTCCAGCGTGCGCGAGACGACCTTCATCAGCCGTACGCGGCCTTCCCGTAATCTCGGTGCCAAAAGTGACGCTAAGAAAGTTGGTTAATTTCAATGCGTTGCGCGATCTGAAAGGCGTATCACATTGATTTACAAAGATATTCAGCTTTTCGCCGCCGCTCAGCCTTGAGCGGCCGCGGTTATCGGCAACCCGAGCAGGGCAGATCGGTTGTGGCCCAGATCAAAGGTCATGACCCCGCGAAGGTTGATGTGCCCATGCCCGATCGGCGCGATGTGGGCGAGGACGTCGTTAGAAAAGGCGCTTGGGTCTCGGTCGGCCGTCCGCTGAATATGATGCGTGTTCCAGGTCATCACGATATTCGCCAGCAGGGTCAGGGAGCCTGATATCGCTTCGAGTTGTTGTGTCGTCCGCCCGCGCTTGGCCGGAATGGAGCCGTTGTGAATCGCACGCTGTAGGCTGTGCACGGCCTCTCCCTGGTTGAGGAGATCCAGGATCTCGTAACGGAACTCGCGGTTGCCGAGGTAGTCGCAGAGATACAAGGTCAGCAGCAGCTTGCCGAGGGCTGCGCCAGCTTCATAGACGGCATCGCCCCGCGCGGCGGCGCCATATCGGTCCAGGGCATCGGTCGCTGGATACCATCCATCCTTGACCGAAGCCCCGAGCCTGAGCAATTCCTCCCATCCGCGCCCTATCACCCGTCGCGATATGGGCGCCGGCGCGATGAGCGGTTTGAGCACCGCCGGCACGACGCCGGCGAATCGTGTTGGCAGATGCAGCTTGCGTGTCTTCAGGCGCGCCAACCGCGGGGTGAGATCGAAACCCACCACCTTGCCCAGGGTCATGCCAAAATGGCTGTGACCGTGGGTGTCCACGGCCACTTTCTCCAGATGATCAACCTGTTTCTGCCGGAGCGACCCTTCGATCGCGGCGCCGACCTGTCGACGGTTCAGAACGATCGGCTGATCGTAGAGGATGCCCCACTGGTCCAGCACATGCGCGTAAGTCCCGATCGCAAAGGTCCGCCGGCGAGGGTCCAACCGCGCCGACCAGAGGTATCGGGTCGCCTCAAGGCTCATCATGTCGGCGGACGCATTGAGGCCCCGACCCCAGAGGTTCGCCACTGGGTGACGGCGCATGAAGCCAAGCACGGCCTCATTGGCGACGCGCAGGCGACCATCGGTCTCCAATCGCAAGACCATCTGTCCAAGGCTGTCGGCGTCGACAGATGGGATCTTGCGCGCCAACTCCGCCACGCTCATGTCGGACCCCAGGCCGAGCAAGCCCCCATAGAGCGTGACCAACTCCTTTTCCGACCGGGCGGGGCGCCCCAGCAGCTTCCACGAAAATCGCGTGAGCCGATCAACCTCGATCATCACCGACGACAGCTCATGGATTCCCATGGCCGCGATCATCCCGCGCCGCGCGGACTCCACCCGGGGATCCGTTGGCGCGGGTTTGCGGCGCGGTACGCGGACGGCGTCGCCCTCGATGGTGATTTCGCCGGCCTCCACCGCGGCGGCCAAGGCGCCCAACCCCGCTTCGAGCCCAACCTCCAGCCGCTGGAGATATTTCTCGGCCGTGGGCGGCAGCGACAAATTACGGATCAACCGTCCTCGATCGCGATCCCAAATCGCCTTGGGAATGAGCCGATCCCCGGGAGCCTGGTGGCTCAGACTGTCCGGCGCGGTGACCAAGCGATTTCGGATTGCCCGTTTCATGAGCATGACCGTCGCGGCCCGGTAACAGTTCATCGCCGCCTTGCGATCGGGCTGATCGAGCAGGCTGCGCCATGAAGGGCCGAAGGGGTTGGCGGCGCCCGCCGGCAAAACCCCCGCGGCGGTTCCTCCCACCTGGTCCAGGACGGCCAATGCCTCGGCAAGCTTATGGCCGGCCGGGGTCTTCAGCTTCGCCGTCTTCGCCGCGCGCAAGAGGCGGTCCAATTCGCTCTGCCGCTGGGCGAGTTCTTGCCGGATGGCGGCGACCTGGGAAATCTGAAGCTCGGGTTGGAACGGCTCCAGCAACGTGGCGAGCCGCGCCCGCAAGCCGTCAGCGTCCAGCGACTCATCGCCCGCCAGCGTCGAGAGATCGCCGATCAGGCCGCGGAACCGTTTCAGACGCCCAGTTTGGCCGTCGGCGGCGCGCTCTCGGGCCTCGCGCCACTGGGCCGCGATCTGATGGTCGAGCAGAACCAGGCTTGAATCCATCAAGCGTTGCAGGGTCAGCCGCAGGAAACAGGCCAGCTCTATCGTGCGCCGCGGCTCCTTGATGAGGCCAAGCGCTCCGACCTTCCTGGTCATTATCCGCTGGCCGTAGAACGCCAGGCCAGCAGCGGGCAGGTCCGCCAAGCTCACGCGATCGGCGCCCAGGCCGCGCAAGAACTCGACCTTCTTGAGCTGCTCCTCCAGCGCCCTGGCGCTCCTGGTCGCCGGCGTAGAGCTCAGCCATTCGAGGTGCGTAATCTGGTCGGGTTCACGCGCTTCGGCGAGCTTCGCAAACCAGTCCTGGCGCGCCGACAGGGGCGCGGCCGCCTCGATCGCGGAGAAGAGTCGTTGCTCCTGGTGTCGGCGTGCGGCGACGGCTTGGCGCCGGATGTCTCGTTCCCGGGGCAGAACATAGTGCCTGCCGACAAGCCAGGTGCGGGCCCGCGTCATGAGTTCGGTCACGTCATAGGCGGCCGCCGCTTCGCGTCGGAGATAGGCGGTCAGGCCGCGCTCCGCGTGATCGTTCAGCGGGCCACACCCGAGCGCCTGGCGAGCGGATTCCTGGTGATCGAACAGAGTCCGCCGGCGGCGGTAGAACGCTCTGATCGAGGCGACCCTTGGCGGCGGGACGCCGATTTGCCGGCCAAGGTGTTCGAGCACCGCGGGCGGCACGATCTCCACGGAGTTCAACGACCGGCCGGTCATCTTCAGGAAGCCGAGCTGGAGGGCGAAGGCCAGCCGGTTCACCGACGTACGTCGCCCGGATATCGCCGCCGCTTCACCCGCCGAGGCGGTGAAGAAGTGCTCGATCTCAAGCGGCGACAACGCCTCCGGAAAGGCCCCAAAGCCTAGGTAGCGCTGATCCCATCCGCCCATCCCACGCCCCCCGCCAGACGACCTGCGCTCCCAGCGCTCAACCCAATCCCCGTCCGGCGGGGGCGTCAATCGGCGCCGATAAACACATCTTTGTCGTGGCCCACGCAGCGAGGCCGGAATGAACACGTCCGAAGGTCGATTGACCCACGAAAACACCGAATTAATCTATTGCCGAAAAGCCCATCGTCAGAGATATTTTTCGTGGCGATATTGGTTCGCTGAAGGCGCCCGGCCGAGAGGAAGACGCGGCCCATGCCGACGGTGATGAATGTTTCCGGGTTTCGCTTCTTCTTCTACAGCCTGGAAGGGGCGGAGCCGCCGCACATTCACGTCGAACGCGACCAATGCACCGCCAAGTTTTGGCTCGATCCGGTCCAGCTCGCCGGCTCGCGCGGTTTTCGATCCCACGAGCTGAACCGCATCCGCGCCCTGGTCATCGAACACCGCGTGGCATTTAAGGAGGCTTGGCATGGGCATTTCGGCACTGAAGCTTGATAGCGACGCGGTCGATGTCCAAACGACCGATCTCGCTTTGCACATCGTCCTGGCGGACGGGCGGGAACTGGACGCGCCGTTGGAGTGGTTTCCGAGGCTGAGGGACGCCACCCCTGAGCAACGTAGTCATTGGCGGTTGATCGGCGGCGGCCAGGGCATTCATTGGCCCGACATCGACGAAGACATCGCCGTGGCGACGCTCCTGCGGTCGAGCTGACCGGCGAGGTCCCGATGGCTTTGGTTGGATATGCCCGCGTCTCAACGCGCGAAGAGCGGCAGGTTCTCGATCGCCAGATCGACGCGCTGACGACCGCCGGCTGCGAAAAGATTTTCGACGACCGGCTGAGCGGCGTTCAGGCCGATCGGCCAGGCCTGATCGCCTGCCTCGGATATCTGCGCGCTGGGGACGTGCTCACGGTTCTCGACCTCGATCGGCTTGGACGTCGGGCTCGAGATTTGATCGGGATGATCGAAGACCTCGAAAAGAAGGGCGTCGCCTTCAAGGCGCTCAACTCGCCCATGGACACGACCACGCCGGCGGGGCGCGCCTTCCTTCAGATCCAAGCGGCCTTCGCGGAAATGGAACGCAATCTAATTCGACAGCGGGTCAACGAAGGCATCACCGCGGCGCGCGCCCGAGGGCGACGGGGCGGCCGCCCTCGGGTCATGACGCCGGAACGGCTGCGCTTTGCGCAGCACCTGATGGCCGACAAGACCAGAACAATCCCTCAGATCTGCCGTGAGTTGGGCGATATCCCCTCGAGCACGCTGTATCACTACCTGCACGCTGACGGGACGTTGAAGGACCCTGGGCAGAGACTCCTGGCCTGCGTGGCGGCGTAAGCAATCCCAATTGAGCCCGGCCTCGAAAAGCTGAATACCCTCATTAATCAATATGTTACGCGCCAAGGTCGGCGGAACCCATTGAAAAGTCTGCGCTTTCTTAGCGTCACTTTTGGCGCCGAGATTACGGAAAGGCCTTGCAGGGCGTGCTTGAGCAGCTCGATCCAAGTTCCGACGCCCCGGATATTCAGAACGCCCGACGGCTCCTGACTTCACTGAGAGAAACAGCCGTCGCTTCGCGACCAGCGGCAGAGACGAAGAGACGGGACGGCGGCTGATACCGCCGCCCCGTTTGATCCTCGGCATAGGCCGAAGTGTGTAAGGGTTCGCGCGGGGACGTTTGCGGGGAGGATATACGACCCTTTCACCCCTCCATTTGACCGGAATCGGGGAACGAACGCTTGTCTCTAACTACCGGCCTTTGTTTGGGCTTGCCATGACTTTGCGACGTCAGAGGTTAGGCTTGATGATCGATCGGCAAGAGCGGCCGATAGTCGAGATCGCGGCTCACCGCGATGGTCGTTTGCTCGGCGCGACAAGCGAACAGTAGCCATTGGCGATAGCGCGCATAGGCTTCGCACGGGTCAGCCAGTCGATCGCAGCCTGCCATGAGCGCCATCTCGCGTTCCAATCGCAGGAAACGGCGTAGCCAGAGATCCGTCGTCTGCTCGTCCGAGCCGCGCGCCGCCGAAAAACATTCGATTGAAACGCCGGACGGGGTCGGATCAGGCGCCCACCCAAGCTCCTCCTGTGACCGATCGGCGAACCGTTTGAACTGCACGATCAGCTGCATCAGCAGTGGTCGGTCGGTCGCGGGATGGCCCGGTGGAAGCCCCCAGCGCAGCGCAGCGAGCCAGTGACCCAGCACGTGCAACACATAAGGCAAGGCAACTTGATCACGACCGCTTTGAAAATAGTAGGCCAGGTGATGCTGACGCAGCCCGTCGGCATAGGACCAAAAGCTGGTTGAGATGGCCCGGAGATGGTCATCGAGGCAATCGAGCTCGTCACGAGCGAGATAAGAGCCGAGGCTGGCGATTGGATCAGCCACGTCCTCGTCGCTGACGGTGAAGTTGGACGAAAGTGAGCGCAGATCGCGCACGACCTGATAGACGCCGAACAGAAATGACAGGATCAACGTCACGAGGCCCAAGCCAGTGAGCGTTTCAGCGATGCTCAGTGCACGAAGGGAGTCGGTTTGCGGGCCGATCTGCGAAGTGCCGACCGTCGAGAGCTGGGCCGCGCTGAAATACATGGCGCTGAACAGGCCGTCGCTCAGACCGCGGCCGTCATAGTCGAAGTTCGTCCCTTGCATCTGGCTGAAGTAAATGAACCCGAATCCGACGGCGACCGCTCCTAGCCAAGTGGTCATGTTGAGCACGATACTCAGACCCATCACTTGGCGCAGCGCGAACGGTCGCCAACGCGGCGGCAGACGTCGCGTTACGAAGCGAAAGACGCGCCACTGCAGTCGGCACAGGCGCGCGGCGAGGAAGCCGGAT
>Ga0302314_10023712_pt1 | contig 10001 bp, 9 predicted proteins | sample III_Palsa_N2_3_FD_200533 | JGI IMG/M metagenome (GOLD analysis project Ga0302314, IMG submission 200533) | Peat permafrost microbial communities from Stordalen Mire near Abisko, Sweden - III_Palsa_N2_3 | ecosystem: Environmental > Terrestrial > Soil > Palsa > Peat permafrost | place: Sweden...
TGGTCCCTTCCGTGCGGTTACTTGAGCCGGAGCGGGGGACGTGTCCGATGGAGATCGCTCTGGGTGCGGGCACGGTCGTCCTACTGGCCGCGCTGGTGATGGGCTGGCTGCTGCTGCGCGGCGCCCGGGAGCGGCTCGCTGAGTGCGAACGCCGTGAGCAGCGTGGCGCGGAGCGGGAGGCCCGACTCGACGAGGAGCAGCGACGGCTGCACGAGCGGGCGGTCGAGGCGGCGGAGACCCAGGCGGTGCTGGCGCGTCGGCGCGAGGAGCTGCGCGCCGAGCAGGCGCTGGCCGAGACCGAGTGGCGGCTGGAGCTGGAGCGGATATCCGGGCTGACCGCCGCCACCGCGCGGGTCGAGCTGGTGCGCGGGATCGAGGAGCAGGCCAAGCGGGAGGCCGTGCGCAGCGCCCGGGAGATCGAGGCGCGGGCCACGGCCGAGGCCGAGAGCCGGGCTCGGGAGATTGTGGCCACGGCGGTGCAGCGGGTCGCGGCGGAGCAGACCGCCGATGTGGTGGTGTCTGTGGTGCGGCTTCCGGCCGATGACATGAAGGGCCGGATCATCGGCCGCGAGGGTCGCAACATCCGCTCCTTCGAGGCGGTCACCGGGGTCAACCTGGTGATCGACGAGACGCCGGAGCTGGTGGTGTTGTCCTGCTTCGACCCGGTGCGCCGGGAGGTGGGCAGGCTGACCCTGGAGGCGCTGATCTCGGACGGGCGGATCCACCCGCTGCGGATCGAGGAGATGTACGAGCGCAGCCTGGTCGAGGTGGAGCGGGTCTGCGCCCGGGCCGGGGAGGACGCCCTGGCCGAGGTCGGGATCACCGATATGCACCCCGAACTGGTGCGGCTGCTGGGCCGGTTGCGTTTCCGCACCTCGTACGGCCAGAACGTGCTGGGGCACCTGCTGGAGTCGGCGCACATCGCCGGGGTGATGGCAGCGGAGCTGCGGGCGGACGTGGCGCTGGTGCGGCGCTGCACGCTGCTGCACGACATCGGCAAGGGGCTGACTCACGAGGTGGAGGGCAGCCATGCGCTGATCGGCGCGGAACTGGCCCGGCGCTACGGTGAGTCCGAGGACGTCGTGCACGCGATAGAGGCGCACCACAACGAGGTCGTGCCGCAGACGCTGGAGGCGGTGCTGACCCAGGCGGCGGACGCCTGCTCCGGCGGTCGGCCGGGGGCGCGCCGGGAGTCCGTGGAGCTGTACGCGCGCCGGTTGGAGCGGCTGGAGTCGATCGCCCGGGCCCATGAGGGCGTGCACAAGGTCTTCGCGATGCAGGCCGGGCGGGAGGTCCGGGTGATGGTGCTGCCGGAGGCCGTGGACGACCTCCAGGCGCAGGTGATAGCCAGGGATGTGGCCAAGCAGGTCGAGGAGGAGCTGACCTATCCAGGGCAGATCCGGATCACGGTGATCCGGGAGAGCCGGGCCACCGAGTTCGCCCGCTGACCTGCGGCGATCGGCTACGGCTGGGGCGCGGGGCCCGGGGCGCGGCCGCGGCGACCGGCTACGGCTGGGGCGCGGGCAGGTGGGCCGGGGTGAGCGGAGCGGCTGGTGCGGTGTTGTCGGGGGTGGGCGCGGTGACCGGCAGTCCTGCCGCCGCCCAGGCCTGGAACCCGCCGATCAGGTCGGTGGCCCGGTGCAGGCCGAGGGCCTGGAGCGAGCGGGCCGCCAGGCTGGAGGCGTAGCCCTCGTTGCAGACCACCACCACCGCCAGGTCGTGCCCGGTGACCTCGGGCAGCCGGTAGTCGCCCTGCGGGTCGAGCCGCCACTCCAGCTCGTTGCGCTCCACGATCAGCGCGCCGGGGATGACCCCGTCCCGCTCGCGCAGCGCGGCGTACCGGGTGTCCACCAGCAGCGCGCCCTCGGTCCGGACCGCGTCCGCCGCCTGGTCGGGCGTCAGCCGGAGCAGGCGACTCCGCTCCTGCTCCAGCAACTGATCGACGCTCAAAGGATGCTGATGACCAGTCACATTCACCACTCCTCGGGGATCTCGACCAGCGACAGTCGCAGTACGTCACCGTTGCGCAGATAGCGCCGCATCTTCGGCAGCGGCGGGTAGTAGCAGTGCACCGAGACCGCGTGCTCACCGTCCGAGGGGTTGATCACTTGGTGCACGTGGTGCGCGCCGAAGGAGCGGCCCTTGCCCTCGGGCAGGTCGCGCTGCCGGTCGACGCCCTCCGCCAGCTCCAGGCTGCGCCAGCCGTCGGTGGGGATGGGCACGCCCAGGGACAGCTCGCTGAGCGCGCCGCTCGCGGTGACGAAGGCGCCACTGGACCCGCCGTGGTCGTGCCAGCCGGTCTCGGAGCCGGGCGGCCAGCCGATGATCCAGGCCTCACTGCCCTCGGGTCCCTCGATCCGGAGCCAGCTGCGCTCGGTCGGGTGCAGCTCCAGCCGGCCGACGAGTGACGGGTCGGCGGCGACGGCACGGGCGAAGCCGAGCAGGTCGGCGAGGCTGGGGATGCGCGTGGGGAGGTCGGTCTGGGCGAGTGTGTCTGACACGGCGGATTCCTTCGGCGACGCGTCTGGGCGCGATGAAGACGCGCGCGAGCGCAGGGTGACGAGCGTGTGGGTACTCCCGGGAGCGCGCGCCGTTGCGCGTCAGGGGGTACGAGGGTGCGGGCGGGTATGGAACCGGAAGCGCGCCGCCGCACTGATCACCAAGGGGGGCCGACCGCGTACTCGCGGCGGCTCGTCGACTAGCTGACCGCTAGCCGGCGGTACAGAGTGCGCCCACGTACCTGACCAGATCCAGGTGGGTACGGCGCACCAGCACGGCGCTGGTCAGCACCGACAAGGAGGGCATCCCCACGTCACGGGGGGCTACGCCCGAGCCCGCCGCCGACGCTCCGAGTGGCCGCTGCCACCTGCCCTGCTGCATGGACGCAGTGAAGCATGGTGGAACAAGATCGTCAAGGGGACTGGTCGGCCGGAATCCGCACCGTCGCGACGTCGTCCGCGCGCGGCGTCGGCAGCTCGGCCGAGCCGCCGCGAGCCTGGTCGGCGAGGGTCCACAGGTCGTCCGGACGCGATCCGTGCAGGGCCGCCACCAGGTGCCCGTCCGGGCGGATCAGCAGCACGGTGTGCGCGGCGGCGTTCGGGTAGGCCTCGGTGACCAGCAGCTCGGCGGGCAGCGGCAGCGCCCGGGTGGCCTCGGTGAGCTGCGGCATCAGGCCCGCGCCGAGCCAGTAATCGCTGGCCCAGACGGCGGTGCCGGGGGCCACCAGGACCACCAGGAACCCGCGTCCGAGCCGGGCCCGGAGCCGGTCGGTGGCACCGTCGGCGGTCACCACCGGCAGGTCGGGCACCAGTACGCCGGGAGTGGTCGGCGACAGGGTCGGGCTGAGCGCGGCGCGCCCGCCGCCGGGATAGGCCGGGGCGGAGCCGAGCCGGCCGGTGCCGAGGCTGCCGTCGGACAGCAGGGTCGCGTTGCGCCGCAGCGATCCGGACAGCACGCTGCGGCGGGCCTCCAACAGCGGGCTGCTCGGCTGTAGCAGCGGCCTGGCCTGGTCGGCCGAGCGCAGCCGGGCGATCACCGAGCCGCGTCGCTCCTGCTGGTAGGTCGCCAGCAGCCGCTCGGTGGCGCAGTTGTGCCAGACCAGGGCCAGCTTCCAGGCCAGGTTGTCGGCGTCGCGCAGCCCCTCGTCCAGGTTCTGCATGCCGAGCGAGCCGAGCAGGTGGGCGGCGTCACCGGCGAGGAACACCCGGCCGCTCTGGAACCGGGTGGCCAAACGCTGCTGGACCAAGTAGTCGGCCGCCGCGATCAGCTCGTACCGGGGCACCTCGCCGCCGTTCCAGTCGGCGAGGGTCGACCGCAGGTGCTCGATCAGCGCGTCCGGGGTCAGCCGGGGCTGGCGCACCGGCAGTCGCCAGTCCAGCCGCCACACCCCGTCCGGCAGTGGACGGCCGGTGACCTCGCGGGCCCCGGCGGACCGCTGCGGGTCGCGGTGCAGCCGGGCCTCGCCCGGGGCGGGCAGGTCCGTGCGGACGGTGACCACGGCGTAGTGGTCGGCGGCGGCGTGCCCGGGGAACCGGACCTTGAGCTGTTTGCGCACGGTTGACCGGGGGCCGTCGCAGCCGACCAGGTGGCTGCCGCGCCACCAGGTGCGCGCGGTGCGGACGCTGACCCCGTCCGAGTCCTGCTCGAACTCGGCGACCGGGGAGCCGTGCACCAGCTGGACCAGCGGGGTGGCCGACACCGCGTCCCGCAGGCCGCGCAGCAGCCGGTGCTGGGAGAGGTGCACCGCCTCGCCCGGGGCGAGCCGCAGATGCGCCAGCTCACGGCCGCGCCGCAGAGTCCGCCAGCCGGTCCAGGCCCGGCCGTCGGCGGCGACCCGGTGGTACCCGACCCGGTTCAGCAGGTCGGCGGTGTCGGCGCGGAGCACGCTGGAGCGCACCGACTCCGGACACACCCCGTTGCCCTCGTCCAGGACGATGCTCGGAACCTGGTGCCTGGCCAGTGCCAGAGCCAGCGTCAGACCGACCGGACCGGCACCGACGATGATCACGGGGTCCACGGACGTCCTTCCAGAGACCTGCCGGTTCCGCCCCGGGCTGTGCCAGTCATACCGAGCACTGCAACAGATCAGCTGGTGCGACGTCAAGCAGCCTCGGGGGTACGCCGGTTCGTGGCGCGCCCGGTCCGCGCGCGCGGACTCCGCGCGCTACCACCGCGCGCGCCGTCGCGCCGGTGAGGCAACCGGCGGCGCGCGGGTCCGGGCAGCGTTCGCGAGGTCAGCACTTGGGTGCGCGCGCCAGGAAGTCCCGGGCCCGGGCCGTCCTCGGGACGGTGAAGAACTCGGTCGGCGCGGACTGCTCCAGTATCCGGCCGCCGTCCATGAAGACCACCCGGTCGGCGGCGGAGCGGGCGAGCCCGGGCAGGTCGGTGGCCAGCAGCAGCCCGAGGCCCTCGGCAGCCAGGCCCCGGGCCAGCTCCGGCGGCAGTGCCGGGGTCGGCTGGTCGAACAGCACCAGCTTCGGGTCGCCGGCCAACGCCCGGGCGGTGGCCACCAGTTGCTGCTGCTCCTGATCCAGCTCGTCGGGGTACCTGGCCGCGTGCTCGGCCACGCCCACCCGCTCCAGCAGGGCGCGTGCCCGGCGCCGCGCGCTGGGCGGCGTCGCGGCCTCCCACCAGCGGAACCGGCCGCTGGCCACGTTCTCCAGGACGGTCCGGTAGCCGGTGAAGCCGAACGGCTGGACGACCATGCCGACCCCGAACCCGATCCCGGCCCGGATCCGGGCCCGCTCCCGCCCCCGGCGGGGCAGCGGATGGCCGTCCACGGTGATCCGGCCCGAGTCGATCCGCTCCGTCCCGCTGATCGCGCGGCAGAGCGTGGACGTCCCCGAGCCTGGGGGGCCGAGCACCGCCACCACCTCGCCCCGGTCCAGGTCCAGATCGATGTCGTTGAGCACCTGAACCATGCCGACGTGCTTGTTGACGCCGCGCAGCTGCACCAGGGAGCCGGTGTCGGCAGCGTGCTGCGCCATGCGGGGACTCCTGGGGATAGGTCGAGCGGCCCGTTGTAAGGAGCACTCCCGGTGGTTCCTCATGACAACGATAGGCCCGCGCCGGTGCTGGTCAGAACGATCTGAGCTGGATTTGAGGATGTGGGTTCCCAGGTTCATCGCAGCTGCATAACGGAACGCCCGGCGGAGGGGGTCGGCCCTTGACCAGGAGGCGCCCGCCGGGATGGGGTTCAGGGACCGCCCCCGCCCGCCGACCCCCGCCCCGCCCGCCGACCCCCGCCCCGCCCACCGACATAGAGGGAGACGACGTGCGCCTGCTCCTGGTCGAGGACGACGACCATGTGGCTGCCGCCCTGGTGGCGGTGCTGACCAAGCACGGGTTCGAGGTGCGCCACGCCCGTACCGGCAACGAGGCGCTGAACGCGCTGGTCCCGGACTCCCGCGGGCCCTACCGGGTGGTGCTGCTCGACCTCGGGCTGCCGGACCGGGACGGGTTCGAGGTCTGCGGCCAGATCAGGCTGCGCGGCGGCATTCCGGTGATCATGCTCACCGCCCGCTCCGACATCAGCTCCCGCATCCACGGCCTGAACATGGGCGCCGACGACTACGTGGTCAAGCCGTACGACATGGGCGAACTGCTGGCCCGGATCCACGCCGTCGCCCGCCGCGGCGCGGCTCCGCCGGTGACCTCGGACGACCCGGCCGCCGGGGTGTCCGCTGCCGTCCGGCTGCTTCGCGGCACCGGCCTGGCGCTGGACCCGGCCGCCCGCCGGGCCTCCGTGCACGGCCGCGAGGTCCCGCTCACCCGCAAGGAGTACGACCTGCTGGCCCTGCTGGCACAGAGCCCCGGCGTGGTCATCCGCCGCGAGCAGATCATCAGCGAGGTGTGGCGCAGCAGTTGGGAGGGCACGGCGCGGACGCTGGAGGTGCACGTCGCCTCGCTGCGGCACAAGCTCGCGGTGCCCGCCCTGATCGAGACCGTCCGTGGCATCGGCTACCGGCTGGCGGTCCCGGCGGCCGGGGGCGGCTCGGGCCCGGCGGGCGACCTGGGCGGCGCGGGCCAGGGCTGATGCGTACCCGCCTGCTCGGCATCCTGCTCGCCCTGATGGCCTGTGTGCTGTTGGCCCTCGGCCTGCCGCTGGCGGTGAGCATCGCCGCCGCCGAGCAACAGCAGACACTGGTCGACCGGATCGACGACACCGCCCGCTTCGCCGAGTTGGCGCAGGACCCGATCGGCCAGGCCGGAACGGCCACCGCCGAGGAGCAGCTGGGCACGCTGCAGTCCGAGATCGCCCGCTATCACCAGGTGTACGGCGGCCAGGTGGGGGTGTTCCAGCTGAGCGGCCGACCGCTCACCGCCCAGCCGAGCGACTGGACCGACGCCGCGCACGGCATCTCCGCAGCGGCGTTCAGCGAGGCGCTGGACGGCAGGCGCAGCGTCGCCCCGGGGCAGATCTGGCCGTGGCAGTCGGGACGGCTGCTGGTGGTGGCGTCGCCGGTGGTCTGGGACGGCGACGTGGTCGCGGTGGTGGTGACCGAGTCCCCGACCGGCGGTCTGAGCGCGCGGATCACGCACCGCTGGATGCTGCTCGCCGGGGGCGAGGCGGCGGCGGTGCTGGTGCTGGTGGTGGCGGCGGTGATGCTGACCGCCTGGGTGCTGCGCCCGGTCCAGGACCTGGACAAGGTCACCCACGACATCGCCACCGGTCGCCTGGCCTCCAGGGTCGCCCCTGCGGGCGGGCCGCCGGAGCTGCGCCGCCTCGCGCGGGCCTTCAACGAGATGGCGGACCATGTCGAGCAGGTGCTCGACCAGCAGCGGGCCTTCGTCGCGGACGCCTCGCACCAGCTGCGGAACCCGCTGGCGGCGCTGATGCTGCGGGTGGAGGCGATGGGCATGGAGCTGCCGGAGGGCAGCGAGGGGGAGTTGACCGGGGTCAGGGTCGAGGGGCGGCGGCTGGCCCAGGTGCTGGACGACCTGCTGGGCCTGGCCGTCGCCGAGCACGCCGGGCCCGGCAGCGAGGCGGTGGACCTGGCCCGGCTGGCGGCCGACCGCGCCGACGGCTGGCGTCCGCTGGGCCGGGAGCGGGGAGTGGAGCTGGTCTGCGAGGTCCCTTCGGTCCCGGCGCTGGGTCTGGCCGACCCGGTGGGCTTCGGCAGCGCGCTGGACGCGGTGATCGACAACGCGCTGAAGTTCACCCCGGCCGGCGGCCTGGTCACGGTCACGGTGACGGCCGCGGCGGAGCGGATCGCGGTGGCGGTCACCGACAGCGGGCCGGGACTGACCGAGGAGGAGGCGGAGCGGATAGGCGACCGGTTCTGGCGCAGCCCCCGGCACCAGAACGTGGACGGCTCCGGCCTCGGCCTGTCCATCGCCCGAACGCTGCTGGCCTCCACCGGCGGCACCCTGTCCTTCACCCCCAACCCGGAACCGGCCCACCCCGGCCTGACCGTGACCCTCACCGCCCCCACGCCCTAGCGCCCCCGCGCTCCCGCCCCGCCCTGCCTTGCCCTGCGCTCCCGTCCGGCGTCAGCTAGACGCGGCAGAGGATCTCGCCGTGCGGGATGGTCAGCCAGCCGTCGGGGTCGGCGGCCCAGGCCAGCCAGCCGGCGGCGATCCGCTCGCGGTCGGCGGCGGTGGCGAAGCCCTCGCGCTCGGCGTGCGCGGCGAACGGCGAGTCGGTGACCCGCTCCGCCCACAGGCCGCCCCACCAGCTGCGCTCCGACTCGGTGGCGTAGCACCAGGTGCTCGATCCCGGGGTGATGTCGGTGAATCCGGCCGCGCGGGCCCAGGCGTGCAGCTGGCGTCCGGCGTTCGGCTCGCCGCCGTTGGCCCGGGCGGTGCGCTGGTACAGCTCCTGCCACTCGTCCAGGATCGGCAGTCGCGGGTACCAGAAGAAGGCCGCGTAGTCGGAGTCGCGGACCGCGACCACGCCGCCGGGGCGGCACACCCGCCGCATCTCCCGCAGCGCCTGGACCGGGTCGGCCACGTGCTGTAGCACCTGGTGCGCGTGCACCACATCGAAGGAGTCGTCGGCGTACGGCAGTTCGTGCACGTCGGCGACCTCGAACACGACGTTGGAGACCCCCGCCTCGGCGGCGTTGCGCTCGGCCTGCTCCAGGATGCCGGGGGCGTTCTCCACCGCGGTGACCCGGCCCGGGGCGACCCGCGCGGCCAGATCGGCGGTGATGGTGCCGGGGCCGCAGCCGACGTCCAGCAGCTGCTGGCCCGCCTTCAGCTCGGGCAGCAGGTAGGCGGCGGAGTTCTCGGCCGTGCGCCAGCTGTGCGAGCGCAGCACGGACGGGTGGTGGCCGTGGGTGTAGACGGCGGTCTTCTCGGTCATTGCGTTCCTCCTGGCGGGCGGTCAGCGGTGTTCCGACGGCACTGCTCCGGCAGCACCGACTCTAGAAGAAATCTCGCAGAGCGAGAATATCTGTCTCATATAATGGTCAAGGTAATCCCGCCCGAGGCATTGACCGTGTCAGCACACACTGACACATTGACGGGTGGGAGTGTGCCGGTGGGAGTGCGCAAAGGGGGAGGAATGCGAATGATCACTGAGGCCAGGGAGCACCGGGTCAGCGCCGGGGACGTCGAGCTGGCGGTCGTCGAGGCCGGCGACCCCACCCGCCCCACGCTGCTGTTCCTGCACGGCTACCCGGACACCAAGGAGGTCTGGGAACCGGTGATGGAGCGGCTCGCGTCCCGCTATCACGTGGTCGCCTACGACATTCGCGGTGCCGGCCAGTCCACCGTGCCCGCGCCCCGAGCCGACAGCTACCGGCTGGAGCGGCTGGAGGACGACCTGCTGCTGGTCCTGGACGCACTCGCGCCCTACGGCCCGGTGCACCTGGTCGGCCACGACTGGGGCTCGGTCCAGGGCTGGGAGTTCGCCACCTCGCCCCGGCTCTGCGGCGGCCTGGCGTCCTTCACCAGCGTCTCCGGTCCCTGCCTGGACCACCTCGGGCTGTGGTTCGACGACCGGCTGCGCCACCCGGGCCCGGCCCGGCTGCGGCAGCTGCTCGGCCAGGCCCTGCGCTCCTGGTACGTGTACGCCCTGCACACCCCGCTGCTGCCCGAGGCGCTGTGGCGCGGGCCGCTCGGGCGGCGCTGGCCGGCGCTGCGCCGGGCCGCCGAGCACCTCACGACCGCCGACGACCGCAGCAGCCGCACCCTGCCCGAGGACGCCGCCAACGGCGCGTGGCTCTACCGCGCCAACGTCCGTCAGCGGCTGCGCCACCCGCGCGCCGACCGGGTGGCCACCGTCCCGGTGCAGCTGATCGTGCCCACCGGCGACCCGTACCTGTCCCCGCGGCTGTACGACGACCTGGACCGCTGGGCGCCGGTGCTGCTCCGCCGCAGCGTGGCCGCGGGGCACTGGCTGCCGCTCACCCAGCCGGACCGGTTGGCCGCCTGGATCAGCGACTTCGTCGACGACGTGCGCAGCGGAATTTTCCCCTCCGTCTCCCCGGGCCCGGCCCCGGCGGTACGCTCGGTGCCGCATTGAGCACGTATTCGGTCATTCGGTCATTCGGGTC
>Ga0302314_10023714_pt1 | contig 10001 bp, 9 predicted proteins | sample III_Palsa_N2_3_FD_200533 | JGI IMG/M metagenome (GOLD analysis project Ga0302314, IMG submission 200533) | Peat permafrost microbial communities from Stordalen Mire near Abisko, Sweden - III_Palsa_N2_3 | ecosystem: Environmental > Terrestrial > Soil > Palsa > Peat permafrost | place: Sweden...
CCATCTGGTTGGTTCCGTAGTCATCCTCCTCCTGATAGATCCGCCAGGAGATGCCGGCCTGAGTCAGGCGCTCCGGGTAGGTCGTCCAGGTGTAGGGCTCGCCGGTGGTCGGGCTCGGCACGACATTGGAGATGATCGGGCCGCCACCCAGTCCGTTCGGGTCGATCGTGCCGGTCATCAGATACATGCGGTTTGGCCAGGTCGGGCCGATCAGCGAGCAGTGGTAACCGTCCAGCAGCGTGAAGGTCTCAGCCAGCGCGAAGTGGAACGGGATGTCCTGACGTTCGTAGTAGCTCATCGTGTATGGGCCGTGGGCGATGCCGTCCGCGGTCTGGTGCGCCAGTAGCCACTGGTTGTTGAGCGCGGTTGTGGGCTGACCGGCAACGGTTGGCACGGTGATGTTGAGTGCCTGGTGCTGCACCGACCACGCGTGAGAGGTGGAGGGGATCGCCTGGGCGCTGGTGGTCTGGGTGTCAAGGTGCCACGGCAGCAGGTAGCCGTCAGGGTTGCCGCCCTCGGTAACGCCGGCGACCGTGATCGGCGCGTCAGCCTGGTAGAAGACGGACTTGCCCTCATAGCCGGTCCTCAGCGCATTCGGATCGCCGAAGCCACGGACTCCCGCGAGCGTCCCGAAGTAATGGTCGAACGAGCGGTTCTCCTGCATTTGGATGACGACGTGCTGGATGTCGCGCAGCGAGCCGCCGCGCTGGCCAAAGGCAGCTGCCCGAGCAAGTCCGGGCGGCAGGAATGAGGAGGCCGCTGCACCGCCGGCCGCAACGGCGGCCGACCCCAGCAGTCGACGACGGGTGATCTCAGGCATGCGTACACCTTCCTGTGCAGGACGTTGAACGAAGAAGCCAGATGAAGCCCCGCATTCCGAGCAACAGCGGCAGGGCTAACGAGGAGCCTAGGCGCGGCCGAAAAGCTGGGTGTTATCGGCTGGCCGCCGTCCTGTTACCAACTCAGCGCCAACCTGTTATCTCGCCGTGACTCCGAGATTGGCGCGTGAGATCGCCGGGGATCAGGCGTTTAAGCAAGCGCGCCCGGCTCTGGGCCGGGCGCGCTGCTCAGTAGACGACCACAGGCGTTCCCATACGAGCGAACGCGTAGACCACCGGAGCCTCAGGGGCCGGGATCCGGATGCATCCATGTGAGGCCGGGTAAGCCGGCACGTCCGCCCACTCGTGGAAGGCGATGCCGCGGTTGAAGTAGCTGGCGTATGGGAGCCACACGTGGTACGAGTGCGACAGCGTGCGCAGCGCCTTGCGGAAGACCTGATAGGTCCCGGTCGGTGTGACGTATCCGGGCTTGCCACTCGAGGAGTGAACGGCCCGGATCACCTGCCCGCGCTCGATCAGCAGTGTGACGCCAAGCGAGCGGAAGACCTCGATCTCCCGGCCGGACGTGCGGTGCCGCGGCTGCGGAGGCGTGGCGGTCCGCAGTGCAGCGAGTGTCGTTGGGCCGGCAGTTCCGGTGCGCTCGAGCCGCTGCCAGCCCTGGAAGGCGAGCAGCGCCTGCCTGGTGCGGTAGTCCCACCTGCCGGTCACAGCCGACGCGGGGAGATAGCGCAGCGCGACCAGCCGATGCTGGACGGAGGCCGCGCTGAGACCGGTCGCGGTCGTGCTCGCGGCCGCCGCTCCCGCACCCGAAGGCGCGACAGCGGCGAGGGCAAGCGAGCCGGCCAGAGTGATCGCCACAGCCAGGCGCCGGTACATGCGAGTACTCATGTCGACACCGCCTGCACTGACTCGTAGGCAGCCCCTGTCGCGACCGTAACCTGGCCGTCCGTGACGTCGGAGAGCTGCTGGCGCAGCGATGTGTTCTCACGCCGCAGGCGAGCACTCTCGCGGCGGGCGGCCGCGACCTCCGAGGCCATCGCCGGCATGATCGCTCGCATCGTCTGCAGGCGCTCGACGAGCGCGTCTTCGAATTCAGAACGTCGAGTCATCGTGCCGCTCCGGAGACCAGCGCCTCCAGTCCGAGCTCGTGAAGGCTCAGCTGGTGGTCGAAGGTCTCATCGAGCCAGTCGAAGATCCGCGCGAAGGCGAGCCGCTGAGCACCGCTCTGGCAGTGCGCCCCGGCGCCCTCGTTGGCGGAGAAGTGGAGCAGCTGCTTGGGGCAGGTCAGGTGGTCGTAGATCTCCTGCGGCTGGCCGGCAAAGAAGCCGTCCTCCTCGCCCTCGCAGATCAGCGTCGGGCACCTGATCTGCTCGGCGATGCCGCTGGCGAGCGTGTAGTCCAGGTAGCTGGCGAGGAACTGCCGCGGCGTATCGACGCCCATCGCCCACATCCCGTGGGTGACTCCCCAGCGGGTGGTCGCGTCAGCGGCCATCGCAGCTTCGATCGCGGCATCGAGCTCCGGCATTGAGTCCGCCCACAGCATCCACTTGGCTTCGTCGGGCGGCGCGGGGATGTGCGCGAGGCTGATCTCGCCCAGGTCGTACACCCCGTCCATCGCGATCAGGGCATCGACACGCGGCTCGAACGCGGCTGCGCGGGCGGCCAGGTAGCCGCCCATGCTGGCGCCGAACAGCGCGACCCGCGAGTCGGCGGTCTCCGGCTGCGTCTGCAGCCAATCGATCACGGGCGTGACGATGCGCTCCCAGTCGGGGCGAAACACGAGCCCGTCGCGGTGACGCGCGGCCGGCTGCCCGGGACCGTCGAAGCTGATGACGTTGTACCCGCGCTCCTGAGCCGCGGCGGCGCCGAAGAAGTGCATCTCCTCAGCGGAACCGTCGAAGCCGTTGTGCATGAGGATGGTCGGCACCGCGCCGCCTCCGGCTGCTTTGTAGAAATAGCCGCGGAGTGTCGTGTTCTCGAAAGGGATCTCGACCGGCGCGATCTGAGGGTCCAGCAGAGCCACGGCCCGCTGGAAGCACTCGACCTGACGGTGGTAGCTGTAGGCCACCCTCGGGTCGTCGGGCCGACCATGGAGAAAGAACTCGGCGCTGCGGTAGTAGGTGCTCGCACGGAGCATCCCGTCACGAGCGCTGATCAGGTGATTGCGCTCAAACGCGCGCTCGGCCTCGGCGCTGACGCGGTCAGCGGTCGCCAGCCACTCGTCGTGCCAGCTGTCGTAGTCGCCGGAGACGATCCGCGCTGCGGTCGACAGGACCTCGCCGGTGTCAGCGCCTCCATAGGCGGTGTGGCCGAGGATCCTCTGGGTCTCGTACCAGAACTGCGGGTCGTCTGCGAAGAGAATGGGCTGCATGAGAAGCTCCTTTGGTGCTCGCCGAGAGAGACTGACGCTCGGCAGATGAACGGTGAAAGGAGCCTGATCGAGTGGCCTTCCCGCGTCATCGCGGGCACCTCCAATTCATCGCTGCGGGCACCTTCAGTCCAAAAACCCCAGCTACCTGCAATGTGCAGCGGACGCCGGTATGGGAGTCTGCGCCAATGGCCTTGCGCGTGGTTCTTGTCGATGACAGCCGGACGTTTCTGGCAGCTGCTTCGCGGCTGCTCGCGGCTGAGGGTCTGGAGGTCGTCGGAACGGCATCGACGGGGGTCGACGCGTTCGACGCCTGCAGCGACCTGCTTCCAGATGTCGTGCTGGTGGACATCATGCTGGGGAGCGAGAGCGGCATCGATCTGGCGCGGCGCCTTGCCGAGGAGCTGCCGGGTGGCGGGCCCCGAGTCATCCTCGTGTCGACCCACTCGGAGGAGGACTTCGTCGATCTGATTCAGGCGAGTCCCGCGGTCGGGTTCGTGCCGAAGACCGGTCTCTCCGCCGACGCGATCAGACGCGTGCTGGCGAGCGACCCCGCCTGACCGATGCGACCGCTAACGGTTCTCGAGGTACGTCAGCACCGCGAGCACGCGGCGGTGGGTGTCTCCGCTCTCGAGCAACCCGAGCTTGCTGAGAATGCTGTGCACGTGTTTCTCGACCGTGCCCTCGGTCACCCACAGTCGCTGGGCGATGCCGCTGTTGGAGAGCCCCTCCGCCATCAGCGCAAGCACCTCACGTTCGCGAGCGGTGATCTCCTCCAGTGGGTCGGAGACCCGTCGGGCAGCGATCAACTCCTGGACCAGTACGGGATCGACCGCGGAGCCGCCGACGATCACGCGCCGCACGGTGTCGATGAACTCGTCAACGTCGGTGATTCGGCTCTTGAGCAGATAGCCCGTTCGCGCGCCGGCGGCAAGCAGGTCCATCGCATGCTCGACCTCAACGTGCGCGGACAGGATCAGGATCGCGGTCTCAGGGAACTCGGAGCGGATCCGATGGCTCACGTCCAGGCCCTCGGTGGTCTGCGTCGGCGGCATCCGGATGTCAACGATCGCGATGTCGGGACGCTCGCGGCTGACGATCTCAAACAGCTCGTCGGCGGTAGATGCCTGACCGATCACGTCAAAACCGGAGCGCTCGAGCAAGCCGGCGAGTCCCTCGCGCAGGAGCACGTCGTCCTCGGCCAATACGACACGGGCGGAAACCTCGGTCACGGCGCGCATTATGGTCGGTAGGGTCACCGGCATGCATGTGTTGGGTCGCCTGATAAGCGCTCCTTCCGAGCGGTCTTCAGGCGCCCGACGGTTGCTCGCGCTCGGTTTTGCGCTCGCCGGACCGGCCGCACTTGCGGCCGTGGCGGTGCCGTTCCGGTCACGACTCGGACTCGCCGGCTTCCTGCTGTTCATGCTGATCATCGTGCTGGCGGTGGCGCTGCGCGCCGGCGTGCTGCCGGCGATCGTGACGGTATTCGCCGGGTTCCTGCTGGCCGGCTACTTCTTCATCGCCCCCTACGACAGCCTGAGCGTGAACCTGCGGATCAATGACGTGCCGCTGATCGCCTATCTGATCGTTGGCACGGTGCTGGCCCTGCTGGTGGACAACCTCGCCGCGGTGGCGGCTGAGCAGCGGGCCCTGCGCGAGGATCTGGCGCTCTCACGTACGCGCATCGTCACGGCGGCGGATGACACGCGACGGCGGATCGAACGCGATCTGCACGATGGCGCTCAGCAGCGTCTGGTCGCACTGAGCCTCGGTCTGCGCAGCGCCCAGATGAGCATCCCTGGCGAGCTGGATGAGCTCTCCGCGGAGCTCTCGACGATCGCTGAGGGGCTGTCCGGCGTGATGGAGGACCTGCGCGAGATGGCGCGCGGGATCCACCCGTCGATTCTGGCTGAGGGCGGGATCGCACCGGCGCTGAGGACGCTGGCAAGGCGCTCACCGGTGCCGGTCGCGTTGGAGCTCGAGACCGATGGCAGGCTGGCGGCACCGATCGAGGTGGCGGCTTACTACGTCGTCTCTGAGAGCCTGACCAATATCGCCAAGCACTCGGGCGCCTCACAGGCGCAGGTCAGTGCCAGAGCCGATCAGGACGGACTCACGATCCTGATCAGCGATGACGGTGTCGGCGGCGCCGACCCTACGCGAGGATCAGGGATCACGGGACTGACCGATCGGGTCGAGGCACTCGGTGGGCGGCTCGTGGTCAAGAGCGTGCCGGGCGCAGGCACACGGATCGAAGCCCTGCTGCCGCGCCGCGAGGCTTGAGCCTTCTGTGCGGGCGTCGGCCGGCTGGCGGGGCCGTCAGAAGCCGAGAATCTGAGACTCGAGCTCGGCCGGCGGCACCGGCCCGCCGAAGTGGACGCCCTGCCCGAGCTCACAGCCGAGCGTGACCAGCGCGTCGATCTGCTCGGGGCGCTCGATCCCCTCGGCGATGACCTGCAACCCGAGGTTGGAGCCAAGGCTCATGATCGTCTGGGCCAGGGAGCGGCGCTCGCTCCCGGGCTCGAGGCGCTCGACAAACGGGCTGGCCATCTTCAAGACATCGATTGGGAAACGGTTCAGGTAGCGCAGCGATGAATAGCCGACCCCGAAGTCATCCACCGCGAGGCAAACGCCGAGACCACGAAGCGCGCGCAGCCGTTCGATCGTGACGTCGGTGTCCTGCAGCAGCACGGACTCGGTGATCTCCAGGACGAGCGTGCCGTGCTCAATGCCGGACCCGGCAACGGCCGCGGCCACCGCGTCATAGAGACCGGAATCCTCGAGCTGGCGGATTGACAGATTGACGTTCATCTTGAGGCCGCGCGGGGCGCCGGCCTTGCGCCAGGCGGCGAGCTGGCGGCAAGCCGCGTCAAGCTTCCAGCGACCGATCTCAACGATCAGGCCCGTCTCCTCGGCGACCGGGAGGAAAGCTGCCGGGCTCACGAGGCCGCGCTCTGGGTGGCGCCACTGCAGCAGCGCCTCGACGCCGTGGAGAACGCCTCCGGGCAGCTCCACGATCGGCTGGTAGAACAGCTCGAGCTCGCCCCGGTCGATCGCATGGCGAAGCTCCACCTCCAGCTCCAGGCGGGCCAGCGCCTCACCTTGCATCGACGGGTCAAAGAGCTTGAAGCGTCCCTTGCCGTCGGCCTTGGCGCGGTACATCGCCAGATCGGCCTTACGCAGGAGATCCTCGGCGCCACGCCGGCCCGTGGCTATGCCGACCGACGCCCCGACGAACACGTCGCGGCCGTCGATCACGATCGGGGCGCTGACCGCATCGATGATCCGCTGCGCCGAGGTGATCGCCTCGTCTGATGCCGTCAGCTCCTCAAGAAGCACCGCGAACTCGTCCCCGCCGAGACGCGCGGCCGTATCACTCTCTCGCAGGCAGCTGCTGATCCGCTCGGCGACGATGCGCAGCACCTCATCACCGGCGGCATGGCCAAGGCTGTCGTTGACCGGCTTGAAGCGGTCGAGATCGACGAACAGCACGGCCGCTTCAAAGCTGGTCCGCTCGGTGCGCTGAAGCGCGTGCGCGAGGCGATCCCCGAAAAGCGTTCGGTTGGGCATGCCGGTCAGCGGATCGTGGAGCGCCTGATACATCATGTCGCTGACGATGCGGGCGTCGGTCAGCGCGAGGCTGGCCTGCTGGGCGATCGTGATCATCAGCGTCTGATCGGCAACCGAGTACTGCCAGCCGTGGCGGTAGCTTGAGACCACCAGCGCGCCGACGACCTCGCCCTCGATGTGAACGGGAGCCGCCATCGCGCTGGCCAAACCGGCCTCCAAGAACATCGGCATCGCCTCAGCGCTCTCCGCGTAGCGCTCAGCGACCATCAGACGGTCCTCGAGCACGGCACGACCGCCGATACCCTCGCCGACCTTCCGGCGGCGAGCCCACTCGAGCATTTCCTCCGGGATCCCAGCGGAAGCGGTGATGATCAGGCAGTCCGGGTCAGCCGGATCGCGAAGCATGAGCGCGGTGTGGTCGTCTCCGAGAATCTCCTGCGCGAGCGCGACGATCGTCTGCAGAACCTGATGCAGCGGCTCGCGCACCGCGATCGATCGCTGGATCTCAGAGAGACCCTCGAGTAGGCGCTGGCGCTCGCGTAGCGCCGCCACCACCTGGTGGTTGCGCATCGCCAGCCCGAGCGTCCTGGCCATGGCCCGCAGCAGGCCCTTCTCCTCAGCGTCAAGCGGGTCACCGTCGCGGGCGACGATCAGCTGCGCGTCGCCAAGCTCCCCGACCTCAACACTGGCGGCCGGGACATCACCGAGCCCCGGAACCGGCACTGTCGGCAGATCGTCAACATCGGCTGAAAAGCTCTCGCAGATCGCCCCCACAGGGGTCGCGTCAGCCGGCCACCCCACCGAATAACCGAGCCGGTCGCCATACATGAGCGCGACGGCGTCAGCGTCCAGCGCCTCGGCCACGCGCTCGACGCCCGAGCGGACGGCCACCTGCTCGTCCGGGACAGCCGAAACGGCAGCCACGAACTCCGCGAGCTGTTGTGTGGACCAGCTAGCCCCGCGCACCTTCATGCGATCGCGAGCACGACGAGTGTTTGGTTGTGGAAACCTGCGACTCCTCGCGTCCTTGCGATCTCTCCGTACGTATAGAACCCAGCCAATGGAGCCCCGTCGGCGTACTTTTCGACGCGCGCTATCTCAGCCGCGATCCCGTCCTGACCGAGCACTGCCCGGCGCGCAGCACAGTCGAACACGAGCATGCCGATCGGCCGGCCACCCTCGAGCCCGGCAACCGCGTCCTCACAGGCCGCGTCCGTGGCGGCCAACACTGACGCGGTGTCACCAACCATGAGCCGCACGAGCGCGCCCGGCGGCACCTCGGCATTCGTGACCAGTGACCGCGACTCGAAGTCAGCTGAAGGGATCCAGCGCACCTGTTCCTCACCGGCGCGACGAGCCATCCCGAGCGGATGCTCGAGCGCGAAGCGGATGAATGCCTCCCGATCTGTGCGCGCCTGCGCCGGGGCGTTCAAGCGCTCCAGGTAGATGTCAAGCGCCGGCTGGTCATCGAGCGTATCGACGCGATTTGGCCTGGAATCCGTGACCAGCATCGGCTCACCCACGGCCTGCCAGCCGTGACGCACGCCGATACCCAGCGGCGCATCAGACCCGATCCCGACAGCCACGACGGAATCATGCAGCACCTCGCCGTCAAAGAATTGGTGCGTCGCGACCATGTGCAGGTCATCTCCGGCACAGCCCCCAACCAGCGGCACGCCGGCGCCGGCCACTGAGTGAGCGCCGCGCACGATCTCCTGCTGGTCACCGGCCAGGCCGTCAGTCAGCAGCATCAGCAGGTGATGAGGAGTGCGGGTGACGTCGGACAGTGCGGTCGCCACCTCGGCGCCGGCCTCACGCGGGCCGGCAGCCAGTCCTGTCACCTTGGCGGTGACGATCGTGAAGCCCTCACCGCCAAGCGCGAGCGCGACGACACCCGCGTCACCGGGCCCGCCACCGGCGATCTCACCGGCGGTTGAGCATCCGACCAGGGAAGCGTCGCCGGCAAGCTCCTGAGCGCGCTCGACCAGGACCGGAAGATCAAGTGCCTCGGAGGCAAAGAGCACGACAAGCTTCGCCTCGCGACCCTGCAGCGCGTCGCCCACGGCCTGATCAGCTGCCGTTCGCGCGTCACCACTGGCGGACCGGCCTGCGCCGACCCATCTCAAGGCACCACTCATCTTGGTTGAGCTATCGGCCGACATCCCCCGTTCCTAGAGTTCGATCCCGTGGACTCAGTTCCCCCTTGGGAGCCGAGACCCTAACGCCGATCTCCCCCAAGAACACTGGGGCGCGACATTACTCAGCATTTGCGGCGTGTTCAAGCGGTTTTGCGTACGCGCTGCGGGTTGGCGCTGCCGCCGGCCCCGCAGGGCCGACGGCAGGCAGATGCGTTACGAGGCAGGCGTGAGCGTGCTCGCCGGCGCCACGCCGGACGCCGTCACGCTGATCGTCGACGAGACGCCGCCAACGTTCACGGGGCCACCGGTGATCTGGGTCCGCAGCTGCACGATCCCAGCCTCACCGGCCGAGTAGGTGAACCAGTACATCAAGCTCGCGTTCACGTAGCCACCGGGCTTCCGACCGTCGTGGTCGTCGTGCTCGGGCTGATTGTCACCACGTCCTGTACACCGATGTGCAGATTTGCCGTGGTCACCGGCGTGCCGCTGGTCGTCTGCACGCGGTAGACCGTGTTGTGCAGCGGGACCTGGGTGAAGCTGTAGTCGCCGCTCCCGTCGGTGGTGCCGCTGGCGAGCGCCTCGAAGTTGCCATTGGCCTGCTTGCCGTAGAGCATCACCGCCGTATTTGGCTGAGTGACGGTGGTGGAACCGGTCGCGTAGAGCGTGCCGGTGATCGTCTCCGTCTGCCCGTCGGTACCGGAGCTGCTGTTCTGCTCCTGGAGCAGCACCCGCTGGAACGGATGATTCGGGGCCACCGTGCCGGTGAAGGTCACCTGCTGGTCGGTGTTCGCGGTCGCGCTTCCCGCAGACAACGTGACCACCGACGAGACCAGCTCGTGGATCGTGCGGCTTCGGATGCTGTAGGGCCCGACGACGTACCAATTGCGATTCGAGGTCACAACACCGTGGGCCCGGACGAACTCGTAGAACCCCTGGGCGTTTGTCCGCGTGATGCTGACCGGCGAAAAGCCCCAGGCCGGGAAGACCCGGTGGAACAAGACAATGCGTCGCCCGGCGTTGTCGCGGCCGTGCAACTGTCCATAGATCATCACGCCCTCGCCCGAGGTGATCGGATCTGGCGTGGCC
>Ga0302314_10023715_pt1 | contig 10001 bp, 4 predicted proteins | sample III_Palsa_N2_3_FD_200533 | JGI IMG/M metagenome (GOLD analysis project Ga0302314, IMG submission 200533) | Peat permafrost microbial communities from Stordalen Mire near Abisko, Sweden - III_Palsa_N2_3 | ecosystem: Environmental > Terrestrial > Soil > Palsa > Peat permafrost | place: Sweden...
GCCGGTCGGGCCGTCCTCCGGGAGCTCGCCGCTGCGGTCGTCGACGACCGGCGGGGCCGCGCTGGCGGGCCAGTGCAGCCAGGCGATCTCGTTGTCCTGGCAGTAGGCGTTGTTGTTGCCGCCCTGCGTGCGGCCGAACTCGTCGCCGTGGGAGAGCATCGGGACGCCCTGGGAGAGCAGCAGGGTGGCGATGAAGTTGCGCTGCTGGCGGGCGCGGAGCTCCAGCACGCCGGGGTCGTCGGTCCCGCCCTCGGCGCCGCAGTTCCAGGAGCGGTTGAAGCTCTCGCCGTCGCGGTTGTCCTCGTGGTTGTCCTCGTTGTGCTTGTCGTTGTAGGAGACCAGGTCGCGCAGGGTGAAGCCGTCGTGGCAGGTGACGAAGTTGATGGAGGCGATGGGGCGGCGGCCGTCGTCCTGGTAGAGGTCGGAGGAGCCGGTCAGCCGGGAGCCGAACTCGGCGAGGGCGGCGTTCTCGCCGCGCCACAGGTCGCGGACGGTGTCGCGGTACTGGCCGTTCCACTCGGTCCACAGCGGCGGGAAGTTCCCGACCTGGTAGCCGCCCTCGCCGACGTCCCAGGGTTCGGCGATCAGCTTGGCCTGGGACACGATCGGGTCCTGCTGGACCAGGTCGAAGAAGGACGACAGCCGGTCCACCTCGTGGAACTGGCGGGCCAGGGTCGCGGCGAGGTCGAAGCGGAAGCCGTCGACGTGCATCTCGGTGACCCAGTAGCGCAGCGAGTCCATGATCAGCTGGAGCACGTGGGGGCTGCGCATCAGCAGGCTGTTGCCGGTGCCGGTGGTGTCCTCGTAGTAGCGGCGGTCCTCGGCCAGCCGGTAGTAGTTGGCGTTGTCCAGGCCCCGGAACGCCAGCGTGGGGCCGAGGTGGTTGCCCTCGGCGGTGTGGTTGTAGACGACGTCGAGGATGACTTCGATGCCGGCCGCGTGCAGGGCCTTCACCATGGACTTGAACTCCTGCACCTGCTGCCCGCGGTCGCCGAGCGAGGAGTACGCGCCGTGCGGCGCGAAGAAGCCGATGGTGTTGTAGCCCCAGTAGTTGGCCAGCCCCAGGTCGACCAGCCGGTGGTCATGGACGAACTGGTGTACGGGCATCAGTTCGATGGCGGTCACGCCCAGCTTCACCAGGTGCTCGATCACCGCCGGATGGGAGATGCCGGCGTAGGTGCCCCGGATCTCCTCCGGAATGCCAGGGTGAAGAATCGTCAGGCCCTTGACCTGGGCCTCGTAGATCACCGTGTGGTGGTACTCGGTGCGCGGCGGCCGGTCGTTCCCCCAGTCGAAGAACGGGTTGATCACCACCGAGGCCATGGTGTGCGGAGCGGAGTCCAGGTCGTTGCGCCGATCGGGGTCACCGAAGTGGTAGCCGTAGACGGACTCGTCCCAGTCGATGGAACCGCTTATCGCCTTGGCGTAGGGGTCGAGCAGCATCTTCGAGGGATTGCAGCGCTCCCCGTTCTCGGGGTTGTAGGGGCCGTGCATCCGGAAGCCGTAGCACTGGCCCGGCTGGATGCCCGGCAGGTAGACGTGCCGGACGAAGGCGTCCTTCTCCCGCATCTCCACGGAGATCTCGGAACCGTCGTCACCCAGCAGGCAGAGCTCTATCCTTTCGGCCACCTCCGAGAAGACCGCGAAGTTGGTCCCGGCGCCGTCGAACGTGGCACCCAGGGGGTAGGGATGTCCCGGCCAGACCTGCATCGTCCTCCACCATTCCTACCGGCTTCAACTGCTCATTCATTTCCTGTGCCCGCACCCGGCACCACCTATGTTCGCCTAACGGGCGGCCCGGGAAACAACTGTGACGAACCGGCACCACGCGCCGATCGGCTGCGCTCAGCCTGACAGGGAAGTACCCTTGATCGTCCGGAGTCACCCGGATGGCCTACCGTCGGCGTCCCGGCACGGTACGTTGTGGGCGCGCCCCGCTCCGTTCTCGGCGGCGCGGGCAGGCCGTACACGCGAGGGATGGTGAGGTCCGGGATGGTCGTCCCCGACGGGGGTGCCGCAGGAGGCACAGCGCGGGGAGAGGCCCCGACCGTGGTCGCCCGCACCGGTTCAGGACGCATCGTGCCGCACCAGACAGGGCCGCTCGAACCCTCCCTCGCCTGGCCCGCCGCCGCCTGGGACGAGGCCAGGGTGCGGGTCCGCCGCGCCGGACGCGCCTATGTCTGGCTCAACCTGGTCGAACAGCGGCTGCGCTCCGTCGTCGCCGAGGTGCTGCGCCCGGTCTACGAACCCGTCCACGGCGAGGACTGGGTCATCGCCGCCGCCGGTCCCGCCGGCGAGGAGTGGGTCCAGCGGGCCGGCGCCGTCCGCGAGGTCAGCCGGCGCAAGGGCTACCTGCTCGACCCCGACGACGACACCCTTGTGGTCTTCCTCACCCTGCCGCAGCTGCGCGAGCTGATGGTCCAGCACTGGCCGTGCTTCGAGCCCTTCCTGAGCGACCGTCGGGAGGTCGAGCTGGCCCTGGACGAGCTGGAGGTCGCCCGGCACGTGGTCTCCCGCAACCGCTCCCTGTCCGAGAACGTCCTCGCCCAGGCCGAGCGCGCCGCCGCCCGGCTGCTGCAGCTGCTCGACGGCGGCACCGACCCCACCCGCCTGCGCGCCCCCGTGGACGTGGTCGAGGAGCTCATCGGCGACCGCTACGCCGACGTCATCGGCGTCCACGCCGACCGGGTCAGGCTGCAGCGTGACCTGCCGGTGGAGGACCTGCTGGCCGGCGCCCGGCGGCTGGACGCCATGGGCATCTCGCTCAACCTGCTGTGCCAGAACTTCACCGGCCGGCGGCTGGTCGGCCTGGCCGACGGCGGCTGCCGGATAAGGCTGCTGTTCCTCAACCCCGCGAGCACCGCCGTCCGGCGGCGCGAGCGCGAACTGGGCATCGGGCGCGGCGAGCTCGCCAAGTCCGTCGAGACCAACATCATGCATGTCCGCCGGGTCCGCGCCCGGCTGCGCGACGCCGGGGCCTTCGAGATCCGCGTCTACGACGAACTGCCGCGCTTCAGCGCCTACCTGGTCGACGGCGACGGTCCCGACGGCCTCGGCGTGGTCCAGCCCTACCTGCGCCGGGCGCGCGGGATGGAGTCGCCCGCGCTGGTGGTGCGCGGCGGCACGCCGGGTCCGCTGCTCCCCGGCCGCGCCCCCGAGCCGGGGCTCTTCCAGGTCTACCAGGAGGAGTTCGAGGGCGTCTGGACCGACTCCCGGCCGGTGTCGTGACCGCCTCCCACCCCGCGCCGGTGCTGTCAGTGGTGCACGGGATGATGGGCGGGAACCGGACGAGAGGACAGTGACATGAGCTGGTTGAACGAAACCCTGGTCGGCTTCGACCTGGAGACCACCGGCACCGACCCGGCCGAGTCCCGTATCGTCACCGCCGCGCTGGTCGAGGCCAAGGGCGGCGAGGTCGTCCGGGAGCACGAATGGCTGGCCGACCCCGGCGTGCCCATCCCCGAGGAGGCGGCCGCCATCCACGGCGTCAGCACCGAACGGGCGGTCTCCGACGGCAGACCCGCGGCCCACGTCGCCGACGAGGTGGCCGACGTGCTGTGCGCGTACTGGCGGGCCGGCGTCCCCGTGGTCGTCTTCAACGCCCCCTTCGACCTGAGTCTGCTGGACGCCGAGCTGGCCCGGCACGGGCTGACCTCGCTCGGCGAGCGGCTCGGCGGTGCCGCGCCGGGCCCGGTGCTCGACCCGCTGACCGTCGACCGCGCCCTGGACAAGTACCGCAAGGGCTCCCGCACCCTGCAGAGCGCCTGCGGCGTCTACGGCGTGGAGCTGGCCGACGCGCACCGGGCGGGCAGCGACGCCCTGGCCGCGCTGCGGGTGGTGCTCGCCCTGGGCAAGGCCTACCCGCGGGAGGTCGGCGCGGCCCGGCCCGCGGATCTGCACGGCCACCAGGTCGGCTGGCACCGCGACTGGGCCGCCGGACTGCAGAGCTGGCTGCGCACGAGCAAGGATCCAGCTGCCGTCGTCGACGGCAGCTGGCCCCTGCGGTAGTCACGCCCCGTCAGACGGTGATCCCGACGGTCTCCTCGGCCTCGGCCGCGGGGACGGGGGCCTGCTCCGTCGCGCCGTGGCTCAGGTCGGGCAGCCAGCGGAGACCGCGCGGCAGGTACCAGTTGGCCTCGCCGAGCATCGCCATGACCGAGGGCAGCAGCACCGCGCGGATGATCGTCGCGTCGATCAGCACCGCCAGCGCCAGGCCGATGCCCATCTGCTTCATCGACGTCATGTCCAGGGTGCCGAAGACCGAGAACACCGCCACCATGATCACGGCCGCGCTGGTCACCGTGCCGGCGGTGCTGGTGATGCCGTGCGCCACGGCCGCGCGGGTGGACAGGCCCTGGTCGTGGGCCTCCTTGATCCGGGAGACCACGAACACGTGGTAGTCCATGCTCAGCCCGAACAGGATGACGAAGAGGAACAGCGGCACCCAGACCTCGATGGCGCCGACCCCGGCCGTGCCGAGGAGTGAGGCGCCCACGCCGTGCTGGAAGATCAGCGTCAGCGCCCCGTAGGAGGCGGCGACCGAGAGCAGGTTGAGGCAGAGCGCGGTCGCGGCGATGGTGACGGAGCGGAAGGAGAGCAGCATCAGCAGGAAGGCGAAGCCCATCACGAAGGCGAACACCGGCAGCAGGCTGCCCGACATCTGGGCGTTGAAGTCGGCGGACCCGGCAGTGTCACCGGTGACCGCGGTCCGCGTGCCGGCGACCTTGCCGAAGGTCTGCGCGAGGACCGGTCCGCGCAGGGCGGCCAGCGCGTTGTCGCTGGTCCGGTCGTTGCCGCTGCCGGCCAGCGGCACGTCGACCAGTTCGAGGTGCTGCGCGGGGTAGCCGGTGACCGTGATCGGGTCCTTCATCAGGCCGGTGGCGACCGCCTGCTGCTTGAAGTCGACCAGGGCCGTCGCCAGTGCCGGGGAGCCGAGGTCGGCGGACTCGACGACCACGGTCGCCTGGTCGGGGTTGCCGGGGAAGGCGGCGGCGATCCGCTGCTCGGCGACGACCAGCGGGCTGCCCTTGGGGAGCTGCTGGGCGAAGGTCAGGTTGGCGGTGTGCATGGTGAGCAGCGGTGCGGCCAGGGCCAGCAGGAAGGCGGCGGCGATGGCGGCGGAGACCGCCGGACGGCGCAGCACCCGGCCCAGGACGGCCCGCCAGAAGCGGTTGCCCTCGGCCGCGTGTGCGCTCCTGCGGCGGTTGAGCAGCGGGATCCGGCCCTTCTCGACGCGGTCGCCGAGCATGGACAGCAGCGCCGGCAGGACGGTCAGCGAGCCGGTGACCGCGGTGATCACCACGATGATGGTGGCCATGCCCATGGCCTCGAAGTCGGCGATCCCGGTGAGGAACATCCCGGCCATGGCGACGCAGACGGTCAGCCCGGAGACCATCACGGCCCGTCCCGAGGTGGCTGCGGCGATGGTCAGCGCGGCCTCGGGGGAGTGGCCCTTGGCCCTCTCCTCACGCTCCCGGCGCAGGTAGAAGAGGCAGTAGTCGACGCCCACGGCCAGCCCGACGAGCAGCATGACGGAGGAGGCGTCGTCGCTGGTGTGCAGGACGTGGCTGCTGAGCGCGACCAGGCCGCCGGCCGCGACGAAGGCGGTGAGGGCGAGCACGACCGGCAGCACGGCGGCGACCAGCGCGCCGAAGGCGATCAGCAGGATGCCCAGGGCCAGCGGCACCGCCGTCCACTCGGCGCGGGAGAAGTCCTTGGTGAAGGTGTCGTTGAACCATTTGTCGGCGCTGGCGTCGCCGAACTCCTGGACGGTCAGGTCGGTGTGCCGGGCCTGGACCCCGGCGACGGCGGCCAGCACCGGCGCGACCCGGGCGTCCGCGGTGGTCGGGTCGCCGGCCATGGTGATCTCGACCAGGGCCGAGTGCCCGTCGGGCGCTATCGCCCCGGTGCTGTAGGGCGAGCGCACTGCGGAGGCCTCGCCGGTGGCGGTGACCGCGCTGACGGTGTCGGCGACGGCGGAGCGGAAGCGCGGGTCGGTCGCCGTGAACGCCCGGCTCTGGATGATGACGGTCTCACCGGCCGGAGTGGTGATCCCGGCCTGCCGGATCATCTGGTCGGCGCGGCCCGACTGGCCGATGCCGTTGTCCTGGTCGGTGGTCTGCAGACTGCCGGCCATACCGCCGAGCACGGTGGCCAGGACGACGAACAGCAGCCAGCCGAAGACGGCGGTCTTGCGGTGCTTGGCACTCCAGCCCCCGATGGTGCCGGCGATGCCGGGTCGTGGAGGCGGGTTCTTGCTGGCACGGGATGTCACGGCGTCCCCCTGGACACAGGTCGGTGCGGGCGGGTTCAGTGCGGCGTCCGCACTGTGGTGAAGCGCACACCTGACGCTACGGAGAACGGATCTGACGGGACATCCGGCCAGCGGGCGGGCCGCCCCTGGGCTTGGCCACAGGGGGACCCGGGGGCTACCCCTACTGCGGCCAGGACCGGATCTCCCCCCTGAGGGGGAGAGGACTCCACCCGGGGGACGAGGAAAGCAACGGTGGGGTCGGGCGAGGATGGTCCTCGGCAGACTTAAGCGTTCGGTAGGGGAGGACAGGGCCAAGGTCCTGACTTGCCGGACGGCTAGTGACTTTTCTAGGATGCTGACACCAAGCTTACTTGTCGACCGGCTAGTCAGCCGGCCCGATCGCGCTGCCCGTGCACCGACGCTGGGGTGGGGTGGTCATTGCCCTGGAGGCGTACCCGTATGTTCCACCGGATAGGACGCACTGTCGTGCGTCACCCGATCTGGACGATTCTGGCGTGGATCGTCGCGGCAGTCGTGATCGTCCTGACCGCGCCGGCGCTGCCGTCCAACAGCAACGAGAGCAGCTTCCTGCCGTCGAGCTACGAGTCCATCCAGGCGATGGACCTCCAGCAGAACGCGTTCCCGGCTGCCTTCACCCCCGCCGCCGAGATCCTCTACCAGCGCACCGACGGCCAGCCGCTGACCAAGGCCGACCTGGGGCAGATCCAGCAGGTCAACAAGGAGCTGGGCGCCAAGAACATCGACGAGGTCCAGGCGATCGTCCCCGGGATGGTCTCCAAGGACGGCAAGTACGACCTCGCCCTGGTCAAGATGGACAGCGCCGACAACGGCCAGCCCGCCCAGGCGACCGCGGCCGGAACACTGCGCGCCGACGCCAAGTCGCTGGTCGCGGGCACCGACCTGGAGGCCAAGCTCGGCGGCAGCGCCGCGCAGGTGCTGGACCAGCAGGACGCCTCCAAGCGGGGCGGCGAGCTGATCGGCCTCGGCACGTTCGTCGTCATCATCGTCGCGATGATCATCATCTTCCGGGCGCCGTTGATGGCGCTGCTGCCGCTGCTGCTCATCGGCATCGACGCGATGGCCGCCAACGGACTGATCGCGGACATCACCAAGCTGCTCGGCCTGGAATCCAACAGCTCCGTCTCCAGCATCCTGATCGTGGTGCTGTTCGGCGTCGGCACCGACTACATCCTCTTCCTGATGTTCCGGTACCGAGAACGGCTCCGGGCGGGTGACGACCACAAGGAAGCCATGATCACGGCCGTCACCAAGGTCGGCGAGGCGATCGCCTCCGCCGCCGGCGCGGTCATCATCGCCTTCCTCGCGCTCAGCCTCTCCTCGGTCTCCTTCCTCAAGCAGATGGGTCCGGCGCTGGCCATCGCGGTCGGTGTCACCCTCATCGCGGGTCTGACGCTGATCCCGGCGGTGTTCTCGCTGATCCCGCCGCGGGCGCTGTTCTGGCCCTCCAAGAGGTGGGCCGTCGAGCCGCAGGCGTCCAAGTTCGCCGCCGTCGGCCGCACCGTGCAGCGCCGCCCGGCTGCCGTCGCCGCCGTCGCCGGTCTGCTGATGATCGCCCTGGCCGTGGTCGCCACCGGCTACAAGGCCAGCTTCGACTTCGCCTCGGCCTCCATGCCGAAGACCAAGGAGTCGATGGTCGTCCAGAACGTCCTCGGCACCGCCTTCAGCGCCGGCGCTGCCTCGCCCACCGAGGTCTTCCTCACCAGCGGCTCCGCTCTCGACCCGGCGGCGATCACCGGCCTGGAGGCCAAGCTGCGGGCCGTCCCCGGGGTCACCGAGGTCGCCCCGGCCAAGCTCAACCCGTCGGGTGACACGGCCGACATCTCGGTGATCCTCAACAGCGACCCGCAGAGCTCGCAGGCGATGAACACCGTCGTCCAGATCCGCGACGTCGCCCACGCGGCGGCCCCGGCCGGGGACAAGGCGCTGGTCGGCGGCGAGACCGCGATCTACAAGGACATCAACCTGGCGATCAACCACGACTACTCCGTGGTCTTCCCGGTCGCCGGACTGCTGATCATGCTGATCCTGGGGCTGATGCTGCGCAGTGTGGTCGCCCCCTGGTATCTGATGGCCTCGGTCGGGCTCGGCTTCACCGCGACCGTCGGCGCCACCGTGCTGATCTTCCAGCACATCCAGAACCAGTCCGGACTGATGTTCATGCTGCCGGTGTTCATCTATCTCTTCGTGGTGGCGATCGGCACCGACTACAACATCCTGATGATCTCCCGGCTACGGGAGGAGGCCCGCGAGGGCCGCAGCCCACGCGAGGCGGCAGGTCAGGCGATCCGCCACGCGGGTCCGACCGTCGCGGCGGCCGGAGCGATCCTGGCCGGCACCTTCGCCAGCATGATGCTCGCCGGGAACTCCCTCTTCAGCGAGATGGGCTTCTCGATCAGCTTCGGCATCGTGATGGCGGCCTTCGTCATGGCGATGTTCTTCACCCCCGCGCTGACCGCGCTCATCGGGCACGCCGCCTGGTGGCCCGGCCACGCGGACCGCGGGCACTCCGAGAGCAAGGTCGTCGCGGGCAGCATCCCGGTCCGGGACGCCGCCGAGCAGGCGGATGCCGACTGGCTGGACCAGTCGCGCAGCTGACCTGACGCACCATCCCCAGCAGCACCAGTGAGGGCGGGCCCCGGACGGGGCCCGCCCTCACCGCTGTCCGCACGAAGTGGATCTGAGAGTGCATTGAGAGAAGCGGGGTAGTCTCCCGAGGCGCCGTGGGGATGGGGCCGGGACCGGGGTTTTGGGGGGTACCGCCGTGATCGAATGCCAGCTGTGCGGGGCGCCCAACGACGCCCTCGCGCTGTACTGCTCGGCCTGGAACTGCGGCGCCGTGCTGGAGGGGCTGCCGTCCGGTCGCGGTGTCCAGCTGTCCGTGCCCGACTGGACGCCAGAGATCGTCCCGGGCGAGGAGGCCGCCCTCACCGCGCAGGTCCGCAACGCCGGAACGGAGTGGGACACCATCGGCGTGTCCGTCGAGGGCCTGCCGCCCAGCTATGTGGTGGTCGAGCCGTCCGAGGTCACCCTCGGCCCCGGCGCGCACCGCCCGGTGAGGATCACCCTCAGCCCCCCGGACGCCCCCGGCGTCCCCGTCGGGATCCAGCACTGCCAGGTCGTGGCGGTCTCGCGCGCCGACGGCCGGGCCGGAGCGCGGGCGAGGCTGCGCCCCAAGCTGCTCCCCGCCGCAGCGCCGACGGTCACGGCGGTCGCAGCGCCGCAGGCACCGCCGGACCCGCGGCGGGCCCGGTGGCGGCGCAGCGTGGTCGTGCCGCTGGACCTCGCCAATCCGGGCACCGGAGAGGACCGGATCAACCTCACCGCGGTCTGCTCCACCGCGGGGGCGGCGGCCGTGGTCTCCCCCTCGTCGGTGACGGTGCTGCCCGGCACCAGCACGACGGCCAGGGTGCGGGTGCGGCTCCGGCACCGCTGGTTCGCCCCGCCGGAGTGGGTCGAGTGCCGGGTCGTCGGCACCAGGGACGAGGGATCCGGCGCCGGGGTCCCCGGCGGCGCGCGCCTGTCGATCGCGCACTGGCCGGTGCTGCCGCTGCCGCTGCTGTGGGTGTTCAGTCCGCAGGTGCGGCGGTGGTTCGCCACGGGCGGCCCGGCCGGGTTCGCCCGGGTGACGGACGGTGGCGGCTCGGTCGCGGCGACGGTGGCCGCCGCGGCCGCGGGCCCGCCCCCGCGCCGGACGGTGGGGCCCGCG
>Ga0302314_10023717_pt1 | contig 10001 bp, 8 predicted proteins | sample III_Palsa_N2_3_FD_200533 | JGI IMG/M metagenome (GOLD analysis project Ga0302314, IMG submission 200533) | Peat permafrost microbial communities from Stordalen Mire near Abisko, Sweden - III_Palsa_N2_3 | ecosystem: Environmental > Terrestrial > Soil > Palsa > Peat permafrost | place: Sweden...
AGCGCTTGCCCGTGCTGGCCACGCGTACGCCGCACGAGTACCCGTTGCGCGATATTGCCGTGACGATGGTGCTAGCAGCGATCCCTTCCGCCTGATCAAGAGCAAGTTTTGCGGCGGCCATCGCGTAGTTAAGGAAATGCTGAGGATTCCCGAGCAGCCAGGAGCGTACGGAATTCTCGATACTTGCAAGCTGACGCGCGAATGCAAACATGCCACCGACGTTGCGTTGATGCACGTCGTCACCCGACGCCAGCCCTTCTGCAATGAGTGGCAACACGTGCATTCCGCCTGGCGGAAGTGCGCGAGCAATCGCGGGTCCGACTATATCGTCCAGGTAGCGCAACCCTGCTGCTACATGCGCGTCGTAACAGCCAAAGCGCAGCACGCGGCGGCCCGCCTCAGCAAGGGTTGCATACGTGACCCCTGGACCTGCGCGGTTCTCGATGCGCATGACGATCTGGCTCGGCCGCACGACACCGCTCATTGGCGAGGCAGTGCCCAGGTCATGATTGGCACGCAGGCGGATTTCGCCACGCAGAATGCTTGATCGTGCTGCATCCAGTGTGCCGGCCCAGCCTTCGTACACCGCTGCGCCGGCCAAGGCGTTCAGTACCGGGGCAGGGATCTCGGCGAGTTCGTCGAATGGCGGACCGGCGTGGCCGAGTTCGCCGTCAGCGAGGTTCAGTGCGCTGGCCGCGCGCTCGCAGCCAGCCAGCACGGGCCGCGTCGCGGCGATGCGTTCCACCGCTTTATGATTGGCGATGCGTCGGCGCTCAGGATCCACAGGGTAACTAACGCTGGCAGACTTGTTCATGGGAAGGTCATCGTTGCGCGGCTGGTTTTGACGCAGGATCACGGTCGATACGCATCCGGTACTGAAATGCGTCGCCGCGAAAGTGCAGGTACTCGAACAGGATTGGATGGCCGTGTGCGTCGAACACATGCCGCTCGATTCTCAGTATTGGAGTAAGCGGCGCAAGCCCCAAGGCAGCAGCGGTTTCTTCGTCCGCGGGAATGGCATCCATTGCGACGTTCGCATGATTGATGCGAACCTGGCTGCGTTCTTCAAGAAAACGAAAGATATCCTGGGTCGCGAGGTCGGCGCTGGTTATCTGTCTCGCGAGCGGTTCGCCAATATAGGTGGTCTCGAACGAGATGGCTTCTCCGTCCAGGAACCGTACGCGCTTGATCTCGGCGACGCGGGCGCCTTCCTCCATATCGAGCCGTGAGCGAATCTCCTCGCGTGCTTCGAGGTAACGCAAGCCTTCGAGCTGGTTGCTGACCTTGTGACCTAGCGGCGCCATTGCCTCGGAAAATCCCTGCAAGGCGTCGACGTTCTGATAGGCCCGCGGCGGCGAGACAAACGTGCCGCGTCCATGCACTTTCTTGACGAGTCCCTCCTGACGCAGCTCTTCAAGCGCCTGCCGCACAGTGATGCGGCTTACCTCAAACATGTCGCACAACGCCTGTTCGGTCGGAAGTTGTGTCTCGGGGCCATAAGTGCCGTCGAGCATGCGCGCGCGAAGATGTTCTTTCACACGTTTGTACAAAGGGGAAGTGGAATCCTGAACGAGCATTGACGGTAAGTTATCGCTTTAGATGTTATGACAACAAAAAAGAGAACAACACAAGTTTAACGGCTTTTATACCTGCTGAGGGATCGCGAATACATCAATCTCAGTGTCTCGAGACAGGCTGTCTAAAGCTATAAAACCGCTAAGTAAGTGAGGATTCGTTGCTTTGAATCCGGGTTCGGTCGTTCCTATACTGCAATACTTGGATCGTTGTTATTACAACATGATTCACGTGCGCTTATTCATCCGCCTTTCTGCATGTCACTAACGGAGCTGTAAAGCATGTTCAAGCATCTGATCCGCGCAGCCGCGCTGCTGGCGTTGGCGAGCAGCTTCACATCGGCGGCCCTCGCGGCCGAAAAGACAGTCGTCATCGGCTATCAGACGGACATCGAGCCGTCCAAGATTGCACAAGCGGAAGGGCTCTACGAGAAGGCCAGCGGCTACAAGATCGACTGGCGCAAATTCACGAATGGTGCCGACGTAATCGCAGCCATGGCGTCGGGCGACGTACAGGTCGGCTTCACGGGCAGCAGTCCGCTTGCCGCGGGCGTCACGCGAGGCCTGCCGCTCGAAACCTTCTTCATTGCCGCCGAGATCGGCACCGCCGAAGCGCTGGTCGTGCGCAACGGCAGCAACATTACGAAGCCGGAGGACCTGATCGGCAAGAAGGTCGCAGTTCCGTTCGTCTCAACCACGCACTACAGCTTGCTCGCAGCACTCAAGCACTGGGGCATTCCGGCGAACAAGGTCACCATCCTGAACCTGGCGCCGCCGGAAATTGCCGCAGCATGGCAACGCGGCGACATCGATGCCGCCTATATATGGGATCCCGCGCTCGGCAAGATCGCGAAGACGGGCACGGTCCTGATCACATCGGCGGATGTCCGCAAATGGGGCGCGCCCACGTTCCTCGCCTGGGTTGCCCGCAAGGACTTCGCGCAGGCCCATCCGGATTTCCTCGTCAGCTTCGCGAAGGTCACAGGCGCGCAGAATGCCGTCTATCGCCAGGACGGTGCGACGTGGAACGCCGATACGCCGCAGGTGAAGGAGATTGCGCGCATCAGCGGTTCAGACCCCGCTGACCTGCCTGCGTTACTGCAGGGCACGTCTTTCCCGCTGCTTGGTGAGCAGACGTCACCGGCCTTGCTTGGAGGCGGCACGGCCAAGGCGCTCGCCAATACGTCCGCGTTCCTCAAGGAACAAAAGCGCGTGGATGCCGTTCTGCCTGACTATGCGCCGACCGTCACGGCGTCTTACGTAAAGCAGGCAGAAGGGAAGTGATGCAATGATCCGGATCGACTCGCTCAGCGTTGCGTTCGATACTCCGCGCGGACCGCACACGGTTCTTTCGGAGCTCGATCTCGTCCTGCGCGACGGGAGCTTTACCGTCGTGCTCGGTCCGTCCGGCTGCGGCAAAACCACGTTGCTCAACGCGGTCGCAGGGTTCGTTCCACCATCTGCGGGAGCCGTGAGCATCGACGGGAATACGGTCACGGGACCGGGTTCCGACCGTGGCATGGTGTTCCAGGACGACGCGTTGCTACCCTGGCAAAACGTCGAGCAAAACATTGGTTTCGGGCTGGTCCTCGCGGGCATGCCGAAGGCGCAGCAACGCGTGACGGTGGGTGCGCTGCTCGATCTCACCGGCTTGACGGCCTACGCCCGGTATCCGCTCTGGAAGATCTCTGGCGGCATGCGTCAGCGCGTGGGCCTTGCTCGCGCGCTCGCCGTCGATCCCCGTTTCCTGCTGCTCGACGAGCCGCTCGGCGCACTCGATTCGTCCACCCGGCTGAAGATGCAGGAGTATTTGCTCACGCTCTGGAAACGCTGCGGCAAGGGCATGGTGATGATCACGCATGACATTTCCGAAGCGCTGTTCATGGCGACTGATCTGGTCCTCAAGCGCGCGAATCCCGGGCGGATTGCCTCGGTCCAGTGGCTCGATTTCGGCGAGCGTTTCGTCGCGGGAGAAACGTCTCGCGCCATCAAGGCCGATCCGGCGTTCTTGCGCCTGCGCGACGACATCGAGAGCCAGATTTTTGCTGATGAAGAGGCGTTGCCATGAGCGATATCGAGCACGTGGCCGGCTATCCAGCATCGCGCATGGAGCCCTCGCCACCGGCGCGCCGGCTTTTGCCGCGTAACCGGCTGATCAGCATGGCGACGGTCGCGGCCGTGATCGCACTCTGGAGTATCGCGACCCGTCTCCAGCTCGTGAGTCCCGTTTTCCTGCCTTCGCCGCTAGCGGTCGCCCGCAAGTTCGTCGACGTGTCCGTGAACGGTTTCAGCGACGCCACGCTCTGGCAGCATACGGTTGCGAGCCTGTCGCGCGTGTTCGCCGCGCTGGCGCTGGCGGTTGTGACAGCCGTGCCGCTTGGCGTACTCATCGGGCTCAATCCGACCGCGCGTGCGATCGCGGATCCGCTGATCGAATTTTATCGGCCCGTGCCGCCGCTTGCGTACTTGCCGCTGATCGTGATCTGGTGCGGAATCGGTGAGCCGTCCAAGATCCTGCTGATCTGGCTGGCAATTTTCGCACCCCTGACCATCTCCACCCAGCAAGGCGTGCGGCGAGTCAAGCAAAGCCGTTTGCGCGGCGCTCAGGCGTTGGGCGCGACGCGCTGGCAGCTCGTTCGCTACATCGTCGTGCCCTCGGCCGCTGCAGATGTGCTGACGGGAATTCGCGTGAGCCTCGGAGTGGGCTGGTCGGTGCTGGTTGCGGCGGAACTGATCGCCGCGACGCGCGGCCTTGGCTTCATGATCCAGTCGGCGGCGCAGTTCCTCGTCACAGACGTGGTGATAATGGGCATCATCGTTATTGCGTTGATTGCGGGCCTGTTCGAATGGGGACTGCGATATCTCCAGCGCGTGCTGGTGCCATGGGAAGGACACGCATGAGCGATGCGCATCCGGTAGCGGCAAGCATTGTTCTTCAGGCGGACGTGCTGGTGCTCGGCGGGGGACCTGCAGGCACCTGGGCCGCGTTAAGCGCGGCACGCCAGGGCGCACGCGTCGTGCTCGCGGACAAGGCTTATTGCGGCACGTCCGGCGCGGCTGCGGCGTCGAACAACAACGTCTGGTACGTCAGCGACCCGGCGCGCCATGAAGCCGAATTCACTGAGCGCTTCCTTTCAGGCGGGAGCCTTAGCGAACGCAGTTGGACTGACGCGCTCCTGCAGGGCGCGGTGCAGCAACTCCACTTGCTGGCCAAACTTGGCTATCCGTTCCCAAAGACGGAAGCGGGCGTCACTAACTACGCGACCTTGCGCGGACCCGACTACATGCGCTTCATGCGTTTGCAGATCAAACGGGCCGGCGTGCAGATTCTTGATCATAGTCCGATGCTCGGCTTGCTCGACTATGAGGGTCGCGTGGTGGGGGCTCATGGTGTGTCGAGGGACGGGGGCCGATGGCAGGTCCAGGCCAACGCCACCGTGATGGCTACGGGCGGCTGCGCGTTCATGAGCGGTGCGCTCGGCACGAATGTGTGCACCGGCGACGGCCATCTTGCAGCGGGAGAGGCGGGTGCGCGGTTTTCGGGCATGGAGTTTTCTAACCAGTATGGGCTGGCCTCCAGTCACTCGTCCGTGACCAAAGGGCTCCCGTTCGTGTGGAGCACCTACTCGCGCGAGGACGGCAGCGAGATTCCCATCATCGACGACGAGCCGTTCGTTTCGGTCGCGAGAGTATTGGCCGAGGAACCGGTGTTCGCCGTTTTCGACCGCGCCAGCAAGGACATTCAGCATTGGCTGCGCAGCGGCCAGGCCAATGCATTCCTGCCTTTCGATCGCAAGGGCATCGATCCTTTCACGCAGCGATTTCCGATCAGCTTGCTGCTTGAGGGCACGGTGCGCGGGACCGGCGGCATCCGGCTGAGCGGGCGGGATTGCGCGACTGACGTGCCCGGCCTCTATGCGGCAGGCGATGTGACCTCCCGTGAGGTTGTGGTCGGCGGCCGGACAGGTGGCGGGTCGCCTAACTCGGCATGGGCGATCGTGACGGGAGCGTGGGCAGGCGCTGCCGCCAGCGCTTTCGCGGTTCCACAACGCTCTCACGCACCCGTGCCATTGCGGCCCACAACAGACTTGCCTGTGTTCTCCGATCCGCAGCTCTCGCGACAGGTGATTGAACAGTACGTCTGGCCTTTGCAAACCAATCTCTTTCGCAACGCAGCGGGTCTCGGTCTTGCGCTCGACGTGCTTGAAAAGGCGTGGCATGAGCCCGCGAATCATGCGGCACCGATCGCCCACGCGCGGTCCGCACGCGCAATGCTCTATGTGGCTCGCCTCGGATACCGAAGCGGGCTACGTCGCACGGAATCGCGCGCCCTACATCAGCGCATTGATTTTCCCGCGCGTTCGGATGCCCAGCAATATCGGCAAGTGGTTGCCGGCGTCGATACATTTACTTTCGCAACAGATGCCGTTGCGAACTAGCCAAGGAAAAACGGTCTTGATCGAACTAATCAGCGAGTCCCGTTGCACGTCCTGCAATCGCTGCGTGGAGGTATGCCCGACAGGTGTTTTCGACGCGGTCGATGGCACCATACCCGTCATTGCCCGGCCGGACCAATGTCAAACGTGTTTCATGTGCGAACTTTATTGTCCCGTGGATGCCATGTATGTCGACCCGTGCGCGGACGGGCACGTCACGGTGTCAGAACAAACGCTCATCGAACAGGGATTGATGGGCAGCTACGCGCGCTCCCTCGGCTGGAAAAAAGCGCGCGCTGGCGGAACAGAAAATGATCTGACGCATCATCTGTTCGAGATCGGTGTGACGTGAACAGGCGTAACACCGGAATACATCGTGGCCGTTAGCGTCATGGACTGCGGCTTAGCAGAAGCAACACGAGATGATGCAGATTGCCGCCGGCGTATCCGGTGGCCTGATACTGGGCAATGTTGATCCGGACCCGGTCATTGGCATGCAGCGGGTTTTGCGTCGACGAGCTATTCTCCTGGCGTGCCATCTTCAAACGGCGCCCACTATGTCAGCGCTCACTAACCTCCCTAACAACAGGACCCAACCCATGGCAGATTCCACTGTCGCGCGCATTGCAGTGCTCGATGATTATCAGCAGGTCGCCAGTGGGCTCGCTGATTGGGCCAGCCTCGCGCCGCGAGCGCAGCCGGTTTTCTTTCACGACCATGTCGCCGACTCCGATGCACTTGCCGCGCGCCTCGCACCATTCGACGTAGTCGTGCTGATGCGAGAGCGCACCCGGTTGGACGCCGCGCTGCTCGCGCGCTTGCCCCTTCTCAAGCTGATTGTCACTGTCGGCATGTGGAACGCAGCGATCGACCTGCATGCCGCCCGCGCGCAGCAAATCGTCGTATCGGGGACTACGGGCGGTGACTCTGCGGCTACGCCGGCGCTCACCTGGACGTTGATCCTCGCCATCACGCGCAACCTGCATGCAGAAGCTACCTCAGTGCGCGCGGGTGGCTGGCAGGTCGGCCTCGGCGTGGACGTGAACGGCAAGACCCTCGGTTTGCTGGGACTAGGCCGTATCGGGCAGGCGGTCGCACGCCTGGGTCAGGCATTCGGGATGCGCACGATCGCCTGGAGCGAAAACCTGACGGCCGAGCGGGCGGCGGAACACGGCGTTGAACGTGTCGACAAAGACCAGTTGTTTCGGGACGCGGATGTGCTGTCCATTCACCTGAAACTCGGCGATCGCACCTTGGGGATTGTCGGCGAGCGGGAGTTGGCGCTAATGAAGCCGAGCGCTTATTTGGTTAACACCTCGCGTGGACCGATCGTTTCCGAAGCAGCGCTAATTGAAGCATTGCAGGCACGGCGCATTGCCGGCGCGGCACTCGACGTGTTCGATGAAGAACCGCTTGCGCCTCACCATCCGTACCGGTTCCTGCCCAATGTGCTCGCCAGTCCCCATATTGGCTACGTCACCGAAAACACCTATCGCGCCGCCTTTCCGCAGATTGTGGAAGCGATCCATGCGTGGCTCGACGGCACGCCGGTTCGGGAATTGCCCTGACCCATGTGGCAGGGATTGGAACAGACCGGTCGTTCAGCGCAGGTAGTCGGGCCGCGTGAATCCCTTGAATCGCTCGTCTACCACGCGCCTGAACTCGGGAGACTTATAGGCGTTGGCGATGTCCTGAACATACGGTTTATCGATGTCGGCACTACGAACCGCGACGAGGTTGAGGTAGTGCGGCGGAATCTTTTCGAGCAACAATGAGTCGGTAAGCTTCAACCCGGCGGCCAACGCAAAATTGCCGTTGATGAACGCGTAATCTACGTCGTCCAGGGAGCGGGGCAGTTGCGCGGCATCCAGCGGCAACAGCTTGAGCTTGTGCGGATTGGTGGCTATGTCCCGCTCGGATGACGTGACCGGATTCGTCCCCGGTTTGAGCGTGACCCAGCCGATCTGTTCCAGCAGCACGATTGCACGCGCCTGGTTAGTGACGTCATTGGGCAGCGACACAGTCGCGCCGTCCTTCACGTCTGCGAGACTTTTGAATCTGTGACTGTAGGCGCCAATCGGTGCGGTCGGGACCTTGATCAGTTCGGAAAGCTTGAGGTTATGTTCATCGGAGAATTTCTTCAGGTAGATTTCGTGCTGAAACGCATTGGCGTCGAGCGCGCCGTCCGCCAGGGCAAGATTGGGTTGCACATAGTCGGTGAATTCGACAATGCTAACCTTATAGCCTTCCTTCTCCAGCACGGGTTTTATGCCATAGCGGATCTGGTCGGCATAAGGACCCGCGGTTGCGCCGAAGCGGATCTCTTGTTTCGCGGGATCTCCGGCATGTGCCAGCGTCATCGCGGCGGATATAGCCGACATAGTCGACATGAGCAGGAAAGCACGAATGCCACGCATCAGATTCATTTTAATCTCCACATCATTGCCTTGTTCGCAGCAGCACCGTGAGCTTTCGAAGGCTCTTGACGCTTACTCTTTCAGGAAGCCGACGCGAAGATAAGCGAATCAAATTCCGGCGCAAAGAAAGCAATTCTGCTTTGCTAAGAATCGGGTGCGTTTTCGGTCTTGAGTGGCGACCAAGCGGACTAGCCATCGGGCGGCAATCAATCGCGGTGCAGCCATAAGCCAAGCTGCTGTCGTCAGTTGGGGAGCCGCGGCAATGCGTTCCACGATTAAATCGTCTCACCCGCGACACGCCTGTTATGGGTCCCCCCAGGCTGTACAGAAGACTCCCGGCATGCGTAGCGCCGCATTTGTTTACTCAGTCACACCTCGCCGAGCACGCCAAGATACGCTTGACCGATGAGCTCATGTGAGGCGTCGGCATTTGGCGGATGGAACGCGCCAGCCCGTACATCGCGATACAGGCGTTCGAGTTCATTCCGGCGCGACAACGACGCTGCGCCGGCTATTTTCAGCGACAAGTTCACCACGCGCAGCGCACCGTCCACGGCATGCTGTTTTGCGGCCAGCAATTTCGCGATCCACGGTTCGTCGTCTGCATAACCTTCCCACCACTGCGCGGCTACGCGCTCGATCAATGCTTCAATACTGTCGAGTTCGATCGCGGCCTCCGCCACTGCAGCTTGCGTGAAGGGCTTATGCGCGTAGGTCTGTCCCTGCAGCGCCGCCGACGTGCGGCTGCGTGCTGCGCTGATCGCCAGGTCGAACGCACGTTTTGCGATGCCGAAGTACACCGCACCAAGCCCTGGCAGCACGGCGCCCAGGATGCCGTCCACGAACGGGTCGTTGGGGATCCCGGCGGGTAGCACGCGCGTCACGTGTTCTCGTGCCGCGATAGCGCCTTCAAGATAGGTATCGTCGCTGCGCGTGGCGCGCAACCCAAGCGCGTCCCAGGTCTGGACCGTGCGATGCCCCGGTGACTCGCGCCGGATAAACGCGTGCACGATCTTCGGATGCGCCGGATCGGAGTTATCCAAACCATGCACGCCGAGCCAGTCCCATGCAGGTGCAAGCGAGGTCAGGACCTTGCGGCCATCGAAACGATAACTGCCGTCGGGTAGTGGCGTCGCCGTAACGAATGAATGCGCCAGACCCAGGTCGTTGCCGGGTTCGCCGTGTCCGGCGGCGAACACTTTGCCGGCGCCGGCTTCTTCGAGAATCCATTGCGCGGAGGTATCGCCCTTCCTCAACAGATGAAGCGCCGCCCCGATCCAGTATTGATGCATGTTCAACGCCAGCGCAGTCGCCGGCGCGCGATACGCAAGCCGGACTTGTTCGTGCAGCAACTCCGGCAGCGTGAGGCCGAGTCCGCCCAGTGCGACGGGGACGGCGGCGTGGAGAAAGCCGATCCGCTGCAGGTCGTCCAGGTCTTCCGTGAAGAAGCGATTCTCGAGGTCATAAGCGGCGGCGCGTTCGCCGATACGCGAGAGTAATGCGTCGCTTAGCAACGGGGCACGCGATGCTGCCGGCGCCTTCACTTGCACAGGTTGTGACACGGGCAAAACGTC
>Ga0302314_10023718_pt1 | contig 10001 bp, 10 predicted proteins | sample III_Palsa_N2_3_FD_200533 | JGI IMG/M metagenome (GOLD analysis project Ga0302314, IMG submission 200533) | Peat permafrost microbial communities from Stordalen Mire near Abisko, Sweden - III_Palsa_N2_3 | ecosystem: Environmental > Terrestrial > Soil > Palsa > Peat permafrost | place: Sweden...
TTCAACACATCCTGTCCGGACCGATATTCCGGCGCCAGCACGAGTCGCCCGACTTCCCATGTGCCCTGATCGAATTCGCTGTAAGTGGAGCCCGACGTTCTGAGCAGTTGCTCGGTCAGTGTCAGGCTGTAGACCATCGGAATAAGCCGGATTGTGCCGATAATCCTGTCATTCCATTGAAAAACGAAGACTGCCCCTAACTCATCTCTTTTTTTTCGCGCGAAACGAAATCGGGGTCGAGCCGATAGTGCAGATCCAGATTGATTTCCTGACGCAGGGATTGGACGGCTTCGACTTGCGAAGCGTCCAGGAGATCGACGCGGATTTCGGCCGGCGTGATCGTCAAAGGCTCCGCGACCGCGCTTTCGGCAAACCCAAAACCCAAGCCGGCGTTCTCTGCCGGTATCCCCATCAGGGACGGCGGAAATGCCTTGCCTTGCGCACCGTGCGGTAAGGCATTTGGCTGATTACTCATGCTACTCCTTTGTCGGCTCAAAATGAAAACACAAGAATCAACCGCCGCGGCGACGGCAAGCTCCCGTGCCAGCTCAGGGATTCGTCCAAATCTGCGAGCGCACCCAATTGTAAAATATTTCTATCGGGCGAGTGCAGCCCGGCTCAACCACGTTTATTGCATAAACGATAATTGTTGTCGAGCATTCACAAGGGCAAAAAACCCTGTAAATCACCAGGAAGAGAACGATTCGCAGTGCAACAATAAGAAGAAACCACCATCCGAAGTGATAGTCAAGCTATCCCACCCTCAACCTGTCAAAGTTAACAGGTTCAGGGTCGCAATAATAAAGGCATAAATTTCCTATTTATCATTGATTTCAGCAACTAATCTGCATTTATTGCCATGCGGATACCAAAACACTGTTGCGTCTTTCCGACATGCATGTCTTTCAGGAAATTAGATTGTTTTCCGTTATTGAATGGCTTGCCATTCTGCTCCACTGAGCATTTCGATTTAACAATTAATGCACTGCAGAGTGCTTTTTCAGCGGTTTGGAAGCGGCAAAATACCTCCGGTGTCAAAGCCGGCAGGCGTCCAAGAGTTGCTGATATCACCTTGTTCCTTTAACAATTTCTGCCTATCCGAGCATGTGGCCCCGGCACGGGTTGCTGGAACACCAACGGAAAATGGCGCTTCGTCAGCGCCGGCCAAGGCGCGACTTACGACGACCTGGTCATCGATTTCGACGATGGGAAATGGACAAACAGCGGGACAAACAGCGGAACCAGCGGCGGGATCGACTGCGACAGCGAAGAACGATCCGGTTCCGCCTCGGCCAAAGCCGAAGCGCCGCCTGGCCACAACAAGGGCCATGCGCGCTATCGCGTCGATGGAGCGGGATTCAAGCTGGTGGAGGGGGGCAGCATCGTGCCGCCCGTGTGAGACCGAGGGCGGTTCGCGCAGGCAAAGATCAGGCGGCGGCGCCGCCCGGCTTCAAGAGGCTCAGGATATCGGACAACTCATTGCGGATCGCCACCGTATCGACTTCCAGCGGCGGCAGCCCCATGGTCAATTCGGCCAGCGGATCGCCATTGGCCAAGCGCGAATCGAGCTTGTTGCGCGCACCGCTGATGGTGAAGCCCTGCTCATAGAGCAGCTCGCGAATGCGGCGGATCAACAGCACCTCATGATGCTGGTAATAGCGCCGGTTGCCGCGCCGCTTGACCGGCTTCAACTGCGTGAATTCCTGCTCCCAATAACGCAGCACGTGCGGCTTGACGCCGCACAAGTCACTGACTTCGCCGATGGTGAAGTAGCGCTTCGCCGGAATCGGAGGCAAGGCAGCCGGTGCGGGTTTGACTGGACGCTCGCTCATGATTTAAAGGGGAAAGGGTCAGGCAGCGCGCGACAGCGGTTTGCCGATGGAGACTTCGACCATGCCTTTGAGTTTCTGACTGGCGTGAAACGTCACCACGCGGCGCGCGGTGATGGGGATTTCTTCGCCGGTTTTGGGGTTGCGCCCGGGACGCTGCGGCTTGTCGCGCAACTGGAAATTGCCGAAGCCGGACAGCTTGACGGCCTCGCCCCGTTCCAGGGCATTGCGGATTTCATCGAAAAACGTTTCGACCATATCCTTGGCTTCGCGCTTGTTCAGGCCGACCTGCTCGAACAGCAACTCGGCCAGTTCAGCCTTGGTCAGCGTGGGAAGCTCTTTTTCGGCCTGCGAGCGCGCTTGAGCGGCGGCCATCGCCCGATTCAAATCGGCGGCCAGAACGGATTGAAATTCGGCTGAGTTCACGTCATTCATCATAATTGTTCCCTGCCTGCTTCGTTCTTCCATCTATCGATTGAGCGCTTTCTTCGCTGCCAGGTCCGTGCATTCAGCGAATTTTCGCCCCATGTTTTTCGGCGGCAATCGCCTTGAAAGCTTCCATCGCGGCGTTCACCTGATCATCGTGCAGGGTAGTTTGAGTATCTTGCAAGGTGAACCGGAAAGCAAGACTTTTTTCGTCATTTTCCAATCCGGCGCCACGATATTCATCAAATAAAACAATAGCTTGCATGATTTTACATGCAGCATTTGTTTTCTTTTCAATAACAAAAGTGTTAATTAAATCCTGGGCTTGAACCGATTGTTTGATAACTAGCGCCAAATCGCGGCTTACCGCGGGGAACTTCGAAATCTCGGCGTAAGCAGGAATCGCACGCGCCTGCAAAACGGCAACGTCGACTTCAAACAACACCGGCGCCAGCGGCAGATCGTATTTCTGTTGCCAGCGCGGATGCAGCTCGCCGATGACGCCGATGGACTTGCCATCCAACAGCACGTCGGCCGAACGGCCCGGGTGCAGGGCAGGATGGTCGAGCTTGGTAAATTGCAGCGTTGCAGGGGCAAACAACGCTTCGAGATCGGCCTTGATGTCGAAGAAGTCGACGTTGCGTTTGGGGACGCCCCACTGCTCTTCTGCGGCGAAGCCATAGGCAATCGCGGCCAGGCGCTTGGTCTGCTCGTAGCCGGCAACCGAGAGCGGGCCGTCGGCGATTGCCGCGTTCTTGCGGTAGACGGCGCCGATTTCAAACACGCGCACGCGGCTGAGCTTGCGATTCAAGTTGTAACGCACGTTGGCCACCAGGCTGCCGACCAGGGCGGTGCGCATGACGCTCATCTGGCTGGCGATCGGGTTGAGCAGCTTGACGGGGTCGCTATTGCCGCAAAAATCGGCTTCCCAGGCTTCTTCGACGAAGCTGTAGTTGACCACTTCCTGGTAATCCAGGCCGGCGGCAAGCTCGCGGATGGCGAATAGCGAACGGGTATCTTCCGCGGCAATGCGCATCTCGTTGGGCGCAACCGGCGCAACCGCGGGAATGTTTTCGAAGCCATAGACGCGCGCGACTTCCTCGATCAAGTCTTCCTCGATCTCGATGTCGAAACGATAGGACGGCGGCGTGACCTCGAACAAGCCCGGCTGCTGCGTGAACTGCAGGCCCAGGCGGGTGAAGATGTCGGCGATCTGTTCATCGGAAAACGCCACGCCGATCACCTTGACCGCGCGCGCGGTGCGCATCTTGACCGGCTCGCGCTGCGGAAGATTGATGACCTGATCGTCGATCGGGCCGACCTGGGTCTTGCCCTTCTGGCCGCAGATTTCAACCAGCAGGGCCGTGATGCGCTCAAGGTGTTCGGGAATCGATGCGAAATCGACGCCGCGCTCGAAGCGGTGGCCGGCATCGGTCGAAAAATTATAGCGCCGCGAACGGCCCTGGATCGCCTGCGGCCACCAGAACGCGGCTTCGAGGTAGATGTCGGTGGTATCGAGCGATACGGCAGTCGCATCGCCGCCCATGATGCCGGCCAGCGATTCGAGCTCACGGTCGTCGGCGATGACACCGACCCATTCGTCGACTTCCACGGTGTTGCCGTTCAAGAGCTTGAGCGATTCACCCTTCTTGCCCCAGCGCACGTCGAGGCTGCCGTGGATCTTGGCCAGGTCGAACACGTGGCTCGGACGGCCCAATTCCAGCATGACGTAGTTCGAAATGTCGACCAGGGCCGAGATCGGGCGCTGGCCGCTGCGCTCGAGGCGCTGCTTCATCCATTCGGGGGTCTGCGCATGCGCGTTCAAGCCGCGGACGATGCGGCCGGCAAAACGGCCGCACAGGTCGGGCGCCGATACCTTGACCGGCAGACGGTCGGAAATGGTCGATTCCACCGTCTGGAACGACGGCGCCTTCAGCGGCGTGCCGGTCAGTGCCGAGACTTCACGCGCCACGCCCAGCACGGACAGGCAGTCGGCCTTGTTGGGCGTCAGCTTGATGGTGAACTTGAGATCGTTCAGCTCGTAATAGTCGCGGAAATTCTGGCCCACGGGCGCATCGCCGGGCAGGTCGATCAACCCGCCGTGGTCGTCGGAGAGCTTCAGTTCGCGCGCCGAGCACAGCATGCCTTGCGACTCCACGCCGCGCAATTGGCCGACCTTGATTTCGAACGGCTTGCCGTCGTCGCCCGGTGGCAGCACGGCGCCGGCCAGCGCACAAACCACCTTCATGCCGGCGCGCACGTTGGGTGCGCCGCACACGATTTGCAGCAGCGTACCGGTGCCGGCATCGACGGTGCAGACGTTGAGCTTGTCGGCATTGGGGTGCTTGACCAGCTCCAGCACATGCGCCACCACGACATTGGAGAACGGCGGCGCGACCGCTTCGACCTCTTCCACTTCGAGGCCGGACATGGTGAGCAGATGCGCGAGTGCGTCCGAAGTCAGCTCCGGATCGACCATGGTGCGTAGCCAGTTTTCTGAGAATTGCATGTTTCGGTCTTTCTAATCTCGTTCTTCGTTGTTACCACAAAGACGCTCTGCCATCTGGGAGAGCGTTTTCGACAGTCCGTCGCGTCTCGCGCCGCTTTTATTTACTCCCCTCACCCCTGCCCCTCTCCCGCCTGCGGGAGAGGAGTGCCTAATCATCGCATCCTTTAGTTGAACTGCTTAAGGAAGCGCAGATCGCCTTCGTAAAACAGTCGCAGGTCATTGATGCCATAGCGCAGCATGGTCAAGCGCTCCAGGCCCGAGCCGAAGGCGAAGCCGATGTAGCGTTCGGGGTCCAGGCCCATGTTGCGCACCACGTTGGGATGCACCTGGCCCGAACCGGAAACTTCCAGCCAGCGCCCCTTCAGCGGACCGCTGCCGAAGGCAATGTCGATCTCGGCCGAGGGTTCGGTAAATGGAAAATACGAGGGGCGGAAGCGCACCTGCAGATCGTCGGTCTCGAAGAACGCCTTGACGAAATTGAGGTAGACGCCCTTCAGGTCGGCGAAGCTGATGTTCTCATCGATCCACAGGCCTTCGACCTGGTGGAACATCGGCGAGTGCGTGGCGTCGCTGTCGACGCGATAGGTGCGGCCCGGTGCGATCACCTTGATCGGCGGCTTGTGCATGCGCGCATAGCGCACCTGCATCGGGCTGGTGTGCGTGCGCAGCAGCAACTGTTTGCCTTCGCTATCCTTGCCGTCGATGTAAAAGGTATCCTGCATCGAACGTGCCGGGTGGTTTTCCGGGCTGTTCAAGGCGGTGAAATTGGTCCAATCGTTCTCGATCTCGGGGCCGTCGGCGACGTCGAAGCCGATCGAGCCGAAGATTTCCTCGACCCGCTTCCAGGTGCGCATGACGGGGTGGATGCCGCCCACGCCGCGCCCGCGCCCCGGCAGGGTGACGTCGATCGCTTCGGCGTTTAAGCGCGTCTGCAATTGGGCGTCGGCCAGCGCGTCGCGCCGCGCATTGAGCGCGGCCTCGATCTGCGTCTTGGCGACGTTGATGACGGCGCCTTGCGCCTTCTTGTCTTCAGGCGCCAGCTTGCCCAGGCCCTTCATCAGCTCGGTGATCTGCCCGGTCTTGCCGAGGTATTTCGCCTTGGCGTTTTCCAGTGCCGCAGCGTCCGGCGCGGCGGCGAAATCGGCTTGCGCCTGGGCGACGAGTTGGTCTAGTTGAGTCATGCAGACTTTCCGAACGAAATAAACGAAACGAAAATACGGAACGAAAATGCGGAACGAAGAAATAAAAAGGGGGCAGCGCCAAAAGCCTCTGCCCCGCTTAGATCAGCCCGAGAGCTGAATTACATCTTGGATTTAAGCAGCGATGTTGGCCTTGACACGATTGACAATCGCGGCAAACGCCGGCTTGTCCATCACAGCCATATCGGCCAGGACCTTGCGGTCGAGTTCGATCGAGGCTTTCTTCAGACCGTTCATGAACACGCTGTAGGTCATGCCGTGTTCACGCGAAGCCGCGTTGATACGGGTGATCCACAGTGCGCGGAACACGCGCTTCTTGTTGCGGCGATCGCGATAGGCATATTGCCCGGCGCGCATGACCGCCTGCTTGGCGATGCGATAGACCTTGCTGCGACGGCCGCGGTAACCCTTGGCTTGGTCGAGAACTTTCTTGTGACGGGCACGTGCCGTTACCCCACGTTTAACTCTAGGCATGATTTCTCCTTAGTGTGAGGTTAGGCGAACGGCAACATCGCGCGAACCGAATCCATGTTTGTGGCATGGACATCGACTGCACCGCGCAATTGACGCTTGTTCTTGGTGGTCTTCTTGGTCAGGATGTGGCGCTTGAACGCTTGACCGCGCTTGACGGTCCCACCCGGACGCACGCGAAAGCGCTTTTTGGCGCTGCTCTTCGTTTTCATCTTAGGCATAACAAAATCTGTCCTATGGACAGCTCCATTTTTAGCATGATTGCAGGTGGCAACAAAAACGTTACTCTTGGATGCCTGCTCTCACTTGTTTTGGCTGTTCCTTCCGCTCTTGCGAGCTTCGGGAACGCCCTGGCGACGGATTCGAGTCTGTCGCCATTTCGCGGGACGCTTAATAAAAAACATCTCGCGGAATCCGTTACTCCCCTCTCCCGCAGGCGGGAGAAGGGTGGGGGCGAGGGGGGCCGCGATCTGACTACATTGGATTTAACCCACACAGTCAAAGTACAACGCCCCTCACCCCTGCCCCTCTCCCTCTCCCGCCTGCGGGAGAGGGGTTCATTGCATCACTTCTTTTTCTTCGGCGCCAGAACCATGATCATCTGGCGGCCTTCCATCTTCGGAAACTGTTCTACCTGACCGTACTGTTCCAAGTCACCCTTCAAGCGTTCCAGCATGCGCATGCCGATGTCCTGGTGCGCCATTTCACGTCCGCGGAAGCGCAAGGTGATCTTGGTCTTGTCGCCCTCGTCCAGGAACTTGATGAGATTACGCAGCTTGATGTTGTAATCGCCATCGTCGGTGCCCGGCCGGAATTTGACCTCCTTGACCGAAATCACCTTCTGCTTGAGCTTGGCCTCGTGCGCCTTCTTTTGCTCGGCATATTTGAATTTGCCGTAATCCATCAGACGGGCCACCGGCGGCACCGCCGTCGGGGCAATTTCCACCAGATCGACATTGGCTTCTTCCGCCAAACGGAAGGCTTCCGCCAAGCTCACGATGCCCAAGGGCTCGTTCTCTACTCCTGATAATCGCAGTTCCGGCGCGTTGATCTCGCCGTTAATGCGATGCGACTTGTCCGTAGCTATTGTCGTTTCCTTTTAAAATCCAATAATTAAGCCGTGCGTATTTGCGCTAGAACTTCAGGCTTTGGTTTCGAGATCGCTGTTTAGACGCTCGACCAGAACATCGACAGGCATCACGCCCAGATCGACATTGCCCCGCGCACGCACGGCCACTGTGTTGGCATCCCGCTCCTTGTCGCCGACGACGACGATATAAGGCAGCTTTTGAACTGAATGCTCGCGTATTTTATAGGTTATTTTCTCATTACGCAAATCGAGGTGCACTCTAAACCCTTGTTTCTTCAGGTTTTGTGCAACGTTTTTGGCGTATTCGGCCTGCGCTTCGGAGATGTTGACCACGGCGATTTGCACCGGCGCCAGCCATAACGGCAGCGCGCCGGCATGATTTTCCAACAACATGCCGATGAAACGCTCCAGCGAACCCAGGATGGCCCGGTGCAGCATGACGGGCACTTGGCGGCTGTTGTCTTCGGCGACATATTCGGCACCAAGGCGCACCGGCATCGAGAAATCGACCTGCATCGTGCCGCATTGCCACATCCGGCCGATGGCGTCTTTCAGCGTGTATTCGATCTTGGGGCCGTAAAAGGCGCCCTCACCCGGCGAAATCTCATATTGGCAGCCTGAGCGCTCCAACGATTGGATCAAGGCATTTTCCGCCTTGTCCCATGCCTCTTCCGAGCCGACACGCTTTTCAGGACGGGTTGCCACTTTGTAAATGATGTCAGTGAAACCAAAATCCTTGTACACTTTTTGCAACAAAGCGGTGTACGCCACACATTCGTCGAGGATCTGATCCTCCGTACAGAAGATGTGGCCGTCGTCCTGCGTAAACCCACGCACGCGCATCATGCCGTGCAGCGAACCGGAAGGTTCATTGCGATGGCATTGGCCGAACTCGCCGTAACGCAGCGGCAATTCGCGGTAGGAGTGCATGTTGGAGCGGAAAATCTGGATATGCCCGGGACAATTCATCGGCTTCAGTGCATACGACCGGTTTTCCGATTCGGTCGTAAACATGTTGTCCTTGTAGTTCTCCCAGTGGCCCGATTTTTCCCACAAGCTGCGGTCGAGAATCTGCGGCGCCTTCACCTCCTGATAGCCATTGTCCTGGTAGACGCGACGCATGTATTGCTCGACCTGCTGCCACACCACCCAGCCCTTGGGGTGCCAAAAGATCAGGCCGGGCGCCTCTTCCTGGAAATGGAACAAGTCGAGCGCGCGGCCCAGCTTGCGGTGGTCGCGCTTGTCGGCTTCTTCCAGCATGTGCAGGTAGGCTTCCTGTTCTTCCTTCTTGGCCCAGGCCGTGCCGTAGATACGCTGCAGCATCTCGTTGTTCGAGTCGCCGCGCCAGTAGGCGCCGGCCAGCTTCATCAGCTTGAATACCTTGAGCTTGCCGGTGGAGGGCACGTGCGGGCCGCGGCACAGGTCGGTGAACTTGCCTTCCGTATAGAGCGAGACATCCTGGTCGGCCGGAATCGAAGCGATGATCTCGGCCTTGTAGGCTTCGCCGATCGATTTGAAGTAAGCCACGGCCTCGTCGCGCGGCAAGACCTTGCGCGTGACAGGCTCGTCCTTCTTGGCCAGTTCTGCCATTTTCTTTTCGATGGCTTCCAAATCTTCCGGCGTGAAGGGACGCTTGTACGAAAAGTCGTAGTAGAAGCCGTTGTCGATCACCGGGCCGATCGTGACCTGGGCGTCGGGAAACAGCTCCTTGACGGCGTAGGCCAGCAAGTGGGCCGTCGAGTGGCGGATCACGTCCAGGCCGTCGGCATCCTTGTCCGTGACGATCGCGAGGTCGGCGTCGTGCTCGATCAGGAAAGAGGTATCGACCACCTTGCCGTCGACCTTGCCGGCCAAGGCAGCCTTGGCCAGGCCCGCGCCGATACTGGCGGCGACCTGAGCCACCGTAACCGGAGATTCGAATTGACGGCTTGAGCCGTCGGGTAAGCGTACGTTCAACATTGGTGCACTCCATGCCGGCAAAGCCTTGCCGGCGCAAATTTTAATGATTGCGAATTCGGTGATCGAGGGAAGGTCCGGACGTAAAAAAACGCGGACTAGCCGCGCTTTTTTCGATGAGGCGAAAAGAGCTGACTAGCGTCGCTGTCCGACCTTGGTGGTGGTAGTTCGCGGTGTCATAACCAGTTGCCTTTCTCGCTCTTATACAGAATTCTTCAATCGGTGCGCACGCAGTAAGCAAACGCATGCACAAGTCCTTCCTCGATACTATCACAAATCGCGCATCTTGCAAGCCGATGCCGTGGTGCCCGCCGCCCATGTCGGCATCAGCGCCGCACGTTCTTCGCCCGGAAAGAAAGTGGCACGGATCGCGCCATCGTAGCGCAAGCAGGCTCTGCTACACTCCGCATAAACCGTCAAACGAAAAACGATTATGCTCAAGCTGAACCTGGGATGTGGACAAAATTTACTGGACGGCTACGTCAACGTCGACAAGTTTTCGACCTTCGCCCCCGACGTCG
>Ga0302314_10023719_pt1 | contig 10000 bp, 9 predicted proteins | sample III_Palsa_N2_3_FD_200533 | JGI IMG/M metagenome (GOLD analysis project Ga0302314, IMG submission 200533) | Peat permafrost microbial communities from Stordalen Mire near Abisko, Sweden - III_Palsa_N2_3 | ecosystem: Environmental > Terrestrial > Soil > Palsa > Peat permafrost | place: Sweden...
GCGTGGAGGACGGGATTGTCCCGGACCCGCAGATCGCTGGTGAACAGGCAGATACGGACGTTCATCGAGTGGCTCCAGGTCGTCTTCCGGGCGTGGCGCTGCGGCGGTGGCGGCGCAGCGCGGGAGGTTCCGTACGTTCCAGGTCGGTCGGTCGGTCGTTCGGGTCGCGCCGGGCCGCCGTCCGGAACGGAGGTGCTGCCAGTGTTCGACGGGCAGTCAACGCTGCTCCCGCACAGCCTGGTTGGCGATGTTGCGGACCATGCCGCCGAAGACGAGGGCGTGGAACGGGGCCACGCTCCACCAGTACAGGTGCCCGGCCAGCCCGCGCGGATGGAACAGTGCGCGCTGCTGGTAGCGGCAGCTGTGCGGACCGTCCGGCTGGACCCGCAGCTCCAGCCAGGCCAGGCCGGGGAGGCGCATCTCGGCCCGCAGCCGCAGCAGCCGGCCCGGTTCGAGCTCCTCGACGCGCCAGAAGTCGAGGGAGTCGCCGACGCGGAGCCGGTGGGGGTCCCGGCGTCCGCGCCGCAGTCCGACCCCGCCCGCGAGCCGGTCCAGCCAGCCGCGCAGGGCCCACGCCAGCGGGAAGGAGTACCAGCCGTGCTCACCGCCGATGCCCTCGACGACCCGCCACAGGGCGTCGGCGCCGGCGTCCACCGTCACCTGCCGGGTGTCCTGGTAGAGGCTGCCGCCGCTCCAGCCGGGGTCGGTGGGCAGCGGGTCGCTGGGCGCGCCGGGGATCGAGGCGGAGGACCAGCGGGTGGCGACGTCGGCGTCCCTGATCCTGGTCAGCGCGAGGCCGACCGCGTCGTCGAAGCCGAGCAGGCCCTGCGGCGGGTCCGGGATCCAGCGGGCGATGTCGTGCTCGTGGACGACGACCTCGTGCCGGAGCGACTCCACCAACGGGCGCGCGATCCCGGCCGGGACGGGGGTGACGAATCCGACCCAGAGGCTGGACAGGGCCGGTGTCAGCACCGGAACCGGGATCACCACCCGGCGCGGCAGGCCCGCGACGCGGGCGTAGCGGAGCATCATCTCCCGGTAGGTCAGCACCTCCGGTCCGCCGATGTCGAAGCTCCGGTTCACCTCGTCCGGCAGTCGGGCGGCGGCCACCAGGTAGCGCAGTACGTCGCGGACGGCGATGGGCTGGATCCGGGTGCCGACCCAGCGCGGGGTGACCATGGCGGGCAGGCGCTCCGTCAGGTACCGCAGCATCTCGAAGGAGGCGGAGCCCGAGCCGAGGATGACCGCAGCCCGCAGCTCGACCGTGGGCACGCCGCTGCTCCGCAGGATCCGCCCGGCCTCGGCGCGGGAGCGCAGGTGGGGCGAGAGCCGGTCGGTGGGGACGCCCCTGGGCAGCAGCGCACCCAGGTAGACGATGCGGTGCAGCCCGGCGCGGGCCGCCGCCCGGGCGAAGTGGCGCGCGGTCTCGGCCTCGGTCCGCTCGAAGCCGGGCCCGGTACCCAAGGAGTGCACCAGGTAGTAGGCGGCGTCGATGCCGGCGAAGGCCCCCTCGAGGGAGGCGGGGTCCGCCAGGTCGGCGCGCCGGACCTCGACCTGCCCGAACCACGGCTGGTCGCGGAGCTTCGCGGGTTCGCGACTCAGGCAGTGGACCTGGTGGCCCGCCTCCAGCAGCTCGCGGACCAGCCGTCCGCCGATGTAGCCGGTCGCCCCGGTCACCAGCACACGCATCGGCGCGGTGCTCGGGCGGACGGAGCGCGCGGACTCCGGAAGCGTCATCTCCGACTCCTCCCGCCCGCGATCGCCATGTCCTGCGACAACCCTGGAACGTCGGCGCTGCGCCCGCCACCCGCATCGTTGCTGCATCGAAAAACCGACCGGGTGCTCGACCGCGAAGACGCTGTTCCCGGTGGCCCGGAGCCGGCGCAGCGCCGTCAGGAGGAGTTCGGTGCCGCTCGTTCGGCAGGGCCATTCGAGGAGCCGGAATCTACAGGGGCCGACACGACTCGGGGTCGGGGCACCAGCGACGCGTGCAGCGCCTCGAACAGGTCGCAGAGTTCCGCGGTGTCGATCGGATCGATCTCCAGCTGCAGTTGGCACACGTCGTCGTCGCCGTTGGGGGTCAGGCGCACGAGGAAGGCGAAGCCGCCCCCGACCGGCTCTGCGGTCAGGGCCAAGGGGTTGTTGCGGCCGGGGGTCACCGCCTCGGTGAACCGGCGGCCCGACGGAGCACGCAGGTGGGAGAGCATCCGCGCGGCGAAGTCCGCAGCCTCGGAGTTGCTGAGGCAGGCGCTGAAGTCGGCTGTCAGCCGGGCGCACCAATCGGCGGTGACCTGCCAGTCGTCCCCGCCGTTCTGGACCAGCTCCAGCCAGGCTTCGTCGTCACCGAGGCGTATCCGTGGTCTTTGCACGGTCGCCTTCCGACGTCTTCTGCCAGGGATTCATGATCCTGCAAGGGCGAACTCCGCGAAGCCGTCGCCCGGCCGGCGGCACCGGCGGCGGCGGGTTCATCCGCCCGCCAGTGGCAGCAGTCGGAGGAACAGCACCTCGGGTCGGGCGCGCAGATCCACCACCTCGTCCAGTTCCTCCACCTGGCGGTCGCCGACCAGCAGGAAGAAGCCGTTGGCGCGGAAGGCCCGCTCGGCGAGGTCCGCCTGCTGTTCGCGGTCCTGCGGTGGGGCGTCCGGGAAGCGGCCGGCGAACTCCTCACGGGCGCGGAGGCGTATCAACTCCCGTGCGGTCATGGACTGCGGGACGTCGGGGACCTCGATCGCGGCGACGGCCGCACCGCCGACCGTCTCCGTTCGCAGGATTACCGTGGCCATCAGCTGTTCCTCCTGATCTGGGCCAGGATCGACGGGTCGCTGATCTTCGTGTCGGCGGCGAGCAGCGCGGCCTTGCTGAGGATCAGCGACAGCCGCTCGTCCTCGAACGGGAGGAAGACCTTCGCCGGGCCGCTGCTTCGGGCCTGGACGATGCAGAGGTAGCCGCCGCTCGGCTCCATCAGCACGTTGGCCGAGCCCAGGTGGATCCGGTACGTGGCCAGCGCGCCGCGGACCACCAGGTAGCGGCCCTCCAGCGTGCAGTGCTTCGCCAGCCGGAGCCTCGGCAGGATCCGCTCCAGTGCCTCGCGGCGCACCTCCGCCGACGCGGTGAAGTGCTCGAACGCGGCACGCTGCCAGTACGCGGTGTGCCGTTCCCGGCCCCGGTCGGACCAGGTCGGATCGGCGGCTATGGAGGTGACCGCGACGAACAGGTCGACGTCCCGCATGGCCTCGCTGAACACCTGCGGCGGCACCTCCGCGAGCAGGGCGGCGCGCCACTGCCGCCCGTGCCGGCGCTCGAACCGCACCTGGTCGGTGGCGGCCAGCTCCGGGCTGTGCCGGAAGTCGTCCTCGGCCGGCTCGTGGTGGAACCGGACCCGCCACTGACCCTCGTCGAACTCGGCCCGGGCGTCGCCCTCGTAGCCGCCGTCGTGGCGGGAGAGGTAGTTCGCCTGCCACCCGCGTTCCTTCAGCAGCGCGTAGAGCTGCTGGTAGCGGACGATGTGCCCGGCGAAGCGGTTGGAGTACCCCTCCGTCGCCTCCTCGGCCGGCGTCAGCAGGTACACCTCCCGGAACGCCTGCTTGAACGGCTGCCGCAGCTCGGCCGTGACCAGGTGCTCGCGCCACCGGGCGGTCTCGTCCGCCGTGGCGCGCACCGGCTGCCACAGCCGTACCCGCAGCGGCTCGGTCTCCGGCTCCGTGCCGGGCGCGACCGCCGCCCACGCGCCGTCGCCGTCCTGGAACTCCCAGATCAGCCCGCGGCTGATGGACCCGGTGAGCGGGTGGTCCCGGTAGTAGCGGCACCACTCCTGGTACGGCCAGGAGCGGTCGGTGGAGAACAGCGCCTCCATCCTGGTCCGCTCGGCCGCCAGCGCCTTCCGCAGTTCCTTGACCGCGGCTTTGACCTCCGCCAGTTGTTCCCTGATCGCGGCCGGCGCGGTGGCGGTCGTCCGGCCGTCCGGCGCGGTGTAGCCGGCCCGCACGGTGGCGCCGCCGACCACGTCCACCCGGACCCGGTGGCCGGCCACCGTCCATTCCACCGTCCCGTCCGCCGACAGCCCGTGGTGCGGCACGCTGCGTTCCACCAACTGCGCCGGGGAGATGCCCAACCGCCCGGCGACCGTGGTCAGCGCGGTGTCGATCTGCTTGCGCAGGCCACGGTCCCTGATCGCGGACCGGAGCCGGTGCAGTGCCGCCATCGCCGCCGGATCGGCGATCTCGGCCAGGGAGTTGACGGCCGCGTTGGCGAGCTTGGGACTGTCCGTCATGCCCTGGCGGGGCAGTCCCACGCGCAGCGCCAGCGCGGTGAGCCGCGGCACCGTGGAGGCACCGCCGAGCAGCGCGGCCGCCCAGACCAGTCCGCGCGCCAGATCGCCGTGCTCCACGCGGACCAGGCAGGTGTAGGAACGGCCCGGCCAGATCTCACCGACCGGCCCGCCCTCGGCCAGGGCGTCCAGCACCGCGGGCACCACTGCGGCCGCAGAGGCGGCCTCGACCAGGCGGAGGCACTCGCTCCGCCACCGCTGCGACGGCCGTGGCCCGGACAGTGCCACCAGATGACGGAGCAGCTCCGCGAAGGCCGGGGTGGGGTCCTGCTCGCGCAGCGGCGCGGCCCACGGGTCGTACGGGGGGATCATCCCCTCCGGGATCTCGGCCAGGTCCGCACGCGTCAGCAGCTCCTGCACCCGGCCGGTCAGCGACCGGCGCTTCACGGCGTCCACCTGAGCCGACATCAACAAGGTGTACGCCTGTCGCAGCCACGGCGCGACGGCGCGGCACCCGTCGGGATCCAGCCGCTCCGCCGTGGCCAGGGCGCTGCGCAACCGGGCCGTCAGTTCATCCTGGCGCGACGCGTCGCAGGCGTGCCGCAGCAGCTCCGCCACCTCGTCCGCCGACCATCCGCCCACCTGCGGCAGCACCGCCTCGACCGCGTCCCGGGCCCGCAGCGTGTCGGACGGGTCGAGCCCGTCCGCCAGCAGCAGGCACAGGAACGCGGCCCGGTGCTCCTCCTCCGTGCTCACCCTGAGCTGCTCGACCAGGCGCGACCACTGCTCCGCCGCCCGCGCCCGGTGCTCCTGGAAGGCCTCCTGCCTGGGCCGGTTCGACATGTCGAACCGTGGTTCCCCCCGGCGCGCGTCCAGGAAACCCACCACCCACGGCACCCGTGCTGCTGCGGCTGCCGCGACCCCGCCACCGTCGAACTCGTTCATGTCGTGGATGCTGCCAGGCCCCACTGACAGTCCGGCCGCCGGCGCCGGTGCCGCCGTTGCCGCGCGACACCGCTCTCACCGGTCGAGGGCGACCGCGTACAGGGCGAAGGCGAGCACGAGCACGCCCACCCGGAGGTAGTGGTAGCGGTTCCAGCGGCGCTCCTGCTGCCTCCAGTCGGCGGGCTTGCTCTCCCTGTCCCAGGTCTTGGCCCGGTTGTTGATCGGCACCAGCAGCAGCACCGACATGGCCACGCTCACCGCCAGCAGCGCGGTGGCCGCCGTGGCCGGCGGGGCGCCCGCGCCGCCCCAGGCCGCGGCGGCCCAGATCGCGCCGAGCACCGTCGAGCCGATGTACCAGTACGGCATGACGCCGCCGAGTACCCGGGCCCCGTCGCTGTGGGCGGCGGTACGGCTGTCGTCGGGGAGCCGGTCCAGGATCGGGTTGACGAACACCGCAACCGCGAACTCCACACCCACCATCATTCCGACCACGACGACCGTGACGACTGCCAATGCGTTCTGCACGACCCCTCCCCAGGGTTGTATCTAGCGGCGCTAGATTCTGGTTCGATGCTAGACATGTCAGTGCTCACTTGTCTAGCAATGCTAGAATTCCGGTATGTCTGCACAGGAACGCAAGGAGCGGGAGCGGGCCAACCGCCACCAGCTGATCGTCTCCACCGCCCGGGAGCTCGCCGAGGCCCAGGGTTGGGACGCGGTGACCACACGCAAGCTCGCCGAACGGATCGAGTACAGCCAGCCGGTCCTGTACAGCCACTTCCGGGGCAAGCGCGAGATCCTCGGGGCGGTCGCGCTGGAGGGCTTCACCGAGCTGACCGCTGTCCTGCGCGCGGCGGTGGCCGAGCAGCCCGCCGGCCGTCCGGCCGTGGCCGCGCTCGCCCGCGCCTACACCGACTTCGCCACCGGCAGTCCGGCGCTGTACGACGCGATGTTCAGCCTCGACAACGGCCTCCCCTTCGCCGCCGAGACCACCCCCGCGCCCCTGCGCGAGGGCTTCCAGGCCCTGCTGGACCCGCTGGTGGCCTACGCGGGCCCGGACGAGGAGCCCGGCCTGTTCGTCGAGACCTTCTGGGCCGCGCTGCACGGCCTGATCACCCTCACCCGCGTCGGCCGGCTTCCCGCCGGCCGGATCCCCGGCCGGATCACCCTCCTGGTCAACCGCTTCGTCGGCGCCGAGGAGCAGCGCGACGGAGCGGAGTCTCCTGCGTCGTGAGCGCCGGATCCGCTCTGCACCGACAGCAGGGAACAGCCGTGCGGTACTGATGCACCCGGTGCCACACTGGCGCCATGGCTCTTGACCTCTCATCACGCACCCGAGCCGGCCGCGCGATACCCGGCGCGGAGGTACCCGCTCCGCCGGAGCCGGCTGGCCGGGAGCGTGAACTGCTGCTGGCGAGGTTCAACCGGGCGGTACGCCGCCCGGAGGACCACGGTGGGCTGCCGGCGGTGGCGCGCCTCCTCGACCGGATCGCGGCGGGTGATCCGCAGACCGCCGGCTCGGTGTGGCTTCCCGACACGAACGCGCGGCTGGCCCCGTCGGCGATGTTCAGGGCAGCCTTTCCCGATACCGACGTCCACGTGACCGCGTCGCAGTACGGGGAGGACGCGCACCGCCGGGGCTGGCTGCGCCTCGACCGCACGCTGACGCCCACCGAACACTCCGCCCTCGTCGACGGCGCCGTGGCCTGGTCACAGACCGACCGCTCGCTGACCGAGATCCTGGCCGAGTACGGGCCGCCGTCCATCACGTTCGGTCCCGAGGAGCCACACCACCCCAAGACCCTCAGCTACGCCACCGACGATCGGACGGCCCCCGTCGTCGCCTTCCACGTCGGCACCGCGCAGACCGGGCCGCGCCCGGAGCGGGACGACCGGGCCTCGGCAGTCGCAGCGCTGCTCGCGGTCCGTGTCCGCGACGACTTCTTCGGCGGATGGGAGCTCACCCCGCTCGGCTTGGAGCACTTCCACTGAGCGGTCCGGGCCGTCGCCCGGACGTGCCTGGTCCCAGTGCGGACGGAGTGGCTGGCAGCGTCCGGGCGGGCGTTCCGCGTCACTCCGAGGTGCTGTCAGGCTGGACGCGAAGGCCGTCGAGGGTGAACTGGAGGGTGCGGCGCCAGCCGTCGTCGCCTGCCGGGCGGTCGCGAACGAGGTAGGCGTTGACCGAGAAGATGCGCGCGAGGTCGTCGGCGGAGAAGCCGGGCCGGAGCGTGCCGCAGGACTGGGCGTCGCGGATGAGCTCGGCGCCGAAGGCCAGTGACTGGTCGCAGACCGCCCGCAGGTCCGGGGCGTCCGGGTAGCGGCGGGAGAAGACGTCGTTGAAGACGGGGTCTCCGGCCTGCTCCTCGCACATCCCCGCCACGAAGGCGCTGAACCGGTCCCATGCCGTGGCCTGCCCGGTGGCGCGGTCGATGACCGCTCGCAGCCAGCCGGCCGCGACGTCCGCGACCACCGCGTCGAGCAGCCCTTCCCTGCCGCCGAAGCGGTTGTAGATGGTGCCCGCGCGCACGCCGGCGCTGCGGGCGATGTCCTCCAGGGGAACGTCGAGCCCGTCCCGGGCGAAGGCCTCGGCCGCGGCCTCCATCACCTTCTCCATGTTGCGGCGCGCGTCCGCGCGCAGGGGCCGTTCCCCGGCCAGTCCCGCTCCGCTGCTCATCCAGGCAACCCCATTATCTTGACAGGACATCAACTTAAGGTAGGCTCGCCACCGTTCAGACAAATTGATGGTATCTCAAGTTAGGGGTTCCCGCGTGAGCGTCATTGTCACCGGCGCCGGCGGCCAGCTCGGCCGTCTGGTCATCGACCAGCTGCTCGCCACCGTCCCGGCCTCCGAGGTCACCGCAGTGGTCCGCGATCCGGCCAAGGCCGGTGACCTCGCCGCCCGGGGGGTCACCGTCGCCGTCGCGGACTACAACGTCCCGGAGTCGTTCGACGGGCTGCTGAGGGCCGGCGACCGGGTGCTGCTGATCTCGGGCAGCGAGCTGCACCTGGACCGGGTCGCCCAGCACGAGGCGGTCCTCGGCGCCGCCGTCAAGGCGGGCGTCGCGCTGTTCGCCTACACCAGCGTCCTCGGCCTCCGGGGCGGCCCGGTCAACGAGGACCACCGCGCCACCGAGGAGGCCATCCGCGCCTCCGGGATCCCGTACAGCCTGCTGCGCAACGGGCTCTACCACGAGATGGCCACGATGAACATCCCGGCCGCGCTGGAGCACGGAGCGCTGGTCCGCGCCGCGGGCGACGGTCGGCTCGCCTCGGCATCACGCGCCGACTACGCCGCAGCGGCCGCCGCCGTCCTGGCCGGGGACGGCCACGAGGACACCGTCTACGAGCTGTCCGGCGACACCGCGTGGAGCTTCGCCGAGTTCGCCGCCGAGGTCAGCAAGCAGTCCGGACGGCACGTTCGCTACCGTGCCGTCACCGGCGAGGAGTACGCGGCGATGCTGTCCGGCGCCGGGCTGCCCGACCCGCTCCCGCACCTCATGGCCGGCATCGACGTCTCCATCGCCGCCGGGGAGCTCGCGCTCACCACCGGCGACCTGTCCCGTCTGGCCGGCCGGCGCACCACCCCGGTGGCGGACGCGATCGCAGCCGCCCTGGCCGGGTAGGGCGACCCGGCCGCTGCGGCCGGGGCTACGCAGGTCGAACCGGACAGATCCACGCCTGATGGGCAGACAGGCACCGCACCCTGCCCGGCGAGCCGGCAGGGTGGGGCCCGCTCCCGGGGACGTTCGGTCGGAGCAGTCCTGAACCACTGCTAACTCCGTTAACATGTGCGGCAATTCGCGTTCCCACTTCGCCTCGCTCCGCCCTGGCGGTTGCTTTCGCACGCCGTCACGGGCGCAGTCGCGCGAACCCGCACGAGGGGCCGCCCATGGACACCGCCGCCCCAGCCTGGCCCTGGCCTCGTCGACGGACGGTGCGCGCTCGGGCCGGGATCCGTGTCGACGTGGATGCAACCTCGCTCGGCGCGAAACGCGTTAGGTGGGTGTGGGCCACTCCACCTCGACAAAGGAGCCTTCTCATCGCCGCCTCGTCCACGAGGGTCACCTCCGAGTCCGCCGCGGCTCCGCTCGGCCCCCGGCTCCACGCGTTCCTCGGTCGGCTTCCCGGGGGCCGGTCGGTCCGGTGGATCGTGCTGGTCGCGGTCCTCTACACGTGCTCGCAGCTGCTCCTGGTGTCGCCCTCGATGCCCCTGGGCTGGGACGAGACGGTCTATGCGAGCCAGGTCTCGGCGCATGTGCCCGCCGAGTTCTTCAGCGCCCCGCGCTCGCGCGGAATCACCCTGCTGGTGGCCCCGGTCGCCCTGTTGACCCACTCGACGGTTGCGCTGCGGGTCTACCTGTCGGTGCTGTCCGGGCTGGGCCTCCTCCTGGCGCTCCTGGCCTGGCGCCGGGTGCGGGACACCCGGGTACTCGCGCTGGCCGGAGGGCTGTTCGCGACGCTGTGGGTCACCGAGTACTACGGGCCGCAGGCGATGCCCAACCTCTGGATCGCCTTCGGCGGCCTCGCCGCCGTCGGTTGCCTCCTCGACGCGCTGCGGCGCCCGGCGGCTCGGGCGCCGCTGCTGGGCCTGGCGTCGGCGCTCGCCGTGGCGGCGCTGATGCGGCCCAGCGACGCGGCGTTCCTGGCGCTGCCGCTGCTGGTGGTGTCCCTGCTCCGGCGGCGGCTGTGGCTGCTGCTGGCCACCTGCGGCGGGTTCCTCCTGGGGAGCGCCGAGTGGATCGTGGAGGCCTACGTCAGGTTCGGCGGCATCGGCGGGCGGCTGCACGC
>Ga0302314_10023722_pt1 | contig 10000 bp, 10 predicted proteins | sample III_Palsa_N2_3_FD_200533 | JGI IMG/M metagenome (GOLD analysis project Ga0302314, IMG submission 200533) | Peat permafrost microbial communities from Stordalen Mire near Abisko, Sweden - III_Palsa_N2_3 | ecosystem: Environmental > Terrestrial > Soil > Palsa > Peat permafrost | place: Sweden...
CCGACGATCCGGCGTTATCCGTTCATCGCGGTGCGACTGGCGCGGACCTTCCTGACGATCCCGCCAGTTCTTAGAGCGATGTGTGCTGACACGGACAGCTGGTGGCGCGAGCAGGTATTGACGGTGCCAGGACTCGATGCAGCCGGCGCCCGCCGCGCTTTCACTGACGCTTGCGAGCACTACCAGACCGCGCTCGATACGCACGTGACTGCGATGTTCGGCAGCTTCCAGCCGGTATTCGACACGCTCGACCGGCTCGTCAAGCGGGCCGGCACGGGGGACCTGGCGGTGCTGAGCGGCACCGGCGGTGCCGAGACCGCGGTTGTGGGAGACATCTGGAGGGCATCACGTGGGCAGATTGAGCTCTCCGACGTGGTCGCGAGCCACGGATTTCACGGGCCGGGTGAGGGGGAGATCTCAAGTCACGTCTGGCGTGATGACCCCAGCCCGCTGTACCGAATCGTCGAGCACTATCGCGCGGTCCCCGAGGAGCAGAGTCCGGAACGGCTGGAAGCCGCCAAGGCCGCCCGCTGGCCGGCGATGGCGGCGGAGGTCCTGGCAGCCTTGCCGCCGACCGCCCGGCCGAGCGCGAAGCTGGTCCTCAAGCTGGCGCGCGAGCGGATCCCTGATCGCGGCCGCGGTAAGCGCGCGTTCCTGCAGGGGATCGACGTCGGGCGGATGGCCGCCCGCCGCCTCGGCGAGCTGTACGTCGCCGAGGGTGCCTTCAGCGACTGTGACGATGCCTTCTACCTGACGGAGCCGGAGTTGCTCGGCCCGCTTGCCCGGGACGTTGGCGAGCTGATCGCCAAGCGCCGTGAGCGACGCGCGGCGTACGAGCGGATCGCCTTCCGTGCGACGACCTGGGCTGGGATGCCGCACGCCTTCGAGATCGACAACGCGCCAGTCGCTGACGTTCCGCTTGACGCCGAGGGCGCCGATCGAACCGGGACTCGGGTCGAGGGGCTGGGAGCCAGCGCCGGCATCGTAGAGGGGGTTGTCCGCGTCGTCACCGACCCGGGCTTCGCCGACGTCGAGCCTGGCGAGGTCTTGGTCGCGCCGACGACCGACCCCAGCTGGGCCTCGATCATGTTCGTGTCCGCCGCACTGGTCGTAGACCTTGGCGGGATGCTGAGCCACGCAGCGGTCGTCGCCCGTGAACTCGGGATCCCGTGCGTCGTCAACGCTGGCGATGCGACGACGCGGCTGCGCACCGGTGACCGCGTCCGTGTCGACGGGAAGACCGGGATCGTCGAGGTGTTGGCGTGAACGACTTCACGATGTCCCCCGATCAGATTGAGGCTTTTCTCGCCGAACCGATCACCGCTCAGCTGGCAACCAACGGACCGACGATCAGGCCAATCTGGTACCAGTGGGAGCGTGGCGCGTTCTGGATCAACAGCGGGCCGTGGGCGAAGCTCTTTGGCCGTATCCAGCAGGATCCGGAGGTGGCGCTGTGTGTCGATGTCGGCGACTTCACGAACGGCCGCGTGCTTCAGGTCTGCGCGTACGGTGCCGTCCAAGTGCGTGACTACGACGTCGAACTCGTACGGCGGATGCTCCACCGTTACCTCGGCCCAGACGAGGCCTCATGGTCGGACTCACCCAGCGACTATCGCTCCTACGTGCGCGACGGTGGCCCGCCCGGCGCGAAGCTGTTACGGCTGCAGCCGCGCAAGCTGATCGGCCTCAACTTCAGCTACTAGCGGACGCGGTCCGACTGACCCAAACGACAGGACAGGACCTCGTCTACGGACGTGGGGTTTGGATCGGTACGCCAGGGTTGGGACACTCGAATCGGGTGCCCTTTCCGCAGATGCCGTCGCGCAGGTAGCTGGGAAGGTTCCGCGGGGTGGTGGAGTACAGCGATGCTCCAATCGCCAAGACCGAGGCGCAGAGCATGGCGGCACTGACGACGCCAACGACCGCTAGGGTGCTGAGCGCGGTTTTGATGCGCGGCTGCACAGCGATGTCTTGAAGTCCTGCATCTGAGCGGGGCGCGCCGCGGTCGGTGGCGAAGAACCGCAACGAGATCATCGCGACCATCAAGCCGCTCCAGAAGATGGGGTCAGGAACGAGGGACATCTGGAAGCGGCTGCCGTAGAAGATCGTCAGCCAGGACACAGGCGAGAGCCAGACCGCGGCGCCAGTCCGCAGCACGAGGACCTCTTCGAACACCATTAGGAAGAGTGCGACGCCCACCCAGGCACAGAGGATCAGTGCGAGGTTGCTGGTCTGTGGTCGGCGACGCCGGACCGCGCGCATCAGTGAGCAGCCGGCGACGCAGATGAAGATCAAGCTGCCATAGACCGGGAGTTCGAGCAGCGGCAGGTCGGCCAGCAGATGACCGTTGGGAGTCAGCGCGCCGGGGATGTGTCCGATCCAGGAGCCGAAGTTGACGTAGTAGGAGTTAAAGAAGAACTCCGGGCGGATCAGGCTCCCGATCGGGTCGAGCCACAGCTGGCAGTAGCCGGCGATCAGCAGCTTGGCGTCCAGTGTCACCGCTCCGGCGCGGCGGCATCCGCGGATCACCCAGATCAGCGCCGTCAGGGCGACCAGCGCGAGCGAGGGCTGCAGAATCCACGCGATCACCTTCTCCAGCTGCGGGACCGGGTCTGGTCCGGTCGGTGTCGGCTTGAACTCGGACGAGCTGATCCAGGCGATGTAGACGTAAGCCTGGAAGGCGATCACGGCCGCCCCAAGCCCCGCCCACCAGAGGACCGGACGGTTGCGCGCGGGGCTCATCGCTGTGGTTCGAGGACGACCAGGGGGATCTGTCGATCGGTACGGCGCTGATAGTCGGTGAACACGTCGGTGACCTCAAGCACCTTCGGCCACAGCAGCTCGCGTTCGTCCTGGCCTGCAACCCTCGCGAGGAGATGCTGCTCCTCGGCACCGATCCAGATTCGGACGTCGGGGTGGGCGCGCAGGTTGTAGAACCAGCCCGGATTGTTGGGGCCGCCGCCGTTTGACCCGACGAGGATCACGGTCTCGCCGTCCCGGACGTAGCCGAGCGGAGTTGTTCGCACCGTGCCGCTCTTGGCACCGACGTGCTCCAACAGCAGGAAGGGCGGCATGCCCGGGAAGCGATGACCGATCCGCCCGCCGGTGAGCCGGTAAATCGCGACGTGCGCTTTGAAGCACCGGTTCAGCACCGCGGCGCCGGTGCCGCCCGCGGCTACGGTCTTTCCCGACCACTGGAGAATCCGCTTCGCCAGCATCTAGCGATTTCCGGTAATCCACGCCGACTGCTCCGAGGGCTTGGCCAGCCCCAACAGCTCAGCGAGTTGTAGGCTCGCCAGGTTGGTCACGGGCATCGCGGCGTCCTCAGGCAGTAGCCCCGCGTCGACCATCATCGTTCCGATCCGCATCATCATGATCGTCGCGCGCACCGCAGCGAACACCTCGTGGAAGGCGAAGTTGACAAGGGGCCGGCCGAGCAGCTCCTCGTACCGAGCGATGCTCTGCTCGCGGGTCGGAAATCCGGCCGGTGCCGCCAGCCCCATCCCGTCCGTGTAAACCCGGTTGAGAAAGAGAAACCACGCGAGGTCGAGCTCGGCCTCGCCGATCGTGGCCATCTCCCAGTCCAGCACACCGGTGACGGTGAGATCCTCGCCGAACATCATGTTGCCGAGGCGGGCGTCTCCCCACGAAAGAACGGCGGGCGCTTCGCTCCCAGGCAGGTTTGCATGAACCCAAGCCAGTCCACTATCGAGCACCGGATGGTCGCGACCGGACGCCGTCCACGCGTAAAGCCGCTGATAGTGATCGAGGTGCTGGGCAATCGAGCCGGCACCTGACAGGGGATTGCCGACCACATCAGAGCCGAAGCCGCTGATGTCGGTTGCGCTGATAGCGGCCATCGCGACCAGCGCGTTGTCGTACATCGTTGCCTGCGCACTCCTCGACAGCTCGATCACCCAGCCTGCCGCGGTGAATGGTGGATCGTCGGCTGGGACGCGACCGCTGAGCCGGTCCATGATCAGAAACGGGCCGCCGAGAACGGCGCTGTCCGGCTCGACCGCATAGGGAGCAGGCACTGGCACGGCAGTGCTGGCGCGGACCGCGGCGAGCACGTGCTGCTCATGAGCGAGGTCGTAGCTTGGAAGCAATCCGTTCGCTGTCGGCGCGACCCTCGCCACGAGCGCCTGCTGGTGGCGCTTGCCGTGCCGCGCCCAGGTCAGGTCGAACAAAATGGTCTCGCTCGACATGCCATTCGCGCTGGGGATGTCGATGTTGGTGACCCGGACATCGGACCGCTCGGGGTGACATCCGGCGAACCACCGCTCGAGTTGCGGCCCGGCGAGCACCGGATCGATCACGTTCTTCAGTGCCACGATGCTCCTCCGCTCAGAGGGTCAGTTTGTTTGCTCTGCCGTCATTGCCGCCAGCAGCGCGTGCTGCCCGGCGGTTGCGCCACCATCGAGGGCGATGACCTGACCGCTGAGGAAGGACGAACGCGGTCCCGCCAGGAACAGCGCGAGCTGAGCGACGTCGGCGACCTCGCCGGCGCGCCCGAGCGGTATGGCTGCCTTCAGCGCTTGCCACGACGGTCCGTCGGAGAGCAGCGCGGCCGTCAGGTCGGTCGCGACGATCCCGGGAGCGATCGCGTTGGCCCGCACGCCATAGCCGCCGAGCTCCACCGCCGTCAGTCTCGTCAGCGACTCAAGCGCTGTCTTGCTGCACACGTAGGCGCCCATCAGCGGCGCCGGGTCCTGAGCCACGATCGTGCTGATGTTGATGATGACCCCGCCGCCGCCGGTCGCCATCCCGCGGCCGAGCTCACGCGTCAGCAGCAGCGGCGCGGTGAAGTTCACGGCGAACGTGCGCTCCCAGTGCGCGTCGTCCGGCTCGGTGATCGGCAGGTAATGCTCCTCGGGTGCAGCGTTGTTTACGAGTACGTCGACCGCCCCAGCCGTCCTGGTCAAGGCGGTGACGGCGACACGGTCACTCAGGTCGCAGACCAAGGTTGTGGCGACTCCATCGGCCGACCGGACCTCGTCGGCCACGCTCTCCAGCGCCTCGATGTTCCGGCTGACGAGGATCACCTCAGCGCCGGCCCCCGCTAGGGTCAGCGCGATCTCGCGGCCAATCCCTCGGCTTGCGCCGGTGATCAGCGCGCGCTTGCCGACCAGCTCAGACATTGACGTCCTTCGCCAGTGAGCGCTCGGTGAGTCCGTGACCGACCTGCCCATCCCAGATGAACTCTGTCTGCCCCTCCCACAGACGCAACACGGTCGGTGGCTTGAGCGTGCTGCCGAAGATCAGCTCGTTGGGTTCGCCCATGCCAAATGGCATCTTCTGACCAACCCGGCCTTCGATCGTATGAGTCCTTTCACCGTCGCGCAGCACCGCGCGGTGTCTAACCGGCCCGTCAGAGGTCATCTCGGATTCGAGGGACACCACCTCGGCTTCACGGAGAGTGTCTGGTCCGTCGCTGACATAGGCACGACGCAGCAAATGGCTGTCCGATGTGTGCCCGGTGACCTCCAGCAACGCGAATGACCGCCCATCCGGAAACTGACCGTTCAGCCACCAGTGGTCATGGACCGTTCCGAAGTCGCGAGGGCCTCGGCTATGGTCGCGAATGCCGGTGCCGGTCAGCTTGATCGACTCGCCCCCAAGCTGGATCACGCCGCTCACCCGGCATGCTTGCTCGTAGTGGGTCTGCGTCCAGGTCTGGGTCTGCATCTCCGCGCCGAGATCCCAGACAGGCGCCATCGCGGTCCAACCCATCTCAATCGTGGCGACATGGTGCGCCTGATCGGTGAGCGCGCCGGCGCGGAGCTCATCGCCGCTGACATCGCAGACAGCGCCGATGAAGCGCATCGTCCACCGCTGCCACGCCTCCTCGCAGCTCAGAGACAACATCCCGGAACCCGGTCCACGGTCATGAACGCCGTTTCCGTGACCCTTGGCGACCAGGAATCGGTCCCCGGGGAGATACACGATCAGGATGTCGCGCCACATCGGGACGGGGCCGGCGAGTCGCGCGAGATGGAACCACAGTCCTGCGCCGCTCTCCGGGGAGTAGCACTGATTACAGAAGTTCTCGGTCCACCCATCCGGCAGGGCAGCGCTGGGCAGCTCAGCCGGGTCGATGGCCTGCGTCGCAGTAGACGGCATCTTTTGGCAGCGTACCTCATTTGGGAGTTACTCGCAAAATGGCATGTGCTTTCATTTGATCCATGGCCTCGCTTCGCGCACGCAAACGCGATCGTTCACGTGATGAGTTCGTGCGGGCAGCGCTGGATCTCTTTGAGTCGAAGGGATTTGCCGAGACGACGATCAGCGAAATCGCGGATCGTGCCGTCCTCTCCACCAGCACGTTCTTTCGCTACTTCGGTACCAAGGAGGAGGTTCTCTTTGCGAGAGTCCCCGAGCTGAGAGAGGTGTTGATGGCAGTGCTCGCGAGCGAACTGACTGAGCAACCGCCATGGGAGGCCGTCAAGCGCTCGGTTCGGCTGACGACCCGTGGCTTCGTGGAACACGACGCCACCATTGCCGTTCGCAGCCTCAATCTCTGGGTCACCGAGCCAGCCCTTCGAGCCCGCTACCTCGAAGTCGCCGACTCCTGGGAGCGGGCAATCATCGAAACGGTCACAGCCTCGGACAAGGCAACCGCCTCTGACGACGCCTACGCCGCCGCGCTCGCTGTCGCAGCTGTCGGAGCGTTCCGCATCGCTCTGGAGGCGTTCAGCACACACGGGCAGGATCTCGCCGAGCACTTCGACGCGATGCTCGAACTCATGGGCCACGGACTCGAGACCCCGTCCGTGAAGCGCACGGCGAAAGCGGCGTAAGCCAGTTCGCTGACGCCGGACGCTGTACCGGCCGCAGTCCGTGCTCGAGCGTTCCTACTTCACCGACGGGCTGTGCGGATCCCGGACCGACGTTGCCCGGGTCCGAATGTCCCGATCGCCAGGAAGGACTCCGCGAGGATCGGGCCCAGCGGGAAGCTGATCGTGCCGCGCGGAGTGGTGCTGGCACCGCCCGTCAATCTGGCGGGGACACGGTGAGGCCTCGCCGCATGCCCGGACCGCGGCACGGTCAGCTTGGGGTGGTGCTCGCGGTCGCGGCTGGCGCGAGCACTTCCTTGGGCACCTTCAAGATGCAGCCCAGCGCTCGCCTCTTCACGCGCTTTCGATGGGCCTTGACCCGCTGCGCGATCTCCGGGTCGGAGACCTTGACCTTACGTCCGAGTGTCCCGACGATTTCCTGGATCGCGCCACGGTCCAAGTCCGTGAAGGTGACCTCGTGGACGCCGCTCTTGAGCGTCAGCGATTGGTCCCGGACCCTGATCCTCCGGCTCTGGGCGACCCGTTGCGCGAGCGAGAGCTCAAGCTCCGGGCCAGCCAGGAACAGCACGCGATCGCTGGTCAGCGCGACGATTCCGGGCGCGTACTGATGGCGGCAGTGTGAGAAGACAAGCACGATCTCTCCTTTGCGCAGGGCTCCGACAAGCTGGTCCGGGAGTGCTTCCGTCATCGCCGGCGAGCCTACTTGCGCGCTAAACAGCGCCGGCCGGCGCGTACGCGCGTTCCAGCCGGTCTCGCCAAACCCGCAGTTCAGCGGCCAGGTCGTACACCGACGGGCCGAGCGTCCAGCGGAAGATCAGCCCGATTCCCGTCAGCGTGAACTGTGCCGCCTCCTCGTCAGGGTTCAGGTCGACCCGCACAGAGCCATCACGCTGACCGCCTCGCAACTCCGCCGCAAGCTGCCGTTCGTACTCCTCAAACCAAGCGGCGTACCAGTGGCGCAGACTGTCAATCACGGTCGCTTCAAACGTCATCACGCAGAACGCGCGCATCAGCTCCGGCTCGTCGTCGAGCAGTTGCCTGACGTGGTCGACACGAGCGAGGACCCACGGCAGGCCGCGGAGGTCGCGGTCGCCGGCGGGCAGCATCCGGCGGTCGAGCTCGCCGGCGAAGATCGTCTCCAGCAGCGCCTCCTTCGACCCGTAACGGGCGCGGACCATCGAGCGGCTATAACCGGCGCGCTCACCAATCTCGGCGACCGTCGTGCGCTCGTAACCCTTCTCGGCGATCAACTCGATCGCCGCCTGCAGCAGGCGCTCAGCGGACTCAGCCGAGCGCTCCTGTTGGGTACGCCGAGATGTGTTGGTTGTCAGCACGCAAATATGTTATCGTCCGCGTGCTTCGGTGATCGATCGTTAACCGATCGCATCGAGCATTTCAGCCAGCGGGAACAAGAGGAGAGCTTGTACAAATGGCCGTGACGATCGACGAACGGATTGCAGACCCCGGGACCTCCGGCGGCGCAGCGACTGCCCGGCCTCAGGACAACACCGTCGACAACGTCACTCCGCCGGTCAAGTGGTGGGCCGCCGTTGGTGCGGTGATGACGGTCTTCATCGCCTATTGCCTGATTCGCTGGGTGACCGGCCCCTACTTCAAGAGTGTGCCGCAGGGTCCGACACAGGTCCCGACCTGGATGCACATCGAGCTGACCGCTTGGCAGATCGCCTCGATCCCGGCCGCGCTTGGCCTGCTGTTCTGGTTCGTTGTTCGGCCGTGGCGCCGTGACCGGCGCGTCGGGGTCGACGGGATCCTGGTCCTCGGATTTGCGTTGATGTGGTTTCAGGATCCGCTCTCAAGCGCTGTCAACCACTGGTTTGTCTACAACACCTCGATGCTGAACATGGGTTCCTGGACGAGCTCGGTGCCGTTCTTCTCGTCGTTCGGTAAGCCCGGCGCGATGACGTCAGAGCCGATCGTCTTCACCGAAGGCGCATACGTCTACGCCATGTTGATAGCGGCGGCGTTCGGCTGTCTTTCGATGCGCTTTGCAAAGCGCCGGTTCCCTTCGATTAGCACCGGTGCCCTGGTCGTCTGGTGCTACCTCACGATGTGCGTGTACGACATCTTGCTCGAAGGGATCATCTGGCTACCGCTCGGCATTTACGAATATCCGGGCGGGCACTGGAAGCTGTTTTCCTCGACGTACCACCCGTACCCACTCAACGAGATGTTCACGATCGCATCGGTGTTCACCGCGATCTCCTGTCTGCGGTTCTTCACCAACGACAAGGGTCAGATGTGGATCGAGCGGGGGATCGACAAGGTTAAGGGCGGCGCCGGGAAGAAGCTCGCGCTACGCGGGCTGGCCGCCGTTGGCGCGATGCAGGTGATCATGTTCCTCGGGTACAACGTCCCTAACGGGATCCTCTCGTCCAACGTCCAGGCCTGGCCGAAGGCGGTCCAAGAGCGCTCCTACTTCACCGACTTCCTCTGCGGTGACGGCACGCCCCGTCTGTGCCCAAGCCCGAGCCTCGCGACGACACGCGATGGTGTTGCCTACATCGGGCCTGACGGCAAGGTCATCATCCCCAAGGGCGTGATCCTGCCGAAGGTCGTGCCTTTCCTCAAGCACGGCTGAGCGACGAGCCGATCGAGCACGAGGGCGTCGGGCGTGGGTACGCTCTCACCCCCACAGCGCGCAGATCGGAATCGCGAAAATGCGTTCAGAGAGGCGCAGCAGGCCAGGGCCAGTATGGAGTACCGCGCCGGCCACAAAGCCATCCCCGAGTTCGTCGCGGAGCCATTCGAGGTGTCGTGCATGTTGGCGGGATGGCGCGGCGGTGGCTTTGATCTCGACGGCGAGGACCTCGCCGGCGGCGATCTCGGCGATCAGGTCGATCTCGTGACGGCCCTCCTTGTCACGCAGGTGGTACAGCCGTGGCGGGTGGGACGTGAGTTCGAGCTCAGGCCGGAGCTGGAGCGACAGCGAATGAGTCGATCAGTCGGCCGAGGACGTCTCCGTCTCGAAGCACCGACGCGGGGTCGAGTCCTAGGGCGCTGCCGACGAGTGCGGGGTCGACGACGTAGCGCTTGGGTGTCCTGATCAGCCGAGTCAGGCGGTTACTGGCCCTCGCGGGGACGAAGTCGAGCACGAACAGGTTCGTGAGCAAGGTGTCGTAGGCGAGCGCGGTTTTGCGGTCGATTCCGGCCGCGTCATACAGGGTCTTGTGCTCTGGTTGGCC
>Ga0302314_10023723_pt1 | contig 10000 bp, 7 predicted proteins | sample III_Palsa_N2_3_FD_200533 | JGI IMG/M metagenome (GOLD analysis project Ga0302314, IMG submission 200533) | Peat permafrost microbial communities from Stordalen Mire near Abisko, Sweden - III_Palsa_N2_3 | ecosystem: Environmental > Terrestrial > Soil > Palsa > Peat permafrost | place: Sweden...
AGCGTCCGGCCTTCGGCGCCAAGCGCAGCGGCCCTGGCGGCCCGGGCCCGCGCAGCGGCCCCCCGCGTGGCCGTACGCCGCGCTGAGCGTTGAAGCGCGCTTCGGTGCGCTGACCTGATCTGCCGAATGGCCGCCCTCGCAAAGGGTGGCCATTTCTTTTTGTGGATCTCTGGAAGACTAGCGTGAGCGTTGACGGTCGTATTCGATGTCGCGTGATCGAGTCGAGTCGCGTCGCGTCGCGCTGTGGGCCCGCGGCGCTGTTGCCCGCCGCTGAGCGGCGGGCGTTCCTCGCGCGCATGTCCGCTGCGGCAGGGTGGCCCGGGGCTTGGCTGTTGGAAGAGGTGGCGTGTCTCGCCCCGTCGAGGGGCTCGACAGCTCCGCACGCTGCGAATGATGGCGTCGCTGGCCAGCAGCGGAGGCTTCGCGCCTGCGCCGTGGCGAAGTCGCTGGGGTGGATTCTGCGACTGCGCTTCGCTCCGCGCAGAATGACACTGAGCCTCCGGTGTCATCCTGCGCGAAGTCGATGCACGAACAGCGCGATGTCGGAACACCACGCCGCGCGAAGCGGTATTGTTCGCGCGTCCATTCGAAGTCCGCAGGATGCGGGCGGCGCGCAGGCCGTCGAGCCCCTCGATAGGGCGAGACACGCTCATCTTCCCCAAACAAGGAAGTCGCAGCGACAGGCCCCCGGGAATGCCAGGCGCCGCAGGCACACAGCGCGCCAGCGCGAGGCCGCTCGTCACCGCGGATCTTCACCACGTCCGCGCGCCAAGACCCGCGCCCGGTTGTCGCGCGTTCGCTGCTTCATCTCAGCCACGTGGCGTCGGCGCTGGAAGATGTCCGTCGCCTCGCGATTGGCCTCGCGCAACAGCTTCTGGAAACTGACGAGTCGCGCCGCCGGTACCTGCTCGCGCACCGCGCAGCCGGGCTCCTGCGCGTGCCGGCAATTGCGATAGCGGCATTGCAGCGCCAGCGTGCCGATCTCGGGAAACGCGCCGTTGAGCGTGTCGGCGTCGGCGTCCAGCCACAACTGCCGCAGGCCTGGCGTGTCGATCAGGCAGGCGCCGCCGGCGGTGCGGTGCAGCGTGCGCACGGTGGTCGTGTGCTGGCCGCGCCCGTCGTCCGTGCGCACCGCGTTCGTCGCCGAACCTGCGCCGGTCAACGTGTTCGTCAACGTCGTCTTGCCGGCGCCGCTGGAGCCCAGCGTCACCAGCGTGCTGCCGCGCGCGAGCCAGGGCGACAGGGCTTCGGCCGCCGCCGGCGAACGGCCATCGACGGCCAGCACGGCGATGTCGTCGCGCGCGTCGCCCACGTGCGCGCGCACGCGCTCGACGGCCGCCGCCGGATCGGCGCAGCCGTCGGCCTTGGTCAGCACGATCACCACGCGCGCCTCGGCCGAATGCGCCAGCACCAGGAAGCGGTCGAGGCGGCGCAGGTTGAAGTCGTGGTCGAGGCCCATCACCAGCAATGCGATGTCGATGTTGGCGACCAGGCCCTGGCGGCCGCCGGCCGGGTCGCGCCGCGTCAGGCGGTTGCGCGCGGGCAGGCGCGCGACCGCCCAGCCGCAGTCGCGATCGGACGCGGCGGCGCGCCACCACACCCAGTCGCCGACGACCAGGGGGTCGCGCTCGAGTTCGAGCGCCACGCGCAGTGCGGGCCAGGGCACGACGGCGTGCGCCTCCGCGCCGTCGTGCACGACGAGGCGGTCGCGCTGGATCTCGACGACGCGCGCGAGCCGCGTGTCTTGCGGGCGGGCGTGCGCGAGCGCCGCCTGCACGGTGTCATGGGAAAGTCCGATGTCGCGCAGCGCGCGAAGATCGAGGGAGTCTGGCATTTGGAATGATTCCGGACGCGCCGCACCAACCACTCGGCGATGCAGCAGCCTCGCTCGCGCCATGCGCGAACGAGAGAAGGCCTTGCACGGTCAAGGCCGGCTGGGGGAGGTGTAGGCGTCGGAACCGGATGCGGTCGGTGCGCTGCGCGGCACGCTCGATGTCGAGCGCGGGCTTCGCACCGGAGATGCTGGCGTGATCGGAAGGATCAGTGGCCGCGCACCTTCGACAACCGTGACAGCATGGCGGCCGACGCGCTGGCGATGGCAGTCTTCATGGGCGACCTCCTGCAGGTGAAACGGTTGAACGGAGACGCGACTTTGCGCCTTCGCGCGGGCCACTGTCAAGGCGATGCGTCCGCATGGCGGCGTGCACGCCACATGCCGCGACAGCCGCACCTCGACGGTCTCGCGGGCCGCCATGCGCCCTGCCCTGTCGACGCTCTGCGCACTCATGCCGCCGGACAAGCAGCAGCCGACCTCAGTAGGTCACGTCTTCCGCCAGCAACCCCCGCTTGCGCAGCAAGGGCTCGAGCGACGGCATGCGCCCGCGGAACGCCGCGTAGGCCTGCTGCGGCGCGACGCTGTCGCCCGCGCCGTAGATGCACTGGCGCAGCCGCGCCGCCACCACCGGGTCGAACGCGCTGCCGGCTTCCTTGAACGCGTCGAAGGCGTCGGCGTCGAGCACCTCGGCCCACAGGTAGACGTAGTACCCGGCGGCGTATGCCGCGCCGGAGAACAGGTGCTGGAAGTGCAGCAGGCGGTGGTTGACGCCCACCTCGGGCGGCAGGTTCAGGCGCGCCAGCGTGGCGGCCTCGAACTCGGGCAGGTCTGGCGGCGGCTCCTTGTCCTGGCGCGAGTGCACGGCCATGTCCACCAGCGCGCTGCCGGCGTAGCGCACCGTCTCGTAGGCCTGGCCCCAGCGGCGCGCGTCCTGCAGGCGACGCACCAGCGCCTCCGGAATCGGCTCGCCCGTCTTCCAGTGGCGCGCGTGGCGCGCGATCACCTCGGGTTCGAGCAGCCAGTGCTCGAACAGCTGCGACGGCAGCTCGACGAAGTCGCGCAGCACGTTGGTGCCCGACAGGCGCTGGAATGTCACGTTCGACAGCAGCCCGTGCAGGCCATGGCCGAACTCGTGGAACAGCGTGCGCGCGTCGTCGAAGCTGAGCAGCGTGGGCTCGCCCGGCGCGCCCTTGGCGAAGTTGTTGTTGTTCATGATCACCGGCAGGTCGACGCCGCCGTTGCGGCACTGCCAGCGCAGCGCGCTCATCCACGCGCCGGAGCGCTTGGTCTGGCGCGCGAAGTTGTCGTGCAGGAAGATGCCGATCAGCTTGTCACCGTCATGCACTTCGTAGGGCACGACGTCGGGGTGGTACACGGGGATCGCGTCGTTGCGCACCATGCGGATGCCGAACAGCCGGTTCGCGCAGTCGAACGCGGCCTGCACCATGCGATCGAGCGAGAAGTACGGCTTCACCTCGCCGTCGTCGAACGCGTAGCGCGCCTGGCGCACGCGCTCGGAGCCGAAGCGCCAGTCCCACGCCATGTACGGAGCGGCGATGGCGCCGTCGCGCAGGCTCTCGTGCACGGCGTCGCGCTCGTCCTTCAGCGCGGCGAGCGCGCGCGCGTAGACGTCGTCCAGCAGGTTGTTGACCGAGGCGATGTTGCCGGCCATCGTGTTGGCCAGCGCGTAGTCGGCGTAGCTCGCGTGGCCGTGCAGCCAGGCCTGTTCCTGGCGCAGGCGCAGGATGTCGCGGGCCACTTCGTGGTTGTCGGTCTCGCCGTCGTTCTCGCCGCGGCCGACCCAGGCCTTCCAGGCGCGCTCGCGCAGGTCGCGGCGCGACGAGAACGTGAGGAAGGGCACGATCAGCGAGCGCGACAGCGTCACCACATGCCGGCCCTCGCCCAGGCCACGGTCGCTGGCCGCCTGGCGCGCGGAGGCGCGCACGAACGGCGGCAGGCCGTCGAGCTCGTCGTCGCCCAGCTCCAGCTGGAAGCCGGCCTCGTCGGCGAGCACGTTCTGCGCGAAGCGCGTGGTGAGCTGCGCGAGGCGCTCCATGATCTGCGCATAGCGCGGCTGCTTGTCCGGGCCGAGTTGCGCGCCGGCACGCACGAAGTCGACGTGCAGGCGTTCGACCAGGCGCAGCGATTCAGCATCGAGTGCGAGGTCGTGGCGCGCGGCATGCACCGCATCCATCCGCGCGAACAGGCCGGCATGCATCATCACGGCGCTGTCGTGCGCGGCCAGCGGGCCGGCGAGCTGGCGCTGCACGGCCTGGATCTCGGGCGACGTGTGCGACGCGGCCAGCGCATGGAACGCCGTCTCGATGCGCGCCAGCAGGCGGCCGCTGCGATCGAAGGCGGCCACGGTGTTGTCGAAGTCCGGCGCCGCGGGCTGGGTCGCGATGGCTTGCACCTCGTCGCGCTGCGCCTGCATCGCCGCCTCGAAGGCCGGGGCGAAATGCGCGGCGCGGATCTGGTCGAACGGCGGCAGTGCGAACGGCGTCGTCCAGTCGGCGAGAAGGGGATTGGGTGCGGTCATGGCGTGATGGTGGGTCTTCTTCGAAGGGACGCCCGTTGCCGGGTCGGCATGGCATCGGAAGGATACGACCCCGCGTCACCTCCCCATTCGCCAAAAGGAGATTTCGGCCCCGTGGTGGACGACAGTCCAGGGTTCCACCTGAGCGTGTTCTGCCCCGATGACGACGCGCTGCCGTTGCCCCACTTCCGGCCAGAATGGCCCCTTGCCCGGCGGGCTCACGAGGCCCGCCCCACATTCCGCCGTCACCCCTCTGCGATGATCAAGACATTCCGACTCCTGACCGTGGCCGCCATGCTGGCCGCCGCGGCAACGACCCTCATGGCCCAAGATCCCGCCGCTTCCGCAGCGTTGCCCTCCGCGACTTCCGATGACCCCAACCTGTGGCTGGAAGACGTCCTCGGCGACAAGGCGCTGGCCTGGGTGCGCGAGCGCAACGCGCAGTCGCGCCAGGTGCTCGAGGCGTGGCCGCAATTCACCGAGACGCGCGCGCAGATCCGCGCCGTGCTCGACTCGAAGGAACAGATCCCCGACGTCGTGCGCCGCGGCGACTGGTTCTGGAACTTCTGGCGCGACGACAGCAATCCGCGCGGCCTGTGGCGCCGCGTCACGCTGGACGAATACCGCAAGCCGCATCCCGCGTGGGAGGTGGTGATCGACCTCGACGCGCTGGCGAAGAAGGAAAACGAGAACTGGGTCTGGCACGGCACAAATTGCCTCGCTCCGAAGTACGAGCGCTGCCTGGTGATGCTGTCGCGCGGCGGCTCGGACGCGCAGGTGGTGCGCGAGTACGACATGGTCAGGCGCGCGTTCGTCGCCGACGGCTTCACGCTGCCCGAGGCCAAGTCCAGCGCCGACTGGGCCGACGAGAACACGCTCTACGTCGCCACCGATTTCGGCCCCGGCAGCATGACCGATTCGGGCTATCCCGGTGTCGTCAAGCGCTGGTCGCGCGGCACGCCGCTGTCCAGCGCCACGACGATGTTCCAGGGCGAGCACACCGACGTCGCCTCCGGCGTGCACGTCGACGACACCCCCGGCTACGAGCGCACGACGTTCAGCCGCTCGCTCGACTTCTACACGTCGCGCGTCTGGCTGCTGACGCAGCTCGATCCGGCCGGCAAGCCGCCGCAGCTCACCCTCATCGACAAGCCGGACGACGCCAACCTCGCGTTCTGGCGCGACCGCGTGCTGATCGAGCTGCGCTCCGACTGGACCGTCGGCGACACCACCTGGCCGCGCGGCGCCCTGCTGGTGGGCAACGCCGCCGACTACCTGAAGGGCGATCGCCACCTGCAGGCGCTGTTCACGCCCACCGCCACGCGCTCGCTGGCGGGTTACGGCACGACGCGCACCAAGGTGATCCTCAATGTGCTGGACAACGTCGCCGGCCGCGTCGAGGAAGTGACGGCCACGGGTTCCAGCTGGCAGCACCGCGCCGTCGCCGCGCCCTTTCCCGGCTCGCTGTCCACTTACGAGCTGTACGACCCGCGCATCCAGGACGACCCGCTGGCCGAGTCCTACTTCCTCAGCTACACCGACTACCTCACGCCCGACTCGCTGTACCTGGCCCACACGGGCACGGACCAGCGCGAGCTGCTGAAGTCGCGCCCGCGGTTCTTCGACTCGACGGGCATGCGCGTCGAACAGAAGTTCGCCACGTCGAAAGATGGCACCAAGGTGCCCTACTTCATCATCTGGCCCAAGGGCGCGACGCTCGACGGCCAGAACCCGACGCTGCTGTACGGCTACGGCGGCTTCGAGATCTCGCTGACGCCCAGCTACTCGGGCAGCATCGGCAAGGCCTGGTACGAGCACGGCGGCGTCTGGGTCTTCGCCAACATCCGCGGCGGCGGCGAGTACGGCCCGGCCTGGCACCAGGCGGCCGTCAAGCAGAACAAGCAACGCAGCTACGACGACTTCGAAGCCGTGGCCGAGGACCTGATCGCCACCAGGGTGACCAGCCCGCGCCACCTGGGCATCGAAGGCGGCAGCAACGGCGGCCTGCTGGTGGGCGCCGTCGCGATGCAGCGGCCCGACCTGTTCAATGCCGTCAGCTGCCAGGTGCCGCTGCTGGACATGAAGCGCTTCAACAAGCTGCTGGCCGGCGCGTCGTGGATGGCCGAGTACGGCAACCCGGACATCCCGGCCGAATGGGCCTGGATCTCCAGGTACAGCCCGTACCAGAACGTGCGCAAGGACACGCACTACCCGACCATCTTCTTCACCACGTCCACGCGCGACGACCGCGTGCACCCGGGCCACGCGCGCAAGATGGCCGCGCGCATGATCGATCAGGGCCACGACGTGCTGTACTACGAGAACATCGAGGGCGGCCACGGCGGCGCGGCCGACAACGAACAGCGCGCCGACGTGCAGGCGCTGCAGTTCGCGTTCCTGTGGCAAAAGCTGGGCAAATGATCGTCGTGCAAGGCTCGCGCCTGGCTGGCGCGTGACTTGCCTGGAGCAACAGTCCCATCGCCCGGAGCATCCGATGACCACCGCCGTGACCCACAACGAAGCCCGCCAACGGTTCGAGACCACCGTCGACGGCCAGCTGTGCGTGGCCGACTACCAGCTGCGCGGCCAGGTGATGTGGATGACGCACACGGGCGTGCCGACGGCCGTCGGCGGCCGCGGCATCGCCGCCGAGCTGGTGCGCGTGGCGCTCGAATGGGCCGAGGCACAGGGCTTCAGCGTGGAGCCCGCGTGCAGCTACGTCGAGGTGTACATGCGACGGCACCCGCAGACGCAGAAGCTGCTGGCGCGCTGAGCACGCCGAACATCAGCCGGCCGCCTTGGCAGGTTCGCTCACGGGGTCGACGTCGACCCGCCGCGCATAGCACTGCGCCAGCATCGCGCACACCATCAGCTGCATCTGGTGGAACAGCATCAGCGGCAGCACGATCGCGCCGACGGCGTGCGAGGCGAACAGCACCTTGGCCATCGGGATGCCGCTGGCCAGGCTCTTCTTGGAGCCGCAGAACACGATGGTGATCTCGTCGGCCTTGTCGAAGCCCAGCCGGCGCGCGAGCCAGCCGGTGAGCGACAGCGCGCAGGCCAGCAGCACCGCGCACACCACCAGCAGGCCGGCCAGCGCCTGCAGCGGCACCTGCCTCCACAGGCCCTCGATGACGGCGGCGCTGAACGCCGTGTAGACCACCAGCAGGACGGAGCCGCGATCGACCAGGCCGAGCAGCTGCTTGCGCCGGTGCATCCAGGCGCCGATCCACGGCCGCGCCAGGTGGCCGACGACGAAGGGCAGCATCAGCTGCAGCAGGATGCCGACGATGGAGTCGAACGGGTTCGTCGAGGCCCCGTGCGGCAGCACCACCAGGCCCACCAGCACCGGCGTGATGAACACGCCCAGCATCGTCGACGCCGACGCACTGCACACCGCGGCAGGAATGTTGCCGCGCGCCATCGACGTGAACGCGATGGCCGACTGCACCGTGGCCGGCAGCACGCACAGGAACAGCACGCCCGTGTAGAGCTCGGGCGTGACCAGCGGTCGCAGCACCGGCCTGAGCGCCAGCCCGAGCATCGGAAACAGCGCGAAGGTGCACGCCAGGACCAGCAGGTGCAGGCGCCAGTGCGTGATGCCCGCGCGGATCGCATCGCGCGACAGCTTGGCCCCGTGCAGGAAGAACAGCAGGCCGATGGCGAAGGTGGTGAAGACGTCGAAGAACTGCGCCGCGACGCCTTGCGCGGGCAGGACGCTGGCCAGCGCCACCGTGGTGACCAGCATCAGCGTGAAGTTGTCGGGCAGGAGCGCGGGGCGTTTCATGGCGTCATTTCACCGCAGCGTCGGTCAAAAGAGAAATCGATTTGTTCCATGGACTCATTCATGATTTTCGCTCATGAATGTCACCTTGCGCCGGCGGCGTGTCTTCCGGTCCGCGGCCCGGACACGTCGTGCCAGCCGCGTGGGCGAGGCCGTCGGGCCGCGGCAGTCGATCGTCAGCCGCGCCATCGTCGAACTCGAACGTGGTCCAGGCCCGCGTCTGCTCGATCGCGCCACGCGCGAGGTGGCAGCGACAAAGGCCGGGCGCCCGCTGGACGCGCACCCGGCTCATCGGGCTCACGGCGATGCGGGCGCGTCCGCGCGACCACGCGCTGTCGCCGGTGGGCGAACGGGTGTGGCAGATCGTGAGCGGCCACCGTGCGCGCGCACGGGTGCCGGCGCGCGTCACGCGCGCGCGCCGGCCGGTCAGGCCGTCATCGAATGGAGCGCGACGCGGTTGCCTTCGCTGTCGGCGATCACGGCGCGGAAGCCGTTCGGCGCGATCGAGTGCTTGGCCTTCAGCACCTTGCCGCCGTTCGCCTCCACGGCGGCCACGGCCGCATCGAGCCGGCCGCTGGCGTCGATGTAGACCAGCGGGCCGGACATCGACGGCGCCACCCCTTCCTCGGGCTCGATCAGGCAGCCGCCGACCTGGTTGCCTTCGTGCTTGAACAGCCCGAAGTTGAAGCCGGGGCCGCCGATCTTGTCGACCGGCTTGCCGGTGACGGCGCCGTAGAACGCGATCGCGCGATCGAGGTTGGCAACGGGGATGTCGACCCAGACGAACGTGTTGCTCATGGTGCGTTCCTTTCAGGCGTTGCGGGTGGAATTTTCCTTGTCCTGCAGCAGGCGCCACATCACCTTGCCCGCGCCGGACTTCGGCAGCACGTCCACGAACTCGACGATGCGCGGCGCCTTGTAGGCCGCCATGTTCTCGTGGGCCCAGTTGACGACGTCGCGCTCCAGCACCTGGCCCCGGGCGTCGGCGCGCAGCACGACGATGGCCTTCACGGTCTCGCCGCGGTAGGCGTCGTGCGCCGAGATCACGCAGGCCTCCTGCACGGCCGGATGCTTGTACAGCAGCAGTTCCACCTCCGATGGCCACACCTTGAAGCCGCTCGCATTGATCATGCGCTTCAGGCGGTCGGTGATGAAGAAGTAGCCGTCGGCGTCCATGTGGCCCAGGTCGCCGGTGCGGAAATAGCGCCGGCCCTCGATGTCGACGAAGGCCGCCGCCGTGGCCTCCGGGTTCTTCCAGTAGCCGCGAAACAGCATCGGGCCGCGCGTGACGATCTCGCCGATGTCGCCGGACGGCAGCTCCTTCAACGTGACCGGATCCACCACGCGCGAGTCGACGCCGAAGAACGGCATGCCCAGGCACTGCAGCTTCGGGCGTTCGGCCGGGTTCGCGTGGCTGGGCGCGGCCGTCTCGGTGAGGCCGTAGCCTTCGCAGAAATGCAGGCCGAACTCGTCGATCAGGCGCTGCGCCACCGCCTGCGGCATGGCCGCGCCGCCGCCCGACAGCCAGCGCAGGCTGCTCAGGTCGAAGTGGCGATAGTTGGGGCTGGCGAACAGGTCGATGATCATCGTGGGGATGCAGGTCCAGTGCGACACCCGATGGCGCGAGATCAGGCGTCCGGCCAGCTCGCGGTCCCAGCGCGGCATCACCACCACCGTGGCGCCACTGAACATCGGCGAGATCACGCCGTACAGCATGCCGGTGATGTGGAACATCGGCACCACGCCCAGCACGATGCTTTGCGCGCTGCCCGAGCCCCATTCGCCGCCGCCCACGACGTTGGCCATGAGCGTGCGGTGCGTGTGCATGCAGCCCTTGGGCAGGCCA
>Ga0302314_10023724_pt1 | contig 9999 bp, 13 predicted proteins | sample III_Palsa_N2_3_FD_200533 | JGI IMG/M metagenome (GOLD analysis project Ga0302314, IMG submission 200533) | Peat permafrost microbial communities from Stordalen Mire near Abisko, Sweden - III_Palsa_N2_3 | ecosystem: Environmental > Terrestrial > Soil > Palsa > Peat permafrost | place: Sweden...
GAGCCGCGTCGGATCTTGGGGACCATCAGAGTCGCTTCCTAACAAGGGTGTCGGAGGTGTTGTCGATGCGGGACAGGAGGGTGGTCAAGGACGTGAGTGCGGTGTCGAGTTCGCCAGGGCGGGGCTGGCCTCCGGCGTTGTAGATGAAGGCGATCTGGTTGATGTTGTTGCCGACCCTGGCCAGGGCGGTTCGCAGCGCGGCCAGCTCGTCGATGGCGGCGTCGAGCTGCTCGTTGGTGTGCGCGGTGGTCGAACCGCGGGCGGCGGCGAGGCCGGCGGCGGCGAGGAAGCGGGCGACGGTGACGGCACGCTGCTGGGCGGCGGCGGCGATCTCGGCTTGCTCGGTGTCGGACAGGCGGGTGGTGGTCTTGTGGGTGCGCTCGCTGGGGTTGCGGGCGCGTCGGCGCGGCTTGCGGTCGGGGAAGGCTGGAGCGCTCGGGCTCGGCTGTTCGGGCTCGGCTGCTGCTCCTCCTGCGAGTGGCGCCCCCTGGTGCCGCGAGTCCTGCTGGTCCCCGGGCGCCCTCGCCCGGGGACCAGCAGGACCTCCCCCGGCCTTTGGGGCGGGGGCAAGTGCGTACGACGGGCCGTAGGACCGTCGTAGGCGACAACTTGCTCCGCCAGGAGCCGTCGTGGGGTCACGCTCCCCTCCGGACCGGATGGCCCTCGGGTTCGGGGCGGTCACCGGCTCGTCTCCGGGTCGTGCTGGTGGACTTCGCGGACGACGTCCTCGATCCAGTCCATGGCCAGGACCGGGTGGTGCAGGGTCCAGGGGCGGCTGTGTCGGCGTCGTTGCACGGTCCAGGTGTCGTCGGGCTCGGATTCGGCGCGGTAGAGGTGGCCGCGCTGGTGCAGGACGGCCAGCCAGGAGTCGACCTCGGCCGGTGTTGCGGGGCGGGTGCGCATCGGGATGCTCTCCGGTTCGCGTGGGAGGGGGTGTGGGGTGAGGGGTCGAGGGCGGGTGACCGGCCGAGGTGTCCGGCTCGGTCACCCGCTTCGTGCTGCCCGGTCAGTTCCGGGCGGTAGTGACCGGCTGTCCGTGCTGCTCGCGGAGCTGGACCATCAGGGCGGTCAGCGTGTCGCTGGACAGCGGGATCTGCTGGCCTCGGATCGCCTGGGCGACCACCTTGCGGGTGAGCTTGTCCTCGGCCCTGACCGCTGACCGGGCGATCTCCAGCAGTTCCTCGGTGTCCGGGTCAGCCCGCCGGTCACCGGTGACCGGCGTGCCCGGGTCACTGACCGGCGGGTCAGTGACCGGCCGGGGGCTGTCCTGGTGACCGGTGACCGGGTCGGTGTCGGCCGGGTGGTCAGTGACCGGCCGTGCGGTGTCCGGCTGTCCGGGCAGGTCAGCGGCCTGTCGCGGCAGCTCGTGGTGACCGGTGACCGGGCTGCTGGTGTCGGTCAGGTCACTGTCCCCGGCCGGTGACCGAGGCGTGGAGGTCTGCTTGTCCAGGGACGGTCGGGGCAGGTCGGTCAGGGCGGTGACCGGGTGACCGGGGCTGACCTGACCGGCCAGGGGCTGCTGCTGACCGGGCCGGTCGGTGCGGGTGACCGAGACGCTCTCGGTCCGGTCAGCCTGACCGGGGTGACCGGCCTGGCCGAGGTCGCCTCGGTCACTCTCCTTGACCGGTCCGCGGGCGATGAGGATGTAGAGGTGGACCGCTCCGGCCAGGGCGAGCGGAGCGATGGTGGACAGCACCGCGACCACCGTGTTGCCCAGCCGCAGACCGGCGGTCGGGGCGGCCTCCTGGTTGAGCCTGACCGCGTGCAGGGCGTTGGCCCAGATGCTGGCTGCGGTGGCCGTGCCGAAGAGCGTCCAGACGTAGAGCCGGGCCCGCAGCACGGCGTTGCGCAGGACCAGGAGGGCCCTGATGCCGTAGGCGATGAAGCCGTCGATCACCACCGGGAAGAGGTAGGTCAGGAAGCCCCGGACGTGGATGGCCACGGCCATCTGCTGCAGGGCGTCGTAGGACAGGGCGCAGCCCGCGCCGCCCAGGGCGATGACGACCGCGCGGTCCCAGCCGGTGACGGGCGCTGCTGGTGGGGTGCTCGCGGTGCTCATGCCGCCGTCCCGAAGTCGGCGCGGTTCAGGGGTCCGGAGGTCTCGGGGGGTGGTGTGGTCGTCGTGGTCTGTTCGAGGTCTCGGTTGCGCAGGGCGCGGCGGGTCTCGCGGTAGAGCTTCTGGGCATGCTCCTCGGTGATCTTCAGGAGCCAGGCCAGGCGCTGCTCGCTCACTCCATGGCGGTAGGCGGCGTGGACGACCGCGCGGCGCTCGGCCTTGGTGAGGTGGATGTCGCGCCCGGCGACGGTGGCATTCACTCGGCTGTAGTCCAGGCGGTTGGCGAGGTTCTCGTGTAGCAGTTCGCGCTCCTCCTGGGTCATGCCGCCCCGGATGCCGTGGGTGTCATTGCCTTCGAGGGCGGCGTCCAGGCAGTTCTGGCGGACCGGGCACTGGGCGCACAGTGCCTTCGCGGCGGTGATCTTGTCGGTCTCGTCCGGCTCGGGGAAGAAGATTTCGGGGTCCACCGGGTTGTAATCGGTGGGGTGGCAGACGGCGTCGTCCTGCCAGGTGTGGTCGCCGAGCGACCGGTGGTGGGCAGGGCTGATCGTCGTGGTGGTCATGCGAGGTGGCTCCGATCGCTCTCCGCGCGTAGGGGCGTCGGCGGAGGGGTGCGCTGGGTCGGGAGTGCGTGGGGCGGCGCGCTGGGGGCGCGGCCCGGCATGGCGGCCTGCGGTGTGTCAGGCTGCGGTGCGGTGGCGTCTGCGGTCGACCGGCTCGAACTCGACCCGGGTGGTCATCTCCACCAGGCGGGAGGCGACGCGGTCGCCGAGGTAGGCGCGCAGGTCGCTGATGCGCAGGTTGGTGGTAATCAGCGTGGGGAGCATGTGGGTGTACCGGCGGTTGATCAGCCGGTAAGTGGTCTCCTCGGTCCAGTCGCTGGCCTTGGCCGCGCCCAGGTCGTCCAGGATCAGTAGCGGGCACCGGGCCCACACTGCGAGTTCGCGCTCGCTGTCCGTGCCGGGGCGCGGACGCAGCTCGGCGTACAGGTCGGCGGCGGTGGTCGCGCGCCAGCGCACCCCAACCCCGTTCTGCACCAGGTGCCGGACTGCGCCGTACGCCTGGTGGGTCTTGCCCGCGCCGACGACCCCGGCCATCAGCAGGCTCGGCCCGGTAGCGACCTGTCGCCGGGCTCCCACGCTGGGGGCGACCGCTGCCTCGGCGACGTCCCGGGCCCAGGCCAGCACCGTCGGGTGGTCGGCGACCGCGCCCTGGTAGCGCGGGGGCATCCCGGCCGACAGGAGGTCCAGCAGCGAGATGGGCTCGTGCTCCTCGGGCAGCGCTGCGACAGTGGCCGGGTCGATGTTGCGGGCGGCCAGGATGCGGGCCATCCGGTCCAGGGTGCCCTGGCTGCCGAGGGTCTGCGGTTCGCGGGTCAGGGTGCGCATCACAGCTCCTCGGCGTAGGCGGCGGCAGCGTCGACCGGGTTGGTCCACGCCTGGTGAGGGGGCACGTTAGGGCGGATTCCCGGCCGCGCCAAACCGGCGGATCGTGCGTTCATGGCCTCGTTGACCATGCTGGTCAGCACGCTCGGGTGCTTGGGGTTCCCGGCGAAGTTCGCCAGCCCGGTGCGGATGTGCTCCGGGGCGATGCCCTCGCCCAGGAGCTTCTTGGTGATCCGCCCCAGGTGACCGATCACGTCGCTGGGCGGGCGCTCCTCGCAGGCGGCGACATACTCGCCGACGAGCTGGTTCGCTGAGACGGTGGCTGCGGGCGCTGTGCGCCCCGTAGGGAAAGAGGATCCAGGATCCAAGATCCTAGATCCAGGCGCCGAGCCCTCGGGGAGGCTTCGGGGAGGCTTCGGGGAAGCCTCGGTGAATGCCGTTTGACCTGCGGTTTTCTTGACGTGCCGGTCAGGGGTGCCGGCGATGCTCACGAGGGCGTCCTGCTGGGCGGTCGCAGCCTCGCCCTGGGGGTCGCGAAGAGTCGCGGCGGGCGGAGCGGGCCGATCGAGGGCTCGGCGAGTGTTCGGCGAAGCCTCGGCGAGCCCTCGGGTAGGGGTGGGCGACTCCTCGACGGGCTGAGTGCAGGTGCCCTTGCAGGGGGCGCACCGCTCGGCCGCGTGGTGCCGGGTGCAGGCGGGCAGGCGGGACTGGCTCGGCTTGTCGATCTTCTGGTGCTCGGACCAGGTCACGACGTGCAGGTAGCGGCGGCCGTCGCAGCCGGTGTAGCGGCAGATGAGACCGGCGTCGGCGAGCTGCTGGAGGTCGTCCTCGACGTGGACCGAGGTGTGCTCGGCGCGCAGGGGCCAGAGCAGCCCGGCGATGATCGCGGCGTTGTCGCGGTGGCGGCCGTGGTCGTCGGACTGGGTGAGCAGGCCGAAGAAGGTCCGCTCGGCCGCGATGCTCACCTCGGCGAGCGATTCGGAGATGAACGCCTCCGGCTTGATGGTGCGGATCCGCGCCATGTCAGCGGCCCCGACCGGCAGCGGCGAGGTCACTGCGGGTGAGGGTTGCGGTGGCGAGGTCGAAGGTGTGGGCTCGGTTCCAGTCCAGGTCCGGCCAGACCCGCAGGATCCAACGAGCCGCGACCCTGCTGGTCGTCCGGTTCAGGTCGATCGTCTCCCCGGCCGCGTCCTTGACGATGGCGTGCGGGTGGGGCCACTGCTGCTTCGGGTCGTTCAGGCTGACCCGGATGGTGGCCGCGCCAGGGATCATGTCGGCGAGCTGGGCCGCGAGGCGCTGCTGGCGGGCCGCGTCCGGGCAGGCCAGGGTTCCGCTCGGCATGGCGAGCATGCGATACTCCGTTGTTCGTAGGAGTGCGGTGCGGCGTTCTCGTGCAAAAGGCACGCCGCCCGCGAGATGTGAATCGGTGCCCTTCGGGGCGCTGGCCCGGCGTCCAGGAGTTGGTAGCTCCAGGACGCCGGACTCTTTTCCGGTCGTAGCTATGTCATCGATCCCCCTCTCGCGTCCCGCCGTCGTTCGCGGCTGGACCAGAACCATAGGGCGATCCAGGCCACACATCCACCCCGTTTACCCCACCTGACCAGCTACTTCGGACTTTAGTGCGCCCTCCGGTCGGAAACAACGTACACCAAAGTACGCCGCAGGGGGAGACTAAAGTGTGCTCACTTGCCACAGGGGGCCCCGAGACGCACTAGAGTGTGCTTATCGCCGCACCCTGATGGAGCATGCCTTGGGAGAGATCAAGTCCAGACTGAACCACCTGTTCGACACCCGTCCGCACCCGAGCGGTCGGCAGCTCACGAACCAGGAGGTGGCCGACCTCACGACGACTTGGGCAACCGAGACCGGCAACCCGTCGTCGAGCGTCAGCGCAAGCTTGATCCAGAAGCTGCGCAGCGGCGCCAAGGGGAATCCGACCGCAGGCACGCTCAAGGCCCTGGCGGCGGCTTTCCAGGTGCGGGCGAGCTACTTCATCGACGACGAGGCCGCCGAACCCGAGGGCGATTCGCCAGCCACCCGGCAAGACCTGGAGCAGCTGATCAAGGACGAGGATGTCCGAAACCTTGCCCTCCGCGCCGACGGCCTATCCAAGGCGACTCTCTCGGCTCTCGCCGGCTTCATCGAGCGAGCCCGATCCCTGGAGGGGCTCGAAGATGGACAGACGGAGAGGCCGCCAGGGTCCTGACCCTCGGCCGCGATCATCTAATTCGCTATCAGATCAAGTTTCGATAACACGATTCATCACGGTAAGTGATCTATCGGCGTCACCGCGATAGACCCCTTCGAATCCTTGCGCTTCACTCCCTAACGCTCCGCAGTCGAACGACCACGAGTAATGGACCAGTTACAGCAGGTGACGCCTCGCTCACCTATGCTTTGGAATCCGAACCGAGGGGGCGCGGAAGGAATTTGGAGCGGGGAGTAGATTCATGCGGAGCTGGCAGAGGAAGGGTGGCCAGGCTAGCGGAGCGAGCAACGACTTCTCCGCCATTGCGGCAACCCTGGATATACCGGTCCCGTTCACTGCCGAGAAGCTGTGTGAGAGTATCGCTTCGGGGCGCGGCCGACCTATCCATATCCATGCGATAGAACACGAGGGCTCATCGAATAAGGCGCCGTGCGGCGCGTGGATCGCGCTGGATAAAGCGGATCACATCTTCGTGGAGAACGCGACGAGTCCGCTTCATCGCTCCCACATCATCCTTCACGAGCTGTGTCACATGCTGCTCGGGCACTCCTGCCTTCCGACTGATGAGCATGAGGCCCCAGCTGTGAGCGCCCAGCATCGTAGCCTCGCAGAAGTCCTCTCAGTCGAGGAGTGGGCCGGTTTCCCAATCAATCGGATCGTCAGTCTTCTCGGCCGCACGAGTTACACGCATGTCGACGAGAAAGCCGCCGAAGGACTCGCAGGAGTACTCGCCCGCCGGATTCGCCAGGCAGAGGAGGCAGCCCGGGGACCGGCTGACCCACTGTCAAATCATCTTCTGAACGCCCTGATCGAGTAGACGAACATGAACGTAATCGATCTGAGTGTGGGAATCGCCCTGTGGACGATCACGATCTGGCGAGCGCCGGGGGCCTGGCGGAGCAAGGAGAAGCGGTCTTTGTGGGCAGCCTTCTTCGTACTTGCCCTAGAAATGTGCTTTGCTACGGATCCCGCTTCGCGGTGGCTCGACAGAACCGTCGGTGTCAACAGCTTCTCTGCGCTTCTTAAGCAGGCGGCTGCGGTTGCTGCTGCCGCTTTCGTGGTGGATTTTCTGGCTGTCGCAGCGGCGAGTTCACGACCGTCCACCACAGCGGTCCGCCGACGGATGATGCGTATCGGCGTCGTCGTCCCGACAGTCACGCTCGCGGTGATGGTCACACTGTTCGCTCTAGCCGACCGGCCGCACGAAGCCGTCGACCTGTTGACGACCTATCCGCACGACTCCGCGCTGCTGGCATACGTCCTCGCTTGGACGACGTACTTCGGCTGGGCCATGCTGACCGCTTCACGGCTCTCGTGGCAGTGGTCACGCAGGCCAGGGCCCGCGCTGCTGCGCCGGGGACTGCGGCTCATCTGCCTCGGCACAAGCATCGGCATCGTCTACGCGGCGCATCGGGCGTCCATGCTGATCTTCGCGAGGCTCGACGTCCACCCGGTGCCCGCGAAGGCGGACAGCGCGCTGAACGGCCTCCTCGCTCTGGTTCCCCTGCTCCTGATCTCCGTCGGGAGCAGCATGCCAGCCTATCCCAAGGCCAGGACCGCGGTACTTCAATACCAGTCCCTGGTCAAGCTCTACCCGTTGTGGGACCACCTCAGCGAGGCCGCTCCGCAGATCCGCTACAGGCCCAGGCGGCATCGACTGCACGACGCCCTGGACCTCCGCGGAGTCCGCGACCGCCTGTACCGGCGCACCATTGAGATCCGTGACGCCATGCTCATCCTGAACGGCAACGCGCCCGTCTCCGTGCGGTTGCGGGCGGCGGACCACGTCGAGGAAGCGGGACTGGTTGGCAAGGCGGCCGCCACAGCCGCCGACGCATGCTGGCTCCGGGCCGCCCGCGAGGCGCACTCTTCCGGTCTCTCCCGAGCAGGTAATCCCGAGGCGCCGTCACAGGCCGGAGACGACCTCGACACCGAGGCCCACCTGCTGCTGGAACTGTCCGACGCCTACTTCTCCGACATCGCCACCGCCTTCGCCCGAAACCATGTCGAGCGCCTCAGCGCCACCCGTTCTACCGTCTCTGGAGCCACCCCGTGACCTTCGCACCGCCACCGCCGCCTGCCTTCTCGGACTGCACCCCAGCACAGAAGTCCGCCAAGATCATCACGGATATCCTCGCCCCTGCCAACCTGGTCATCGCACTCCTGCTCCTCGTCGGATGGCACAGCACTCGCTCCTGGGCCGGACTCGGCTGGGGCCTTCTGGCCGCCCTCTTCTGCGGCATCATCCCCATCAGCATCGTGCTGCTCGGGGTCAAGCGCGGTGGGCTCACCGACAAGCACATCCGGGTCCGTCGCCAACGGGTCGTCCCTATGGCCCTCAGCCTGGTTTCTGTCGTAGTCGGCATCACCCTGCTCTACGTACTCGGCGCGCCGGCGGACGTCTCCGCACTGGTGGTCGCCATGCTCGTCGGCCTCGTTTCCTCCCTGCTCGTCACAGTCAAGTGGCAGATCTCGATCCACAACTCCGTGGCCGGCGGAACCGTCATGATCCTTCTACTGGTCTTCGGCCCCTGGATGCTCCCCGCGGCCCTGGGCGCAGCCGCCATCGGCTGGTCCCGCATAGTCCTCAAAGCTCATACGATCGCGCAGATCCTCGCCGGTACCGCGCTGGGAGGCGTCGCGGCACTCACCTTCGCCCTGCTGCGATAGACGCCGTAAACCACGTTGTCACTCCTCATCAGGAACAAGATCAGGTCTGGCGGCGACGACCTCGCGCAGGAAGGAAAGTTTGGAGTGGAACGTTCGCTGCTTGGCGAGGCTGCGCCCGGCAAGGTACTGAACTTGATTGGGTGATGTCGGGCTGTTCGCCGGACAGCGTGCAGGTGGGTTCGGTAGTCCTGGTGGGGTGAGATATCCGCAGGGCGGCGGCTTGACCGACGCCGAGAGGGCCGGGCGAGAGCGGCTCCGGCTCCAGGCCGTGACTGGCTTCGAGGCCGGCAACAAGAACCGGGAGATCGCGGCCGCGTTGCGTGTCTCGGAGCGGTCGGTGGAACGCTGGCGGCGCCAGTGGCGCGAAGAGGGCCTGGCCGGGTTGGCGTCGAAGGGATCGCCTGGCCGGCCACGCTTGTCCGACGCGCAGATAGCCAGGCTGGAGCGGGAGTTGGAGCGCGGGCCGCTGGCACATGGGTGGGCCGACCAGCGGTGGACGCTGGCCCGGGTGAAGACGATGATCGGCCGCCTGTTCCATGTCTCGTACACCGTGGAGGGCACGTGGCGGCTGCTGCGGCGGCACGGCTGGTCCTGGCAGCAGCCCGCCCGGCGCGCGATCGAACGCGATGACGACGCGGTGGAGCTGTGGAAGCGGGAGGTCTGGCCGCGGGTAAGAGCACCGCGGCGGTGAACGGAGCCTGGGTGGTCTTCGAGGACGAAGCCGGCCAGTCGATGACGCCGCCGCGCGCCAGAACCTGGGGCCGCCAGGGCATCACCCCGGTCGTCCACGTGCGCGGACGCGGCTCGGGCCGCGTCTCCATGGCAGGGATGACCTGCTACAAACCCGGCGAGCGGTCCCGTCTGATCTACGCGATCCGCGAGTACCGGGGCCGCAAGGACGAACCGAAGGGCTTCGGCTGGAAGGACTACCGCGACCTGGTCATCCGCGCCCACACGCAGCTCGGAGGCCCGATCGTGCTCGTGTGGGACAACCTGCGCATGCACCTGGTCGCGCCGCTGCGGGAGTTCTTCGAGGCCAACACCGGCTGGCTCACCGTGTTCCAACTGCCGACCTATGCGCCGGACCTCAACCCTCAGGAGGGGATCTGGTCGCTGGTCAAACGCGACATCGGCAACCTCGCCGCCGCCGACCTCGGCCAGATCACCCGCGCGGTGAAACGCAGGCTCAAGATGCTGCAGTACCGGCCGGAGGCGATCGACGGCTGCCTGGCGGAAACCGGCCTGACCCTGCTGGCATGAAGGCGGTTCCAGATCACCCCGGTCGAGGCTGGCCTGTCCGACGTGGCTGACACATCTGGATCTTCCCGGCACCGACCGGCCACCGCGCGGGAACCGGGGTCCACCCCGGGGCCAGACTGTCTCCGAGCTGGGGTGGACGCGGTCAGCACACCGTATCGGTCCACAGGGCCCGGTAGCTGTCGCTGTCACCCGCTTGCGCCGTGGACTTCCGGGAAGTCACCCGGTCGGGGGCGTTCCGGAAACGGTACCGATCATGAGCCGGTGTCCCTGCCGGGACCCTGCGGGGACGTGATCTGTTCGGTCGGCCTGGTACGGCACTGCCCCCGGCCACTGGGCGGCCGGGAGCAGGAGGGCCCGGGTTGTCAGGAGGGGGTGTCCCTGAGGCCGGTGATCTCCAGGTCGGAGTCGCGGACCGTGTA
>Ga0302314_10023725_pt1 | contig 9999 bp, 8 predicted proteins | sample III_Palsa_N2_3_FD_200533 | JGI IMG/M metagenome (GOLD analysis project Ga0302314, IMG submission 200533) | Peat permafrost microbial communities from Stordalen Mire near Abisko, Sweden - III_Palsa_N2_3 | ecosystem: Environmental > Terrestrial > Soil > Palsa > Peat permafrost | place: Sweden...
CCGCCTATCAGCCGCCCTGCCATCTAGCCAGCCAGCACGCACGCCATCAAAGCACGGGTCCTCCCGGACCCGGCCGGCCCGTGGGGCGGCGTCAAGTCAAGCGGCCTCGGCCGCGAGCTCGGCCCCGGCGCCATCGCCGCCTAGCAGAACCTCAAGACCCTCTACGCGTAATAGCGGCAACGCCCGCTGGCGGGTCTGCCGCTGGCAATGTGCATGTCGATTGCGCAATCCACCACGCTCTAGCCCGCTCTAGCCTGGTCGATTGCGCAATCGACCAGGCTAGAGCGTGCCGCTTGGCGGCGTGCCGGTGGCGCTGGCGGTGTGGCGCTGGCGGTGGTGGCGCTAGGCGGTGATGGCGACGCTGGCTTCGGTGGTGTAGACGGAGAAGGTGAAGGACTCGACGAAGTAGAGCTCGACGTGCTCGGCGTCGTGGGACAGGTAGCCGATCGACAGGTCCTGGCCGAGGCGCAGCTCGTAGTCGCCGCCGCGGCCGGAGAGCAGCAGCGCGCCGTCGATCGCGGGCGCCCAGATGATGTCGCCGTCGAGCAGCCGGGCCAGGTGCTCGCGGATCGGGTAGCCGTGATCGGAGGTCTCGCTGACCGCCGTCCAGGCGTCGGCCGACAGCAGCAGCGAGTACGGCCCGGCCACGCCCGCCAGCCGGAGCTGGCTGAGGGCCTTGCTGACCACGTCCGGGTAGTCCCTGGCCTCGGCCGGCAGGGTCAGGCCGGGGTTGCTTGAGGCCGGGCCGACACCGGTGATCTTGGCCTGCGCATAGCCGTCGAAGACCGCGCGGTCCTCGGCGAAGGCGATCTTCTTGGCGGCGTCCTTGACCGGCTGCCAGTCCGGGTCCTGCGAGCCGCGCTCGACCGAGTCGATCTCCGACCGGCTCAGCGTGAACGGAACCCTGAGCTCGACCACCGGCTGCCACGCCCGCAGCGTCGCCTGGATGCCGGCCGCGGGCGGGTCGATCGGCTCCGAGTGACCGGTGCCGACGCCGGCCAGCGCGGGCCCGTCGGGGCCGGTCACGTCGACCGACTTGCGCGCGGCGGCGTGCCTCGCGAACGTGCGCTTGGCCTCCTCCTCGATGCCGGCCCAAGCGGCGGCGGAAACCGGGGCGAGTTCGCGATGCAGGTTGTTCATAGCTGCCTATCCCTTCAGAGAGCCAATGCCAAGCGAGCCGTCCCCGGCCGGGGCGTTCCCGGCCGCGCCGTCATCGACGACTGCCTGGCCCGGCCCGGACGGGGGGTCGGGCAGATCATCGAGGAAATCCGCGGTCGGGGCGAAGAACGAAGAGCCGGTAATCGCGGTGGAGAAGTCAAGTATCCGGTCTGTGTTACCCGGCGGCCGCCCGATGAACATGTTCACCAGCATCAGCTCGATGATGTCGGGCGTGGCGGCGTAGGCGATGTAGTACGTTCCGAACTCGCCCAGGCTGGGGTGGCCGAACGGCATGTTCGCCCGGATGATCTTGACTTCCTCGCCGTCCGGCCCGGTCACCGTGTTGAGCGCGACGTGCGAGTTGGCCGGCTTGACGTCGTCCGGCATCTCGATGTCGTCGAGCTTCGACCGGCCGATCACGCGCTCCTGCTCCTCGACGCTGATCGCGTTCCACGCCGTCAGGTCGTGCAGGTACTTCTGGATGATCACGTAGCTGCCGCCGGCGAAATCCGGGTCGTCGGCCGCGTCGACGATCCCGGCCTTGACCCCGGCCGACCCCGACGGCGACTCGGTGCCGTCGACGAAGCCGATCAGGTCCCGCTCGTCGAAGTAGCGGAAGCCGTGCTCCTCGTCGACGACCTTGACCGCGCCGGCCAGCCGCGCCATCACCTGGGTGGTGTACTCAAAGCACAGGTCCATCCGGTTCGACCGGATGTGAAAGAGCAGATCGCCGGCCGTGGCGGGGGCCCGGTGGCGGGGTCCCGCGAGCTCGCGGAACGGATGCAGGCCGGCCGGCCGCGGGCCCGCGAATAGCCGGTCCCAGGCGTCGGAGCCGATCGCGGCGACCACCTGCAGCGCCCCGCCGGGAATCCGGAATCCGACCGAGCGCTGCAGCGCGGACACGTCGCCGAGCAGATCGCGGACGGCGTCCTCGCCGCCCGGTTCGATGGTCAGCACCAGGAACACCGCCGCCGCTGTCAGCGGGCTGAGCACCGGCTGCGGTTCTGGCGCCTCAGTTGACTCCTGTGGCACGGTCATCCCCTTCGACGCTGGTCAGAATCTAGCGTCCCACACATGCCGATCGGGCGAAGCAACGGGCCGTTCGGACCCAAGATCTTTCAGCCCGCCCCGCTTCCGCCCACGCTGCGCGGGCGCTCGGCCGGGTCCGCCAGCATCGCGTCCAGATCCTCGCGGGCGCGGGCGACGCGAGAGCGGATCGTGCCGATCGGGCAGTCGCAGACCTGCGCGGCCTCGGCGTACGAACAGCCGAGCAGCTGGGTGAGCACGAACGCCGCCCGGCGGTCGGGGTCAAGCGCGGCCAGCAGCAGGTCGACCGTCGTCTGGGCGCCGGGCTCGGGCGGCGGCTGCCCCAGGCCCGCCGTCGGGGCGTTCGCCAGACGGGCGGCCAGCTCCCGGTCGCGGGTCCTGGCGCCGAACTCGGCCGCGCAGACCCGCCGGGCGATGGCGAGCAGCCAGGTGCGGACCTGGGCGTCGCCGCGGAACCGGCGCAGCGCGGGGATCGCCCGCAGGTAGGTCTCCTGCGCGAGGTCGTCGGCGGCGGCCGGTTCGACGAGGTGAGCGCAGAACCGCCACACATCACCCTGCGTCTGCCTGACGAACCGGGCGAGCGCGTCTCGATCCCCGCGCCCGGCGGCCCGGGCCAGGGAGGTCAGCTCGTCCACGGGAAAAGAGTACGACAAGCTGTAGTGCACGCCGTTCCCGGGCCGGGACGTGGTTCTACCGGACTTCCGGCCGCTCCCGTCAGCACCTCGATTTGCGGCTCATATCAAGATCACCAGCATGAAGGCCATCGCGACGCCCATGACGACCCGGGCGCCCACGGTGACCGCGGGCGACAGCAGGAACTGGCCGGCCCGGCCGCCGGCCGCACCGGCGCCGTCGGCTCCGCTCGTGGCGTCCGGGTCGGCCGAAACCGCCCGGCCGTCGCCATCGCCGTCGCCGTCGCCGTCGCGGGACGCGGAGCCGGCCGCTCCGGCCGCGACGCCCTCGGGCGGGCGGCCGGAGAACGCTGCGGCGGGCTCGGCCCCGGCCATCGCCGGGACGGCGGCCGCGCGGATCCGGGCCGACGACAGCCGTGTGCTGGTCAGGCTGTAGCGCTTACCGGAAAGCTGGTCCAGATCCCAGATGCTGTAGCCGATCAGAATGAGCGTGAAGGCGAACGCGAGCGTCGGGTACCTCAGCATTTCCATCGACCCGCTCATGTCGCTCATGCCCGCCATCCCGGCCATGCCCGCCATCCCCGCGACCGGGCCGATGGCCAGGAACATGTAGAGCATCGAGGCGCTGTGCACCAGGTGCGGGGCGCAGTGACCGCCGGCCAGGGCGCGCGCGCCGTTCGCGCGGGCGTCCCGGATGACCCGGAACCCGAACACCACGATCAGCACGCCGAAGATGACCTCCCAGACGGCGCCGGGAAAGGTACGCAGGCTCGGCGCCAGCATCCCCGCCATCGCGATGGCCATCAGCAGGTGGGCGATGTCGGCGTCGATGATGACCGAGTCCGGACGCCACGGCCGGGCCACCGCGAGCCGGGCCGCGCTCACCCCCGCGACCATGAGCATGAACGCGGCGACGACATCCAGCAGCCAGCTCGGGGTCATCAGACCAGACTCCCTTCGGCGACGGCGGATGCGGCGGGCTGGCCGACCGGTTGCGCCAGTACCGTCCTGGCCGGCCAGTAGGCCATCGCCAGCAGCACGAGCAGCGGCCCCGAGTTGGGGTCGGTCGCGCCCGACGCGAGGATCCCGCCGAGCGCTTCGGCGGCAACCCAGATCACGACGGCCACCACCATGGCCAGGACCAGCGCCGCGGCCGCGGCCGGCCGGGGCAGGTAGACGCCGACGGCGACCAGCATGCAGGCCACCGCGAGGACGATCGAGGTGGCCAGGCCCTGCCCGGCGACGAGCGACGCCGCACCGCGCAAGATCGCGGCCAGCCACCCGGGCTCGCCGCTGTTCATGCTCGCGATCATCCCGGTGACCGCCTGCGGCGCCCGGTTAGCGGGCAGCAGCGCGAAATAGGCGAAGCTCAGCCACAGGACCAGCCAGAGCGCCCTGGCCGCGTGCGCGCCGACCGCGCGCGCGGCGATGAATGGGGCCGACTTCGCCGGCCGGTCGGCGGGCCAGAGCAGCACCGCGAGCAGCGCGTAGAGGATCACCGCGCCGGGGGCGCCGTTGACCGGGTCGGCGGTGCCGTTCAGCACCCCGCCGAGGCCCTCGCCGAACCACCAGACGCCGAGCGACCAGGCGACCGAGGCCGCGAGCGCGAGCCGGACGGTCGGGCGGAACGCGATGCCGACGCCGAGCAGCAGCTGGATCGTGGCGAAGATCGTGTTGAGCAGCACCAGGTGATGCTCAACCAGGGTCGCGTCCCAGGTGATCGGGCGGGCCACGACGGCCGGGTTGCCCGCCGCGGTCGCCGCCAGCGACTGGCCGAACGCCTTGGTGTACAGCAACGGCTGGTACTGGAGAACGCCGTCGAGCAGCCAGACGGCCGCCAGGCCGAGCTGTAGCGCCCGCCTCGTATCGGGCCGCACCGCGGCGGACGACGCCTCCGCGCCGAGCCGGCCGCGCATCGCGCTACGGCCGCGGGCGGCGACGGCAACTTGACTCATCAGTGCTCCTCGGATACTTCGCGGCCGCGAATGCCGCAACCCACGATAGAGAGACGTCGCCGACGCCGCAAACTAATCGCACGAAGCCCCCGAGGAATCGCTTAATTTCACCAACACGCAGGTAGATGCCTTGCTAGAAGCCGGTTTCTGGACTCCGGATAAACCCCTGAGAGGTATCCGCTAAACCGGGTGGGGGTATTTATAAACCCGCCGAGGGTATCCACCGGAAATTATCGTCGTCCAGGAAACCCGCCGCCGCCCCGCAGCGAACGCTCGGCGACCATGGCGGCCGGCCCAAGAGACCAGCGCGCTGGGGGAACTTCCCAGCCCCGTCCGTGCACTACTAGAACATGGATTGCGACACGATCCGCGTGGCCATCTCGACTCAGATCGACGGCGAGGTCCCGTGGCTGCCTGCCGACGTGCTCGAGACGCACCTGGCAGGCTGCCCCGCCTGCGTCGACTGGCAGCGCCGCGCGCACACGATGACCCGGCGGGTGCGGCTCGGCGGCGCCTTCCTCGACCACGACCTCACCCCCGGGGTCCTCGCGGCCGTCCCCGCCGCCCGCGACCGGAGGCGGATGCGGCTGGCCCGCCGCGGCCTGCTCATCGCGCTCGCCGTGGCGCAGTTCGCGATCGCCGCGCCGATGCTGTTCCTCGGTCACGACCGTGAGGCCGGCGTGCACGCCGCGCACGAGCTCGGCTCGTTCAACCTGGCGCTGGCGATCGCGTTCGCCGTCGGCGCGGTCCGTCCGAGGCTGTCGGCCGGACTGGCGTGGCCGTGCGCGATAGCCGCGGGCGGCCTGGTCACGACCGCCATCATCGACCTGATCGGCGGGCAGGCGGTCGGCCCGGACGAGGCCCAGCACCTGGTCGCCGTGGCCGGGGCGGCGCTGCTCGTCTGGCAGTCCGTGACCGCCACGACCGAATCGGCCGCGCCCGCGATCGTGCCCGGCGAGGGCCCGATGGTAACGTCGGCCGACGACGATCCCGCGGCCGGGCAGGACGAGGCCGTCGCGTGACGTCGACGGCGCCGATCACCAGCCCCGTGACCTCGGGCGCGCTCGACGCGCCACTCGCCGAGGCGCCCACCCGGGACATCGAGCTGGCGATCGAGGGCATGACCTGCGCGGCCTGCGCGGTGCGGATCGAGAAGAAGCTGAACCGGCTGGACGACGTCCGGGCGTCGGTCAACTACGCGACCGGGGTCGCGCGGGTCACCGCGCCGGCCGCGGTGCCGGCCGAGGAGCTCATCGCGGCGGTCGTCCGGGCCGGGTACACCGCGACCGCGCCCGCCGGCGAGCCCGAGGCGGGCGAGGAGGACCAGCCAGCCGGGGAGGCCGACGCCCGCGGCGCCGCCGACCTGAAGCGAAGGCTGATCGTCTCGCTGGTGCTGTTCATACCGCTGACCGACCTGTCGATGATGTTGTCGCTGGTCCCGTCGCTGCGGTTCCCGGGCTGGCAGTGGCTGCTCGTCGCCTGCGCGGCGCCGGTGGCGCTGTGGTGCGCGTGGCCGTTCCACCGGGCCGCGCTGAGAAACGCCCGCCACGGCACCACCACGATGGACACCCTGGTGTCGCTCGGCATCGTCGCCGCCTGCGGCTGGTCGGTCTACGCGATGTTCGCGCTCGACCGCGGCGGGGCCGGGGGAACGCTCTGGCAGCGGCTGATCCATAACTCCGGCGGCGGCATCTACCTGGAGACCGCCGCCACCGTCACCACCTTCCTGCTGGCCGGACGGCTGTACGAGGCCCGCGCCCGGCGCATCGCCGGCCAGGCGATGCGCGACCTCGCGGCCACCGCGGCGACCGAGGTCTGCCTGCTCGCGACCGACGGGACCGAGCGCCTGGTGCCCGCGACCCGACTGCGGCCGGGCGACCGGTTCGTCGTCCGGCCGGGCGAGACCATCGCCGCCGACGGCGAGGTCGAGTTCGGCCAGACCGCGGTCGACCGCTCGATGATGACCGGCGAGTCGGCGCCGGGCGAGGCCGCCGAGGGTGACAGCGTGACCGGCGGCACGGTCGTGCTCACCGGCCGCGTGGTCGTCCGCGCGGTCAGCGTCGGCCGCGACACCCAGCTCGCGCAGCTGCTGCGCCTGGTCGAGCAGGCGCAGGCGCAGAAGGCGGCGATCCAGCGGGTGGCCGACCGGATCTGCGGCGTGTTCGTGCCCGCGGTGCTCGTCTGCGCCGCGGCCACCCTCGCGGGCTGGCTGCTGGCCGGGTCGCCGGCCGAGCCCGCGTTCAGCGCCGGACTCGCGGTGCTGATCATCGCGTGCCCGTGCGCGCTCGGCCTGGCGACGCCGGCCGCGGTGGTCGCGGCGTCCGGGCGGGGCGCCGCCAACGGGATATTCGTCAAGGAGTACCAGGCGCTCGAGTCGTCGCGGGCGGTCGACGTGGTGGTCCTCGACAAGACCGGGACCGTCACCACCGGCCGGATGGAAGTGGTCGGCGTCCGCTCCGCTGACGGCGTCACCCGCGCCGAGCTGCTCAGGTACGCCGGCGCGGTCGAGGGGGCGTCCGAGCACGCGGTCGCGGCCGCGATCAGCGCGGCCGCGGCGAACGAGTGCGGCCCGCTGCCGCTGGCCGAGGCGTTCCGGGCGCTGCCCGGGCTCGGGGCCCGGGGCGCCGTCGACGGCCGGGAGGTCGTCGTCGGGCGCACGAAGCTCCTGGAAGAGCACGCAATGGCGGCGGACGCCGACCTCGCCCGGCAGTGCCGCGAGTGGGAGCAGGCGGGCCGCACCGCGGTGCTGGTCGGCTGGGACGGCGCCGTCCGCGGCGCGATCGCGGTCGCCGACACGGTCAAGGACTCGGCCGCCGCGGCCGTGGCCGAGCTGCGCGCGCTCGGGCTGCACCCGATCCTGCTGACCGGGGACAGCGAGGCGACCGCGCGGGCGGTCGCCGCCGCGGCGGGCATCGACGAGGTCATCGCCGGGACGCTGCCGGCCGGCAAGGCGGCCGTCATCGGCCGGCTGCGAGCGCGCGGGCACCGGGTGGCGATGGTCGGCGACGGCATTAACGACGGCCCCGCCCTCGCCGCCGCCGACCTCGGGCTCGCCCTCGGCTCCGGCACCGACGTGGCGATCTGCGCCGCCGACGTGATCCTGCTCCGCGATGACCTGCGCTGCGTGCCCGACGCGATCAGGCTCTCGCGCGCCACCTTCGCGACGATCCGCGCCAACCTCGTCTGGGCGTTCGGGTACAACGTGGCGGCGATCCCGCTGGCCGCGCTTGGCCTGCTCAACCCCATCCTCGCCGCCGCCGCGATGACCCTGTCCTCGGTTTTCGTGGTGGCCAACAGCCTTCGCCTGCAGCGGTATCCTCTCCGCGCGGCGACCAAGGAAGGATCCGGAAGGCGTCATGCACGGTTACACCCACGACTCCGGCAGCTATCTTCGGCGCCTGCGCCGCATCGAGGGCCAGATACGGGGTCTGCAGCGGATGGTCGAGGAAGACAAGTACTGCATCGATATCCTCACCCAGGTGTCGGCGGCGACCAAGGCCCTGCAGGCGGTCGCGCTCGGCCTGCTCGAGGAGCACCTCGGGCACTGCGTGAGCCAGGCGCTGGCCGAGGGCGGCGACGACGCGACCGAGAAGATCAAGGAAGCCTCGGAAGCAATCGCCCGCCTCGTTCGTTCCTGAACGTCGACAACCGGAGCAGAGAGGGACCCCCCGATGACAACGACGACCTACAAGGTCACCGGCATGACCTGCGAGCACTGCGCGAACGCGGTGACGACCGAAGTCACCGCCCTGGACGGCGTCTCCGCGGTCGCGGTCCAGCTGGTGCCGAACGGCGTCTCCACCGTGACCGTCACCAGCGCCGCCCAGCTGCCGGAGGCCGAGCTCGTCGAGGCCCTCGACGAGGCCGGCGGCTACCAGCTGGCCTGAATTCCGCCCCCGGTAGTGGCCCCGGTAGTGGCCCCGGTAGTGGCCCCGGGTTCAGAGGTGGATGGGGGCGTTGGTGGCGTGGAGGGTGTAGAGCCCTATGAGGATGAAGGCGGCCGGGAGGATCCAGCGGCCGTAGCGGGGCAGGGTGTCGGTGATGCGGCGGTGGCGGGTCAGCAGAGCGCCGACCGCGCACCAGACCGCGACGCCGACGGCGAAGACGGCCAGCGTGACCGCGATCCGGCCTTCGTTGGCGGTGGCGAAGACCGGCGTGTAGGCGGCCAGGTTGTCCGCGCCGTCGACCACGGTGAGCGTCGCCACCCCCGCGACTCCGGCCACCCACGACAGCCAGCGCACGTTGGACAACCCCGTCGCTCTGGGCAGGGAAGGCGTTGATTGCTCGCCACGGCGAGCGGCCCTGATGGCGGCCACTAGGGTGACCACGCCCACGGTCAGCGGGATGAGGGCGAGCAGCCAGAGCCAGCGGGTCGGAACCAGGGACAGTCCGCGGCCGGCCGCGAGCGACAGGCCGACGAGGACGGCGAAGCCGAGATACTGGCCGCCCCAGATTTCCCAGCGCCTGGGCCGGCCGGATGCCCGCGACGAGGCGCTCAGCAGCGTGAGGACGACCAGGTCGTCAATGTTGGTCGCCGCGAACAGCGCGACCGCCGTCGCGGCCGACGCGGGCAGCGAGCTCACGGGCGCAAGGGTACTGGCCGGGCGGGGATGGCCGATGTAGCCGGCCGGGGGTCATTGACCGGGGAGAGTCGGTCGGGTCCGTTCGATATGAGCCGATTTTGACCCTTTTTAGGAGGCGCTGCCGCCGGTTGCCAGGCGCATCAGGTCGCTGTCGATGTTGATCCCGAGCTCGGTCCCGCCCGCCGAGCCGAGCTCGTGCTGGTAGTTCTGCCACGACTCGTCGCGGACCTTGCGGGCGAAACCGGACTCCATCAGCAGCACGAGCTCGAACGCGGCTCGGTCGATGCGCTTGTTGAGCGCGCCGTCGCCCCAGTCCTCGGGGGCGGCGAACAGCGACGTCGGTACCGGCAGGGTGCGCAGGTAGGCGAAGAGCGACCGCATCTGGTCGTCGACCACCAGCGCGTGCCTGGCGGTGCCGGCCGTCGCCGCCAGTATCACCGGCTTGCCGATCAGCAGGTCGTTGTCGAGCGCGTGGAAGAACGAGGTGAAAATCCCGCTCGGGCCGGCCTTGTAGACCGGGGCGGCGGCGATGATCCCGTCCGCGGCGCCGAGGGCGTCGATCGCCTGCTGCAGCCTGGGCGTGATCAATTGGCTGGTCAGCGCCGTGGTGACGTCGGTCGCGAG
>Ga0302314_10023726_pt1 | contig 9999 bp, 7 predicted proteins | sample III_Palsa_N2_3_FD_200533 | JGI IMG/M metagenome (GOLD analysis project Ga0302314, IMG submission 200533) | Peat permafrost microbial communities from Stordalen Mire near Abisko, Sweden - III_Palsa_N2_3 | ecosystem: Environmental > Terrestrial > Soil > Palsa > Peat permafrost | place: Sweden...
CGTCGACCGCACCTGGTCTCTCCCGAGCCAGCCAGCCCCCGCCACCACACCCGCCGATCTCCCCGGCCACGGTCTCGCCCAGCACCCCATGCTCTACGCCGGCGAGGGCTACAACAATATCCTCCTCGTCAACCAGGGCAAGGTCATCTGGAACTACTTCACCGGCCCCGGCGGCGAGATCGACGACATTTGGCTTCTCTCCGACGGAAACATCCTCTTCACCCGCCAGTCCCAGGTTGAAGAAGTTACCCCAGACAAAAAAATCATCTGGCACTACGACGCGCCCGCCGGTACCGAGATCCACACCTGCCAGCCCATCGGCCTGGACAAGGTCCTCATCGTCCAGAACGGCCTCCCGCCGAAACTCATGATCCTCAACAAGGAAACCGGCAAGGTCGAAGTCGACTTCGCCCTCCCCGCCGAAAGCCTCACCGACCCCAAGACCGTTCACCCCCAGTTCCGCCGCGTCCGCATCACCGCCAAAGGCACCTACCTCCTGCCCTTCCTCAAGCTCAATAAAGTCGTCGAGTACGACAAGAACTTCCAGGAAATCTGGTCCTACTCCATCCCCACACCCTGGGCCGCCGTCCGCCTGCACAACGGCAACACCCTCATCACCGACGAGCACGGCCCACTCGTCCGCGAGGTCAACCCCAAATCCGAAACCGTGTGGGAGTTCACCCCCGCCGACCTTCCCCCCGGCATCGTCCTCCACAACATCCAAACCTCCGAGCGCCTCGCCAACGGCAATACCGTCATCTTCAGTTCCACCGGCGGAGTCAAAGCCGAAGACCGCCCCAATACCCTCCAGGCCATCGAAGTCACTCCCGACAAGAAGCTCGTTTGGGTCCTGCAGGACTGGAAAAACCTCGGCCCCGCCACCACCGCCCAGGTCCTCGACCAGCCCGGCACCCCCGAGAAACCCGGCGACCTCCAACGCTAACCGGCAACGGTGTCGGCTCTGTCGAGACGCCGTCATCCTGAGCGGAGCATCTCGCAGTCTCATCGCGAGAGGCGCAGTCGAAGAACCAGCCACAAAGCTGGCCCTGCCGAGACTCTTGAACACTTTCAAGCGAATGTCCTCGTGGGGCACTCCCCGACGTCCGAACCCCGCTGTTGCTGTCAAGCCCACCATCCGTCAAAATCCCACCAACTCCAACAAATCAAACCTCATAAAAACTCCTGGAATTGACCCTGAGTTTTGACCAACCTGTTAAACTAGAGTTGTAAGCTTGAGAAAGAGAGAAAAAGCTGGAAGGCCTGGCACATGCAGCCATTCCCGCAGCCATTCCCAGTTAGACTCGGTCCAGAATTGCGTTGACGCTCACCCATGCGGACCGGGATCTTACGAAGAGGAGGGTAGACCGGTCCGGACCTAAGCCATTTAGACGGGACACTTTAGGACCTAAGTACGGGGGGGGGTGGGGGTCCCCTTACGCAGCCGTTTAAGCCAGCGTCAACTGCAGCGTAGTCACGCTTGCCGGCGGGAATATGTGGATGAGCCTGCCTGTGGAGGGGCTGGCAGTCGACGCCGGATTCGGGTGCACCGCATTCGGGTGGGCAAAGTCGTTGTGAGCATGCACGTCGGCCTCCGCCAAAACGGTGCCCGTCGAACTGGCAATCGCCGCGCCGCTGACGGCAATCTCCGTCGTCACAGGCCGGTCGATGTGCGGATTCACCACCGTCAGCGTCATCCGCTTCGGGTTAGTTGCAGAGATGGACGCCGACCCTGACAGTCCGGCCAGCAGCTTCACCGCCTCCAGCGAGCCGGTATAGCTGTTCCCTCCCGCCGGAATCGGCGCATTGGCCAGCGGGTTGCGAATCGCCGGCGCGGAGAACTCCGCCCGCACTGCCTGCGCTCCCCGGTGCGGCAGATACATCTGGAAGACGTGGAACGTAGGCGTCACCGTGAACTTGTCTTCCTGCGCCAGCATCAGCGAGTGGATGCAGTTGATCGACTGCGCCACGTTGGCGACAGCGACCTTGTCCGCATGCCTCTGGAAGATGTCCAGCGTGATGCCGGTCAAGAGCGCGTCGCGCATGGTCGACTGTTGCGACAGATTGTAGCCCGCCCCCAGCGAGGTCCCTTTGCCGTACCACGCGCCCCACTCGTCGACCACCAGCTTCACCTTCGGCTGGCCAGGCTCTGCGATCTGCGCCATCGCCGCCCAGTGGTCGGTTACAACGCGCTCCATGATACTGGCGCGCGTCAGCAGGTCGTAAAAGTCGTCGGTATTGAAATTCAGAGCGTCGCCGGCGGCAAACTCCGTTGGACTGCCAGACGTGTAGTAGTGCACGCTGAGGCCGAACAGGTGACGGCGCTCAGAGTTTGCATAAAGCGACTTGAACAGTCGCCGCGTCCAGTCGACGTCGTCGCCATTCGGCCCGACCGCGACAAACCGCAGCGGCTCCCGCGAATAGCTCGGCGTCCACGCGGTGAAGCGCCGGAACATCGCCGCATATTCTTCCGGCACAAGGTTCCCGCCGCAGCCCCAGCTCTCGTTGCCGACGCCCCACAGGTCTACGTTGAACGGCTCAACATCGCCGTTCGCCGCGCGCTGGGCCGCCAGCGCATTGGGCGCGGCCTGCGCAGCCGAGTTCGACGGAACCAACCCCGCGGGCGCGTTGCAGTACTCAATCTCCTGGTAGAAGTCGCGCGCCGGCAGCGAGCGCATGTCGGCCGCCAAATAAGGCCGGCATCCGATCGCCCGGCAGGTATGCATGAACTCGTGCAATCCGTAAGTATTCGGGTCCTGCTGTCCCCAGAAACCCGTGCGTGCCGGACGATTCGTGCCCAGGCCATCACGCCAGTCGTACGAGTCGGCAAAACAGCCGCCGGGCCAGCGCAGCACCGGAGCCTGCACCGCCTTCATCGTGTCGATGAACGCCTGGCGAATTCCTCCGCTGTTGGGAATCTTGGAACCTGCCCCGACCCAGACGCCGTCGTAGATGACTCCGCCGAGGTGTTCGATGAAATGCGAGTAGATTTCGGGGGCGATCGGTTCGCCCGGCAGGATGTCGATATGAGCGTCGACGCCGATCGACGCCTGGGAGAACAGATGCAAGCCGCGAAGGGCAAGCGCGGTCGCAGCAAGGGCGGAGGTTTTCAGGGCAGAGCGACGTGAGATTTTCATGGCTCGGCCAATGTAACAGATGCATCCAACTCAACCAGCGCGCCGCTGCGATTCCAGCCCAATCAAAATCTCTTTATCCACCGCAGTAGTCACCGGACGGCATTTCGAGTAAGCTCGACCCATCGCGCGCGCTCTGAGGTGACTTTTGCCAGCCATCGTCACGCCCCCGGACATTGACCGCCGACCTCGCCGCACCGAAGAAAACGACGGTGGTCATGGTCGGCGCCCGCCCAACGGCCGCGACCTCAAGCGTACCGGCGGAGGCGGCGACAACGACAACGGAAACCAGTCGCCCACCCCGCAGCGCCGCCCCGGCGAGCGCCTCGCCGCCTACCGCCTCGGACTGGTCTTCGCTCTCGGCGCCGTTTTCATGTTCTTCGTCGGCATCGTCAGCCTCTTCTTCGCCTCGCAAAGCGCGCGCCATTACGACGCGTACAACCACTACATCAACTCCTGGCTCCCAACCACGCTTCCGCCGATCCTCTTCCTCAACACTGCCGCGCTGCTGCTCAGCAGCGTAACCATCGAAATCGCGCGACGCCACATGTTCCACGAGATCGACGCCATGGAAGAGTGGTTCGGCCTGGGCAAACCCACCTCGCGCCGCGCGCTGCCCTGGCTGGTCGCCACGCTCGTTCTCGGCTCGCTCTTCCTCGCAGGCCAGATGCTGGCCTGGCATCAGCTCGCGCTCATGGGCTCGCCGTTTCGCTCCGGCAGCAGCAGCAGCCACTCGTTCTATATCATCACCTACGCGCACGCCTTCCATCTCACCGCCGGAGTCGTCGCCATCATCGCCGCCATCACTGGCCTCTTCGCCTTCAGAAGCGTCGAAAACCGCCAGATCATGGTCGACTCGGTCACGTGGTACTGGCACTCCATGGGCGCGCTCTGGCTCGTCCTGTTCGCGCTGTTAGTCTTCTTCCAATGAAGATTGCACGTACCTTTCGTGGTCTCGTCGTTGTCCTGTCCCTCACCTTCCTCGCCCTTGCAAACGCTGCACCCGCTCAGAAGCCCGATACCCTGATTCGCCCCGGCGAGCGCTGGCTCGACGATCGCGGCATCGAGATTCAGGCGCACGGCGGAGGAATCATTCGCCTGAAGAACACCTGGTATTGGTTCGGCGAGGACCGCTCGCAGACCAACGATCCCGCCAAGCGTTACGTCGCCTGTTACTCCTCAACCGATCTCACGCACTGGAAGTTTCACCGCCAGGTTCTCGCCATCGCAGACCCGGAAAACCTCGGCCCCAAGTTCGTGCTCGAGCGCCCGAAGGTCTTCTACAACGCGCACACTAAAACCTTCGTGATGTACATGCACCTCGACAACTCCAGCTACAAGCTCGCGCGCGTCGCCATTGCCACTAGCAAGAAGGTCGACGGCGATTACACCTACGTCAAGAGCTTCCGCCCGCTCGACCAGGAGAGCCGCGACATTGGCCAGTTCATCGACGACGACGGCTCCGCTTACCTCATCTTCGAGTCGCGCCCAACCCACGGCTTCTTCATCGCCAAGCTCTCCGACGATTCCATGGCCGTCGAGAAGCAGATGAGCTTCGTTCACGCACCACTGGAGGGAGGAGCAATCGTTCATTTCAACAACCTCTACTACGCGCTGGGGTCGCACCTCACCGGCTGGCGCGCGAACCCCAATGTTTACGCAACCGCGCCCAGTCTCAGCGGCCCGTGGTCCGAGATGCAGAACTTCGCTCCGCCCGAAGTCAACACCTACGACTCGCAATCCAGCATGCTCATCAAGGTTCCAGGAACCAAGACTACCGCTGTCATCTACGTGGGCGACCGCTGGCTTCCCGGTACGCTCTGGGATTCGCGTTATGTCTGGATGCCGGTCGAGATCGGCGATGGCAAGCTATCGTTGCCCAAACCTGAACCGTGGAGGATCGACGTCCGCGCCGGCATCACTACGGTCGTCCCAGACGATCAGCCTCAAGCTGCGGCTGCTTCGAAGTAAAGCCACGATCCAGTTGGCTGGCAGCGTTTTTCCTGGTACGGTTGCGCGCGAGCCACGCGAGTTATTTTGTCGGAGTCGCTGCGACCTTTACGATACACGTCACGAGGGTCTTCCCCGGAGCAATGACCGCCCAGTGCGGCGTGTTCGGCGGAATGTGAACCACGTCTCCCTTGGCAATCTGCGTGCGTATCCCACCCTGAATTCCCGCGCCCGTCGTCTCTCCCGCTGCCGCACCGGGTTTGCCGTCCATCATCGTTCCGCCGGTAACCTCGGTCGCCTCGCCGTCCAGCACGAACATCACATCGTTCCAGTTCGCGTGCAGCTCCGCTGGGCCGGTTTTGGCCCGCGCCACCAGCACCAATGTATGTCCCGGGTAACTCTCGAGCGTTGCGGAGGCAATGCCTGTGGGGCTTTCCCTGGCCTTGTCCATTAACACCTTGGACTGAGCAGCAATCTGAGAGTTGGACAGGAGAGAGATGGTCGGATCCGCCGCGCCCGCGACTGTCTGCGCCACCGCCGGAACTGCTAACGCCAGAATGGCCAACCCACGGAGAGATAGTCGTGCCGACACCATTCGCCAACCTCATCGACCGCAACACTTTTCAGTTTGCGTAGAAATAGACTCGCAAACTAGCGCCGCTTCGCGGATTTCACAGGTTTCTTGCTCGACTTGGCCGGGGGAGCAACTTTCTTCGCCGAATGGCCAGTCCCCTTCTTCGCGACAGCAGCCTTCGCCAAGGTCTTCTTCGCTGCCGGCTTCGGCGACACAGCCTTCTTCGCCGATCCCTTTGCCGGGGTCGCTTTCTTCGCGGCTGCCTTCTTTACGGGCGCAGTCCTCGCTGCCTTCTTCGCGGCCACTTTCTTTGCAGCGGGCTTCTTCACGACGGGCTTCGCAACGACGGGCTTCGCGGCAACGGCTTTCTTCGCTGCGACTTTCGCGGGCTTCTTCTCCGGGGCCTTCACGGGACCAGTCTTCGCCGCCGCCGGCTTAGACGGCGCAGCCTTCACTTCGACTGTTTTCGCGGCAGGAGCTTTGCCCTTCTCTGCAGCAGGCTTTGCGAGGGCTCCGGCAATCGCCGCAGTTGCTCCGCCAGGCGCCGCCGCGTCCAGAACCTCGGCCTCTTCGCCGTTCGACTCGTTGGCATCAGCCTTCTTGCGCGCCTTCGATACCTTCGCGTCCTTCTTGGTCGCACGCGCGCGCCGCAGATGCACCGGCGGCGGAGGCGCAGGCGGCGAGTAAGGCTCAAGAAAAGCCTTCATCTCTTCCACCGTGCCAAGTTTGCCATCCATCAGCTCGAAGAACACGTTCTCCACCAGTTCGTCGAACTTAGGCACCCCGGGAACGATCCGCATCTCCTGCATCTGTGTATACGGAATCTTCTGCCGTGCCTGAGGCCAGTCGGTATAGAAGCTCTTGAACTTTGCCTGCAGCCCGGCGTTCTTGCTGGAATACGCCACCCAAAGGACCGCCTCCGGCCGCGCGCTCATCAGCAGCTTCCAGGCCGCGGAGGGCAGCGCCGCCTGTTTCGCACTCAGCTCCACCGCAAATTTCTTCGCCTCGCCTTCAAGCGCCTCGATCTCCACAACGAAGCCATGACGCGGAAAGCTCTTCTTCAGCGCGGTAATATCCTTGGGCGCCAGCTTTGCCGTCAGCAGGGGGAACTGCGCCGCCGAGGCGCCTGCGGAAATGCCGCGCATCTGGAGCTGCATCTGTGCCTCGCGCAGCTTCTCCAGTTCCGCCACGTTCGCCTTCGCCGAACTCCACGTCGGCGACAGGTGCTTCATCCAGCCTTCTTGCTCCAGCCCGCGCATCACGCGCAGCGGGTCTTCCTCGTGGACAATCTCTTCCAGTTCGTACCCGCGATGGAACGAGGACAGAGCCGAGATGTAGCCTTCGTCCTTGCCGGTGTCGTAGCGCGCCTTAGTCTTCTCTTCCATTTGCCAACCGAGGCGGGCCGCAAACCGCGCGGCGCGGATCATCCGCACCGGGTCCTCGATGAAGCCGTAGTTGCTCACCAGGCGAAGCTCACGGTTCTCGATGTCCGCCACGCCGTTCAGTGGATCCATCAGCAGTCCGTACGAACCCTCGTTCAGCGACAGGGCCATGGCGTTGGCTGTGAAGTCCCGCCGCCGCAGATCGTCCAGAATGGTCGCTGCCTTGACCACGGGCTTGGCAGGCTTCGGAAAGTGCACCGACAGAGTGCTGCCGACCTCCATCCGCACGCTGCCCGGAAAACGCACAAACAGCGCCTGGCCGGCCTCGTTCTCGCCAGTCACGACGCCGCCCGCTTTCTCCAAATCTTTCTTTAGCTTGAGGGCATTTCCCTGAACCGCGACGTCCAGGTCCCGCACGGGCGAGCCGCTGGTCAGATCGCGTACCGCCCCACCCACCAGAAATACCGTCAGCCCTTTTGCGCGGGCGATCTCCCGAACCGCCTTGATTGCCTTCTGCTGTGCCTGGGAAAGACGGCTTTCGAGCAGGTAGATATAATCAGCCATACGCTACGCGTTTTCTCCATCCGGTTTCAGCCGGATCTCTCCAACCGCCCTGAACTCTAAACGAATCAACTGCTTACGCCGCCTGTGACAACCCGGCACAAGCGTCCATTCTAGCACGATATGGCCTCCCAGACCAGTGAAAATGCACCTTTTTCGTGACGCGCGCCGCGCGCCGTGAAACAATCGTTCTGAACGCCCGATCGACATGTCGAATACTCGAAAAAAGGTCATCGTTCGGCGCTTCTCCGGAGACACTCTCTCCGGCTACCTTCCCCTTGCCGGTTTCGTACGGAACAGCTCCGTCGACCTGCTCGATCTCGCCGGACGCAACCTCACCCTGCCGCTCAGCGACATCAAGACCATCAGCTACGTCCGCGACTTCAACCTCGCCGACACGCAGAATCCCGAGCGCCTGAGCCGCCGTACCTTCCTCGCCCGCCCCCGCACCGAGGGCCTGTGGCTCCGCCTCACCTTTCGGATGGGCGACCAGCTTGAGGGCCTCGCGCCCGCTGATCGCTCCCTGCTCGACGGCCTGTGCGACGATGCCGGCCTGTTCCTGACGCCGCCCGACACCCGGTCCAACACCCAGCGCATGTACGTCCCGCGCGCGGCCATCACCGAAGTGGTGCTGCTGGCCGTCATCACCACGCCATCGCGTAGGCCCGCGCCGGCGGATCGGCCCACCAAAGAAAGCCTGCAGGAGGATCTCTTCCATCTTCCGCTCGACCCCGACTCGCGCCCCAACTGAGACAGCTGTCAGTGCTCAGTTGTCAGTGTTCAGACGAAGCCAAGCCTCGTATGGGGTTGGAACACGAGGCCGGCAAACGCATGGTGCCGGGGCGTTTTCCGCCGACAACTGACAACTGAGCACTGACGACTATCTCCGCTACAATTCTCCCCATGAAGCTTGTTGACCTCGCTGCACGTCTAGGCGCAACCCTCCACGGTGACCCTGACGTTGAAATCACCTCGGCCGCCGGCCTGGAAGAAGCTCAGCCGGGCCAAATCGCCTTTGTCGCCAATCCCAGGTACACTCCGCTGGCGCGCACGACCCATGCCTCCGCCGTGCTGGTCGAGCCTGCGTTCGAGCAGATCGCCGCGGCTACTCTTCGCATCGACAATCCCTACCTCGCCTTCGCCCGGGCCCTCGAACTGCTCTACGAAGCGCCCGTCTACCCGCCCGGAATCCATCCCACCGCCGTCATCGCTGCGACCGCCCAGATCGGCACCGGGGCGCACATCGGCGCCTATGTTGTTGTCGGCGACCACGTCGTCCTCGGCGAGCGCGCCACGCTGCTGCCCCACGTCGTGATCTATCCCCACGCGCACATTGGCCGCCACTTCTTCGCACACGCGCACGCCGTGGTCCGCGAACGCTGCAGGCTCGGCGACCACGTTATCCTGCAGAACGGCGCCATCATTGGCTCGGACGGCTTCGGCTTCGCCCGGCACGCCAAACCCGAGCCCGGCACGCCAGCATGGTACAAAATCCCGCAAACCGGCCCCGCCGTTCTGGAGGACCATGTTGAAGTCCAGGCCAACTCCACCATCGACCGCGCAACCGTAGGCGAGACCCACATCGGAGCGGGCGTCAAGGTCGACAACCTCGTCCAGGTCGGCCACGCGGCCGACGTGGGAGCCGATTCGCTGCTCTGCGCCCAAGTCGGCATTGCCGGGTCCGCCACTGTCGGCAAAAGCGTCATTCTCGCCGGACAGGTGGGCGTCGTCGGCCACCTGAAGATCGGCGATGGCGCCATCGTCACCGCGCAGTCCGGGGTTGGGGGTGATGTCGCTCCCGGCGCGACGGTCAGCGGCTCACCTGCCTTCGACAACCTCAAGTGGCTGCGCACCACACACCTTTATCAGCGCCTCCCCGAAATCGTCAAGGAACTCCGCAAGAAGGATTCGTCGCCAATCAATAATAAAGAGTAAGAAAGCGCGATGCGCCTGACGCGCATCTAAACCCCAGTGTATTCAGATCCACCCACATCCAGCGGCCTCGAACTTGTCCGCTCCCCGAGCGTCAGCGTCCTGCTGCTCGACGATGATCCCGTCAACTTGCACCTTCGCTCGGCCATCCTCCGGCAGCACGGCTACACCTCCGTAACGGCGACCACCATCGAAGAGGCCAACCAGCTTCTCGACAAGATCGACATTGCCGTCCTCGACTACCACCTCGGCGCCGGCCTGTTCGGCACAGAGGTCGCCGCCAAGCTGCGCAAGCGCCGCCCCCAGGTCCCCATCATCATCATGTCCGCCACGTTGGAACGCCGCTTTGGCGGGGTGGAAGACATGCACTTGCTCAAAGGCCACAGCTCGATCGACGACCTGCTCGGGGCCCTACGTTCCTTCGAGGCTCGCCGCCGCGGCGCTCCCGTCGTCGTCGACGCCCGCGACT
>Ga0302314_10023730_pt1 | contig 9998 bp, 9 predicted proteins | sample III_Palsa_N2_3_FD_200533 | JGI IMG/M metagenome (GOLD analysis project Ga0302314, IMG submission 200533) | Peat permafrost microbial communities from Stordalen Mire near Abisko, Sweden - III_Palsa_N2_3 | ecosystem: Environmental > Terrestrial > Soil > Palsa > Peat permafrost | place: Sweden...
GAGCCCGCTTCGCCCACGCCTCCGGGACCGGAAACACCTGGCCGTCGTTCATCCTAAGCGCCCCCTGAGATCTCGTTGTTTCCGACTGCTTACGCGGAGGCGAAGGCGCCGCGCAACCGACCACCCCCTCCATCGTCTTCCCGGACAAGCCGCGCAGCGGCGCCGATCCGGGATCTCCCCAGCGGCGTTGGTGAGAGAGGTCCCGGATAGCCCGCCGCGCGGGCTTCCGGGATGACCAGGTCGGAGCGGCTAGAAGAAGCCGAGCGCCTTAGTGCTGTAGCTGACCAGCATGTTTTTGGTCTGCTGGTAGTGGTCGAGCATCATCTTGTGGGTCTCGCGCCCGACGCCCGACTGCTTGTAGCCGCCGAAGGCCGCGTGCGCCGGATAGGCGTGGTAGCAGTTGACCCACACGCGCCCCGCCTCGATGCCGCGCCCGAAGCGGTAGCAACGGTTGGCGTCGCGGGTCCAGACTCCGGCGCCCAGGCCGTAGCGGGTGTCGTTGGCGATGGCGAGCGCCTCGGCCTCGTCCTTGAAGGTGGTCACCGCCAGCACCGGCCCGAAGATCTCCTCCTGGAAGACCCGCATGCTGTTCTCGCCCTTGAACACGGTCGGCTGGACGTAGAAGCCGCCGGCGAGATCGCCCTGCAGCACATTGCGCTCGCCGCCGATCAGCACCTCGGCGCCCTCGTCCTTGCCGATCTGGATGTAGCTCAGGATCTTGTCGAGCTGCTCCTGCGAAGCCTGGGCGCCGATCATGGTGGAGGCCTGCAACGGACTGCCCTGACGGATGCCGCCCACCCGCTTCAGCGCCTTTTCCATGAAGCGGTCGTAGATCGACTCCTGAACCAGCGCCCGGCTGGGGCAGGTGCAGACCTCGCCTTGGTTGAGGGCGAACATCACGAAGCCCTCCAGCGCCTTGTCGAGGAAGTCGTCGTCCTCGCTGGCCACGTCGGCGAAGAAGATGTTCGGCGACTTGCCGCCCAGCTCCAGCGTCACCGGGATCAGGTTCTCGGAGGCGTACTGCATGATCAGCTTGCCGGTGGTGGTCTCGCCGGTGAAGGCGATCTTGGCGACGCGCTTGCTCTGGGCCAGCGGCTTGCCGGCTTCGAGGCCATAGCCGTTGACCACATTGATCACGCCCGGCGGCACGAGGTCGGCGATCAGGCCCATCAGCACCAGGATCGAGGCGGGGGTCTGCTCTGCCGGCTTCAGCACCACGCAGTTGCCGGCCGCCAGGGCCGGGGCGAGCTTCCACACCGCCATCAGGATCGGGAAGTTCCACGGGATAATCTGGCCGACGACGCCCAGCGGCTCATGGAAGTGGTAGGCGACGGTGTCGTTGTCGACCTGGCTGATCGAGCCCTCCTGGGCGCGGATGCAGCCGGCGAAATAGCGGAAATGGTCGATGGCCAGCGGGATGTCGGCGGCCGTGGTCTCGCGGATCGGCTTGCCGTTGTCCCAGGTCTCGGCGGCGGCCAGGATCTCGAGGTTGGCCTCCATCCGGTCGGCGATCTTGAGCAGCACCTGCGAGCGTTCGGTGGCGCTGGCGCGGCCCCAGGCGTCCTTGGCGCGGTGCGCGGCGTCGAGCGCCAGCTCGATGTCGGCGGCCTCGGAACGGGCGACCTCGCAGATCTTCGCGCCGTTGATCGGCGAGATGTTGTCGAAGGTCTTGCCGGAGACGGCCGCGACCCATTCGCCGCCGATGAAATTGCCGTAGCGCGCCTCGAACGGGGCGCGAGCCAGCGGATTGATGAACTCGGGCTTGGTCATGACGCGGTTTCCTTCCCAGTGCGCCTCCTCCGGGTGAGGCGTCTTGCGCCCATCCTCGCGCCGCGACGGATGCGAGTCGATCCCGCGACGCCGGCCGTCGCCGAAAAGTGTCCGCGGGCTAGAAGGGGCTGGGCGCCGGCCCGCGGGTCAGGCCGCGGATGCAGAGGCCGATCAGTGCGACGGTGAAGATCCAGGAGCTGGCGGCCAGCAACGCCAGATCGAACCCGAGCGAGCTCTTCACCGACCACATCAGCATCACCGCGCCCGGCCAGCAGAGGCCGATGGCGACGTTCTTGGTCGCAGGCCCGACGCCGGCGCGGCGCGCGGCGCCCGCCATCAGGCCGGCCACCGCCACGCTGGCGCCGGCGAACACGCCCACCGCGACCTCGCCGAGAAAGCCGACGGCCACCGTCAGCGCGGTCAGGACCATCCAGCCGGTCGGGTGCGAATAGAGGTCAAAGGCGTGCTCGCCGAGATGTCCGAGCACGGCGCCGCGGCCCGAGGACGCCGGCGGCTGCGGCGTTGGCGCGGCGGATATCGGCGGTTCGACCGGCGCCGGCGTCAGGGACGGCGCGAGCGTCGCGCCCGGCGGATGCGCGGGCCGCTCGCCTTCCTCGCGCGCCATCTCGACCAGGCTTCGAGCGGCGTGGATCAGCGACTTGAACTCGGGATGCTCGGGGCTGCCGGTCCATTGGCTGAGGTCGGCGGCCTGAACCTGGCGGAAGCCGGCGGGCGCCTGCACGTGCTCCATCTTCACCGGGATCAGCACCCCGCGCTGGCGCGCCTCCTCGGCCTCGTCCTGCACCCAGTCCGACTCGAGCGACGCGGAGGTCCAGACCACCACGACGCTGTCGGCCGCGGCGAGCTGCTCGGCGATCATGTGGCGGAACTTGCGGCCGGGCACCAGGTTCGGGTCCCACCAGACCGACAGGCCTTGGCCCTCCAGCGCCGAGGCGAGCGCCACCACCCGATCGCGGTCGCGCCGCGCATAGCTGATAAAGACATTGGCCAAGCGCCGTTCCTCTGCCCGACCGCGATGATTTCACAGCCGGCGCGGCGGTTGAAGGGCCGAGATCGCGATGCGTTCACTTGAACGCTGAATCGCGATCTACACTCTGAAGCTAGCGCCGTCCGGTGTCGAGGAAGTCCCGCGCCGAGAAGCCTTCGGGCGCCGCCACCTCGACGATGGGGTCGTCGCGGTCATCCCACTCGACCCGTAGCGCCCGGCTCATCACCGCGTGCATGTCGTAGAGGCAGACGATATAGGTCAGCTCCAATATCTGCTCGTCGGAGAGGAACGCCTTCAGCGCCTCGAACACCGCATCGGGCGTGCGGCCCGCCGACAGCGCCAGACAATCCACATAGGCCAGCACCGCCCGCTCTTCCTTCGAATAGCAGTCGGCGACCTGCCAATTTGGAATGGCGGCGATCCGGTCCTCCGAGATGCCGAGCCCGCGCATGGACTTGCAGTGCTGGGAGAAGACGAACTGGCTGGCCTTGGCCCAGCCCACTCGGGTCTGGCCGATCTCGCGCAGCACCGGGTCGAGCTTGCGCGCCGGGTTCCGATAGAGGGCGAAGCCGCGCACCGCGTGGTCGAACACGTCCGGCGAATTGGCGAACACGGTCCACCAGTCGCCCGGCGTGCCGGTGTCGGTGCCGGGCTCGGCCACCGGGTCGCGCTCGCCGAACAGCAGCTTGTAGGTCGAAAGGATGGTCTTCGACGTCACCTCGCCGCGCGGGACCTGGCGAAGCCGCGCCATCAGACGGTCGCCGGCGTCTTGGTCTCTATCTTGGCCTTGGGACTGGCCGCCGCGTGGCGCACGTCCTCGGGCCTGTCCAGCTTCCGCGTCAGGGCGGCGAATTCCAGCATGATGCCATTGGGGTCGCGGAAATAGACCGAGCGGACGAAGACGCCGGGGTGCAGGTCGCGGGCCACGCCCATCTCGCTGTCGTCGTGGTTCACCACCTGCGGCAGCACCGGCACGCCGGCCGCTTTCAGCCGCTCGAGCGCCGGCGCCAGCTCGTCCTCGTCGACGGTGAAGGCCACGTGGTTCATCGAGCCCACGGCGCTGCGGGGCTTCGAGGGGAAATCGGCCACCGAGGCGATCCCGGGCGCGGCCGCCGGCGCGTCTTCCCACCAGAAGAAGGCCAGCAGATTGCCGCCGCCGCAGTCGAAGAAGAAGTGCTGGCCCCCATCCGGCAGGGCCACGGTCTTCACCAGCGGCATGCCGAGGATGCGGGTGTAGAAGTCCTGCGTCTCGGCCATGTCGCGGCAGACGAGGGCGAGGTGGTTGACGCCGTTGGTGCGCATGTCGCCTATCCTTGGGTTTCCCGGCTTTTGGGCGGATGATCGTCCCAAGCGGGGCGAAAGACCAGACTGACCGAAGGTCAGCACGGACGCGCCAGGGAGGCGGACCATGAAGACTGCGACGCTGGGGCCCTTGGGCCCGGTCAGCCGGCTGACGCTGGGCGGCGGCGGCATCGGCCAGATCTGGGGCGAGACCTCGGCGGAAGAGGCCCACGCCACCCTCGCCGAGGCCATCGACGGCGGCATCGACGTGCTCGACGCCGCGCCCGGCTACCGCAACTGCGAGGCGTTCATCGGCGAGGTGTTCGGCGGGCGGCTGCCGGCGGGGGTCAAGGTCACCACCAAGCACGCCCTGGGCACGCCGCCCGCGGGCGAGGCCGCGGCGCGCCTCACGGCTTCATTGGAGGCGAGCCTCGCGGCCATGCGGCTGCCGCGGGTCGACATCTTCTTCCTCCACACCAACATCTACCCGGATGGCTTCGTCTATGCCCACGGCGCCGACCGTCAGGACCAGACGGCGACCCGCTTCTCGCTCTATCGCGATGAGGTTGTCCCCGCGATGCAGGCCCTGAAGGCGCAGGGTAAGATCGCCGCCTGGGGGATTACCGGCATCGGCGTGCCCGACGGGGTGCTGGCGGCGCTGGCGCTGGACGAGAAGCCCCAGGTCGTCCAGGCCATCGCCAACCTGCTCGACAGCCCCGGCGCCCTCAACCGCTACGGCGGCGCGCCACGCCCCCGCGAGATCATCGCCGCCGCCCACGCGGCCGGCGCGGGCGTGATGGGCATCCGCGCCGTCCAGGCCGGCGCCCTGACCCGCGGCATCGACCGCGCCCTCTCGCCCAACAGCCCAGACACCAAGGATTTCGAGCGCGCCGCCCCGTTCCGCGACCTGTGCGAGGCCTGGGGCGAGGACCCCGCCTACGTCGCCCACCGCTACGCGCTCGGCATCGACGGCGTCGACACCCTGGTCCTCGGCGTCAAGAACCGCGCCGAACTGCGCCAGTGCCTCGCCGCCGAAGCCGCGGAGCCGCTCGATCCCGAGCAACTGGCCGCGATCGAGGGGCTGGGTCTGCGCGGCTAGCCCCCTCCGCAGCTTATGGCGTCGAGCATGAATCTCCCCCCCACAGGGGGAGGAGTTTAAGCCGGCTGCTTCACCGTGCGCAGATAGGGCTTCACCTCGGTCCAGCCGCCGGGAAATAGATCTTTCGCCTGCTCGTTGCTCACCGCCGGGACGATGATCACGTCCTCGCCGTGCTTCCAGTTGGCGGGGGTCGCCACCTTGTGCTTGTCGGTGAGCTGCAGCGAATCGATCACCCGCAGCAGCTCATCGAAATTGCGCCCCGTCGAGGCCGGATAGGTGAGGGTCAGCCGCACCTTCTTGTTGGGGTCGATCACGAACACCGAGCGCACCGTCAGGGTGTCGTTGGCGTTGGGGTGGATCATCCCATAGAGGTCCGCCACCTTGCGGTCGTGGTCGGCGATCAGCGGGAAGTTCAGCGCCGCGCCCTGCGTCTCCTCGATGTCCTTCGACCACTTGCCGTGGCTGTCGGCGGCGTCGACCGAGAGGCCGACCACCTTGACGCCGCGCTTGTCGAACTCGGGCTTCAGCTTGGCCACCACGCCGAGCTCGGTGGTGCAGACCGGGGTGAAGTCCTTCGGGTGCGAGAACAGGATCACCCAGCTGGACCCGGCCCATTCGTGGAAATGCAGCGGCCCTTCGGTGGAGTCCTGGGTGAAGTCGGGGGCGACATCGCCTAACTGAAGCGCCATGGGGGTATCCTCCTGAAGAAAACGGGTTTCGACCTACGGCCCTTGCCGGGGTCAGTTAATATCACAGGGCGCGAATTCCTACCGCGCCGCCGGAGATTTAAATGCTGCTGCATCTCTCAACCTGGGCCGAGATCGAGACCTTCCTCGAACGCTCCAAGACCGTGGTCATCCCGATCGGCTCCAACGAGCAGCACGGCCCCACCGGCCTCCTCGGCACCGACTGGCTCTGCCCCGAGATCATCGCCCACGAGGCCGAGAAGAGCGCCGACATCCTGGTCGCGCCGACCTTCAACATCGGCATGGCCCAGCACCACCTCGATTTCCCCGGCACCATCGCCCTGCGCCCCTCGACCTTCATGGCCGCCATCGGCGACTGGGCGCGCTCGCTGGGCCATCATGGCTTCACCAAGCTCTATTTCCTCAACGGCCACGGCGGCAATGTCGCCACCATCGACGCGGCCTTTTCCGAACTCTACGCCGAGGCCAGCTATGCGAACCGCCCGCGCGGCTTCGCGCTCCGGCAGCGCAACTGGTGGGATCTGCGCGGCGTCGGCCAGCTCGCCCGCAGCCAGTTTCCGTCCGGCCACGGCAGCCATGCGACGCCCTCCGAGATCGCGGTCACCCAGTGGGCCTATCCGGACGCGATCAAGCACGCCAACTACGCCCCCCAGATCGCCGGCTCCGGCCCGATCCGCGAGTCCTCCGATTTCCGCAAGCGCCACCCCGACGGCCGCATGGGCTCCGACCCCGGTCTGGCGACCCCGGAAAAGGGCGGCGAGCTGGTCAAGCTGGCGGTCGCCGGCCTGATCGAGGAGGTGAAGGCGTTCGGGGCGGAGACCGCGCCCGAGTAGCGGCTCGGTCGCCGGACTGTCGCAAAACTGAGATAGCTCCGGCGTCATGACCCAGAGCGAATTCGACTTCGACGTCAGCCGCCGCCGGCTGCTGGCGGCCGCGGGCCTCGGCGGCCTGATCGTGGCCGCGAGCCAGCCCGCGGATGCGGCCGCGGCCGACATCGCCGCGCCCTCCGATCCCGCCGCGCCGCCCGTCAGTGGCCTGCATCTGCAATTCGGCTCGGACGCGTCGTCACAGATGGTCGTGTCCTGGCACACCCTGCAGCCGGTCCAGCACCCGCGCGTGCTGGTCGGACACCTCGACGGCCGGCTCGAGCGGATCGCCCGGGCGGCGAGCGTCAGCTATGTCGACGGCAAGTCGGGCAAGACGGTCTACGCTCACCATGCCCGGATCGACCGCCTGGCGCCCGACGCCGCCTACATCTATTCGGCGCTGCACGATGGCGCCGCGCCCTGGTTCGGCGTCTTCCGCACCGCCCCGCGCGGCCGCGCCGCCTTCACCTTCACCAGCTTCGGCGACCAGGGCACGCCCACGCTCGGCAAGCGCTTCGTCCCGCCGCCCGGGGTCGAGCTGCCGAACCCACCGTGGGTCAACGACAACCTGGGCACGCCGTCCGCCGCCGACACGACGCTCGGCGTCGAACGCCTGCAGCCGCTGTTCCATCTGTTCAACGGCGACCTCTGCTACGCCAACCTGGCCGAGGATCGGGTCCGCGCCTGGTGGGATTTCTGGGAGAACAACAGCCGCAGCGCCAGCCGCCGGCCCTGGATGCCGTCGCCCGGCAATCATGAGAACGAGCTCGGTAACGGCCCGATCGGCTACCGCGCCTACCAGACCTTCTTCCAGGTGCCGGAGGCCGCCGGCCAGACCGATCTCACCCGCGGGCTCTGGTATGCCTTCACCGTCGCCCAGGTGCGGGTGATCAGCCTCGCCAACGACGACATCTGCTACCAGGACAGCGGCGACAGCTACGTCCACGGCTATTCCGGCGGCGCCCAGAAGGTCTGGCTGGAGGCCGAACTCGCCGCCGCCCGCCGGGATCCAACCATCGATTGGATCGTGATCTGCATGCATCAGGTCGCCATCTCGACGGCCGACAAGGCCAACGGCGCCGACCTCGCGATCCGCGAGGAATGGCTGCCGCTGTTCGACAGATACAGCGTCGACCTCGTCGTCTGCGGCCACGAGCACCACTACGAGCGCTCGCATCCGCTGCGCGGTCACGAAGCCAACGCCACGCTCACGCCGGCGCCCGCGGCGACCGCGACCGACGCGATCGACACGACCCAAGGCACGGTTCACATGGTGATCGGCGGCGGCGGCACCTCGCGGCCCTCGAACCAGCTGTTCTTCAACCCGCCGCAATGCCGGGTGATCACCGCCGTCGGGCCGCCCGACGCCAAGACCGGCCGGCGTCCGCCCGTCTATGTGATCGAGCCGGCCCCCTGGTCGGCGGTGCGCAACCCCGCCCATTCCTACGGCTTCGCCGCCTTCGACGTCGACCCTGGCTCGCACCCCGGCGGCCGCACCACGATGAAGGTCACCTACTACGACGTGGTCGGCGCCGGCGGCCAACTCGCCCCCTTCGAAACCTTCACCCTCATCCGGCCTCGCCGAGACTAGACGATACCGAAAGTGTTTCACGTGAAACACTGGCGCGAACGGCCTGTTTGCGAGGGAGACTCACGCCTCAGGCGCTAAGTCTTAACGCGGAGGAAGGATGAGGAGGTCGCGGAGAAGGGCGAGGGCTTCTGCGTGCTCTGCGAACTCCGCGTTGAGACTAAGCGCCTGCGGCGCGAACGGTAGATTCACCGTAGTTTACGGTGTTCGATATATCTCAATATCTCGCCGAGCGCCGCTGATGTTCAAGGTTGCCAGCGGTATTATTCGTTGTCCAGCTCCGTCCGTCTAATTCAGCGTGACGACGACCTTCACGGCCGACACGCCGGCGCGCTGGATGTCGAAGGCGGTCTGGATGGCTCCGAGGCCGTGGCCGACCACCCTGGCCGGCGGCGCCGGGCGGAAGCGGCCCTCGGCGAGCGCGGGGCCGAGATAGTCGCGGTAGATGGCGGGGCCGATCTCGTTGTCGACGACCGAGCTGGCGTCGAAGAACTTCGCGGTGATCCCATGGCGGCGCGATTTCCGCCGGGTCTCGGCGGCGCCGCGCAGCCTGGCGACAAGCAGCTTCGCGAGCACCGGCAAGGTGATCCGCGGTCCCTTCGGCAGGGCGTCGAACGAGATGTCCGCGCTGCAGTTGGCGATGAACCTGCGGCCCTCGCAGTGCGGCAGGATGTCGAGCAGCACCAGCACCGAACCGGACCCGATCGCCAGAGCGCCGGCGAGCGCCTTGCCGCGCAGCGCCGCGATGATGTCGCGAACCACGTCCGGGCTGTTGTAGTCGAAGACGTGCGCCGCGCCGAGCGACGTCACATAGTCGAAGTTCTTCGGCGACGCCGTGGCGATGACGCCGTAGCCGGCCGCTACCGCGAGCTGGATGGCGTTGCCGCCCACGCTGGTCGAGCCGCCCCAGACGATCACCCACTGGTCGCGCGTCTTCGCGTTCGCGGTAGGTAGTGCGAGCGCCAGCAGATCGCTTTGAAAGAGGCCACAGGCGGCGGTCGTCACACCCAGTGGGACCACGGCGGCGTCGACATAGGACAGCCTGTCCGGAATGACCGTCGTCAGCCGCTCCAGCACGATCGAATAGGCCTGAAAGGCGCCCTCCGACGCCCGATTGCGCTGCTTGACGCTGCCCGCCGCCATGGCCAGCACGCGGTCGCCGACCTTCACCTCGGTGACGCCGCTTCCGACCGCGACCACCTCCCCGGCCAGGTCGGAGCCCAGCACGAACGGATATTTGATCCAGCCGAACGCCAGGCCGCCGACGTATTGCAGCATCCAGTCGACCGGATTGACCGCGACCGCGTGGTTCCTGACCAGGATCTCGCCGGCGCCCGGCTCGGTATTGGGCGCGTCCTTCACCTGCAGCGGCGCGTGCTTCGCGACCAGCCAGGCGGCTTCGTTCTTCGGCGCGCCGTTCACGCGAGGTAATCGCCGAGCAGTCCCTCGACCAGGCCCGGGTGCGTCGGCCGCCAGCCGAGGCTCGCCTGCGTCGCGGCGCCCGAAGCGGGCATGTCGTTCGCCGCCGGCCCCGCGAAAAAGCCCAACTTAGCGGCCGCCTCCTCGGCGCTGAGGCTGTGGGCCGGAATGCCGAGCTTCTTGCCAATGGCCTCGGCGATCGACCGCAAGGTGACGCCTTCCTCCCCGACCGCATGCAGCCGCTGGCCCGGCGCGCCGT
>Ga0302314_10023731_pt1 | contig 9998 bp, 7 predicted proteins | sample III_Palsa_N2_3_FD_200533 | JGI IMG/M metagenome (GOLD analysis project Ga0302314, IMG submission 200533) | Peat permafrost microbial communities from Stordalen Mire near Abisko, Sweden - III_Palsa_N2_3 | ecosystem: Environmental > Terrestrial > Soil > Palsa > Peat permafrost | place: Sweden...
CAGGGGGGGCGGGAGCCCCCCATGCGGAAGGTCAGCCCCCCATGAGGGAAGCCTGCCCCCGGAGATGACTGTTCAACGGGCGGGGCTTGGCAGCGCCCCACCCACTAGTAGCGACTAGCTGCCTGCATCGACATCGCGTGCTCGACCAGGGTCACCAGGGTGGCCTTGGTCGACTCGCGGTTCCTCGCGTCACACGGGATGACCGGGACCGTCGACGGGATCGCGAGCGCCTCACGCACGTCGTTGCTGCGGTGCGGGAACTGCCCGTGGAAACCGTTGATGCCGATCACGAACGGCAGCCCACTCGCCTCGAAGTAGTCGACCGCGGGGAACGAGTCGGCGAGCCGCCGGGTGTCCACGAGCACGACCGCGCCGATCGCGCCCTGGATCAGGTCGTCCCACATGAACCAGAACCGGTGCTGTCCGGGGGTACCGAACATGTAGAGCACCAGGTCCTTTTCCAGCGTGATTCGACCGAAGTCCATGGCCACGGTGGTGGTGTTCTTGTCGGGAACGTGCGAAAGGTCGTCGACGTCGGTGGACGCCACGGTCATGACGGCCTCGGTCGTCAACGGCGTAATCTCCGACACCGAGCCGACGAAGGTCGTCTTGCCAACGCCAAAGCCGCCGGCGACGACGATCTTCACTGAAGTCATCGCCGAAGCGGACCCGCCTCCTTGCGGCCGGGCGACGCTAGATCTTACGGAGTCCACTAAGCACCCTTTCGAGCAAATTAAGGTCCGGGCGGCCTTCTGAATCGTCACGCTGGTGGATGCGCACGAGGCCGTCCGCGCTCATGTCCGCGACGAGGATCCGCGCCACTCCAAGCGGCATCCGCAGCACTGCCGAGATCTCGGCGACGGAGCGCCAATCGAGGCAGAACTGTAGGATCGCCTGGCATTCCGGTGCGAGCACCGATAGATCGCGCGGCTCGTAGACGCTCGCGGTGACCAAGGCCTCAAGCGCGAGCTTGTACCTCGGCTGTGTCCGGCCACCGGTTACGGTGTACGGCCGCACTAGCCGCGTCGAGCCGGACTCCTCCTCGGCAGGAAACTGCTGCTGCTGTGCAGGGGGATATTGCTGCTGGCGTTGTGGCGGTGGTTCGTCCCACGGCTGGACTCTGCTGGATCCCTGCCATCCAGGCGAGCCGCCGCGGTCGTCACCGCCGCGGCCGAGCCCCGCCACCACGCCCCCTGCAGATATAGGCTCCCGCAGTCATCATCGCCGCCCGTCTCCTGGAATCGCACCTTGCATGACGCCACCACGCGCGGCGGGGGTGAGCACCCGGCCCGCACGCTCGACAAGCAGGGTCATCTCGTAGGCGACCAGGCCGAGATCGCAGGTGGAGGCCGCGAGCACGGCCAGGCTCGCGCCGTTGCTTATCGCCATGATGACGAGCACGCCGCGCTGCATCTCCACCACGGTCTGCACGACCGCGCCACCCTCAAAGACCCGGGAAGCACCCTGGGTAAGGCTGGTCAGGCCCGACGTCACCGCCGCAAGCTGATCCGCACGCTCCTGCGGGAACCCCAAGGAGAAGGCGAGCGGCAGTCCGTCCGAAGACACGACGACCGCATGGGCCACATCGGGGACCCGCTCCACGAAGTTCGTGATCAGCCAGCTGAGGTCCTGGACCGGGCGTCCTGGCGTGCTCACGCGCGCTTCCTTCCTCGCCCGTTCATACAGGCTCCTCCTCGTGTTCTGATTTCTCTATCCGTGGATCTCATCCGTCTTATGGCTCCTCGTTCTGGGGTGCCGCGGAGCGCGCTTCACGCACGCCGCGCTGGAAGCTCGCCATCCGGTTGCGGATGGTGTCCGCAGACCGGACGGGTGGCGCGCTCTCCGTCTCCTCGCTCCCGCCGCCGCCGACCGACCCAGGCACAAGGTTGGCCCGCGGGACGCGCTTGGGCAGCCCGGCCGTTGTATTCTCCCCTGCGGCGGGCTCGGCCGCGACACGCGCGGCGCGGTATCCCTCATCCGCCGGGGAGTTCCAGCTCGGCTGGGTGACCGTGGCCGTGGCCGTGGCCGTGGCCGTGCCAGGACCGGCGGGCTTGCCGCTCCGCCGGAACCAGTCCGATTCTAGCGAGTCGAAGATCGGCAGCCGCTGGTCCTGCGGTGCGCCAACGGCCGGCGGGATCGTCACCTGGCTCCCGTCCGATCCGCTGACGCCCGATCCCGTCCCGCCGGACGGACTTGGCACGATCACCGTACTGGTGCCAGCAGCCCCACCATCTCCGCCGAAGGCGGGCAACCGCGTGGTGCTGAAGTCATCGGAACCGAACTCATCGGAACCAGGGCCGCCGCCGCCGCCGAAGCCATCCTCGCCGAAGACCGGGCCGCCGAACGCCGACCCGCCGACCGGCCCAAGCGGGTTAGCGCCTGGCTGGCGCACGGGCAGCCGACCACCGGGAGCGTCCATCGTGGTGTCCGGGCCGCTTGCCCCATTTGGGCCGTTGGACCCCTTCGAGCCGGGCTTGACGCCGGCCGCCGGGCCGGGCTTGACGCTTGAAGCGCCGCCAAAGGGGCTGAAGGGACCGGTGCCGCTGCCGCCCGCGCCGCCGGCACCGTTGCCAAGCCGCGGGATGCGGGCCGCCGTGGCAGCCGCACCGCTGAACCCGGCCGGTGCCGGGGCCTGCGTGGGAACCGCCGACGGTGGCGGTGCGGACAGCGACGGGGCGGGACCGAAGTCATCGGCCTCGAACTTGCGGAGCCTGCCGAGCGGCTGCGCCGACTCAGGCGCGGCCACCGACTCGGGCAGCCAGATGAGCGCGGTAAGGCCGCCGGACTGCGCGTGCCGCAACCGGACCCGGACGCCGTGCCGTGCCGCCAGGCGGCCGACCACGAACAGGCCCATGCGGCGGGAGACCGCGACGTCAACGACGGGCGGGTTGTCAAGCCGCCAGTTCGCGTGCGCCATCTCCTGCTCGGAGATGCCCACGCCGTTGTCGGTGATGTCGAGCAGCACGCCGCCGCTGCTGAGCGGCTGACCCGTCACGTACACCTGAGTGTCTTCTGGAGAGAACGTGGTCGCGTTCTCCACGACCTCGGCGACGAGGTGCACGGCGTCGTTAACGGCCTGGCCAACGACCTGGATGCCCGGCTGCACGTTGAGCACGACGCGCTCGTACTGCTCGATCTCGGAGATCGCCGCACGGAGCACGTCCACCAGCGCGACAGGCTGGCTCCAGCGCCTGCTGGCCGCCTCGTGACCGGCCAGAACCAGCAGGTTCTCCGAGTTGCGGCGCATACGAGTGGCCAGGTGGTCAAGGCGGAACAGGCTGGACAGCCGGTCGGCGTCCTGCTCGGTCTGCTCCAGATTGTCGATCAAGGAGAGCTGGCGCTCGATCAGGGACTGGCTGCGGCGAGACAGGTTGACGAACATGGCGTTCAGGTTGCCGCGAAGCATGGCCTCGTCGGCGGCCAGCCTGACCGCTTCCCTGTGTACCTGGTCGAAGGCTCGCGCCACCTCACCGATCTCGTCGGTCGAGTTGACGCCGATCGGCTCGATCTCGGCGGCGGCGTCGCCGCCCTCGCTCTCGCTCAGCCGGCGGACCATGTTGGGCAGCTTGCTGCCTGCGACCTCGAGCGCGTCGGCGCGCAGCTTGCGCAGCGGGCGGATCATGGACCGCGCTACGAAGGTCGTGATCAGCAGGACGAGCAGCAGCAGGATCAGGGTCGCGACAGAGACGATGATCGCGTTGCGCAACGCGGACTGCTCAAGCGAGTTGGCCTGTGCCGTGATCTGCTCGACAAGACCGTCAGTGCCGCTGCTCACGGTGCGCATCTGGGTGATCTGGTACGTCTGGGTGACGTCCCAGCACTGCGCCGGGGTGTCGGTCGCGCAGGTCTGCTGTGTGCCGATCGCCAGGTTATTGGGGTTCGCGGTGGCGGTGGCGATGGCGAGGCTCTCCGCGCTCTTCGCCTCGTCGACCTCGGGACCTGCCACGGTGTTGTTCAGGTCCTGCTGCTCACCCACCGAGGCGACCGTGTCGAACTGGCCGGTGTCCGCCTGCTGCTGCGCGATCGCCTGGTTCAGGTCGGCGAGCGCGCCTGGCGTCAGGGCCGGCTTCGGGGTCTCAAGCGCCTGATAGATGTACGCGCGCTGGAGGGAAACGTCGTCCTCTATGCGCAGCAGCGAGTTGAGCACCGCGACATCCGACTGCAGCGTGGCGTTGCCCGTGCCGGCCGCGACGTCGTTGCTGAACGCGATGAAGGCCTGGATGAGGCGGTCATAGTTCTTGATCACCGATAGTGCCGGTGACTTCGTTTCCGTCGCCGCCTGGCGAATGAACTTCAGGTCGGTGATGCCGGCGAGCACGCCGTTGGTGAGGTCAAGAACGGTCTGCGTGCGGTACCCGCTGCCGTTCTGGATCGCCCCCGCCTGAGTCTGAATCTGGTTAATGGTCGCGTTGGTCGTCTGCTGGTCACTCTTAACCGTGGCAAGCAGCGTGCTGATGGAGCTGGTCACCGGCACCACGGGCGTGCCACCGACCAACTGGCCGCCCGCCGCCACAAGGCCGGCCGTGTCGTCCCGTTCATCGGCAAGCTGTCCGGCCGCGGTCACCACGAGCGCGTTGACGTTCGCGAGGTCCTGTACCCGCTTGAACGACGAGTAGTTGTTCACCGAGCCGACGATCTGAATCACGCCGAGGATCAGGGCGGTGACGGTCGGCACGGCGATAATCGCGACGAGCCGCCAGCGAACGCGCCAGTTGCTGATCGAGAACGGCGAGCCCTTCCGCACGGCCGACCCGACGACGTTGCCGCCAGGTGCCGCGCCGGTACGGCGGGCTTGGGACATGGGGACAGGAAGGCCCGGCTGGCCTGTGCCGCCAGGAGTGCCGGTGGCCGAGCCATTCTGAACTGCACCGACGGCAAGAGGTCCGCTCTGCGGCTGCCCTCCGGCACCGTTCAGCGGAAAACCGGAAGCCGGTGTCTGTGGACCACCGTTTCCGTTGGTCATCGAACGTCTACGCACTGCGCTCACACCTCGCAGCTTCAGGGGCAACCTGGACAAGCACAGGGCGACTCTTCCAGCTAGCGCTATAAAACGGGTAGGGACATATAATCATCAATCGGTAGCCCCCCACCGGCATTCACCGGGAATCACCCTGAACTTTGGCGGAAAACCACCCGGTCCACCTTGGCCGGACTAGGCCGCTATGGCCCGTGGAGCTCAGCGAAGGCTACCCCGCCCTAGCACCAGCCGACTAAGAAATGGCACAGAAACCGATGGGCCTCGCCGGGCCGGTCACCGCCGGAGCTGGGGCGATGAGCATCCACCGTACTTACGGACCCCCTTTCCGCACGGTGCACCCATCCAAACAGGGCTGCCGTCCGGGCGGCGGGTCCGCGGTGGGAACGCGGCAGTCGGCACCAAGAGCTCGCGGGCGTCCCAGGCCCACCGGCCGACCTTCGAGTATGCGGGTCCCTAGCGGAATCCCACGGTTCCGTTCGGGATGATGATTGTCGATTTTCTCTCTTATCCCCCTATCACCACGTGTCCCAAACACCATCATAGGGGAGGTGCTGGGCGACTACGTAGTGATGCCGGTTTTCGCCTTCGAGCACGCGACCGCGGGGTACGAAGGCCATCCCCGGGCAAGACTACTGCGCTAACCGCCCTCGGGCGGTATGGTAGCTGGCAGCGGCTTACCGGCTTCTAGCGAGGAGATGGGATCCTGACCTGCCCAAACTGCGGCATCGGGGTGCAGCCGGAGGACCTGATCTGCTTCCGGTGTGGCGCCAACCTGCCGCACGCCCCGTATCCTGACGACGACATCCCGTCACCGACGGTATCTCAGCAGTACATCCGGCAGCAAGGCGACAGTCGGCCTGCCTGCCCAAACTGCGGCACGCCCGTGCAGGATCCCGCCGACGTGGTCTGTATGCAATGCAGGCAGCCACTGCCCGGCGCGCGGCGGCGCCCCTCGATGGTCGTGCTGCGGATCGCGTTCCCCACCGGGAACGTCGACGTCCCGGCGGGCACCTCTGTCATCCTTGGGCGCGACCCCGCCCAGTCCCTGGTCGCCGCCGCGTTCGGCGAGTACGACAACGTGTCGCGCAAGCACGCGACCGTCGTGGTCGATGACGGCGGCAGGGCCATTATCCGTGACGAGGGTTCGACCAACGGCACGTTCGTCAATGGCGAGCGAGTGATGCCCTACACCGAGGTCAGACTCGTGGACGGGGACCAGATCCGGCTCGCGGCGGACGTGACGGGAGATGTCTCTTTGCCCAGGGGCGAGCCCGACCCGGCTAGCCTTAGCCGTAACGGCTTCGTCTGACAGTCGTCTTCCGGGGGGACGACGTCGTACCACTTATGCCAGGCCCCGGTGTCATGCAGCGTCGCATGGCGTGGCACTAGGAACGGATTAGTTAGCCATGTCGTCTGCGTCAGATACGCCAGGGCCCGCCCCAGGCGGACGGATTCCGCTTGCCGCCCTAACCGCGCGCAGGGTGCGAGCCCTGCCCGCCGCGTCGTCGGACGCTGACCAGGGCGAGGCCGGTGGCATCGGCAGCACGGAAGGCAACGCACCTGGCGACGGTGTCGGCGGCCATGCGGGAACGGCCAACGGCGGCACGGCGAGCATCAGGACAACGCAGGAGCAGCCGAGTTCCTGGTTCACCGCGCCCGCTAGCCAGCCGTCCGCTGGTCAGGGGCAGGCACCCCGCGACCCGGACGTACTTGGCGGGTACGGAGCGCAGGGCAACGGTGACTTTAGGCCAGGCCGTCACGCCGGGCAGGGCGGCTACCCGCAGGGCGGCGGGCCGTCGACCAGCGGTTACCAGGCGAATTATCCCGCGAACGGTTACGGACCAGGCAACCAGGATCCGGGCGCCTTCGGCTCAAGTATCAAGCAGCCGGGCAACTACGGCCAAGACGGCGGGACGCCCGGTTACCCCGGTCAGGAACCGGGCGGTTACCCGCGGCAGCCGCCCAATGGTGGCTACCCGGGTCAGCCGCCGACCGATCATGTCGCCCCTGGCCCGCCGAACCCCCTCGGCCCCGGCCCGGGCATGGGCATGGGGACGAACGGTTACCAGGGCCAACGCCCGGGCGATTTCCCGCCACCGCCATCCGGCCCAACGGGGTATGGCGCGCAAGATGGTTACGGCCCGCAGGGCGGGTACGGCGGCCCGCAGGGCGGGTACGGCGGCCCGCAGGGCAGCTTCGGTTCCCAGGGCGGGTACGGTTCCCAGGGCGGGTACGGTTCCCAGGGTTCCCCTGGCGGCTTCGGCCCGCAGGGCGGCCAGCCTCCGCAGAACGGCTACGGCCAGCCTGACGGGTTCGGCCCGCGGGGCGGCGCTACACCCCAGAACGGGTTCGCACCCCAGAACGGGTTCGGACCGACGCAGAACGGGTTCGCACCCCAGCAGAACGGCCTCGCGCCACAGAACGGGTTCGGACCTCCCCAGAACGGCTTCGGGCCACAGCAGAACGGCCTCGCGCCACAGAACGGGTTCGGACCTCCCCAGAACGGCTTCGGGCCGCCGGTCGGTCAGGTGCCGCAGAACGGCTACGGCCAGCCTGGCGGGTTCGGCCCTGCGCAGGAGGAACGGTTCGCCCGGCAGGATGGTTACAGGCCCCCCGGTGCCTTCGCGCCCCGCCAGGACGGATTCCCGCCCGCGCCGGGCCCGAGCCCTTACCAGGGTTCCGGCCAGCCCGGCGGGTTCCCCGACGCGCCGGGCGGCCCGTTCCCGCAGGCTCCGCACGGCGCGGGCCCCGATGCCGCGCAGTTCGGTCCTGGCGGCGCGCAGTTCGGCGCGCCGCAGTACCCAGGGACCGCGCAGTACCCAGGCGCGGGCCAGCTAGGCGGCTTTCCCGGCCCGCAGCAGGGCTTCGGCGGCCAACCACACGATCTTTCCGCTGGCTTCGGCGCGCAACCGGGATTCGACCCGCGGACCGGCTCGGCGCTCCGGACCGGGCCACCTGGGCAAGCCGGCATCCCCGGTATGACGGGTGCGCCCGCGCCGGCGGGCGGGGCGGCCGGCACTAGGACCAAGGCGCGGCCCGCGGGCAGGAGCAGGGCGCTCGTCGGCGGCGCGGGGGCGCTCGCCGTGGTCGCGATCGCCGGCGGGATCCTGGCGCCCAAGCTGTTCAGCAGCGGCTCGAGCGACCCCGGCTGCAAGGCGTTCGCGAACACCGCGCTCACCGCCTACAACAAGGCGATCACCGACCTCAACAACAGCCATGCCTCCGCGGCCACGCTTAACGCCGACATGACGGCGGCGATCACCGAACTGACGGCCGCCGCGGCCAAGGCGCAGGCCTCGAACGCCACGTCCGCGCTTGACAGCCTGCTCGCCCAACTGAAGACCGTTCGCACGGACGTGGCACAGGGCTCGGTGCCCGGGGGCACCGTGAACACGCTCAACGCCGACGCGAACGCCGCCGACACCGCATGCCGCTAATGCCTGCTCCACGTCACGGTTGATTGGCTGGACGGTACCCGCCGGGTCGCCAGTGCCCATAGTGTGGGAGGGTGGCTCCCAACTCCTCGAAGCGATCGTATGGAACCTGACCCGCTCCTGGAAAGCCTGCGCAATGCGGTGGCCGCCATGCCAGACGACGTGACGCTGCGCCTGCATCTGGCGGCGCTGCTGCTGCGCTCTGGGCAGCGCGACGAGGCGGTGCGGCACATCGGCGCCATCCTGCAGCGTGACCCGGGGAATGGGGAGGCGCTTGCGATGCTCACGTCGCCGGCTGAGGTATCAGGCCCGCCGCCGTCCGCGCCCCCCGATGTCGAGGTTTCCGCCGAACGGACCCGTGACTCCGCGCCCGACGCGCATTCCCCCGCTGGCGGGCAGCCCCCGGGCGGCGACCAGGCTCCGCCTGGCGGGATACCGACGGAGGGCTACGACTGGACGCAGGCCGAGGATGAGCTGCGCGACGTGCTGCCCACGATGTTCGTCGGCGAGGCCGGGTCAGTCTCCGCCGGTCTTGACGAGGCCCGCGCGTATGACGCCGAGCACACCGGGCTCACGCTCGCCGACGTGGCTGGCCTGACCGAGGTCAAGAAGCGCCTCGAGGCGGCGTTCCTCGCCCCCATGCGCAACCCGGAGCTGCGCAAGCTCTACGGCAAGTCGCTGCGCGGTGGGCTGCTGCTCTACGGTCCGCCCGGCTGCGGTAAGACGTTCGTCGCCAGGGCGGTGGCCGGCGAGCTCGGCGCCAGGTTCATCACCGTGTCGTTCGCCGACCTGATCGACATGTTCGTCGGCCGGTCCGAGCGGAACATACACGAGCTATTCGAGGTCGCCAGGCGGAATGCCCCCTGCGTGGTCTTCCTTGACGAGGTGGACGCGATCGGGCAGAAGCGCTCACAGCTGCGGAACACGCCGATGCGTTCGGCGGTCAACCAGCTGCTGCTCGAGCTCGACGACGTGGCGAGTGACAACTCGGGTGTGTTCCTGCTCGCGGCGACCAACCACCCGTGGGACGTGGACAGCGCGCTGCGGCGGCCAGGGCGATTCGACAGAACGCTGCTGGTACTGCCGCCAGACGGCCCGGCCCGCGAGGGTGTATTCCGCTACCACCTGCGGGACCGGCCGGTTGCCGGGATCGACCTCGCGAAGCTTTCCAAGATCACCGACGGGTACTCGGGTGCCGACATCGCGCACATCTGCGAGACCGCCGCCGAGCGCGCGCTGCTCGACTCCGTGAGCTCGGGCGAGCCTCGGCTGATCGGCCAGCCCGACCTGGAGGCCGCCGCCGCCGAGGTCCGACCCTCGCTTGGCACCTGGTTCGAGACCGCGCGCAACGTAGCGCTGTTCGCGAACGAGGGCGGCACGTACGATGATCTCGTGGCCTACCTCCGCAAAAGGCGACTGATTTGAGGCACCCCGCAGCTTTGGTCTGCCCGGGGCAGGCCTGATATGGTCGCGGTTTTTGCGATCAGGCCTGCCCCGGGCAGACATCGGGGGGTACGGGGGGTGTCCCCCCGGGCTAGAACTGGATGGGCGCCCGATACGATGGCGGTTTTTGCCATCGGGCGCAG